>Ga0210383_10002942_pt1 | contig 15359 bp, 13 predicted proteins | sample IncBWC14OmetaG_FD_160072 | JGI IMG/M metagenome (GOLD analysis project Ga0210383, IMG submission 160072) | Forest soil microbial communities from Barre Woods Harvard Forest LTER site, Petersham, Massachusetts, United States - Inc-BW-C-14-O ...
TTGAAGGAATACGTTCCCGGACAACGTGTGGTGCTTGAACGGAATCCGTATTACTGGAAAGCGGACCGCGCCGGAAACCAATTGCCGTACCTGAATGAAGTGGTATTTCTTTTTGTTCCCAGTGAGGACGCGCAAGTGATCCGCTTCCAATCGGGAGATACAGAGGTACTCAGCCGGTTCAGCGCGGAGAATTTCGCGGTGCTGCAGAAACAGCAATCAGTGAAGGGTTATCACCTCGATGATCTGGGGCCGGGACTTGAATACAACTTTTTATTTTTCAATTTGAACGATTTGGCGCCGAAAGGGCTTCCGGACGTTGCGAAAAAGCAGGCTTGGTTTCAGGATGTGCGTTTCCGGCAAGCAGTTTCAGCTGCAATTGACCGCGAGGGAATCGTGCGGCTGGTTTACAGCGGACGCGCGACTCCGATATGGGATCAAGTTACGCCCGGGAACAAACTCTGGGTGGACGAGAAGATTGCCCATCCCGCTCGATCGCTGGACCATGCTCGCCAGCTCCTACAGTCCGCCGGTTTTTCCTGGAGCAGCGGGTCCCTGGTAGATCCTCGCGGCAATCCCGTGGAATTTTCGATCCTGACCAGTTCGTCGAATGCCCAGCGTATGAAGATGGCTACGATCATTCAAGATGATTTGAGCCAACTTGGGATGAAGGTACAAGTGGTTCCGCTGGAGTTTCATGCGATGGTGGACCGGCTGCAGAATAGCTATAACTACGAGGCAGCGGTGATGGGATTGGTGAGCGGCGATGGCGATCCAACGTCGGAGATGAATGTCTGGCTATCGAGCGGTGAGACGCATCTCTGGCATCCGAATCAAGACAAGCCGGCGACACCGTGGGAAAGCGAAATGGATCGGTTGATGCAGGAGCAACTGGTGACGTTGGACTACGCGAAGCGAAAACAGCTCTACGACCGCGTGCAGGAAATCGTGTCTGAAAACCTCCCGATGATTTGTCTTGTGAGCCCTGACATTTTGGTGGCGGCAGCCAACCGAGTGGGAAATTTCCACCCGGGGATTTTGGTCCCCTACGCGCTGTGGAATATCGAACAGCTCTATATCCAATAAAGTGAACGCGAGCCGCAACACTCTCCCTAAAAACCAGACGCTTGATGAACTGCGTGCTGCGTGGCCGGATACGCGGCTTGTCCGCGAATGCCTCAGTGGCGAAGAAGAGGCTTGGTGCGCATTAATTTCCAAGTACAAGAACCTCATTTTCTCGATCCCGATGAAATACGGTTTTTCCTCGGATGAATCAACGGATATTTTTCAGGCAGTTTGTTTGGATTTATTGTCCAAGCTGCCCAAGCTACGCAAAGTGAAGGCTTTACCGAAATGGATCATGCAGATTACCGCGCACAAATGCTTCCACAGAAAGCAACGGGATCGGCGTACCGAAGTTTCAGATCCGAACGACAAGCAGTTCGAAAAGAGCACGCCGGCGCGTGCCGAAGAAATTCTGCGGGAGGCAGAAGACGAACAAGGTCTGCGGCAGGCTATGTCCGAGCTAACACCACGATGTCGTCAGCTCGTGCACATGCTCTTCTACGACGAGCCCGCTCGTCCTTATCAAGAAATTGCCGAGACGCTAGGAATAGCGGTGGGGTCCATAGGGTTCATACGGCAGCGCTGTCTGGAGCGACTGCGCAAGCGCCTTCTTGAAGAAGGTTTTTCGTGAAAGCGCAGAAAAAGAAGCAGCCTCTCTCCGAGCAGTCGCTCCGCGAACTGGCAGGTCTTAAGACGGAATCCAGCCGTAAAAAATTCATCTCCGCGCACCGGCGGCTGTTCGCCGACAGCGTGGTCCGGCAACTCAACGAAGTGGTGCGCACCAAGTTGCGCGAAAACCCACACGAAGCGCTCTTTCTCGCGGAAGCCAGTGTGGCTATTGCGCAGCGACTGCGAAACAAAGAGGTTCTGGCCAGGAGTTTACGTTCCAAGGCCAATGCGCTGTACATGCTCGGAGACAATCAAGAGGCACTGGAGTTTCACGGCGAGGCGTTGCGTATTTTTCGGGAAATCCCCAATCCCGAAGAAGAAGCTCGTACTTTGATTCCCTCGATTCAGCCCCTGATTCTGCTGGGGAAATACGACCAAGCTTTTGGCGCCGCGGAAGATGCCAAACAAATCTTCAGGCAATTAAAGGACGACAAGCGCTGGGCACATGTCGAGATCAATGTTGGCAACATTTATCACCGGCAGGACCGTTTCGAAGAGGGCCTGGCTTGCTACGAACGCGCGTACGAGATGCTGCTGCCTTTTCGCGATTCCGAGGGCCTAGCCGTCGCGCTGTATGACATGGCGGTCTGCCTGATTACGCTAAATGATTTTCCGCGGGCACTGGCGACATACCAGCGCGCGAGGGAAATGTGCGTCAGCCACGGCATGACGCTGCTGGTAACGCAGAGCGACTACAACATTGCGTACCTTTATTACCTTCGGGGTGAATACAGCCGGGCGATTGAAATGTTGCGTGCCACGCGCGCGGAGTGCGAAAAGAACGGGGATGCCCACGTCCTTGCACTGTGCTACCTCGACCTGGCCGAAATATATCTGGAATTGAACCTGAGTACGGAAGCGAAGGAATCGGCGCATGACGGTTATTTGCGTTTCCAGAAACTAGGGATGGGATACGAGGAAGCAAAATGCCAGGCCTATGAAGCGATGGCATTGAGCCAACTGGGAAAAGCGCTGGGCGCGCTGGATCTGTTTGCGCGAGCACGCGCGAAGTTTGTCAGCGAAAAAAATCTGGTGTGGCCCTGGCTGATGGATTTGTACCAAGCGGTCGTACTTTACAATGAAGGAAGGTTGTTCGAGGCGCGACGGCTGTGCTCGGGCGCGGCGCAGTTCTTTGACAGCTCGTTCCTGCCAAACAAGGCGGTCCTTTGTCATTTATTGCTTGCGCGACTATCTCTGAGAACCGGGGAATTGGCGCCGGCGCAAGAGGAGTCTTCCGGGGCAATCGAGAGGCTCGCTCGTCTAGAGGCGCCCGTACTTCATTATCAGGCGCATTTTCTGATGGGCCAGATTCAACGGGCTTCCGGCGATCTTCCAAACGCTTACGAGTCCTGCAAGAAAGCGCGGGGATTTCTGGAGACGTTACGCGGTAGCCTGCGCGGCGAAGAATTAAAGATCGCATTCATGAAGAATCGCTTGGAGGTTTACGAGAGCCTGGTCGAATTATGCTTGATCGGGGAGAGACCGAACGCAGCCGAGGAGTCCTTCGGATATATCGAACTTGCGAAATCGCGCAGCCTGTCGGAACTTCTGAAGCGGTCTGGACCAGCTATCAGGCTGCACGACGCCGGCCAGAGCGAACTAGTACGCCACATCCGGGAGATGCGCGAGGAACTCAACTGGTATTACCGCCGCATTGAAATCGAGCAGTTGCGCGCGGAAGAGCCGTCTCCCGATCGAATTGAAAAACTTCAGAAACAAGCGCTGGCGCATGAAAACGAACTGTTGCATGTGCTGCGGGAAATGCCGCAGTCGGAGGAAAGCCCGAACCAAGGGCCGGCGATAAGTTCGCTGGAAAACATTCGTGCTTGCTTACCTGCGGACGCTGCGCTGGTGGAGTACTTCAGCCTCAAGGATCAATTCATCGCTGCGGTGTTGACACATGAAGGACTGAAAATCGTGCCGATAACGCCCGTTTCGCGCGCGGTCAACTTGCTGCGGATACTGCATTTCCAAATTTCGAAATTCAAATTGGGCGCGGAATACACGCAGACGTTTGAGAAATCCATGCTCAGCGTGGTGCAAGTCCACTTGCGTCAACTTTACGAAGAAGTGTTGGCGCCCATTCGTCCTTATATATCCGCACGTCATTTGATTATCGTGCCGCACGGCGTGCTGCATTATCTTCCGTTTCACGCTTTGTTGGACGATGCAGGATATCTGATCGATTCCTTCACGATTTCTTATGCGCCCAGCGCCAGCGTTTTTGCTCACTGCCAGGAAAAGCCCATGCACGCTAGTGGCACTTCTCTAGTCCTGGGAATTCCGGACGCCCAGGCCCCGATGATTCTGCAGGAAGTTCGAGCGGTGGCAGAGATTTTGCCCGATGCAGAGTTGATTGTAGGTGCCGCAGCCGACGAGGATGTCTTGCGAGAAAAAGGTTTGCACAGCCGGCTGATTCATATCGCCACGCATGGCAGATTTCGACAGGATAACCCGATGTTCTCAGGGATTCGGCTCGGCGATGCCTACCTGAATCTTTACGACCTTTACCAACTCAAGCTGAACGCCGAATTGGTGACGCTCAGTGGGTGTGCCACCGGGCTGAGCGTGGTCGCTCCCGGAGACGAATTGCTAGGCCTGATCCGTGGACTACTTTTTGCAGGAGCACATTCGTTGCTCTTAAGCTTGTGGGACGTTCACGACCAAAGCACGGCTGATTTTATGGCCTATTTCTACCGGCGCCTGCAGGAGGGGAAAAGCAAGGCATTCGCCTTACAAAGCGCAATGACCGAATTGCGCGACCGCTATCCGCACCCCTACCATTGGGCCCCCTTTACCCTAATCGGCAAGATTTCCCCCGCCTAACGCCAGGCAAGTTTTTTTGATACCCCCTATATTTTTTGAACAGGTGCCCACCCTTATGAGTTGGTGGTGCAAGCAGCGCCGAGGGCTTTATCAGGGCGGGGCCACGAGATCAAATCGGGGGGAGCTGGATGCGACACTATTCGTTGGAAAAGTGGATTGATTTTGCGCGGAACGTGATTCACGAGGATGAAAGGACAGAGATGCAAAGCCACTTAGAAACCGGATGTTCGAAGTGTTCGACGGAGCTGAATTTGTGGCGGCGTTTGCATCAAGTTGCCAAACGCGAGTCCTCGTACGAACCGTCCAGGGGTGCTGTTCGAACGGTGAACGCTGCGTTCGCCAACCAGGGTATCGGTCGGCCGCGCTCTGCGAAAAGTGAAGTGGGAGCGTTGCTTTTCGACAGCTTTCGCAGCCCCGCATTCGCCGGCATAAGATCGTCCGGAAGTGTCGCACGCCAATTGCTTTACAGCGCTAATTCTTACCGGATCGATATTCGGATTGAGCCGCAGACCGACACGGAAAAAGTCCTTCTTGTTGGCCAGATACTTAATTCATCTGATCCGAGCGAGCGACTATCGCGAGTGCAGGTAGCCTTGGTGAAGGGCCGTCGAGTCCTGTCGGAATCGGTAACCACACTGTTTGGCGAATTCCAGATGGAGTGCGCTCTGGATGGGGGCTTCCGGCTGATGGTGACTCTGCCTGGCGGGAGAGAAGTAAGCCTCCCGTTGATTGAGCCAACCTTCACTCAGGGCGAGGAGCTCCCAGATTCCTCTGATTTTAATAAGGTTAGTAGAGGGTCTTCAACGAAGAAAAAGCGTACTAGAACGAAAGGTTGATGCGAGCAGTACCACAAGTAGCCGACTGTACCATTGCTGAGATACATCACCAGAATCAGACTCGAAGGGTGACAGTTTCAAAGGCAAACAGGCTACTGGCTGGAATGCAAAAGGAGCAGTTGCAACCATGAAGCGTCTAATCGGACTTTCGGTTCTTCTCGTCGCAGGACTCTGGGGCCAACCGGCTTCTGCGCAGGGCCTTTTGACGGGCTTGCTACCGACCGTCTTCCAAGTCTTGTCCAACGGCCTTGGTCCGCAACCAGGCGTAATTGTTCGAACGAACCTCGGTCTTGCTGGGTTGCAAAATGCCTGCCTTTCCAATGGCTGCACGGTCGTCGGAAATATTGACGGGAACGCCAATCAACTTTTTCTGGTACGACCGGCGCAAGGATTGCTCCCACAACTGCTCGCGAACGTCCTGCGACTGGTAAACGGGATTCTGGACGCGGAACCCGACCAGGCCCTAATGATCCCGCCGAATGAAAACGGGAACACGACGTCGTCCACGGCCCCGCAAGGCTTATGGGACTCAAGCCCAGTTAATTATTATGGGAACACCGTCATCCACGGATATGTGAATCAACCTGCCGCTCAAATTATTCATGTGGCGCAGGCTCACAGCGTCTTCAACGTCGCCGGTGCGGGAATCGTCGCTGACATTGATACTGGAGTAGACCCCAGCCATCCGGCGCTACAGGGCGTCTTGCTTCAGGGGTACGATTTCACGCGCAACCAGCCGGGCGGCTCAGAGTTAACGGACGTTTCGATCGCTGCTCCACCTCCCTGCCCAACCTGTGCAGCAGCTGATGTGAATCAACACACGGCAGCGATGTTGGACCAGCACACCGCCGCTATGTTGGACGGTGCTCAGTACGCGGCTTTCGGACACGGCACGATGGTGCTGGGCATCATTCACTTGGTCGCGCCGACTGCAAAACTTCTGCCGGTGAAAGCCTTTAGCGCGAACGGAAGTGGATCACTTTCGAATATTCTGGCCGGCATTTATTACGCGGTGCAGAACAATGCGAACGTCATTAACATGAGTTTTGACATGACAACCAGTTCAACTGAATTGAAAACCGCGATTAACTACGCCAACAATCACAATGTGATCTGCGTGGCCTCCTCCGGCAATGATGGCGAACAAGAAATGGTTTATCCCGCTGGACTGCAATATGTGATGGGAGTCGCCTCCACGAATAATCAAGACCAACGCTCGAGTTTTTCGAACTATGGGAACCAGATCGTGTGGGTGGGGGCACCCGGAGAAGGCGTAATCACCACCTATCCTTTCGCCACTTATGCCGCAGGTTGGGGAACGTCGTTCAGTTCGCCTATGGTTGCCGGAACTGCGTCTCTGGTCCTAAACATGCAACCCCAGTATGGCGAAAATCAAGCGGCTTGGGCGATTTCTCACGCGAAGTGGATTGGCTTCAACATGAGCAATGGACGCCTGGATGTCTACGGCACTCTGTCGTCCTTAAGTCCGATCCAGGGTTTGCTCCAATAGCGAGGCTCTACGGGCATGGAAGCGATTGCACGAGCGGGCAACTGTGAGGCGATGGCTCGAAGCGAGGTACCGGCAGAGATCAAGCACTCTGCTGGTTCTGCGCGCAGTCTTCCGCATCCCTGGTCTGCTCCGACTCTGCGTGTAAAGGTCATTGAGGAGCAACTGACCGCGCTGCGCAGTTCTCTGATCTGTGCTTTCAATCAGCTCCTGGATTTGAAGGATTTAAATACAGGCGTTCACAGCACGCGCCTGGCGGAATGGGCTCTGCACGTTGCGGGAGAATTTGGTCTGGATCGTGACTGTTTGGGCGATATCGAAGTTGCAGCACTCTTGCACGATATAGGGAAAATCGGCATCGCGGACGCAATCTTAAACAAGCCTGCCAAGCTGACCGCCGAAGAATATGAACTCATGAAGAAACATCCGGAATACGGCTGGGCCGTTTTGCGCCAAGTCCCCGGAATGGAGCGCGCCAGTTTGATGATCTTGCATCATCATGAAAACTACGACGGCACCGGCTATCCGGGCGGATTGAAGGGTGAAGAAATCCCGATTGGATCACGCATCGTTTCCGTGATCGACGCGTTCGACGCGATGGTGTCCACGCGGCCCTATCGCCAAGGAATGGCTTTTGAAGAAGCCGAGCGACGATTATTGCTTGCGAGCGGCACTCAATTCGATGCTCGCGTCGTGAAAAGCTTCCTCACACTGGCGCGAGCGGAAATGTCATCCGTATTCGCTGCTGCAGGTACTGCGGTTACTGCTGTTCTCTAGCTCTGATTCTCCGATAGGACTTTCGTTCGATGCGCGGCTTATCCCCCAATTTAGGCAACTTTTTATTTGGTGGCCTTTTTGAGTTGACAGAGGTCCTCAAAATCACATGTTTGTGGACAAATGGAATTTTCTTTCCTGAGTGCACGAAATGGACGTATGCGGCCTGTCGAAGGCACGCCGAATCTTATCCAACGACTCTCCCGCTTTCCAGCGACGCCACACTCCAGTCCGCTGCGCGTCGGAAAGCTCCACATATTCCCTTGCGTCATGGACACCACCTTTGAACAGAAGTCTTATATTAGATGATGTTGCATCGACCCATTGAGACCACCGCGTTAATCAGGACTTGACCGATCAGTTCTGAGTAGCTGACAAATTCGCGAACTGGGTTAGTTTGGCAGATACAAGGGGCGCATTTGTACTCATCGCACCTTCACCTTGGGTTCGACCGACAGGCCTGGCTTCAACAATCCTTCGACGTTGAACTCTTGACCCGGAGGGCGATCGAAATCGATTCGTACCGGCACTCGCTGCACGACTTTCACATAATGACCGGTTGCATTTTCGGGCGATAGACTGAATATAGACTCGGTTCCGCCACCCAGATTGGCGATGCGGCCCTTCCACTTGCGGCCATACGCGTCCACATTGACCTCGACGGGCTGCCCGGGGCGTAAGCGGGCCAGTTGGGTCTCCTTAAAATTCGCGGTCACCCAGACATCATCGAGCGGCAGGACGGTTACAAGCTCCTGCCCGATATTCACGTTCTGCCCCACCTCAACCCTTCTCTTGCCGACAATTCCTGTCACAGGAGAACAGATTACAGTGTAGCTGAGGTTCAACTCTGCTTGGGCAAGTTGGAGCTCTCGCCGCGCCACCTCGGCGTTGGCTAAATGCACGTTATCGTTGTGGTGGGAACTCGTAGCTGTGAACAACGCCTCGGAAAGATTCACTTGCGCAAGTTCTTCCATGATCTTGTAATCCTGATCGTCTATGGTCATCATCGCTTGGCCGGCATGAACCAACTGACCCTCATCGACGTACACGGCCTTGATCTGCCCGTTGATTCGAGGGCTCAGCGGCATTACATGGCCGTCGACTTGCGCATCGTTAGTGTCTTCGTACTGGAAATTCCAGGCGAAATAGCCGCCTGCAATGACAAGTACAATCGCAGCCGAGATCACCAGGATTCTCTTGCGGGGGATTTTTGACTGTTTACCGGGTTTCGAATCCGACTGCAGAGGGCTGGCGTTTTGATCCACGACAGCAACCTGCTCTTCACTCGAGATGGTCTGAGTCCCATTGTTGTGCGGCATCGTTTTTCCTCGCGGATACTGAATGACCAGTTATCTCGTCCGACTAAACTTCTCGGCGGATCTTGCAGGCTAGTCGCTTGAGAACATGCTTCGTGAACACACCGGAAGAGCGGAAGCTCGCTCCTTCTTTCATTAGCTCTAGAAGTACGTTTTCTCCGTCCTCGCTAATGGCAGTAAGCCCCTTCACGTCAATAACGAGCGCACGGGCGTTCAGGTCTGCCGTCGCCTGCCGCCAGACACCGGCGAGCTCAGTGGTCCAAGGGCCAATGAGCTTCCCTTCTATCAGCAGCCGCCGCTGACTCGGGGTGTCGAGAATGGAAATCTTCAACATTGTCTTTGTTCAGCGCTCGCGTTAGTGCAAGCTGCGCGCCAAACGTCCAGACTCGTAAGGCGTTGAATTCTCAGGAAAAGGCGACCGGCAGTTGAAAACGTCGTAGTTGAAGAAGTTGAAAGGGTTGAAAATGCCGAAGTTTTTATAGGGCAGCGCTGCGGACAAGTAGGAACGCCGCATGTTAGGTTCGCTGGCCCACGCAGGTTGGGTTGTAACCGCCTAGGTGTGTGCGCTCCAGAAGTCAGGCGCAAGGTGGGCTAATCTCGGGTTCGCAAGCCGCCCACGTACAGATCAACCGTCTCCATCGAGAAGCCGGCGCTCCACCAAGCTCGCAGGCCGCCGCTTAAAACGCAGAAACTCAAATCGTCGCGCAACAGATGGAGACGGGAGTAGCTTCTCGGGATGTTATCAGTTGCACACAGTACGACCCAGTTGCGTGGAGGCAACCAGCCGATCAGAGCTGGCACATCCACCTTCGTCGTGAGCAGCGCTCCCGGAATGGTATACGGATAGTGCTCCACCTCATCTTGCCCCCGCAGATCAAGAATAATTGGATTACTCGCGAAGGGCTCCAGAGCCACCAAAAGATCTGCCGCACTGATTTCCACCATTCCTCTTAGCGCTTGGTTTCGTTGAAATAGTTTCCACATCGCTACTCTGCCTTTCACACGCATGAATCTGGTTCACCGTAGTGATCGACCGCCGTTCGCGCGGGTGCGGAATAACTCCTTGCCGGGGTGAATTAGCCCCTGGTGCGCGAAAACTCACGAGCGTATTGTCACTCTCGCCTCGTCGAAGGCTTCGATTTGATCAAGAAGTTTCTGCCGCTCGCCCAGTTTGTCGGCGCACTTTACAGCCTCGATGAGTCGGGCATTATGAAGCGCGTGTTCAAAGTCAGGTGCGTTGTAAGCACCCGCATGCAAATCACGGAGAAGATAAGCGTAGACCTCTCCAACGTTGATCGCCGCATCCATAAACCCTCCGGAGACGGCAGCTTCCTCAGGCCGCACAAATGGGATGTCTGACGTCAGCTCGAGATCCCCACACTGGAAGCCGTACGGGTGACCACCGCTCAAGTTGAGCCATCCGTCTGCCCCTCTGATTTCGAAGCTGAAGCGAGCATCCTCTTGCGCTACGCCACCATGAATGTCGGCTGTAAATACGGCGCCAGATCCGGTCTTTCCCAGGACGCCTATTTGATCGGCAGTCTGACGCACACTCTCCCCTCCAGTGTCCGTCAGTTTGACCCTGGGCCATCGAATCTCGGTGCGGGCGTCGACTTCGAGGATCGGTCCGAGGATTGCCTCCACCACATCGAGCGTATGCCCCGCGCTGATGGTTAAAAGGTTGGCTCCAGAAGATTCCTTATTGAAATAGTCATAGACTGAAGGCATCTCCGGACCGAAGCCGCTGGTGCTGGAAACGATTCTCGCGCTTAATGGCGGTCCAATCTTTCCGGAAGAAACCAGCTGGGCCGCACGGCGCACGGCTGGATTCAAACCACCCTGCAATCCGATCGCGGTGTGAAGTGAACCTACCGCGCTCGCCATTTGTTCGGCTTCCGCGACTGTGCGTCCGAGTGGCGTCTCGCAGTAGACCGCTTTACCGGCTTCCAGTGCCGCCAGTACGAGTTCGCGGTGCTCCGGAACCTTGACAGCAATTGTTATGACATCAATCCGCTCATCGCGGATCATTGCGAAGGGATCGGAAAACCAGCGATCGGCGCCAAAGGCCTTAGCCGCTTCCCGTGCACTCTGCTCGTTGCGTGTTGCTACGGCAGAGAGCTTCAGGCCGTGAAGAGCGTTGATCGCTGTAACATGCGACACCTTCGCCCAACTTGACTTGGCGTTTGCACCGACGATTCCGACACGAATTTCTCTTTGATTCACGACTTAACCTCCTTACTTCTGCCTATTGCCCATCCTTCAGCGACGAGACTTTCGGCGCCCGAAACTATCCGGTCCCGTCACGACCAAGAATGCCAGTAGCACCAATACGATGAACAAGAGGAATGCAACCATCGTCGCCCTCCGCGAAACTCTCAACAGCAGATGACAAGGGCAATACAAATGCCAAACCCGCTGAATTGAAAGTTGGTGAATCTTCAGGAGAACGCTGCCACAAGTCGAAAATGTCGGAGTTGAAGAAGTTGAAAGGGTCGAAACCGTTGGCGCTATCGACTACGACAAACAAGCGGGCTGCGGGTCAAGAATACTGCTTCGCGAATATGCCGAACTTTTTCATTCGAGAGAGAAGAGTTGTGCGGTTCATTCCAAGGCGAGCGGCAGCACCATCGGCGCCACCCACACGACCCTTGCATGCAGTGAGTGCTTGTATGATCTCATTGTGCTGCTTTCTTGCGTATTCGTCAGCAACGCTCGTTTTGACGCTTCGCGAGTCTGTTCTTTCTTCAGGAACTTCCTTGAGTTCATGCAAGCGATCTGGAGAGTCTACCTTACTTGTTTTTCGGAGTTCCGCCAGAGGAGCCTCAAGCGAGCGGCCTCTCGTCAAGAGGACGGCCCGCTCAATGAAATTCTCGAGTTCACGAATATTGCCGGGCCAGTCCCAAGTTGTCAGCCCCTTCATCACAGACACAGGAACTGCATCAATTCGTTTTTGCATTTCCTTGGCACAATTTTGGACAAAATAACTGACCAGCAGAGGAATATCGTCTCTACGGTCTCTGAGCGGAGGAATGCGGATTGGAAAAACATTCAGCCTGTAGTAGAGATCACTGCGAAATTCCTTATTCGCGACCATGCTTTCGAGATCCTGATTTGTAGCCGCTACCAAACGCACATTCACCTTCCTCGTGTGCGTGCTGCCGAGACGTTCAAATTCCCGTTCCTGCAGAGCCCGCAGCAGCTTCGGCTGAATCTCAATCGGGATGTCGCCCACCTCATCCAGGAACAGAGTGCCTTGATCCGCGAGTTCGAGTCGGCCAATCTTCGATGTTATCGCCCCGGTGAACGCGCCCTTTTCGTGGCCAAACAATTCACTTTCCAGCAGCCCAGTCGGGATAGCTGCGCAGTTCAGCTTCACCAGTGTGCGTTCTTTGCGTCGGCTTCGGTCGTGAATCGCACGAGCGATCAACTCCTTTCCGGTGCCGGTTTCACCCAGCAGCAGAACCGTAGAATCGCTGGGTGCTACCGTTTCAACTAGCTCCAAAACGTGCTTTAGCGCCGCGCTGTTGCCAATGATCTGCTCGAAACCCATCTCGCTGCGAAATTCTTCTTCGAGATAGAACTTTTCCTGGGCGAGTTTGTCCTTCAGTTCGGAAATTTCCCGATACGCTAAGGCATTCTCAATTGCTATGGCTATCTGTCCTGATGCCCGGCTGAGGAAATCGACGTCCTCAGGCATAAACGGAACCTCTGTCGCGCGTAAAATCGACAGAATTCCGACAACCCGGTCGCGATTTACAAGTGGAATGAAACAAACCGCTTTTATGCCTTCCGCCGCCGCATATCCCTCGGGCGAGAGTTCGTGTTGTTCCCCCGTGCCAATGACTACGGGTTTCAAGGTGTCTATCGCTTTTTTAGCGGCGGCGCTTGGTGTAACAACCAGCTCTTCTTTGATTACCCCTTTGCCTTGCGGGAAATCCATGGCAAACACTCTCAATTTTCCCGACGTTGCATGGGGCAACGAAACGCCCACCGCATCCGCGTGTACGACTTCGCGTATGTTCGCTGCAACCGCGCGCAAAACTTCCCGCAGGTCCAGGCTCGACGTGATTTTGGTCGTCAGATTGAGGAGCAACCCAAACCGCTCGTTTTGACGCTGAAGTTCCGCTTCTGTACTCATATCCAAAGCGCCTCAAATCATTGCCAAGAATCCACGAAGCAGATGATGATTCATTTCGCCCTGGGTTCGCAAGCCTTGCCCGTCGCGTGCTGCTCGGCTGCTGTGGAGCAAATGGAGTTATCGAGGTTGTTTAACTGTTGCAAGCCGCTCGTTGAGTTTTGCCTGCGCCGGTTCAGTTCCGCCGAGAAGTACCTCAGTCCCGCCAGCCGCCACCTAGCGCCTGGTAGACCTGGACGAGCGCTAGTCGTTCATTGAGCTGCGCCTGGACAAGGTTCAGTTCCGCCGAGTAGTAGTTGGTTTCGCTCGTCAACACTTGGAGATAACTCGCGCCGCCCTGCTTGTACAGCACAACAGAGAGCTGGTCGGACCGCTGTGTTGCTTGAGTGAGCAGCTCCTGCTGGCCGCGGAAATCACGATTTTTTTGATAAGCGACTAGCGCATTCGAAACCTGCTCGAGCGCGTCCTGAACGGTTTGCTGATACGAGAGCACTGACTCCTGCCACTGCGCTCGGGCGAGCTTGAGTCCCGAACGGAGCCTGCCGCCTTCGAAGAGCGGCTGGCTGACGTTGAGGGCTGCAAACCAGGTCTGGGATGGCTGGCTGAGGAACCGATTCAAGGCGTTGCTCTCCAGCCCTCCAGTCCCAGTAAGGGAAAAGCTGGGGAAGAAAGCGGCTTTGGCGACGCCGATTTGTGCGTTGGCTGCGACCACGTTTTCTTCTGCCTGCCGGATGTCCGGCCGGCGCTCAAGCAATTCCGAGGGTAGACCCGCGGGAACATTCTCCGGCGCGGGTTGCTCCGTGATCGAACGACCACGCGGAATGGACTGCGGATTTTCGCCCAGCAAGATGCTGAGCACGTTTTCCTGCTGCTGGATTTGCCGCTCGAGATCGGGAATGCTTTCGGAAGCGGTATAGACGAGCTGTTCGGACTGGCTCACGTCGAGATCAGACGCTGACCCATGGCTTGCGAGCACGTGAGTCAACTCCAGTGATTGCCGCCTCGAGGCCAGCGTCCGTTCCGCTATATCAAGCTCGCTGTCGAGCGCCCGAAGCTGGAAATACGCTGTCGCCACATTTGCGACGAGTGATGAAATCGCGGCTCGCTGCCCCCATTCTGTAGCGAGTAACTGCGCACGCGCTGCCTCGGTTTGACGCCGGTATTTTCCCCAAAAGTCGAGATTCCAGAGAACAGACAGGTTCAGTTGGCCCGCATTTACTTCGTACGCGGGAAACAGGCTTGACACCTTCGCGTTTTGCTGGCTGTAAACGCTTGAGCCGACAATCGCAGACGGGAGCTGATTGGCGCGGACGATTCCGAGCTCCGCCTGGGCCTCAAGCACCCGCGTCGCGGCAATGCGTACGTCATAGTTTTGCTGGAGAGCAACGTGAATCAGCTGCACAAGAATAGGGTCCTGATAGACCAGCCACCACTTCTCGTTGCCGAGCGAGGATACTGGAAGATTTGGAGCCGACATCGCGTCGCGGTAGTCTGTCGGCACAGTCACCGCAGGCCGCTTGTAATTCGGACCAACCGTGCACCCGGCCAACAGGACGGCGATGGGCAAGAGCGCTAGCTTCTTCATGATTAATCCCCTTCGCCCGGAGAGTCCGCGGGGACGAGTGCTGGCGACTTCTGCAGCGCGGCACCCGAGAACCGCTCGACCACATAGAAGATGGCTGGAACAAAGAATCTGCCGATGAACGTTTCCGCCAGCATGCCGCCAATCACCGCCGTCCCCATGATCTGGCGTGCTATCGCACCTGCTCCGGACGCTGTCCAGAGTGGCACGCAACCGAGAATAAAGGCGAGGGCCGTCATCATGAGTGGCCGGAAGCGAAGCCTCGCCGCGGAAAGTGCCGCATCGACGATGGACATACCTCGTTCATAGTCCTCCTTGGCAAATGCGACGATCAGAATCGAATTCTTGGCAGCTAAACCAATTAGCATCACCAAGCCGATTTGCGCATAAACGTCGTTCTCCATCTGAACCATATAAGGCGGCATGTAGAAGCTCGTCACTACGCGCCGCAACCAAAGCGCGGCCAAGGCACCGAATACCGCCACCGGCGTGCTGAGCAGCACACTGAATGGCAGCGTCCAGCTTTCATAGAGTGCAGCCAGGACGAGGAAAACGAACAGGAGCGAAAACGCGAAGATCACCGAAGCCGGGACCCCTTCTTCCGCTTTCACTTCTTGATAAGACATCCCCAGCCAGTCGTAACCCATTTCGG
>Ga0210383_10002943_pt1 | contig 15354 bp, 16 predicted proteins | sample IncBWC14OmetaG_FD_160072 | JGI IMG/M metagenome (GOLD analysis project Ga0210383, IMG submission 160072) | Forest soil microbial communities from Barre Woods Harvard Forest LTER site, Petersham, Massachusetts, United States - Inc-BW-C-14-O ...
CATGCCGATATACTTTTTGCTATCCATTGAGGGCGTTCCTTTCTGTAGGGGGTTCGAGCCGAACACTCAAAACCCTACTCCAAAAGGGGCGCCCTTTTATATTGCGTCGCCTAACCGGAGAAGTGGATTAGCGACTGCTTTGCAGCTCCAATTCATGCCTTACGCCATCGCAGTCGATCCTCAGAGCCCATCGTGAACCATTGCATCGGAGCCACTGCGGCGAGGGTTCCACAGTCCCAGAGGCTATGAGGTCATCTCGATTCCCGTGTTCATCTGCATCTTCGTCAAACGCGGTGAGAACCATTCCAGTCTGCAAAGTCACGGGATTTCCATCTGTGTCTTCGCAGGTATCCTTGTGGGAAAGGCAAAGCAATTCGCCGAATAGCCCATTGAAATCGGCACGAACTCGCGTCGTCTTAGATTCAGTCATGGGTGCGGCCTCGTCGGCCACAATTCTACCGCAGGATTGTGGGCCAACTCCTGGTTAGTCGCCAAACCGGACAAGTTCCCTCGGGCACCCAATCCACGCTGCTGGCTACGAACCGTGCAATTCAGTACAGACATGTCGGGCCGCAACGAGCATGCTGCGGGATAAGAAAATACTCTTAAAACAAACATAGCGTTAACACCCCCACCCTGGGACCCCAAACGCCCGGGGTGTGCGAACCGGAATAAACCGGCTGCCAGCACACAGCGCGTGGAGCCTCGAAGTTTCAGATCCTGGGAAGCGTCGTAGTCTGACGTAGATGGACCCGAATACTGGTGCCAACTGGGATTTGAACTGAAACGACTTGTCCGGTTTCGGCTGCCGGCTCAGACGGTCGACGCAACACTTGCGTGCAGTTTACTCGCAGGGGTCTGAAAACCTAAAGTCTCTCGCGGGCGTTGATTTAAGCGCAGCGCCACTTTGTTCAGGTCCGACTGGGAATAGTCGGACAGGTCGGTTTTCTTCGGGAAGTATTGTCGTAAGAGCCCGTTTGTGTTTTCGTTCGAGCCGCGTTGCCAGGGACTCTGCGGATCACAGAAGTAGACTTTCACATCCGTGGCCACCGTAAAGTCCTTGTGTTTGGCCATCTCCAGTCCCCGGTCCCACGTCAGCGAGCGCCGCAGGGTGGCGGGAAGTTTACGAACGTGTTTACTCAATGCCTCCACCACTTCCGCCGTATCTCTGCTGGGCACCTTGATCAGCATGACAAAGCGCGAATGGCGTTCCACCAAGGTCGCGATGTGACTGTTCCCTGAGCCGCGCAGGAGATCGCCCTCCCAGTGACCCGGAATGGCGCGGTCCTCCACTTCAGCGGGCCTTTCGCGGATCGAGATGGCCTCCGGGATTTGACCGCGCCCGTCTTTAAAGATACGAGAGTGCTGCGACCGGCGTATGCGGCGCTTGGATCGCAGGTGCTCCAGCAGCTCCTTTTTCAGCGCTCCACGGGCTTGAATGAACAGGCTTCGGTAAATGGTTTCGTGGGACACACGCATGCTCTCATCATCGGGATACTGGGTTTTCAGCCAGCCGGAAATCTGCTTCGGCGACCAGTCCAGAATCAGTTTACTCGCAACGATGTTCCGCAACTTCAGGTTGATGGAAAGCAGGCAGCGCTTGGGCCGCAAGGCCGACTGCCAGGCTTCGCCGTCCGCTTGACTGGCTCGATACGCAGGGCGGCCACCATGATGTGCGACCTCCCGGCTCACGGTCGATACCGCTCGCTCTAAACATTTGGCAATCTCATGGATCGACGAACCGGAAGCCAGCCCGCGTGAGATTTCCTCGCGCTCACGCAGCGTGAGCGCGAGGAGCGCACGCCGCCGAACGGCCGGAGCAATCCCACCGTGACGCGACACCAGACAACGAATGGAGGAATGTTCTTTGCCAAAAGCGCGCCCGATCTCATGCAGCGTCTGCCCGGCCTTCCAACGACGCCACACGTCGAGTTTCTGCTCCGCCGAAAGCCCAAACCGTCTCCCTTGTTTCATAAACACCACCTTTGAGAACAGCTTTATACCAGATGGTGTTGCATCGACCGCCTGAACCGGCACGCCTCACCGGACATTGAGATCGGGGCTGATTCCACTTCTCTGGTAACGGCGTTTACCAAGCACTGAGCCTATCCGCGCTCGCCCTCTCAATTTCAATCATCAGCCGGAACAAATGGTCCGGTAACCGTTCTTATTTCACTGCAACGACGACCAGTGTGAAGTCATCTTGAAAGCTACCGTTGCAGAAGCTGACCACCTCTTTCTTAATTGCGGCAAGCATTTCGGAGGCGCTTAATGCAATGTTGCGACTGCCTAGCTCAACCAATCTTAGCTCTCCAAATTCCTGTTCTTCCGAATTCATCGCTTCTGTTAGACCGTCGGTATAAAGCACCAGGCGGTCGCCGGGTTCCAGCTGAAGTCCCGCATCCTCGTACTTCCGGTCAGGAAATATTCCGAGCGGCGTTCCTCCTTCCCTCAATGGGACTGCCTCTCCCGATTTGTGGAACAGAATGGGCGGACAGTGACCGGCGCTGGCATAGGTCGCCCTGTTATCCGTCGCATCGATCGCGCAGTAGCAAAAGGTAATGAACTTATCGGCCGCAATGTTACTGGATATCACCTCATTCAACTTACCCACGAGAGTGCCTGGTGAAACCGCCTCCGATGCGAAGGCTCGAAAGCTGGCCTGCAGGTTGGCCATCAGCAACGCAGCGCTGATCCCCTTGCCGACCACATCTCCGATGCAGACCCCAATCTTCCTCTCGCTGAACCTCAGCACGTCGAAATAATCTCCGCCGACGGTCCTTGCAGGCTGCCACGCTCCCGCCACTTCCAATCCTCTTACCTGGGGGAGCTTCTTAGGTAAGAGCCCTTCCTGGATCTCTCTCGCCTTGGCCAGCTCTTGCTCTTGCTGTTTCGATCGCGTATTCCCAACTTCGACAGCGTGTTGAAGTTCTAGATTCTTGCCCTCCAGCTGCACTCGCGATTCCTCATGCAAATGGCGGATGCTCCCGACGATCAAAACAACGACAACTACAAGCCGACCGGCAATCCACAGTTGCGCAAAAAACATGCTAAAGGGTGCTCGATAGACAACCATCATAATCGTGACTGTCAGCGTCATGATGATGACCGCCGTAAAGAACAAAAATATCAGGAACGCAACCCAGTCCCATGGAAAGGAGAGACGTGAAGACAGTGGCGCCAGACGATTCATGATCGGCGTCGTCAAATTGCCGATGAAGAGGCTGTAGAGAAGTATAGGAACGAGGCCCATGCCCGGACCGCGCACATTCGCGACCCACAGAATCGCAAACAACGCGGCCCCAACCATAACCAACAGCGGCTGCCTTGACAGGAACGTGCGAACGCCAATAGAGCGGGACGAGAGTTTCGCGTTGGTAACCTTCATCGGTTTCTTGCCGGGTGGCTATTGCGTGGGATTAAGACTCGCTGAGCATGTTAGGTGGTACCCGGACGCGAGTCAATGTGGGGATCACCAGATGGACGTCGTCCCTTCGAGTGAACAAGGAACTTCGCTCCTTCCGATTGTGCCTTGATGAGTCCGCTAACCGCACAGTGAGAATCAGGCCGATTTCACTTTTCCGATTACCGCGTTTACCAGAACCTGGTCCCCTTTTTGTGGCTAGTTTTCAGTACAGTAGAATTACGTAAGGTGCGTTACCGAGGTAGATTATTGCGTTGACGGGTTTTCTGCATCAGGGTAGAAAGCTGCTTGGTTCAGGGGGCATCGCATCTTCAGGAGAGAGCGATGAAACCTGTTTTATTCACTGCGCGGGTCGATCCCGAGTTGGTTTGAATGATGTTCGCGGCCGTGCGTAGCATGGCAACATTAACTGGCGATTTTCATATCAGTTTGCGAATTGCGCTTTCAGGCGAGGAATGTCGCCAGTGTCATTGTGAGTGCGAGATGTTCGTGGAACCGGTGGATGTTTGTACCGTCTGCTGGTCGATTCTCGTACTCAACACGTCGGTCAGATCGCTAAAGGCGCTCTTGTGAGCAGCCTCCGCGGTCAGTGGGGGGAGTTCGCGGGCATAACTCCTGGTAAGTCGTCTTACCGTACAAATGAAATTGGTGATCGGCACTCGTGCTGGAAGCGCGTCACTCAGGCGTTGGCTCACGAGAACGCCTCTTATACCAATTTGGGCAACGGGAGGGAGTGTCGTGGTAGCTTTGGACTGAATATGGTCGAAGGATTAGGCCGCGCATCTGCTTTCTGCCACGAGATTGTCGAACGTAAGTGATTCTATGACCCACAGGAACAAGCCCTCGCAACCAGCCAAACAGCGTTCCGTTCGGCGCTGCCCGCTAGTAGCTACAGCGGAGGTGACGGAGCTGCGTTCCGGGACGCTACTCGCAGCGCGCACCTCGGAACTGGGACTTGGGGGCTGCTATGTTGACGCGCTAAATCCATTCCCCAAGGGGACGCCGGTTGGGTTGCGGATTCACAGAGATCGAGGCGTCTTCGAAACCAAGGCCAAAGTAGTCTATTGCGACCCGAGATTCGGGATGGGCCTTGCCTTTACGGATATAACGCCCGACCAGCGGTCAATATTAGAAACCTGGTTAACCGAGATTGTTAGCCAACTAAGAACAGTTTCCTAGGTTCTGTCACGCCTGTTCAAACCCTTCCTGGATTTTTCAATTCACTTAAGCGCGATTTCCGACCATTCAGCACAAATAGTTTGAGTGCAAAGGAAGGAAGCAATGCCTCTGCGGACAGAGTTACCATCGCCAGATCTTCTTCCAGTTCGGAGGTGGGTGCTCAAGGCCCCAGAACTGTGGAGCGGCAGTTTTGAAGCGAAGGCCAACTTCGGTTCTGCCGCCCTGCTGCGCGCCTAGGTATACGACTCGGCAGTCCTGCTCCTCGCGGGTGGCGACATTTCGCAAGATGAGCCTGTCGCCCACTATGGGGCATGCTGACAAGGTAGTGAGGCAACCGTGAGCGCTAAGGACGATAGCACGAGTCGAATCTGCGAATGGAGTTTCGTTGGTCGACTTGCCTTGCACGACCACCGGCAACTGGGCTTGCACTCGCTGTGAGCGTCGCGAGTCAATCCTGACACTATCGGGTTCGGTCGGCTCGTACATTTTAGTAGTTCTAACGTACGCCAGTCCGCTACTCAGGACAACCGAAGACGGAACGGTTGGTCCCGCCCCGAGTCATAGAAGCCTTGCTGCAATATCCGGTAACGGCTGGCGCTGGCACGCGAGGTCATGTTCCGAGTGCCTGGGACGAGGGAAGAGCAGTCGTCCACGACTCCTGTTCGCAAATAGACGCGCGGGCTCCAGCCAATCCGGGCGTCGCGGCAAGTAGAACATGGCTACGGCGTTTCCAGAATGCAAACCCCTGCCAACCGAACGCTAAGTCCTGTGTGGTCGGGTTGCCGGACATTGAGGATCGGGGCGATTTCACTTGCACGATTACGGCGTAAATCAGGGACTTGCAGGTTAGGCAGGCGATATCTCGTTTACGGTCATACTGGTTACGATTGTTTGGAGCTCTCCCAACAACCAAAGGCTCCCTGCCCCGGGTCGCATTCGGGTACACTGCTCATCAGTGGTTGACTACTCCACTTTGCATTCCAACTCCAAGCAAATTCGACGCGTGCTTGGCTGACAGCGGAGGGCTGAAATAGTAACCTTGTCCCTCGCAGCATCCGTGGTTCTGAAGAAAATCTAGCTGGGAACGGGTTTCCACCCCCTCCGCAATCACACGCTGTTTCAGGCTCCTGCCGAGATTGATCATGGCGCCGACGATGGTCTCGTCTCCTGGGTCACCCGTTATCGCCTGAACAAAAGATTGATCGAGTTTCAGCGCGTCCGACGGAAAACGGCGCAGGTAAGTAAAGCTGGAATAGCCCGTGCCAAAATCGTCTATTGCAATTTGCACGCCCATAGCTTTCAGCTTAGTCAGCGTGACCACAGCAGATTCTGCGTCATACATCAGCACGCTCTCGGTCAATTCCAGCTCTAGATTCTGAGGTTCTACTCCCGTGGCAATCAGCACAGCTCGAACGCCTGAGAGGAAATCCTTAGCCCGGAATTCGGCTGCGGACACATTCACTGCCACAGGGATAGCGCCCAGTCCCGCATCGCTCCACGCTCGCGCTTGTGTGCAAGCCTCCAATAGTACCCACCGTCCGATAGGTAGAATCAGCCCGCACTCTTCCGCGATGGGCACAAACTTGGCTGGATATAGCATTCCGCGCTTGGGGTGCATCCACCGAATTAGCGCCTCAACCCCCGTGACTTGCCGTGTCTGAAGATTGAATTTAGGCTGGAAGTTAAGCACAAACTCGTTGCGCCCGAGGGCGCAGCGCAAATCCGCTTCAAGCATTTGACGTTCAGCCAGCTGTGCGTGCATGTCACAGCGGAAGAACTGATAATTGTTTCGGCCACGCTGTTTGGCGTCATACATTGCGGCGTCGGCTTTATTCTTCAAGTCTTCCACGTTCTGACTATCAGTCGGGTAGGTGCTCACCCCGATACTCACATTGATATCGAGACTCTTACCATCGATCAGATGCGGTTCCCCAAACGCCCTCAGGATTTTCTGCGCACTAAAGACGGCATCTTCCTCATGTTCGACTTGGGAAAGCAATATCAGAAATTCGTCCCCGCCTGTCCGGCTCACGGTGTCCGACCGGCGGACACAGCCCTTCAATCGCTCTGCTACGGACTGCAGAAGTTTGTCGCCAACCCCGTGGCCCAGTGAGTCGTTGATCTTTTTAAAATAATCCAAATCAACAAACATCACTGCCAGTTGCTTGCCCTGGCGCTCAGCCAATGATATGGCCTTCTTCAGCCGATCGTCGAACAGGGTCCGATTAGGCAACTTAGTCAAAACATCGTGTTGTGCTAATTGTGACATTTCCAGCGAGTGCGCCCGGGCGGTGGTCACGTCGTGGAAAGCCACAAGCGTCCCGCTGAGGCCACCGTACTCGTCATGGAGCCGGGTCACTGTGCTTTCTATCCCAATTTCAGACCCATCGCGCCGAACCAGAAGATAGTTTAAGCACTTCGGCATTCCACCGGCAGCACTAGCTTCCAGCGTTACAGTTTCCATGGGATGGCCAACCAACTTGCTGCTGTCAGAATCTATGGTTTGGAGTACGTCCGTTACCGGACGCCCCAATCCCTCCTTCCGGCTCCACCCCGTCATCTTTTCTGCGATCCGATTTAAATACGTGACATTGCCATTTAAGTCCGTGCGCAGTATTGCCTCCCCGATGGAATCCAGCATCAATCTGGCCCCTTCGTTTTCCAAGGAGATTGCTTCCGCCGAGGGGCGCTCTATCATCGTTCGCACCGCCAGCCGTAACCGATAGCCGTCGCCCTGGTTCTTGACCACGTAGTCTTGGGCCCCACGCTTTACTGCCAACCTGGCCGTTTCTTCCGCATCGGCGTCGATCAGAATCACAATTGGCACCCGAGGCGCAGCCTGAAAAAGCTTGTCAAACGTCTCGACGCCCTGGCTGTCGGGCAATGTCAGATCAAGCGCTACGGCCCTAATCCCGCCGCTATGCAACCGCTCGATCCCGGTGGAAAGTTTGGTCACCCACTCTACGTGGAAGCGTTCCTTCGTTGCCGAGTCCAATTCTCCCAAGATTTTTGCTGCAAGCTCTGCATCTGCTTCGATTAGGAGCACACACTTGTCGCGCTCCGTGTCACTCTTGTCTTTCGCGGTGCTAGGCTCCTGGTTTAACATCTGACTCACTCCTGCCAAGAAGAGTTAATTGGCCTTGGTTCCCTTTGCGGCACCCGCTGCCATGAAGCACAGCACCTGCTCCTTCAATTGCGCATCGACTTCGTCCGCAATCGTCACCACGTCAGGAAGCAACACGCTGAAATCTAGGTTCTTGACGTTTTTGTGTAGCACGGAAAAAATGGTGACCTGCAGAAGGCGAGACTCCTCCACCGCCATCGCTACCGTGTAGCCTTGTTTGCGCCGCAAATCTCCATGATCGGCTGCAGCCTTCGAAATCGGAGCTTGCGCTCCTGCGTCCATACGCAACCGTGCTATCACATCATGCAGAAGATGAGGAAGATGGCCAGTGCGCTCCTCATAGTTCAACGGGATGGACTTTAGGTCTGGCTCCTGCTCGACGCGCGAAAGCCATTCCAAAATCAGAGTATGGAGTTCACGTTCGAGAATGTCCCCCACACTCTCAATGTTGACAGTACCGCCGGGCGCTTTAGCTGTCCCAAGTGACGTTATGGATTTGGCCATCACACCCACCTTTGTTCACCATCTATTCATCAATCTCGTTGGGGTTATCGCTACCATCTCGACTAGACAATCGTGCTCAATCATGCCGCTTGTCATTTCGTTGACCAGCCTCTCACTAAAACCAAGTGCAAACTGTCCTAAAGAGCAACATCCCCAATCTATTGGAGTTTTTGATGTCCAATGAATTATCAGCAAGTTCGCCAGGCAAGTTGATAGGATATGGCGATTGGGGCTAAGTCCTGATAAGTCGCGCCGGCTCAGACGGTCGACGCAACACTCGCCTGAAGTTTACTCGCAGGAGTCTGGAAACCTAAAGTCTTTCCCGGTCGTTGGTTCAAGCGCAGCGCGACCTGGTCGGGCTGCGCTTGAGAAAAGGCAGACAGGTCCGTGCCTTGAGGGGAAGTATTGCCGCAACAGGAGATTGTCGTTCTTTTGCGTGGGAGAAAGTCTCGATCGTTTCGCATGGATCATAAACACTACCCTTAAACAGATCAGTTCTTAGATGGTGTTGCATCGACCCATTGAGAACCACCGCCTTAATCAGGCACTAGCGTCGGGGAATCGGGAGCATCTCGGCGCGCACAATCAGCCGCTGTGGAGCGGTGCCATTGAAATCAAAGGGGTAACAGGTAACCAGCGTTAGCGTCGGCAGTTGCGTATCGTTTAAGACCTCGATGGCATTGGGAAAAACAACGCGGAGAGAAATAACTCGATATTTGAATGTGCCAGCCACGGTAGTGAACCGAATCTCGTCTCCTACCTTGACCTTTCGCAAGGGACGAAAGAAAGTATCCCGATGGCCCGCAAGGCCGACGTTGCCAGAGGGACCTGGAAGAGCGGTGCCCGGATGTGCCCAACGGCCAGACAGTCAGGATTGCAATGCTGCCGATGTAATTGCCAAGCTACTAGACGCGTGATTTACCGTGTGACGCGGTTGGAAAGAACGCGACTCTGAATGCACTGCCAGTGGTGCATGCCAGCGTTTGTTCCGTAGCCTAACCAGGAGCTACATGAGCTCGTCTCTTCCTTGCTTCGGCTGTGATGGTATTCGGTCGGCGGAGCTTGTGTGCTTGACGCAAGTGTGGGCCGCAAACGTTTTGTCACGTTCGGCTTCGTATTTCCTCTTCATTTCATCAAGCGAATCGCCGGCGAGCGCACCTGAAGGGCTAAACTTCCAGTTGCACTCGGAGCAACCGAAGCCCTGAAAATTCTGGCTCTCAATCCATACCAGCCTGCGTGGCATCGATCCATTATAGCGCCGTACTGTTCAAAATTGAACACCGTCCCATTACTGGGTTGTCAAATCACATCTTCCAGGACGCGTTTCTTTCACCGAAAAACTAGCCGACTCGAATGGTTCTAATCTGCGGTTATGCCAAAGTCCGGGCTGAAAAGTCATCCAGCTCTTCGTCTGTCACGGTGTAACTGATCTCAATGGGGTTGCAGCACACTTCGCAATCTTCAACATAGGTTTGCTTGGGAACCGATAAGTCCAGCACCATCGAAATCTCTTCGCCGCAATGCGGACAGGCAAAGGAATGCTCCATAAGCTTTCAGCGTACCAGAACACCCGCGCCACGCCCCCTGCTCGTCGCTCTCATTTTAGATCAGGCGCTAGCTGGGCGGCAGGTCGTAGAACCGCATGCGCGCCGTCTCAATCCATCGAGTCTTTTCCGCCGGTGCGCTTGCTGCGGAAGAAATATGCCGAGCCGCCGATGACGATTGAGAAAAACGCAACGACGACCGCGAGAATACCCATATAACCAACGTCGACGCGTGCCCCAGGGACCCCAAGGAACTGCGTGGACCATACGGGAGCTAATCCGAGTGAGGAATGAGCACCGGAGCTGCCCCCGGATGTGGACGTCCATGGCGCGTAGAAGCAGACGATGAGCATGCCAACGAAGAAGCAAAGCAACGTGACACCGTTAAAAGTTTTCATAGGCTCGCCAGCCTGCAGCACTTAACTCCGCAAGTTAACGCTGCTCAGTCAGGTAGTGAATGGTGGAGGGAAAGATGGTGTCGTGATTCATGCGACCACGGATCGACCCTCCGTGATCAGGTGACGGATTTCGCCGAGGTTCGGGTGGAGGCATCGTAGGATCCGGATCGCCGGGAACGGGGTCGCGCTTCTCGGGATCCGGGTTCGAGGTAATCGGCCAATCATCGGGAGGATTTGGTTCCCATCTAGAAGACTCGGCATCTCTTTGGTATTGGTCGTGTGGCATAGCACTTTCCTTTCAAACTGAGAACGCACGGACGTGTTGTTTCTGTGCTGGCGACAAAAACTACTCCTCGATTGTCTTTATGTTTTATGTGATGCAGCCACCAGGGTGTTGAATTTCTTGAAGATCAGGTGCATCACGCGGTCCTGCATGGCTGTCCCCGGACCTTGGAGAAATCGCCACCAGGGGCAGATCTCTTCGCAGTCGGCCCTATTCACTTCGGGCTGTTGGGATATTTCATCGCCGTGCAAGGGTATCGCTCCATCTCAACCTCTGGCTCAGTACGCTAGAGGATATCAAGGCTGGCCGCTGTTCATTTCTATTCACTTTACGAAGATTTTTTGGTCATACGGCGTAACTCATGGAGAGTCGTGCGGGCTCAACGGGTCGGCGCAACACATGCGTAAAGTTTACTCGCAGGAGTCTGCAGACGCAGCGCGATCTTGTCCAGTTCGGATTGCGTGTAGCCGGAGAGGTTGCTTCTCTTGGGAAGGTATTGTCGCAGCAAGCGATTGGTGTTTTCGTTTGCGCCTCGCTGCCAGGGGCTGTAACACGGGCTGTGCCACGACCGGACTTGTTGCGCAACTATCGTAAATTACTTCACGCTAATGTTGATTTGCAGCGTCCTTATAACGTTACCCGATGTTGCTGTCACCGTGACTGTCGCCTGCCCCTTCAGTGCGGTGATTGATCCGGTGGCGCAACCCGCAATTCCCGTCATCACGATTACCAGTAACACCGGTGCCAGGTAGGCCGTTCGGCCGCGCAACGTGAGCGCCTTCTGTCGAGCCGTGAAATAAATAGCCATTAGCCCAGCGAGCGCAGTCGCCAACATCCACTGCAAATACAGCGTAAGTGGGACTCGAGGTTCGGCAGACGGCGGCACGCTAGCCGTAGTTGTGATCGTCAGAGTGGTATTACCGGACGTGCTGCCCGCCAAAGTTTTCGTGGGATTCATCGCACAGGTCGTGCCCATAAACGAAGCCGCCACCGTACAAGTATAATTCACGTCGGCTGGCAAAGCGGCGCCGGCCGGCGTGGTCGCCAAGTTCAATACGACGTTCGTGGGCGTGCCCGATGAAACCTGCACGGTGCCGGGTGCGGTTTGAGTCAACGCGAAGTTCACGATGGTGAACACTTGATTCGCCGTTGTTCCTCCACCTGGTGCCGGGTTCGTCACCGTGATGTTCACTGGGCCCGCGGCTGCAATATCCGCCGCCGGAATTGCCGCAGCGATCTGTGTCACGCTCACAAACGTCGTAATCTTTGCGCTCCCGTTGAAGTTCACCGTCGACGACCCGTTGAAATTTGTTCCTCCCACGGTCAGCGTGAACGCCACTCCTCCCGCTGTCGCGCCGATCGGCGAAAGCGTCGTGATTGTTGGGACTGTATTGTTGACCGTCAGCGTCGCCGCCGTGGTCGTGGCTGTCCCGAACGCATTGGTGAACAGGGCCCGGTACTTGTTCCCGTTCTGTGAGAACGCCGCCGTAAACGTCAGAGTGGTGGACGCTGCTCCCGCAGCGTTGTTAAACGTCGTGCCTCCGTCAGTACTCACTTGCCACTGCACAGTGGGAGCGGGATTCCCATTGGCGGCTGCTATGAAGCTCACACTGCTGCCGGCGGTAACCGTTTGATTGGTCGGGTTGGTATTGACCAAAGGTTGAGTGGTTACTGTGAGCGTGAAGCTCTGCGTTGCATCTGTGCCTACTCCATTGTGTGCCGTGAACGTGATCGGATAACTGCCGGCCGCACCTGGTGCCGGTGTCCCGGCCAGTCCTCCAGTAGCAGCCGTGAACGTCACACCCGCGGGCAGCGTGCCGGTCTCGCTCAGTGTTGGCGTCGGTGACCCCGTTGCTGTCACCGTGAAAGTCCCTGGTGCCGCCACCGTGAAAGTGGTGCTGTTTGCGCTGGTGATTGCTGGCGTTTGCATTACTGTCAGCACAGCCGTGTTCGATGTCACGCCGCTCTGCGTCGCTGTGAGGGTCGTTGAGCCCACTCCCACACCGGTAGCGAGACCGGTGTTCGTCCCAATTGTCGCTACCGTGGTGGTCCCAGAAGCCCACGTCGCCGTCGTCGTGATATCCAGCGTGCTCCCGTCCGAGAACGTCCCGAGAGCTTTGAACTGTTGCGTCTGTCCCTTAGCGATCAACGGGTTGGTCGGCGTCACGGCAATCGATTTCAGTACCGCCGCCGTCACAGACCCGGTGATTAATATGCTCTGCGGACTATCATCGTCGTTATCATTCACCGTGAGGGTGGCAGTCCGGGTGCCCGGCGCGGTTCCTCCGGGCGGTGAGAAGGCCATGCCGAAGGAACAAGATCCCCCTCCTGCTGGTACGGAAGTCGTCCCGGAAAAGTCACAGGGCATGCCACTAGTTGGCGTCATTTGCTTAAAGTCGCCCGCATTTATGCCCGAAGTGGAGGTGCCTGTCAGGGTCAACGGCGCCCCTCCCGGATTTGATATGGTCACGTTTATGGTTGGGCTCGTCGTGCCAGGATCCTGACCAGGGAAAACGATGGCTGGCGGAGTAAACACCGCCTCCGGGCCGACATTCGCAACAATTGTAAGAAATAAGGAGTTCGGTGAGGGCCCGCCGCCCGGAAGTGGATTCACAGCGGTGACCGTCCCCATGCCGGGTGCCGAGAGATCGGCGCCGGGAACCGTGATGTCAAAGACGGCTCCTCCGGCTGAGGGAGTTCCACCGGAGACGGGGATGCCATTGAACATCAGTGTGGTGCCACTGACAAAGCCTGCGCCGGTGAGGTGGAATGTAACGGGTTCGCCAACGACCGGGGTGCTTGGGATGGAGCTTAGCCCCGATATGATGGGGATCGAATTCATGACCGTAAACGGCAGAGGGCCAGCACTGCCCTGCGGGTCGGTCAGAGTAATGTTGAACACGCCGCCGTTGATCAATAAACTGGTATCGAACGTCACCGTCAATTGTGTGGTGCTGACAAACGTCGTGTTGACGCCGGTCTTCAAACCGTTAAAGAGAACCAGGGTCTTGGAACTGAGATTCGCCCCTAGCACGGCTAATGTCGTTGTGGACGCGCCGGCCATCACAGCTGCCGGCGTCATAGAACTAAGCAGTGGTTGCGGCGAAATCGGCTGATCGGTTAGCTGAATGGCCCACATGCTCCTGCCGTGGGTTGCTGCACGCAGGATTCGCGACACTCGGCGCATCGAGAGGCTCAGAACTGGCGAATTTGGCAATTGGTCGCCAGTCACCGTCCAACTCGAGCAAGGCGTGGCTGATTCTGGGTCCGCGCAGGTAAACACGCCAACGTCCGTGGCGATGTACAAAGCATCGAACGTTGGGTTGTCCGAGTGATCCACGAGGATATCGTTGACTGGCGCATCGGGCAGGTTTCCGCTGATATCTTTCCACGTCGTTCCACCATCAATGGTCTTGAAAACGTGACCTGGTGTTGTGCCGCACCCCGAGCAGGATCCAAACCCCGAGAGGGTTACGTAAGCGATGTTACCGGTCAAGTCGCTTTTCTTGCTTCGTGCGGCTGTGATGCTGCGAATGGGCAGCAGCCCATGATCGATGTTGTTCCAAGTCGACGCCGTGCCAAGCGTTGCGTTCGTCGTTTCCCACACCTTGCCGCTATTTGTGCCGGCTAAAACGATGCCGGAGCTTTGCTGCGACACGTCGATTGTTGTGATGTAGCCGAGGCCGCCGCTGGGGGGGCATCCGGGATCGTTGAATAAGCCAAGATCGCCGGTGATTGCATGCCACGTCGCAGCCCCGTCAGTAGTTTGCCAAATCCGACAGGTACCGAAGTACAGAACGCTGCTGTTGTTACCATCTATTGCGAGCGGCGGAATGAATTGCATCTGATCGCCCGACGCGCTAATCTCCGTCTCCGCCGCGTTGAAGGAAGCAACCGCCCCGTAGAAAACCGACTTCTTGAGCTTCGGAGTTCCAAAGGCGCTGCAGCCCGCATAGATGGTGGTCGGGGTGGACTGATCTACAGCTGTAAATCCCCCATCACCGCACGACTGAACCGCCGTCCAATCCAGAGTTCCTGAAAAGAGCTGAATGTTATTGTCCTGGGTCCCGCCGAAGCCGTAATTCTCATCCGAGACAGAAGAAGTCGTGCCAGGGTAGAACTGTGTGAGCGCCAGAGTGGCGTTCAAGTCCACCCAGACAGGATGTACCGGCGTGGGGTCATCGGTCCGGTACACTCCACCATCGTCACCCGTATAGAGTCTGGGAAGGTTGCTGTTCGTCGTGATGAGTGGTGTGAACACCAGCGCATGCGTATCCGAATGGGGTCGGGCGGCGGTCGAGCCAGTAGTGAAGTCGGTCGGGCCATTGGAGTCCGAAGACCACGTGACGCCGCCGTCCGTGGATTTGAAAAGAGCCAACCCACCCACGACCACAAAATTTGGATTGGTGGGGTGGACGGCAACGGCTATGTCGTACCAGCATTGGGTCAAGCAGAAGTTGGGTGTGGCGGTCAGCTGCGTCCAGCTTACGCCGGCGTTGGTGGTGACGAACAAACCCAACAGGTTGGAAGAACCTCCATTGGAATCAGCAACGGCAGCATAGACTGTTGCTGCTGCGCCGGTAGTCGATGGGGCAATCGTCAGTTCGATCCGGCCCAGATTGCTCGTCGGAAGACCGCCGGTCAGCGTGATCCAGGTCGCCCCGTGGTCCGTGGACTTATAGATCCCGTTGGTGGAGGATCCCAAGGGAGACCCGACTGCAGCGTAAGCGATCGTTCCTGCAGGATCAAATACCACACTGGTTCCAGGAGCGTCGCCGGCCACAACCAAAGTCCATGTCACGCCGCCGTCGATGGACCGGTAAATCCCAGACTGATTGAGGGTAGGGATGAGTGCGCCTGCCAAAACAATTTGGTTGTTTGCAGGATCGACCGCGATG
>Ga0210383_10002946_pt1 | contig 15344 bp, 17 predicted proteins | sample IncBWC14OmetaG_FD_160072 | JGI IMG/M metagenome (GOLD analysis project Ga0210383, IMG submission 160072) | Forest soil microbial communities from Barre Woods Harvard Forest LTER site, Petersham, Massachusetts, United States - Inc-BW-C-14-O ...
GATGCCGAGCACATCGGCCCCGAGCTGGCGTGCGGCGATCGCCTCCAGGGCGGTCGACATCCCGACCAGGTCCGCGCCGAGCCGGCCCAGCATGGTGATCTCGGCCGGGGTCTCGTAGTGTGGGCCGGGCAGCATCGCGTACACGCCCTCGGCCAGGCTCGGATCGGCCTGGCGGGCCAGCGCGCGCAGCCGCGGCGAGTACAGGTCGGTCAGGTCGACGAACCGCTGGCCGACCGACGGCGCGGGCCCGGTCATTGGGGACTTGCCGGTCAGGTTGAGATGGTCGCTGATCAGCACCGGCTCCCCGACCGTGAGCCCGGGCCGGATGCCGCCCGCCGCGTTGGTCAGTATCACCACCCGGGCGCCCGCGCAGACCGCGGTGCGCACCCCGTGTACCACGGTGGCCGGCGGTAGCCCCTCGTACAGGTGCACCCGGCCGAGGAATACCAGCACCCGCAGCGGCCCGGCAATGACCGAACGCACCGTGGGCGTGTGCCCGGCCACCGTGGGCGCGGGAAACCCGCCCAGTTCGGTCAGCGGGACCTCGGCCTCGGCGGGGCCGATCGCGTCGGCGGCCGGGGCCCAGCCCGAGCCGAGCACCACGGCGACATCGGGCCGTCCGGCCAGGGCGATGAGACGGGCGGCGCTGGCCGCCGCCACGGCGTATGGATCGTCGGTCACCTGCAGCATCATGGCGCATGGCCGGGTCCGGGCGATAGCGGCCGGCCCGGCCCGCAACCGGCGTTTCGCGGCAGCGGGCACCGCGCTCCGTTAGGCCAAAGATGGAAATACCCACGTTTCGGGGTACCGTGACCAGGTGGACGAGGAGGCTGTGACCCGAGAAGTCGGGGGAGCCCCGGGGGCCGATCCGCAGCCGCAGGCCGTACAGACCGCGCACGCCGAGGCGTCGGCGCAGGCCGCGGGCGGCCCGAACGGGACGTGGGATGATCCGCGGCTGCCGTGGTCCGGCAAGCCGCGTCGGGTGGACATCTTGCTCTGGGCCGGCATCGTACTCAGCGGCCTTTACTACTGGGCCCTGCTGCCATTCGTGGCTCCGCTGGTCGGCACCCACCCGGTGCTCCTCGAGGTGCTGAACGGGAACACCGCGGCGATCATCTCCGCCGCGGCCTTCGTCCGGGTCGGGCACGGATCGCTGGTCGTGGTGCTGCTGGCCGCCATCCCCGGGTTGATGAAGTTCGACTGGCTGTACTGGTGGGCGGGCCGGCTGTGGGGTGAGCGCCTCATCGCCATCTTGTCCGGCCGGCGCAACCGCGGGGGCAAGTACATGGGGCGCGTACAGCGCTGGGGCCGCAAGTTCACCTGGCCCGCGGTGATCCTCGCCCCGTTCCTGCCCATCCCGACCGCGATCATCTACGTGGTTGTCGGCTGGGCGGGGATGCGGCTGGTCACGTTCCTCATCCTGGACGCCATCGGTACCCTGCTGTGGGCCGGCCTGCTGGCAGGCTTGGGCTATGAACTCGGCCACCACGCGGTGGTAGTCGCGCAGGCCATCTCGCACTACGGGCTGTGGATCTCGATCGGGCTCATCGTCGTGATCGTGTTCTTCCAGGTGCGCTCGCAGCGTCACATGATGCGGGTGGCGGCGCAGGCCAGAACGGCGGCGCAGGCTAGAACGCCCGCCAGCCGCGACGATGAGCCGGCCACCGACGCCTAGCCCTTGACCACACCCGAGGTCAGGCCGCGAATGTAGTAGGAAGGCGCACAGCACGGTGGTCGCGATGCCCGGCACCGGTCAGCGGCTGGACTGGCGGACCACCAGGCGGCTGGGCACGGTCCGAACGCCGTGCGCCGGCTCGTCGGCGATCGCGGCCAGCAGCAGCTCCGCGGCCGCCCGGCCGACCTCCTCCAGGCACATGTCGATGCTGGTCAGCGGCGGCTGTGCGCCCAGCGCCATCGGCTCCCAGTTGTCGAAGCCGACCAGCGCCACGTCGTCCGGGATCCGCCGGCCCGCCGCGCGCAGCGTGTCCCCGACGCCGCGCGCGATCTGATCGCTGCCGCAGAAGATCGCGTCGAGGTCGGGCCGGTCGGTGAGCAGCTGGCCCGCCGCCTCCCGGCCCCAGCGTTCGCTCCACTCGCCGGACCGCACTCCGCCGTGCGGCTCTAGGCCACGGGCCGCGAGCGCGGCCGAGAACCCCGCGGCCCGCTTGCGGGCGGCCAGGAACCGCTCCGGCCCGGTGATGTGCCCGATCCGGCGCCGGCCCGCGGCCAGCAGGTGTTCGGCGGCGGTCTGGCCGCCGCCCTCGTCATCGGGCAGTACCGCCGGCCCGTCCTCGCCGAGCGGCTGGGTCATCGCGTAGACGACCGGTATGCCGGGCCCGGCCGTGACCGGCGGCCGGGGCTCGACCCGGCGGCCGGTGACGATCAGGCCGTCCACCCGCCGGGCGGACAGCATCTCGATGTAGTGACGCTCCCGGTCGGGGTCGTCCCGGGTGTCGCACATGAACACCGACACCTGCCCGGTCCCGAGCGCGTCCTCGGCCCCCAGCATGACCGGAATGCTGAACCGGCCGAAACTGTCGGTGGTGATCATGCCCACGGTGAACGAACGCCCGGCCAGCAGCGCCTGGGCCAGCGTGTTCGGCGCGAAGCCGAGCCGCTGCGCCGCCTCGGTGACGCGTTCGCGGGTCTCGGCCCTGAGCTTGCCCTGCCCGTTGAGCGCCTTGGAGGCGGTGCCGATGGACACGCCCGCCTCCGCCGCCACATCGCGGATGGTCACCCGCCTCATCTGGTGCTCCTCAGTGCTCGCTGCCCCGGGCCGGGTGCTCGCCGCCGGCGAACACCCGGACGCCGCCGGGCGTCCCTGCCTGGCCACCGGCTCCGGCAGGACGTAGCGGGGCGTCGCTGCCTCATCACCGGCTCCGGTAGGAAACCGCCGGGCGTCCCGAACGGGCGGCGCGGTTGATGCCTCCCCGGCCAGTCTCTAGCCTACGGGTTTCGCGGGACCAAGGGAAAACCTATTCCTTCTCGTCGGCGCCGGGCCGGCCGCCCCACCGCCGCCGCGGCCGGGACGCACCGGCCGGTCACCGGGACCCGCCTGACCGACGGGCTGCTGCACCGGTGGCAGCAGCCAAGCCGGACCGCCAGCCTGCCGCTCGCCCTGCGCCAGCTCCAGGACGCGGGCAACCTGGACAACGTGCGCCTGGCCGGCGGCGACGTGGACGACCTGGCCGCCCGGCCCAGCACGGTGCTGGGCGAGCGGCCCGTCACGCTGCCCGGCATCGGCCAGACGATCGAGGTCACCGCGGACGGGTGCACCTGCCCGCGGCCGCCCCGGCCACCGCGATTCGCGATCCCGTACTTCCAGTGGGACAACCGGGACGGACACGCCATGCGGGTCTGGGTTCCCCGCGCGGAGGACGCGGCGCTCTAACGGACGACGCGGCGCTCTAACGCACGCCGCGGCGCTCTAGCGCACGCCGCGGCGCTCTAGCGCACGCCGCGGCGCTCTAACGGACGACGCGGCGCTCTAACGCACGCCGCGGCGCTCTAACGCACGCCGTACAGGTGTTCCAGCGCGATCTGGTCCAAGTGCTCATAGGCCAGGCCGCGCCGGGCCAGCGCGTCCACGTCGGCGGTCGCCTCGCGCACGTCGCGCCAGGTCTCACCGGGGGCGAGCGTCGGCGAGCCGAGCTGCCCGACCCCGCTGGCGCGCAGCGCCTCAGCCACCTCCGGGTCGGCCCGGAACGCCCGGACCTTCGCCCGCAGGATCAGGTAGTTGCGCATGCACGCGGCGGCCGAGACCCAGACGCCCTCGTCGTCCTCGGTGCGCGGCGGCTTGTAGTCGAAGTGGACCGGTCCGGGATAGCCGCCCGCCTCCAGCGTGTCGACCACCCAGAACGCGCCGCGCACGTTCCCGGCGCCGAACCGCAGGTCCTGGTCGTAGCGCGGGCCGTGCTGGCCGTTCAGGTCGATGTGGAAGAGCTTGCCGTGCCACAGCGCCTGCGCGATCCCGTGCGCGTAGTTCAGCGAGGCCATCTCCTCGTGCCCGATCTCGGGGTTCACCCCGACCATCTCCGGGTCCGCAAGCCGGTTGATGAACGCCAGCGCGTGACCCACGGTCGGCAGCAGGATGTCGCCCCGGGGCTCGTTCGGCTTCGGCTCGATCGCGAACCGGATGTCGTAGCCCTGCTCCCGGACGTACGCGCACAGCACGTCCAGCCCTTCGGCGTACCGGTCCAGAGCGGTCCGGATGTCCTTGGAGGCGCCGGATTCGGCACCCTCGCGCCCGCCCCAGAAGATGTAGGTGCGGGCGCCCAGCTCGGCAGCCAGGTCGAGGTTCCGCATCACCTTGGCCAGCGCGAACCGCCTGATCTCCCGCTCGTTCGCGGTGAACGCCCCGTCCTTGAACATCGGGTGGCCGAACAGGTTCGTCGTGGCGGTCGTTACCACCACCCCGGTCTCCGTCAGCGCCTTACGGAACGCGCCGATGCGCTCGTCCCGCTCGGCGGGCGTGGCGTCGAACGGAAATACGTCGTTGTCGTGGAAGTTGACCCCGTACGCGCCGAGTTCGGCCAGCTTGTACACGGCCCGCTCGGCGGGCATGGGCGGCCGCACGGCCGACCCGAAGACATCCACGCCCTGCCATCCGACCGTCCAGATTCCGAACGAGAAGCGGTCCTCGCGCGTGGGGACAAAATCCGTGCTCACCCGGCGTTCCTTCCCTGAGCTGCCACTGGTGTCCCCATGCTTTCACGCCCGCCGCCCGCCTCCATGACCATGGCAACTTTCGGGAATCTTTCGCCCCGGGGTCCGCCAGCCACCCGCCCCGGCGTCCCAGTCTCCGTCCCTGCCCCACCCCGTCCCACCCCGTCCCCGTCCAACCCCGTCCCCGTCCCTTTCCCGGTCCCCATCCCCATGGGCCAACCGCCCCAATGTTCCATCGGACCGGTCATAACCGATCCAATGTTCCATTGGGTCGGTCCAGATACGCCCCGCCTCGCTGCCATAGTGGTTAGCGGTGCGGATGGTGTTTGTGTGTGGTGGCCTTGAGAGCACCGATGTTCCATCGCTGCCGCCAGAACGACACCTATGTTCCATTGGTGCTGTAGCTGCCCGCACGCCTCAGGCACCCCAGCCGAGGGTCGCGTCGCGGAGCGCGGCGTAGCGCTCGCGGACCAGCGGGACGGGCTCCGCGGTGTATTCGGCGCTGAAGCCCGGCAGCGGCCACTCCGGCGGCGACTCAGCGCCGGACAGCGCCCAGGCCGCCTGCCGGGCGGCACCGAGCGCCACGTACTCGGCGGGCTGGGGCACAGTCACCGGCACCCCGAAGACGGCCGGGGCGATCCGGCGCACCGCCTCGGACCGGGCAGCGCCGCCGATGAGGATGACCCGCTGCGCGGTGATCCCGCAGTCGGCCAGGTTGTCGATGGCGTCCGCGAGCGAGCACAGCAGGGCCTCGACCGCCGCCCGGGCGAGGTTCTCCGGCGTGGTGTTGGTGCTGGTCATGCCCTGTAGCACGCCGCTGGCGTCGGGCCGGTTCGGGGATCGCTCGCCGTCCAGGTAGGGCAGCAGGGTCAGGCCGCCCGCCCCGGCCGGCGCGGCGAGCGCGAGCCGGGACAGGCCCGCGGGGTCGGTACCGAGCAGGCGGGCCGTGACGGTCAGGATCCGCGCGGCGTTCACCGTGGCTACCAGCGGCAGGAAGCGCCCAGTAGCGTCCGCGAACCCGGCCACCAGGCCCGATTTGTCGGCCGCGGGCTCGGCCGCGACCGCGTACGCGGTGCCCGAGGTGCCGATCGAGACGACCACCTCGCCCAGCCCTACGCCCAGGCCGAGCGCGGCGCCCATATTGTCACCGGTCCCCGCGGACAGTGCCGCACCACCGGGAGTCCGGCCCACGATCTCGGCCGGAGCCGCCAGCCGCGGCAGCCCCACCGGGTGGCCGAGGGCGGCCGTGGCGATATCCGGCACCCACTTGCGCAAAGCCGGGGAGAAGTAGCCAGTCCCCGAGGCGTCGCCGCGATCCGTAGCCGCCTCCGCCGGCCCGCCACGCGAGCCTTCCCCGCCGCGCGAGCCTTCCCCCCCGGTCAGCCGCCAGGTCAGCCAGTCGTGGGGGAGCAGCACGTGCGCGGTGCGCTCGGCGGACGCCGGCTCGCGTTCGGCGAGCCAGCGCAACTTGGTTACCGTGAACGACGCCGTCGGGACGCTCCCCGTCCGTCGGGCCCACTCGGCCGGCCCGCCGAGTTCGGCGATGAGGGCTGCCGCCTGCGGCGCGGACCGCATGTCGTTCCACAGCAGCGCGGGCCGGATCACCTGGCCAGCCTCGTCCAGCACCACCATGCCGTGCTGCTGGGCCGCCACCCCGATCGCGTCGGCCCGGTCCAGCAGCCCGCGTCCTGCCTCGCCCAGGGCTTGCCACCACAGTTCCGGATGGCACTCGGTGCCGTCCGGGTGCGGGGCGCTGGACTGCCCGATCACGGTGCCGTCCTCGGCCTGGCATAGCAGCACCTTGGTGGACTGGGTGGATGAGTCAACGCCTGCGACCAGCATCAGTGGCTCCCTGTCACAGCGATCACGGCTTAGGGCCCTGCACAGGGTCCGCACTTTACTTGTGTAGGGTCCGCAAGAACGGACCGACGCAAGTGCACGTTACAAATGAACGTGCAAATGGTCTTGCATGAAGGGCCGGATCTCGGGCAGGATGTCAAATGCGTCGATCAGCCGGGGTTGGCGCACTACGCTTCGCGGGGTCGCGAATGGGCATGAGCCAAGTAGGGTTGCCGACACGTACGAAGGTGGATCCTGCCTTCCGTCGGCCCCTGGACCTGAGCTCGAGGCTGCAATGCGCGCCGGGCCGCCCGCGGGTGGTCCGGATGCCCTCGGACTGGTGGGATTCCCCCGCCGTCGCGGCCTGCCCACTCGGCGTAAGCGCTCAGTCCGGGCGGACCGCGCGCCGCTTCACCCGGAACACCATGCGTGAATGGGGCCTGGCCACGCTGGCCGACGACGCCGAGGCGATCGTCGGCGAGTTCGTGGCTAACGCGGTCTCGCACGCCGCCCGGGCGGCTCTTCCCGGGCAGTCCCTCGGCCTGCGCCTGCTGCGCCGGACCGGCGAGGTCATGTGCGCGGTGCTTGATCCGTCCGACATCGCGCCGGTGCTCAGGATGCCCGACCGGAACGAGGAAGCCGGGCGCGGCCTGCAGATGGTGGACGCGCTGAGCGATGTCTGGGGCTGGAGCCCGGTGACCGGCCGCGGCAAGGCCGTCTGGGCCATCCTCTTCTGCGCCTAATACCGCTGCCCCTGCGGGAACGATCACCTGCGCCCCTCTCACCCGTTACCCTAGGGGGCCGAACGGGCCGAACGCAGACGGCAAGAGAGGCGTGGCATCGATGCCCTGGACGTGGCGCTACGAGAAGGCGGACGGCACTCCGGTTGCCGCCGATGACCTGCAAGAGGCGATCTTCGTCAGCCAGGGCGACGCGGAGAGCTGGCTTGGCGAGAACTGGCGCGCGCTGCTCGCGGTCGGCGTGGACCAGGTCACGCTGCTGGAGGACTCCCGGGCCGAATACGGTCCGATGAGCCTCCACCCGGAAGACTGAAACCCGGAAGACTGAAACCCGGAAGACTGAAACCCGGAAGACTGAAACCCGGAAGACTGAAACCCGGAAGACTGAAACCCGGAAGACTGAAACAGCGATCGACTAGGGACGGACGCGCGGGCTCTCGGTAAGAACCGGGTCGCGCACGACCACATCGCCCAGCGCTTCGTCGATCCGGCTCATCAGCCCCGCGTCCAGCCGAACACCCGCCGCCTTCACGTTCTCCCGCACCTGCTCGGGCCGGGTCGCGCCGACGATGGCCGCGGACACGTTCGGGTTCTGCAGCGTCCAGGCCACCGCCAGCTGCGCCAGCGAGAGCCCGGCTTCGGCCGCGAGCGGCGACAAACGCTGCACCGCGGTGAGCACGTCATCACGCAGCAGCCGCTTGATGAAGCCCGAACCCGCCGGATCGGTGGCGCGCGAGTCCGCCGGCGGCGGGTCACCGAGGCGGTACTTGCCGGTCAGCACGCCCTGCGCGATGGGCGAGAACACGATCTGGCCGATGCCCTCCTTCTCGCACAGCGGAACTACCTCGGCCTCGATGACTCGCCACAGCATGTTGTACTGCGGCTGGTTCGACACGATCCGGTCCAGGCCGAGCTCGTCGGCCGCCCGCAGCGCGGCCGAGATCTCCTCGGCGCGCCACTCCGAGACGCCCACGTAAAGCACTTTGCCCGCCCGGACCAGGTCGTCGAAGGCACGCACGGTCTCTTCGATCGGGGTCTCGTGGTCGTACCGATGCGCCTGGTACAGGTCGACGTAGTCCGTTCCCAGCCTGCGCAGCGAGGCGTGCAGGGACTCGGTGATGTGCTTGCGCGACAGGCCCCGGTCGTTCGGGCCGTCGCCGGTGGGCCAGTACACCTTGGTGAAGATCTCGATGGACTCGCGCCGCACGCCGTGCAGGGCCCGCCCGAGGACCTCCTCGGCCCGCCCGTTCGCGTACCCGTCGGCGGTGTCGAAGGTGGTGATGCCCTCGTCGAGCGCGGCGCGCACGCACGCGGCGGCGGCCTGCTCCTGCACCTGGGAACCGTGGGTGATCCAGTTTCCGTACGCGATCTCGCTGATCTTCAGGCCGCTCTGGCCGAGGTGCCGGTAGTCCATGATCTCCGATCTTAGAATTTGTCTCCCGGCCGAACCCGCGGGGCCGGCATCCGGAACCGCCGGATCTGCAGCGCGCGCATCACCGCGTACATGGTCAGGCCCCGGGTGGACTCGCCCGGCAGCCGCTCGCCGACCAGCTTGCGCAGGCTGCGGCGGATGACCTGGGCGTCGATGACGATGATCACGACCAGCACCAGGACCAGCGGCGAGATGTACTGCTGCTCGGTTTTGTTGCGCAGGAACACGGCGGCGAGCAGGAGCACCAGGATGTACATGTAGTACTCGCTGATCCGGCGCTTGGAGTCGATGTAATCACGGGCCAGCGCCTTGGCCGGGCCGCGGTCGCGCGGGTTGAGCGCCCACGACTCGCCCTTCTTCATGGCCTCGTACTTGCGCCCCCGCTCGCTGCGGGCCTTGGCCTTGTCCTCGGGGGTGCGCGGCGTGGCCGGCGCCCGGGATCCGGTGATCGGCTGGCGGCGATTGCGCTCGGCCTCACTGCGCTTGGGCGTGGGCCGCCCCTTGGCCGCCTCGGCGGCGGAACGAGGCTGTTTGGCTTCTGCCGGGCCGTCCGGGCTCTGCGCGCCCGGGGAATCCTGGGCCGTGCTGTCCGTCGCCCCGGCGCTACGGCGTCGGAACACGCGCATAGCTTAGTCCTGTTATTACCCATCGACGATTACCCGCCGACCGCGACGTGGTAGCTCGCATGCCGGCGACCGCGTAGGGTGGAATGCGACTAGTCGCACGGGCTCGTCCGCCGTCTAGCCGGGTGCCCGGCCACCTCGGCCCGGTCGCGCGGCCACGTCGGCGGCGTGGATGTAAATGAAGGGGACGGCCGCGCGTATGGGCGTGATGAAGCGAGTCTCACTTGTCTTCAAGGCCAAGGCCAATAAGGCCCTGGACAAAATGGAAGACCCGCGTGAGACTCTGGACTATTCCTACCAGCGGCAGCTCGAACTGCTGACGAAGGTCCGCCGCGGGGTAGCGGACGTCGCCACGTCGCGCAAGCGCGTCGAGCTCCAGATGAACCAGCTACAGCAGCAGTCGAACAAGCTCCAGGACCAGGCGCGCAAGGCGCTCTCGATGGGCCGGGAGGACCTCGCCCGGGAGGCGCTCGGGCGCAAGTCATCGGCGCAGACCCAGCTGGACGAACTGCAGACGCAGTACGCCCAGCTGCAGGGCGAAGAAGAGAAGCTGACCCTCGCCTCCCAGCGCCTGCAGTCTAAGGTGGACGCCTTCCGCACCAGGAAGGAGACCATCAAGGCCACCTACACCGCGGCCGAGGCGCAGACCAGGATCAACGAGGCGTTCTCCGGCATCTCCGAGGAGATGGGCGACGTCGGCATGGCGATCCAGCGCGCCGAGGACAAGACTGCCCAGATGCAGGCCCGGGCGGGCGCGATCGACGAGCTGATGGCCTCTGGCGCGCTCGACGACGCCGTGGGCGGCCGGCGCGACGACATCCAGTCCGAGCTGGACATGATGAGTGCCAGCAGCGATGTCGAGCGGGAGCTGGCCATGCTCAAGGGCGAGATCACCGCGGCCGCCCCCAAGCAGCTCGAGGGCGGCGCGCAGAACGGCGCCGGCCAGGGAACCCAGGCGAACCAGGGATACCAAGCACCCCAGCAGTCGCAGCAGGAGCAAGGTCCGTACGCACCGCCGGCGCCTCCCCAGTACGCCCCGCCGCAGCAGGCCCAGCAGAATCAGCAGGACCAGCAGCCTCAGCAGACCCAGCCCGCCGGGTTGCCCGTCTCTGACCAGCCCGGCCTGCAGGACGAGCCGCAGGATGGTGACAGATCGTGATCGTCAGGATCCTCGGCGAGGGCCAGTTCCGGGTCGACGAGGCGGCCACCGCCGAGCTCAACCAGCTTGACACCGCCCTTGAGACCGCGGTCGAGCACGGCGACGAAGCCGCCTTCACGGTCGCGCTGACCAACCTTTTGGCTCAGGTTCGGGCGCATGGATCACCGTTGCCCCCGGATATCCTTGAATCGTCGGAGCTGATCCTTCCTCACGAGGACTCGAGCATGGACGAGGTACGCAAGCTGCTCACGGACGAAGGCTTGATCCCAGGCTGAAACCCTGGCTGAACCGAGGACGTACGGGGATCCTCACCAGCCGGAATAGCCCAAAGCAGACTTGCGGACATCGTTCAGCTAAAGCTCAGCATCCGTCGGATACATTTCAGCTAGGTAATGCTGGTGGCACCCGGAGGGCAACAACCCGATCGGGGCCGAACGGAGGTGGCGCCATGGCGGCGCGTACCAGGTATGCGCCCGACCGGGGGCTGTCGGTGCGGATGACCGCGACGATGTTCCTGCTCGGGCTGGTGTTTGTCGCGTTCATCGCCGCGATCATCGGCATCGGGGCCGCGACCCACGCGTCCGACGCCGCGATCGTCCTGTTCGCGATCGTTCTCGGCGGCGGCGCGGCGATCGGGTCGCTGTTCTACTCGGACAAGATCGCGCTCAGCACGGCTCGCGCGCAGGTGGTCACCCCGCAGGACGCGCCTCTACTGCACGGAATCGTGGACCGCGTGTGCGCGCTGGCCGACATGTCCAAGCCGCGGGTGGCCATCTCCGATACCCGCTTGCCGAACGCGTTCGCGACCGGTCGTAACGCCGAAAAGTCGGTGCTCTGCGTGACCACCGGACTGATAGGGATGCTCACGCCCGAGGAACTCGAGGGCGTCATCGCGCACGAGCTGTCGCACGTGGCGCACAAGGACGTCCAGGTCATGACGATCGCGTCGTTCCTGGCCATCATCGCCGGGCTGCTGATCAGGTTCTCCTTCTACGGCGAGCTCTTCGGCGGCGGCGGTCGCCGCGGCGGCAACAACCAAAACGGCGGCGCCCTGCCCATCTTCCTCATCATCATGGGCGTGAGCATCGTCGTGTACGCGGTCAGCTTCCTGCTCATCCGCCTGCTGTCCCGGTACCGTGAGCTGGCCGCGGACCGCAGCGGGGCGCTGCTCACCGGCCAGCCCAGCGCGCTGAAGAGCGCGCTGGTCAAGGTCAGCAGCAACATAAACAGGATCCCGACCAAGGACCTGCGCACCGCCGAGCCGCTGAACGCGTTCTTCTTCGCTCCGGCCGCGCACCTGACCGTCAGCGGCGGGAAGAAGAGCCTGGCCCAGATCTTCTCCACCCACCCGAGCCTCGAGCGCAGGCTGGCCGAGCTGGACAAGGTCCAGCAGCAGCTCAACCAGCGCCAGTAAGGATGTAGCGAGTGGGCTTCCTGGACACCCTGCTGGGCCGGACCAAGCCGGTCCCGCCCAAGCTGGATGACCTGTTCGCGCTGCCGTCGGCGGCGATCACGCTCGAGGCCGGAACCGGGTTCAAGCCCACCGGTTCCGGCTCGGTGTGCTTCCGTCCGGTCGAGGGCCGGTCCTTCTCCGACGTGGAGAAGGAAGTCCAGGAGCTGCTCGACATGGACTCCGGGAAGGAAGGCGGCCTGCCGGTCGAGGTGACCAAGGACTCCTACGGCTTCAACTGGCTGGTCAGCTCGCACATGTCCGACCAGCTCGACACGCTGGTCACCGACCTGCACGCGGTCAACTCCTCGCTGGTCGACGCCGGCTTCGGCCCGCAGCTGCTGTGTACCCTGGTCGCCTTCCGCGACGACCAGGAGCGCCGGCTGGGCCTGATCTACCTGTACAAGCGGGGCACGTTCTACCCGTTCGCGCCGCTGGACGGCGAGCGCCGGGACAACTCGCTGGAGCTGCAGGTCAAGGGGGTCGTCGGCGACGACCTGAAGTGGGAGCCCGACCTGGGCCGCTGGTTCCCCGTCTGGGGCGCCCCCGGGCTGTGAGGCTGTTAGAACAGTGCGAGTGGCTGGAATGCGCCCGCACCGCTTATCGTTGGGATTGCACGTGGGGGTTCCCCACGCCGCAGCCATGCGGCACACGAACCAGGCGGGAGCTAAGGTGACTGTTCAGCAAGAGGCCATAGAGGGCATCATCCTGACCGAGGGCGCGGCCGCCAAGGTGAGTGGCCTGCTCGCGCAGGAGGGCCGGGACGACCTGAGGCTGCGCATCGCGGTCCAGCCGGGTGGCTGCTCAGGGCTTCGCTACCAGCTCTACTTCGACGAACGCGAGATCGACGGCGACATCGTCGCCGACTTCGGCGGCGTGCAGGTCGTGACGGACAAGATGAGCGCCCCGTACCTGATGGGCGCGACGATCGACTTCGTCGACACGATCGAGAAGCAGGGTTTCACCATCGACAACCCGAACGCCACGGGTTCTTGCGCCTGCGGCGATTCCTTCCACTGACGCCCGCCGGATTATCCACCGTGCGCATCGCCGTCACGGGGTCGATCGCAACCGACCACCTGATGACGTTCCCTGGCAAGTTCACCGACCAGCTCATCGCGGACAAGCTGGACAAGGTCTCGCTTTCGTTCCTCGTTGACGACCTGGCCATCCGCCGCGGCGGCGTGGCGGCCAACATTGCCTTCGGTCTGGGCGTGCTTGGCCTGCAACCGCTGCTGGTCGGCGCGGTCGGGGCCGACTTCGAGGACTACCGGCACTGGCTGGAAGAGCACGGCGTGCGCACCGCGGGGGTCCGTGAGTCGCTGCTGCGGCACACCGCGCGCTTCGTCTGCACCACCGACGCGGACGGGAACCAGATCGGCTCGTTTTACGCGGGGGCCATGGTCGAGGACGCGGAGATCAAGGTCGCGGCCCTGGCCGCCGAACACGGCGGCATCGACCTGGTCCTCATCGGAGCGGGGGACCCAACGGCCATGGTGGTGCACACCGCGGAGTGCCGCCAGGCCGGCCTGAAGTTCGCCGCCGACCCCTCCCAGCAGCTGGCCCGGATCCTCGACGACGAGCAGGTACGCGCGCTGGTCGACGGCGCCGAGTACCTGTTCGGCAACGAGTACGAGGAAGCACTGATCGAGCGCAAGTCCGGCTGGACCAGCGCGGAGATCCTGGCTCGGGTCAAGGTCAGGATCACCACCCTGGGCCCGGGCGGTGCGCGGGTCGAGCAGTCTGGGCAGCCGCCGGTGCACGTGCCGGCCGTGCCGGATGCGCAGCCGGTCGACCCGACCGGCTCGGGCGACGCGTTCCGCTCCGGCTTCCTGGCCGGCGTCGCGTGGGGTCTGTCCCGGCAGCGCTGCGCCCAGCTCGGCAACCTGATGGCCGTGCACGCCCTGGAAGCAACCGGCCCGCAGGAGTACAACCTCAAGCCCGGCCCCCTGACCGACCGCTTCGCTGCGGCCTACGGCCCCGCCGCTGCGGCTGAGGTCGCCGCACACCTACCCGCCTGATTAATTTTCTTTTTTTGCCGAACGGGCCGTGGTGCCTGCCCCCCGTCATCGAAACGTGATCGCGGCAGGCCAACCGGCGGCTTCTGCATGCCGTCTCACTTCCAAAGCCGCACGTAACGGCAGGATCTGGGGAGGCATCATGAAACACGCGCGCCTGGGCGCCTCGGTAATCTCGCTCTTCGTCACGGGCTTGCTCTGCTTCAGCCTGGCGGGATCGGCCGGCGCTTCCCCTGCGCGCCCGCCGGAAATAGGCGCGGCCAGGCCCGTATCCGTCCAGACCGTGGTGCTGGATTGTCCCGGGCTGCGGGCCCTGGTCCGGCCGAAGACGTACATCTTGTCCTGCGCGGACGGGTACGTCCAGCTCGACAAGCTGTCCTGGACCAGTTGGACGCCCGGCCTGGCCAGCGCGACCGGGACCCTGGTCAAGAACACGTGCACGCCGAGCTGTGTAGCCGGGCATTTCCGCAGCTACGCCGTGCTGGTCGTCTTCTGGGGCAAGGCTGCGGTGAAGAACCACCCGGGCCAGCAGTGCTACACCCGGATGACGCTGATCTATCCCGGCGCGCGGCCGAACGGCGTGGGCCAGACGCAGACCGTCTCGCTGCCGACGTCGCTGCCGGCTCCCGCGCGGGCGTGACCTACGGCCCGGCTCCAAGCGGCGTACCCCGCCCGGCGGTCATAATTTGCGGGACGGCGCATGTGGCGCCGCGAGATAGGAGGCACGGGAGTGTTTCCCAGGGTCGAGCGTTCAAGTAACGGGATCCGAGGTACGGCCGCGGCGCTGATCGTCCTCGCCTCAGTGGCTGGTTGCTCGTCGTCGTCCAGTTCGCCATCCACGCCTGCGAGCTCGCCGAGCACGTTTCGCCCCGCCGCGCCGAGCAGCAACACCGCACCGGCCACCGCCCCCGTCTCGACGCTGTCCCCGGCTGCGACCGGGCCATCACCGTGCGCGACCAGCGGCCTGAACGTGACGCTGGGGCCCTCGTCGGGTTACGCGGGCGGCGTGGACCAGACGATCGTCTTCACCAACACCTCGGGTGCCACGTGCACCCTGTACGGCTACCCGGGCGTCTCGCTGGTCTCTGCCCCGCCGTATACGCAGATCGGCCTGGCCGCGCAGCGCAGCGGCACCACGCCGGTCAAGCTGATCACGCTGGCCTCCGGAGCGACGGCCAGCGCCGTGCTCCAGGTCGTCGACGCGCTGAACTTCGGGACCGCGACCTGCAGCCCGACCAAGGCGGCCTTCGTGCGCATTTACCCGCCGAACCAGACCGCCCCGGTGTACTTGGCCGACGCGTCGCAGGTGTGCGCCCAGCCGGTCCAGACCCTGTTCATCAGCGCGGTCCAGGCCGGCTCGGGCGGCACCTCGTAACTCCTAGAAGGACTGGATGTACCGGGCGGGCGAGCCGACCCCG
>Ga0210383_10002947_pt1 | contig 15343 bp, 14 predicted proteins | sample IncBWC14OmetaG_FD_160072 | JGI IMG/M metagenome (GOLD analysis project Ga0210383, IMG submission 160072) | Forest soil microbial communities from Barre Woods Harvard Forest LTER site, Petersham, Massachusetts, United States - Inc-BW-C-14-O ...
CTCTTTGCGACGTTTGAGATTTCCGAGAAACGGATTCAGAAAGCGCAACGGCTGCGGGGACAGGGGCGAGTCGAGCTCGATCAGTTTAATCTGGCGCAGGAAGCCGACTTGACGCCGGAGAATGTTGGCGTGCAGCCCGGCAACATTTTGGTGCCGGTGAGCACGCAGTACGCGCTCTACGGTCTGGAAGCTGCGCTCAGACGCGCCAAGCGAAGGCAGGCGGAGATCGTGGTGCTGCACGTCCGCATGCTGCGGCGCGCGGCCTCGGGAGAATACGATCTTGCACCGGATCAGCTGTTCAGCACGATCGAGCAACTTCTGTTCACAAAGGTTCTATCCATTGCAGAGAAGGAAGGGAAGCCTGTGCGGCTCGCTGTGGCCGCCGCGAACGATCTATGGGAAGGCGTTCTGCGCACGGCGGAAAATCTGAAGTCGAGCGCGATTGTCGCCGGGAGCTCATCGAAAGCAACGATCACAGAACAGGCCCACGAGATTGGACTCGCGTGGGAACGAATGCCCGACCCGCGGCCGCGCGTGACGCTGGAGTTGTTTACTCCGTCGGGGCAGGAACAGGTGTTTTATCTCGGGCCGCACGCGCCGCGAATGACGCCGAAGGAGATTGACCTGCTTCACAGGATATGGCTGCAGCTGGGCGAAAGACTGCCGGGCAAAGAAATTCACCATCATGACATCGTTCATTTCGCGCTGACCGAGGTCGAGCGGGAGCTGGGAAACGGAGAAAACGAGGACGTTCTCGCTCGCCTCCGCAAGCACATCACGGATATTGAGGACCGGCGCCAGAAGCCATGAGTATTCACCGAAACGTTCGGCGGCTTGAGGTATAGGCGTCATGAGCGACGGGCGCATCCTGGTGGTGGACGACGAACCGCAAATTCGGCGCGTGATGCGTGCGACGCTGGTCACCGAAGGTTATGAAGTCGCGGACGCCCGAAGCGGCGACGATGCGCTCGAACGAATTCACTCAGAGAAATACGACTTGATTCTCCTCGATATCAATATGCCCGGCATCACGGGCATTGAAACTTGCCGGCAGATCCGATTAGTTTCCGACGTTTGCATCATAATGATGACCGTGCGCGATAAAGAGAGCGACAAGGTCGCGGCGCTCGACGTAGGTGCGGACGATTATGTTACCAAGCCGTTCAGCATGCCGGAGATGTTGGCGCGCATTCGCGCAGCGTTGCGGCGAACGGTAACTTCCCCCCCGTCCGGGATCGCCAACGTGCGCATCGGAGACGTGGAAATTGATTTTCGGGCGCGATGTCTGACATCCCACGGCAAGCAGATTCGGCTCAGTTCCAAGGAGTTCGATCTGCTCAGCTACCTGGCGGCGCACCCCAATCGAGTGATCCCCCACGAGGAATTGTTGCACGCGGTTTGGGGGCCTGAATACGGTGAAGAGCGCGAGTACTTGCGCGTGTTCGTCAATCGCTTGCGAAAAAAGATCGAGCCTACGCCGCAGGATCCCCAGTATCTGATCAAAGAGCCGTGGATCGGCTACAGCCTGAAGCTGCCAGAGAATTGATCCTCCCGTTTTCGCCGTTTATGAATTGCTTATGAATCATTTATGCCTGCTTTAGGGGCTCGGGATTAGTGTGGCCCCGGTCGCCACGATGCGAATCCAGACCCGTGAAGAAATCAACCACGAGGCAGGCCGAGATGCCTTCCTCGGGCCGCGGCTCGACCCCGGTCTGCAAATTATGGTCGTTTACACGACGCCTGAAGGAACTCTGGGTGCGTTGAAGGCCGCCGATGCCCTCGCCAAAGACCTGAACGCGCGAGTGGGTCTGATTGTCACCGAGGTGGTTCCGTTCCGCTTGCCGCTAGATCAACCTCGCGTGTCCGTCGAATTTCTCAAGGAGCGCCAGGACGTTCTGGTGTCCAACGCGGGAATCGAAAGTCAGGAGATCAGAGTCCAGATATGCTTGTGCCGCGATCGGAAGCACACATTGCATCGGCTTCTGCCGCCGCGGTCGCTCGTGGTTATCGGAGGCCGAAGGAATTGGTGGTCGAGTCGTGAGCAACGGCTGGAGACGTTTCTCGCCAGGCTCGGCCACCATGTCGTCTTCGTCGATGTCGGAACGGAAGCGCGCACGGACACTCGTTCAACTCTCGCGGACGAACAGACGCGCTCGACGGAAACAAGAAGCCCCGGAAATTAGCGCAATTCCCCTGCGAAAATTTCGCCAACACAATACCCGGAATCACCAAGGACAAATCTGTGTCGCACTGTAGTCCTTCAGGAGATGGAAAATTTCGGTCGTAGGACAAATTTGTGCCTATTTTTCGCTCGGTCAGTCTCGCAACTCATTAGAAAACCAAGTCTGTCGAAAAGAAAGGTGGCGGCGATTGGATGAAAGTCGCCCGAGGTGTGATCGATGCTTGCCGTCGGCTCGCGTTTTGTCGGGTGCTAGTTTGAAGCGTTCGAGAATGGTGCGGCATTCAGGTTCAACTTCAGAGACTGTCCCTACACTGTACCCCGGTCCAGTGGCGAGGTTCGACCTCGTGTACGATAATGCGGCCGTTAGCTATTGCAGTACGCCGTGAAGTTCCTCGCACCCAACCGCGCAGGACAAGGCGCTGAATAATCTCCTAACCGGAGGCGTGCGGGATGATCATGCGACGATTGGTTGTGGCTACGGTGTTTGCGGGAATCGTTACGACCATGGCGGTTTCAACGAAGGCGCAAGATTCGTGCGCTGCGACTCAAGATGTGGCCGTGCAGTGCTTTATTTCGAACGCGCTGAGAACGAAGTTAACGATGCTTCGATATGGAATGACTGTACCGCAGTTTGAAAGCTATGGTGTTTCCGTATCGAAGATACTGCAGGAGCAGCAAACGTCTTTGGTTGTGGTGGGCGTTGCCATGGCTGTGGCTGACGCAATGCCGCCGACGAATGCGAACGGATCCACAAACCCATCGGCGCAACGTCTTGCACTAATCTCAATCGTGAGCGCCGAGATTTCCGATGGCCTTATCGCGATGCCACCGGAAACAACTCAACAGGATCTGGTGTGGTTTTCGCAGGATCTGGTCACGGCGCTAGATGACAGTACGGGAGTATTGCTCTCGCCCGGTGCTATGCTTCGCATTCTGGATTCGTATGTTGTCACCGCAACATCGGCCGGTACGGTGAACTGGTCGAAGGTCAATTCCGCCCTCGCAACGCTGATAAACAACCTGATCACTACCCACCTCCTCAAGCTTCCATCGAACGTCACGGTGATTCAGGTGCAGTCGTTTGCGCAATCGCTCGCGCACGCGATATACGAATACAAGATCGCGACCGGCCGCGCGACTTTGTAACTCAGAGGTGAAGCTGTGAGCGCGAGTCCGACTATTCGCAGCCAGCGCTCGACAACTCCGCCAATTTCTGCGCGGCAATCGTACTGTTGTTAGCCTGCGCGGCTCTTAGCAAAATGCGAGCTTGTTCGCAATTCTTTGCGGGCATACCTTGCCCGCTTGAGTACAGAGCCGCCAATTCGATCTCGGCCTCGACGTTCCCTTTGCCGACGGCTGCCCAGAGCAAGGGTATCGCGGCCGCTCGATCTCCCTCTTTGCCCTCTTGCAAGTACTGGCGGGCGCGCTCGAGCTCGACTTGGCCCGTATCTCGCGGCGGAGCGGTGCCGGCAATCGGAACACCCGCTTCGGGACCTTGGCTCTCCGGTTTCTTGCTCGGGAGGGGTACGGGCTCGTTCGCGTCAATAACGTCAGGCGGGCTGACTGGCTGAGAGGGCTGTTTATCTGGATTGACGACCGGTTGAACATTGTTCTTGCTGGGCTCTTGGGAAAATGCGCTGGGGCTTGTACGTTCCGCTCTCTGGCCAGTGAGCCTTTCCAGCGCATGGCCGAGATAGAAAAAAACTCCAGCAACAGACAAGAGTACGGCAACAGTTAATGCGCCTAGAAGGACGCGACTCTTCGGTTCAGGGGCATTATCAGTTACCGGGAACGATCCAAGGATTCCCGCACTTTCGGGAGAAGATGCCGCGCGCGATTCGTCGTGGAGTTTGAAGGTGGAATGTTGCGGCGCTGCGTCAGCGAATCCGGCGGTTTCGACGTTATCTGAAGGCGAAGAACTAACCTCGGGCGCTTCTGTAACATTCATCTCTGTCATGCTGCTTGCTTCCGAAAAAGTGACGCTCCGATCACCAAAATCATCTGCACTCGCTGGAGGCATCACACTTTCTGCCTTCGGCAGCGAGATGTTTGGCTGTATCAACGGCGCGGGTTCGTCGAGGTGAGCCCAACGCAATCCCAATTCACCCAACCACACTCGAATGGCTTCACGAACTTCCGCACTTGCATCCACAAATCGCAATCCACCGCGTTTGCCCGCGGCGTCCAGCCATACGAGTTCGCTGAAGATTTCTGTTTCGTGTATTGACCAAGCAGAAGACTGAAAACGCATCGGCGCATTTGCGTCTATGCGACCCGCGGCCTGAAAACCAATTCCTGCGGCGGAAGCATCGAGCATGATGCCGCCGTTGCCGGGTTGTAGATTCACATAAGCGATTTGATTGAGCTTCGTGCGCGGAGTCAGGCGACGTTCCGTCATGGATTATTCTCCATGCGCGTTCTATCAAGGCCCTGCAACTCGTCCTGCATTATCTGACGGAGAACGAGGACTTGCTGCGAAATCGAGAGCGACCACAACACCCGAACTCTACAACATAACGACGACAATGGCATGAAGATGTCGCGTTTCTACAATTGTGCTGAGACTTTCGCTTGATCTTCCCGTCAAATCAATTTCACGGTACGACATATGTTGCTCAATTTCTATAAGGCGAAAGTCGTAGTTGTCGGATCGGACGTACTAAGGTGTTCAGGGTATTGCTGGGTCGTGAGCCGGTGAATGAGACTGCGTGGGTCATAAATTCGCTAGGGCATGAAGGACGTGATAACTCGACGTATATTTCTTTTATCAGCAATTGTGATGGATCAGATGCAGAAGTTGAGTTGCACCAGTCCAGGGCAGTAGCTACTCTGTGAAGGTATCCCACGAAGTGGGTCAGTCTCACGCATCAACCCATTCGTGAATGACTCGACGGATTATTCGTCTCTACCCAGCCAAACGACCGAATCCGTCGGCGACTCAGTCTCACGAGCTCGTAGGGATGTGCCGTGGCCGACGGCGGGGAGAAACGAGGAATGAATCGAGTAGCCATTTGTGTCCTAGGTTCGCTAATTCTTCTCTCAATTTCCCAAACGCGCCTTCGCGCGCAACAACAAAACGTGGTTGCAAACTCGGGTGAGTCCGAGCCCAGGGCACACGCGGCTGCCGAGGACACGAATACGAACGGGCCCGTCCTACAGCAGCGCAATCCTCGATACAGAGTTCAACCGGACGATATTATCTCGATCGAATTTCCGCTTTCTCCCGAGCTCGATCAGTCAACGGTTGTAATCCAGCCAGACGGTTACATCAATCTGCAGAGTGCGAATAGTCTGTATATCCAAGGGATGACTGTGCCTGAAATCGTCGAGGCGCTAAAGGGAGCGTACTCAAAAACTCTACACGAACCGATCATTAGCGTGGACCTGGTAGATTTTCAAAAACCCTACTTCCTTGTTTCCGGGCAAGTTGGCAAACCCGGGCAATACGATCTTCGTCACGACACAACAGTGTCCGAGGCGATCGCGATAGCCGGCGGATTCAGCTCCGGAGCAAAGACGCAAGTGTTTCTCTATCATCGCGTTTCCCCGGATTGGGTTGAAGTCCGGAAACTCAGCCTAAAAGACCTTCTCAACGGCAAGAACGCCAATGAGGATGCGCATTTGTCGCCAGGAGACATGATTTTTGTTCCCGAGAAGTACATCACGAAATTCCGCAAGTACGTTCCCTACAGCATCGGGACAGGATGGTATGCAAATCCTTGAGACCCATTTTCTCGTTTGAGCATTGAGCCGGACTGAGGAGCAGCAAGTGATTAAAGATCGCAATTCCAAGACATCTTTTGAAGACGTGATGCAGGCGATTACTTTGCGCGATGCACTCACTCCGCTATTCCGGCACAAGAAGCTGTTGATTGTTACTTTCTGTAGCGTTCTGGTGGCCACCACCTTGTTTGCATGGCTTTGGGCAGCGCGTTATTACGTCGCGAAAATGCAGGTCGTTGTCGAACAGGATCGTTCTGACCCCGCCATCACGACTGCGCAGAACGCGGCCGTCACGAGCAACAAGCCCTTACCGTAGATCAAATCAGTTCCGAAGTCGCTCTGTTGCAAGGGCAAGACATGATGCGTACGGTAGCAGCTACGTGCGGATTAGCCGACGGCTGGTCGCCTTCGGACATTTTCCTTCCCAGTGATGCTTCCCAGAGGCGAGCGGCGAAACTTGAGGGAGCTGCGCTCGGCCTTGAAAAAGGCGTCAACGTCGAAGCTGAAAAGAATTCGGATGTGATTGATGTGAAATACGGACGTAAAGGCGATCCGACCACGCCCGCCTGCGTGTTGCAGACCCTGAGTAAACTCTATTTGGAAAAGCATCTCCAGTTGCGCCGCCCGGCAGGTTCAACTGTTTTTTTTACCCAAGAAACGGAAAAGTACCAACAAGCTTTGGCAGATGCTGAAACGCGCTTGACGAACTTTAGCCGCGATGCGGGAGTTGCGGCCCCTGACGAATTGCGTTCGGACATGGCTCAACAAGTTTCGAATACCGAAGCCGCCCTATATCAATCGCAGGAGGCAGTCGCTGCCGATCAACAGCGCATTCTGAACGTTCAAAAGCAATTAGCGGCGACGCCCTCACGGTCTCCCACGCAAACGGTTTCCAATTCCGCGAATATCCTGCTGGAACAACTGGGGACCAATTTGGTAATCGCTCAAAATAAGCGGAACGCTTTGGCGATGAAATACGAACCAGATTATCCGCTGGTGCAGGAAGCCGATAAAGAGATCGCCGAGATTCAAGGCGCAATCGCCCGCGCCGAACAAACCAAATATGTGAACGAGGCGAGCGACCGCGACCCTACCTATGAATTGCTCCGAGAAGATCTGGCCAAGACTCAGGCCGATTTGGCCTCCCAGAAGGCTGCGGAGACGGCATCGCTGGACAGCATTCACAGCATGAAAAACCAAATGGTGGATCTGGACGGGAAGGCCGTGAAACAGGCAGGACTCGTCAGAGAAGCAAAAGCGGACGAAGCGAACTATTTGCTGTACCTCAACAAGCGTGAACAGGAACGGGCCTCGGACGCTCTGGACGCAAAAAGCATCGCGGACGTGGCTATTGCTGTTCCCGCCGTCGTTCCAGCACTGCCGGCGCATAGCCCTCTATTGATTACGATTGTCGGATTTGTCTTTTCAATCTTTGCAGCTGTTGCGGTCGTTTTCGTTGCCGAGTATATGGATCCATCGTTCCGAACGCCGGAAGAAGTGGCCGAAACGTTGAGCATACCGGTACTGGCAACCGTTCCAAGACAGGCGGCTTGATGATTCTCGACTATTACAGCCTTTCAGAAGATCCGTTCGGTGTCACGCCGGACCCGCGCTATCTGTACTTCGGCGCAGGACATCGTGAAGCTTTCTCGTCGCTCGTTTATGGGACGGAGAGCAATCGCGGATTTCTGGCGCTGATCGCAAAACCCGGAATGGGCAAAACTTCGTTGCTCTACCGATACCTGGAGGGATTGCGAGGAAAAGCGCGCACCGCGTTCGTGTTTCGAACCGATTGCGATTCGCGTGAGTTCATTCGCCATGTTCTTCTCGATTTAGGGGTTGATGCAGGCGGCAAGGATCTGCCTGCAATGCACGACATGCTGAACCGGCTTCTGGCAGAGCAGATGATCGCAGGCCGGCGCTTTGTCCTTGTGATTGATGAGGCACAAAACCTCGAGGAAAGAGTGCTGGAGTCCGTTCGATTGCTTTCCAACTTTGAAACACCTTGGGCAAAGTTGATGCAGATTGTGATCGCCGGCCAGCCGGGCCTCGCGGAAAAACTGAGCAGGCCGTCGCTGGCTCAACTTCGGCAACGAATTTCCATGGTCATTCGGCTCAATCCGCTTACTCCGGAAGAAACGAACGCCTACATTGACCATCGGCTCTGGGTTTCGGGTTGCGAGAATCCGCGATTCTTCACTGCTGGAGCCCGTACGTTAATCGCCGAGCATAGCGAGGGAATCCCGCGGAACATAAACAACCTCTGCTTCAATGCGATGTCGCTTGCTTGCGCCGTGAAGCAGAATACGATTGATCGAGAAATCATCACTGAAGTGCTGGGCGATCTCGATCTCGATTCGATTTGCACAAGCCATCTGCCGCGCGCCGATCAAGCAAGGAAAGCGGAAACACTCGTCGCCTCACACTCGGTAGTCCCACGAAAGAAACCGTCAAGTTTCAAGAGTTGGTTCACCAGGGTGGCCGTGGCCCTTGTACTAATTCCAACTCTTGGCTGGGGGTTCGCAGGAACCTACAGGCACGTCTTGGCGGAGCCCCGTAGCGTGTCAACAGGTCAGTTGACGGCGACGGCTCTTGGATCCGTCGAGGGCCGAATGGTGTCGGCGGGAATCGCGTGGAACTCGGATTGGGAAAAAATGAAAGATGCACTTCAGAGGCTGGGACGGTGGGACAGAAATAAGAGTGTTCCGGCTTACGATTCGGCAACTGGTCTCAGCGGGTCAATAGAACTTCAGGATGGTCGAAGTATTCCGAGTGCTCACAACGAGGAGGCGCACTCCGCGGGACGGGAGTCTGTGTCGTCACCCGTAGGAGTTGCCCAACAATGAGCAAGAACTTCGAGCTGATGCAGCAGGCGGCCAGGGATCACGGCTTGGGGATCACTCCTGTTCGCAACGCAAGCAAACCAACAGTTTCCGTCCGGGAAGCTGTGTCCCGAAGCGCGAACGAGACTCAGGTCAATTTCGACGCAATGGCCCAGGAAGAAGCTCTCAGGCTGGTGCAGCGCACATTTTTTCTGCAATCCGAGAAAGGTCCGCGCGTAGTCGTATTCGCGGGAATTGATCAGGGCAACGGCTGCAGCCAGATATGCGTGCGGGTCGCAAAGACGCTGGCAACCAATGTTCGCGGATCGGTGTGTCTGGTCGAAGGCAATTTCAGATCGCCGACGCTGCCGGGGTTATTCGGAACGACGAATCATTACGGGCTCACCGACAGTTTGCTGAAGGATGGACCAATCCGATCTTTCGCGAGACTTGTGCATGGGGAGAATTTGTGGCTGATTTCGAGCGGGTCGCTTGCCTCCGATTCCTCCAATCTTTTGAATTCGGAACGCATCAAGGCACGCTTCGAGGAGCTGCGCGAGGAATTCGATTACGTCCTGATCGATGCGCCGCCTCTGATTCGGTACGCGGATGCAACTGCGTTGGGTCGCCTGACAGACGGCTTCGTGTTGATCCTGGAGGCAAATTCGACTCGACGGGAAGCCGCATTGAAAGTAACGGAGAGTTTGCGCGCAGCGCAGATACCGCTGCTTGGAGCCGTTCTTAACAAGCGTACTTTTCCGATACCGGACTCGCTGTATCGCAGGCTGTAGATCGCGCTGCCGGATTCGGGTTCGATATTGGTTGGCGGTTTGCCACGGCTGTTGACAGGTGCTTGTAAGCCGTCGGAAGCGGAACGGGCAAGCCGACGAAAACCTGGAGGGCAGCAGAATTACCCTCGCATGTGACTGGTTCTAGCGGAGCTATGTCCACCCTTACTCAATTCACCGGAAACGCAGACATTAGTCGCGGCGAAGAATGTAGAACCCTTACGTGGTATGCGATTCAAACGCGTCCAAGGTACGAGAAAAAGGTAGTGGAAAGGCTACAACAGAAAAGCATCAAAGCGTATCTTCCTCTGTTCACAGAGAAGCACCAATGGAGTGACCGGAGCCGCGCGGTACACATGCCTTTGTTCCCGAGCTATGTGTTTGTGCGAATTGAAGAGACGCTGCCGATACGTACAACTGTGCTGCGCACAGACGGAGTTACGGGTTTCGTCGGAGTGCGCGGCTCGGGAGTTTCTATTCCCGACGACCAGATAATCTCGATTCAGGCAATTCTCGCAAACGGTGTTCCGTTTTCTCCCCGGCCGTTTCTTTCCAAAGGCCAACGAGTGCGAATTCACGGGGGAAGTCTTAACGGAGTCGAAGGAATTCTGGTCGCCGAAAACGACGATCGGAGCCTGGTAGTGTCGGTTCAACTCATTCAGAGGTCGCTTTCTATCCGCATTGCGGGCTACGCAGTTCGACCGGCATAGCCCGTCCGTTTCGTTTGCCATCGTAAGTCCGTTTTCCAATTCACACGTGATGCATCTAGCATGAACGAAGTCAAACGGCGCTTTCTAGTCGGATCCCTGAAGGTCTTCGATGTTGGTGTGATTGCCCTGGCCTTTGCGGTCGCGACGATAATGTTCGCTTCCCACCTCGGTACGTTGCCGCTTGTAGATTTTCTTTCTATGAAGGTGAAGCTGTCCAACTGCCTTGTTTTCGGCGCAATGCTGTTAATTAGCCATTTTATTTTCGCGCTTTGCGGGCTTTATGACTCGAAGCGGTTGTCCACGCGTCGTTATGAAAGCGTGGAGGTCGTGAAGGCTACCGCTCTTGTAACGGTGTCTCTGGTCTGCCTGGCCAAAGTCTTCGGGGTCAGGATGGTGACCCCCACCTTCCTTGTGGTCTTTTGGATGTTCAGCGCGGCGGTATTAGTGGTGAGTAGGTTGGTGATGCGAATGTCACTGGCGCATCTCCGCAAGCACGGCCGCAATTTGCACTACATATTGATTCTCGGCACGAACCCCCGTGCCATCGAGTTTGCCTCAAAAATTGAGGCGAACCCTAATCTTGGGTATCGGATCGTCGGATTTGTGGACGACGACTGGGCCGGCACACAGGACTTTCTTTGCACCGGATATCAGCTTTGCTGCAGTTTCGAGGGGCTGCCGAATTACTTGCGCAATCACGTGATTGACGAAGTCGCGATCTACTTGCCGCTTCGATCGTTCCACGAATACACATCCAAGATTACGACCTTGTTCGAGCAACAGGGGATCGTGATGCGGTTTGACTGCGATATTTTCAATTTGAAGATTGCGAGACCACGGACGGACGTATTTGACGGCGATGCGCAAATCACAACTCAATCCGGCGGATTCGAAGGATGGGCGTTCTTATTCAAACGAGCAATGGACTTCTTGGGCTCTCTAGTTCTGCTAATCATTCTGGCTCCATTGTTTGCGGTGATTGCCGCGGTGATACAGGCAACGTCCGCGGGGCCGGTTTTCTTCAGGCAAAGCCGCGTGGGATTGAACAAACGTCAGTTCTCGATGTTCAAGTTTCGCACTATGGTCGCAAACGCCGAGAAGATTCAGGAGGAGCTCCTCCATTTAAATGAAATGGAAGGACCTGCTTTTAAGATAAAGAATGATCCGAGGATCACTCGAGTAGGTAGTTTCTTGCGAAAGACCAGTATTGACGAGCTTCCACAACTCTTGAACGTTCTGATGGGCGAAATGAGTCTGGTCGGACCGCGCGCAATGTCCGTACGCGACTACCAGTTTTTTAATGAGGATTGGCAGCGGCGGCGCTTCAGCGTGCGTCCGGGGATCACGTGCCTATGGCAAGTGAACGGCCGGAATCTGATTCCGTTCGAGCAATGGATGGAGCTGGATATGCAGTACATAGACAAATGGTCTATCTGGCTCGACTTGAAGATTCTGGCCCAGACCATTCCTGCCGTCCTCAAGGGAACTGGTGCAGCGTGATCGATTCCTTTCGCATTCGAAAAACAGAACCGGATTGCAGCGAGAGACTATGACGACGAGCCCACAGATCGTTCTACCCGCTTCTTTGTCGTTGTTCGGCCTGCCCGTCAATCGGATGACCCAGAATGACTTGATCGAGCTCGTTGCGGACGCTGTCAATCGCCACGAGCGCTACGTTATCGGAAACCATAACTTGCACAGCATCTACCTTTCCTTCCACGAGCCCCGCATGAGGGAGTTCTATCGCCAAGCGGATTTCGTTCATGTGGATGGAATGTCACTCGTACTGCTTGGTCGTGTGCTGGGGTTGCCGTTGAGGCGGACCGATCGCACCGGATACATGGATTTACTTCCGCCGCTGCTCCGAAGAGCGACCGAATCCGGTTGGCGTATCTTTTATCTCGGCTCCAAACCGGGCGTAGCCGAGCACGGCGCCGATATTCTCAGAAAAGACTTTCCGCAATTGGAAATCCGGACGCGACACGGTTATTTCGATACAACGATGAATAGCGACGAGACTCGCGACGTCTTGGAGGAAATCCGTTGCTACGACCCTCACATCGTGTTGGTGGGAATGGGCATGCCGCGCCAGGAACTCTGGGTACTGGAAAATGGCGAACGTATCCAGGCAAATGCGGTCTTCTGCTGCGGAGCTCTGATTGACTACATCGCCGGGGTGACTCCGACACCGCCGCGCTGGCTGGGTCAAATCGGTTTGGAGTGGTTCTACCGGCTGATTGCAGAGCCGCGAAGGTTGTCGCATCGCTATTTGGTTGAACCCTGGTACGTCCTCGGATTCGTGATTCGGGAATTGATCAGGCAGTGGCGCTCAAATGTAGGGAACGCAGACTCCACAGACGCTTAGATGAGTTACAGGAGGACACTCTGTGCTTCGGAGAACTAGAACCGCACTCATATCGCGAGTCTCCGCCAATGTTATCCGGTGGCGGAATCCGAATCGTCCGCAATTCGCCTGCCCGATCTGCGATTACCACGGCACTTTTCTCGACGTATTTGCTGAAACTGGAAGTCGTTCCCACGTGGAATGCCCGAAATGCCACGCATTGGAAAGGCATCGTCTGCAGTGGCTTGTGCTCCGGGAACTCCAGAAGGAATGCGATCTTGCGGAGCTCCGAGTACTCCATGTTGCTCCGGAACAATTCTTCGAATCCCGGTTGCGCGGGCGCTGCGGGTCGTACCTGACTACGGACCTAGTTGCGAAAGGGGTGGATCGCCGAGAGGATCTAACGGCTCTTTCTTTCGGGGATGGGAGCTTCGATTTGGTTTATGCATCGCACGTTCTCGAACACATTCCGAACGATGAGGCGGCAATTCGAGAGATTCGACGCGTTCTTTCGCCCCGCGGCATCGCGATCCTCCCTGTTCCGGTTGTATCGGACGTGACGGTTGAATATGGCGCGCCTAATCCCTACGAGGTCTTTCACGTTCGGGCTCCGGGCCTTGATTATTTCATGAAATACGAAAACGTCTTCAACCGCGTTCGAGTTTTCGAGTCCTCCGGATTTGACGAGAAGTTTCAGGTGTGGATCCACGAAGATCGCTCGGGGTGGCCAACCGATCGTATGCCGCAGAGGAGAAAAATGATGGGTTTGAAGCATTCCGATTATGTTCCTGTGTGCTACGTGAGTTAAGCGCAATGCCTACCTCACATCAGCGAGGACTAAACGTGGCGAATATGAGTGAGATTCGTCCGAATCTGGGGTTGCGCGATAAGGCCACACGCGCTCTCCTTTCGATCTCCGAATTGAGCGGCCTCACTGTGATCAGCACGAAAGCGCGAGACAAAATACTGGAATCGGCTCCGTGGCTTGGACCCTACTTCTTGATAGCTGAGACGACGAAACATCGCATAGATACCGACTCGCGTGCAGCGGACGACAACCTGAACTACAAGAGCGGCGAGTTGGCTGATTTGCGCCGGAGGTACATCGGGCATCCAGCCTGCGACCACGTTCAATGGGGTAGCTCGGAAGTCGAAGCTCAGGTTTCTCTCCAGACTTTTCGGAGCGACAACTTGTATGTCTTTCAATCGCGTCGTTATCCCCCGTGGGTATTTTATGCGACCGCTGCATACGTAAAAGAGGTGGACCGCCTCGACTTGTGGAGCAGACTCGATGAAGACGGCCGATGGGGAGCAGAGGTCTTCGATTTTCATGGAAAGGCAGTCAGCAGAGATCTTCTGGATTCGATTATCGAGATGAATTTCCTGGAGCGGCATCTTGGTCTGTCCAGCAGGACCGCCCTGGAAGTGCTGGATATCGGTGCAGGTTACGGGAGGCTCGCGCACAGAATGGCAAGTGCGTTTGCAAATCTCCGCGCGTACTACTGCGTGGACGCCGTGCCTGAGTCCACTTTTATTTCCGACTACTACCTGAAGGCCCGGCAGATGACAGATCGCTGCACTGTGGTACCGCTCGACAAATTAGGCGAACTCCAGCCAGCGGAAAACATTGGTCTGGCCATCAACATTCACAGTTTTCCGGAATGCCGAGCTAGTGTCATCGAGTGGTGGCTTCACCAGCTCGCCGAGATGCGAATTCCGTGGCTCTTCATTGCGTCGTCTCCCCACCTGGGGCTTACTTCGCACGAAGGTAAGGGAGTGCGTAAGGATTTTCAGCGTGCTCTGGAGAAGACTGGGTTCAGGTTGTTCGTCAAGGAAAGCAAGTTCGAGAGCGCCCCCGTATTACAGAACTCCGGTCTGTACCCTGCGGATTACTACCTGTTCAAGCACAGTTAATTTTCATGATTCGACAAGCCAAAAGTGCGGTTGATCGTTTTCGGAAGAGCGCACTTGCGCGCGATTCGGGCTGGATGTTTCTCGGATTCGGACTGCGAGTCATTGTACAGGCTGGCTATTTCGTATTGATTGCACGTGCGCTGGGGCCCCATGAGTACGGCGGTTTTGTCGGGGCGACTGCGCTGATCGCGATCGTAGCTCCGTTCGTCAGCATCGGAGCCGGCAATCTGCTTATCAAGAATGTCTCCCGTGACAAAGGGCTCTTCTCCGAGTATTGGGGCAATGCTCTTGTGATGTTGACTCTTTCCGGGATCGTCCTGCTGCTGGGGGTCTTGTCGCTTGCCCGATTCGTGCTTCCGAGTTCAATACCCTGGACGTTGGTCCTCTTGGTGAGCATTTCCGATTTGATGGTGGTTAGGGTGACGGACATTGTGGGCCAGGCTTTCTTGGCCATGGGAAAGGCCAAGTACACGGCGAAGATTTCGCTGCTGCCCTACGTACTCCGGTTCATCGGCGCGGCTATTGTGCTTTTCGTATGGCATCGAGCCACGGCGCTCTGCTGGGGATGGTTCTACCTCGGCAGCACTGTAGTTTCGTGTGCCGTTGCGGCGCAACTTTCAAACAAGCTGCTCGGGCCGCCCAAAATTGCGCTATGGCGGATTCGTGGCGAACTCGCCGAAGGCATGTACTACGGGACCGGATTGAGCGCCCAGACGATATACAACGATATTGATAAGACTATGTTGGCGCGCCTTTCGACTCTGGACGCGACTGGCATCTACGCGGCGGCCTATCGCTTGATTGACGTAGCATTCACACCCGTTCGATCGGTGTTATATGCGGCTTACCCCAACTTCTTT
>Ga0210383_10002948_pt1 | contig 15340 bp, 13 predicted proteins | sample IncBWC14OmetaG_FD_160072 | JGI IMG/M metagenome (GOLD analysis project Ga0210383, IMG submission 160072) | Forest soil microbial communities from Barre Woods Harvard Forest LTER site, Petersham, Massachusetts, United States - Inc-BW-C-14-O ...
AGCCGCGGAGCCCAATCCGCGGTTCCGAAAACGGCCATACTAGAGCGAACCAGCAGGTGCGAGAGCGGCGGATTGTAATCGACACCCGCGGCGAGGTAAGAAAGCAATTGGTGTACCGTCGGGGCGTTGGCTGCTTCAACTTCGAGCAACTCGTCATAGCGAAGCCGGAGTGCATTCGAATTCAGCCAGACCCAACCGCAGAAAACAAGAATAACGAGAGCTGCCGCCAAAAGGGCGAAACGTTGAAGTGCACTGTCGGCGGTGTATAAACACCGCTCGAGGGAGAAAGCTTTGAAAGAAACATTTTTGGTTTTTGCGGCAGTGAGCATGGGAAATGCCTTTACATCAGGCTGCTATAGGCTTCGTGTAAGCCTGCCGCTGCAGCCGGCCAGGTAAAAAGGCGAGCGCGCTTTTTACCGCGTTCGCTCAAATCTGAACGAAGCCGGGCATCATTGATGAGACAGTGCACGGCGTCAACGTGCTCGCTCACGACGTCGGGATTGGCCAGCATCACAGCGCCACCGGCAATCTCGGGAACCGCGGCACAGGAACTCGCCAACACTGGCGTACCGCAAGCCATGCTTTCAACAATCGGCAGGCCGAAGCCTTCATAGCGGCTTGGAAACCAGACAGCCTGTGCGCCGTGATAGAGGGCGGCCAGTTGCGTATCTTCCACAAAACCGGCAAACAGCACCGATTTGCCCAACGTGAAGGCCGCTGCCGCATACACCGGATCGCAGTGGCCGGCGATCACCAGTGTCAGGTCCTTCATTTGCTCTTTTAACACCGGCCAGGCTTTTAATACCAAATCGGCATTTTTGCGATAATGCAAGCCCCCGGGGAGTAACACATAGGCGCGACCTGCCAATCCCGTTCTTCGAAGATAGTCGACGCCTGCAGTTGAGATGGCGTCGTGGAAAATGGGTGCAACGCCGTTATAGACCACGCGCAGGCGCGAACGCATTGCCGGGAACGCGGTAGCCAGTCGTTCGGCGGAGAAAAGCGATACGGTGTGAAACAGGTCAGCAGTTCGAGCCAGGGTGTGGAAAAGCACGCGCCACTTGAGTTGCTGCTTCCAATTTGCATAATTCGCGCGGTGGGCGCCTTTATCGAAATACGCGGCGTCATGCACCGTTACCACTAGCCGGCACTTCCGGGTGGGCACATAGGACTCGCCAGTACAGTGCACTATATGCGCCTCGTGCCAGAACGTTTCCGCCTTTGGCTTGTTGAGAACGAGCCATCGTGCTTGCTGCACCGATGAGTCCATGGAGAAAAAATGATATCGATAGTCCGACCACGGCTGACCCACCTTTGGAATCACAGCCTGATAATCGCGAGAATCGGCCAGAACACGCAAGTTTACGCCGTCTCGCTGACCAATATGCTCAATCAGCTGCCGGGCCACGCGCCCCGCACCGGTGGACTGGTGAATGTTTCTTAGATGGACGTAAGCTAAGACGTTCATGCAACGTTACTTGGGTTCGCTGTTCAGCGGCGATGCGTTAGATGCGTTAAAGGATGGCAAGCTCGGAGTACAGATTGTCGACGTCTTGAGGCTCTGTGCAGCTGGATTTAATAAAACTCACGCGCCGATACGGCAGCATGAGCGGGAGGCGCGCATGGAGCAAGCGTTCGTCAATTGCCAGCCACAGCGAGCGGTCACGCAAAAGCAAACCTAGCTTCACGCGTTCAAAGTTCCTTCGCAGAAGCAGGGGTGAGCTGACGTGCAGGATTTCTGTAAATGCAAGCCGGCTCTTGCATCGTCTCTTCGATACCAGTAAACATGCTTCACCATCTTGAACGATGACCGTGAACCGGCATCCGGTACCGCGGTGATCTTCGACCAGCTTTCGTCCCGCTTCGTCCAGATACGATTCAACCTCGTTATCGCGCCAGACCAGCTTGGCGCCGCCGGCCAGCGTCCAACATTGCAGCAGTGGGAAACTGAACAGCTTAAATGTGTCCAAGCGACGGTAGCGCAGCACGTCCAACATCTTTTGCACTTCCTCGGATGGGGAAAGATTCAAGATGGTTTGGCGGCTCCTGGCATGGACCGCAAACAGTAATCGAAGACTCTCGTTTCGGAATGTGGGAAGCACACACCAATTCGTGAGGTTGCAAAACAGTTCAGTCCTGCCTTGAATCACTCGTTCAGAGTAAATCGCGCCGAGGAACCCAACCACTTCGCCTTCCTGTTCCAGCAAGTAACCCATGCCAGGTTTAGAGGACATCCACGGATAGGTGAATAGCGAACGATACTGCTGTTTGGTCATTCCACGGTGCATATTTGCATCCAGGAACGCACAGACTGCGTCCACGTCTTTTTGCGAAACCGGACGTAAATCAGCCATTTGCAGCGAGGGCGCTTTCTCGCCGGATTTTCTTCTGCCGCGCGGTCATCATCTCACCCGCCGCAATCTCGATCTCTACAGGAATCTTGTGGGCGGACAACTGCGCGTGACAGAATCTACGTACCCGCTGTTTCAGCCGTGTAACGTCCTCCGGTTCTTTGAGCCGGAAACGGGCTGCCACCACTTTTCCTAACAAAGGATTGGTTTTTCCGTACACCAGAACGTCTTCCACGTTGCTCAACTGCAGCAGCACAGTCTCAACCTCCGCAGGAAATACCTTGTGGCCCCCTACGTTGATCAGGTCGCTCTGCCGGCCAAGGATTCGAAGATAACCGCCGTCCGATTGCTCCACCATGTCACCCGTATTAATCCAACCATCCTCTTCGAAAGGGCTCGGCGAATTCAAATAGCCCAGCATTGCCGATTGAGATTTGATCCAGAGAGCGCCTTCTACCACCTTCGCTTCGCATCCTTCGTCGTTGATCTTCAGCCACAGCGATCCATCCGGCCGCGATCTGGTGGAAGGTGAGCCGAGTTCCGTCGTCCCATACTTTTGGAGCAGCGTCACGGCAGGCAAATGTTCACGCAACCGGCTCAACGTTGCCGTAGGCATCACATCCGAGCCGTAAGCGATTGTTCGCAATGACGACAAGTCATAGCGCTCCATAGCTCCAGATGCCAACAACAGGTTTAAGAAGGCGGCGGAGGCAGGTAAGAGTTCTACCCGGTGCCGTTCAACGGCCAGACACACTTCTTCGGGATTTCGTGAATCAAGGCAGACCAGCTTGCCTCCGCTGGAGAGACAATAGAAAAGCGTGTCGAGGCCGGCAATATGGTCCATTGGTGGAACTGCGATGGTGGTTAGCGGCGCTCTCTGCCTCTCAAACTTCATTAAAAAACGCGCGAGATCGTGCAACGTCGCTTTTGGTACCCCCGTTGACCCGGACGAAAAGATGACCAGTCCGGCAGTCTCCGATTCAGTTGTGGCCTTCAGCAGGGCATTCTGCGGTGTGACATTGAGTTTTTGAATTTCACACGGACCCGTGGAACCCGTGCGGATCAAGATTCTGGCTTCGGATATTCTCAACAGTTCGGAAATTTCGTTTCGCAGTCCGGGCGCTAAAGGGACCGCGATATTTCCAAGTTCGAGGCACGCCAGGAGAAGGCTCACCGTGGTTGGGCTATAGTCACCTTGAAAAGCTATAACTGCCCGGGAAGCACAGTCCAAAGTTCCCAAGCGCGCCTTCCACTCTTCACTTTGGGCAGCCAAAAGATCGTAATTGTAAATACAATCCTGGTGTGCCAGACAAGGTTCCGCGCCTGCCTTCTTTATACGTTCAGTCAGCCAATGCCGCCCGTTCATAGTCCGCCCAGATAGATGACTTGTCCCGTGATGAAATCGCTGCGCGGGTCGATGAAGAAGTCAACCACGTTCGCTACATCCTCCAAAGTTCCGAGCCGCTTCACGGCCAGCCTCTGGACGATGTTGTCAATCTTTTGTTTAGGGACGTTCCGAATCAGGTCAGTCGCCACCGGCGTTGGCCCTACGACATTGCAGGTAATTCCGAAGCTGCCTAATTCATGCGCCAGAACTTGCGTAAACGCTACTATGGCGCCCTTGGAGGCGGCATACATCGCTTCTCCTTCCAGCCTCATTGGAACCGCCACGGTTCCAAGATTGACGATGCGACCGTAGCGCCGCTTCTGCATCAGTTTCGCGGCCTCGCGGCACACCAGGAAAGTGCCGCGGAAATTCGTGTTCATCACATTGTCAAGCGTGCTCACCGGCGTGATCAACGAGTGATTCATGGACGCTATACCGGCGTTATTAATTACGATGTCCAAGCGCCCGTGGGTATTTCTGATCTCTTTGAACATTCGCTTGACGTCCGGTTCCTGCCCCACATCGCAGCAATGATGCCGATAACAATGGAGAGTCCAGTCCGGGGCTTCCCGGCTGCATCCTTCAACCTTATAGCCGGCTGCCACCAGATGTTCTGCAAGGTACTTGCCAATCCCTTTTCGAGTTCCGGTAACCAGCGCAACAGGACGTTCTGATGTTTGATCAGGCATTCGGGTTAGTGTCGTTCACAAGTTCGCTCACGTAATCGGCAAAAGTACCGACGGTTCGGAACGGGCTTTGGCGCCGCGACATGGCACTCTCACTGGCCAATGTCACATTCGCGTTGCATTCGTCCGCCACACGCTGCTCGACGTCAACGATTAACGTCACCAGGCCGATGGAATCCAGGGGAGACCCGGGCCCCAGTAGCTCTAGGTCTTCGTTTAGCATGCTGGATGAAATGGACTCAGCTCCGGGCACGCTTTCCAGACACTCTAGTATCAGTGACACTATCTTTGGTTTTTCCGATTGGATTACGTTCATGTTGGGACTTACTCTCCTGAATACGAATAAGCGATTGAACTACGTGCTGAGCAAAATGATGATGCCACCCATAAGTCCAGTTACCCAGGTATTGAAATCCTTTAAGGCGAATGTGACGGGGTCATCGTGGAGTTCACCGCGATTCGCTAGCAAGGTCAGGCGGCTAATCCAATAAATCAAAACGGGACACAGAAGCCACAGGCCCTGAGGCCGGCGATAGAGGAGCTGCACTTCGGGGCTATTAATATATAGAGCCAATACCAACACCGACACGTACCCTCCGGCGGCCGCGAGCGAAGAAAGATGATCGGCATCGGCTCCTCGATATCCCCGATAGGCGAGAGCCCCGGCCGATTCGGCATTCGCCTTACGGAGTTCGGTAAGGCGTTTGACGATAGCGAGACTGGCGAACAGGAACAGCGAAAAGGCCAGCGTCCAAACGGAAATTCTTATTCCTGTTACCGCGCCTCCGTAAAAGACGCGGAACGCGTAGAACAACGCGAGACTAACCACATCTACAAACAGCAATTGCTTGAGCTTCAAAGAATAGAGCAGGGACGCAGCCGCATAAGCCACAAGCAGCAGACTTGCCTGAACAGGAAGCAGGAAGGCTAAAGCAGACGCAGAAATTGCCATGAGCAGGGCCAAGCCCAGGCCAGCGGGTATGCTCAGCGCGCCCGCTGCCAGCGGTCTTCGCTTCTTAGTGGGATGCAAGCGATCGGCTTGCAAATCCAGCAGATCGTTCACAATGTAAAGCGCTGAAGCGCAGAACGACAAAGCGAAGAATGCCACGGCGGCCAACCAGGTTAACCGCAGATCCATCAGCTTGTGCGAAGCCACCAGCGGGAGAAATACTAAAACATTCTTCGACCACTGGTGGCAACGCAAGCATCGAAGCAACGCTTTCAGGTTCCACCGGCCGCCGGCAAATCGCCTCTGTACCGAAACTCCGGCACGGCGCAACTGCCGCTCGCAACTCTTGGGCGCATCTACTAGAATCGCCGCGTCGGCCTCACGCCACACCTTCACATCCGCCCGGGAGTTTCCAGCGTAGGAGAATGGCGCTTCGCCAATGAGTTCGCGAATGGCACAAACCTTTTCTGAACCTTTTACATTCCGACCGTTACCACTGGCGAGTACATCGTCGAAGATGCCAAGGTGATCGGCAACCTTTTGTGCGATGGATTCATCGGCTGCAGTCGCCAGCACAAGCCGGGCGCCAGCAGCCCTTTGTTGGGAGAGGTATTTCAGCAGCGGTTCATTGTAAGGTAACGACCTCACATCCAAGCAGGCCAGTGAAGCGGCCAGGCGCTTGCATTCCGCCCGGCCGCGACAAAGCGCCAGTATCAGTGCAAATATTTGCGAGGGCCGCTTCTTGACGACCTCCAACAGCGTCGCAAAAAAGGTGTCGGTGAGAACTAATGTGCCATCAAGGTCCACAACGATGTGGGCGATCGATCGCTTTGCGGTTGCTGTAGCGTAAGAAGTTGACATACAAAGTACCGGCAGTGCAATGGTTCTTAGGATTTCGATATAACGGCCACTTCCTCGGCGGCTCGAGGTTGAGAGGCATGGCGGACTTGAACCGGTGCGGTGGAAAGGACTGCCGCGATCCTGCGGACGCCGTGTGGTAGATCATAGTGTCGATCGAAGGCACATCGGCCTCGAGCTCCGGCCTCTGCGAGTTGATCGCGATTTGCTGAGAGCCGCTCGAGCAGGGTGGTAACCGATTTCCAATCCCCCGAATCCACTTGCCACCCGCAGCGGAATCGGCGAACCACCAAGTCGGCAGTGGATCGTCGCGGACCTATAAAAAGCACCGGCCGGCCAGCCGCTAATAAGCCGTAAAGCTTGCTTGGAACTACAACTCCGATGTGCCCGGGCCTTTCAGTTACCAGACCAACGTCGGCTTCCGAAAGGAGCCGATCCATGGCATCGCGGGCCACGTAGGGTAGAAAACGACAGTTCTGGAGGCCTTCTGAAAGGCAGAGCCGCTCAAGCTCCTGGCGCTTTATACCGCCGCCGCTAAATGTAAAAACGAAGCGCGGGTCATCACGGAAATGACGCATCACGTTCACGATCGTGTCGATGTCATGCGAAAGACCGAGATTGCCGGAGTACAGAACGTGAATCGGACCAGAGTCTCGGAAGGGTTTCGGGGAGATGCTGCGGCCGTCCGCCCAGTTTTCCGCCACGTGTATCAACTGTTTGGGAATTCCACGCGCCATCAGCCGCCTTCGCATACAGGGTCCAAGCACGATCATGCCGTCGGACCGACGCCGGCAGTTGTCTTCTATCCAGCCTAAGATTCGTGTTAGCCAAGCCCCTTCGCTTAAGGCGCCAACCGCCACGAACCCGTCCGGAAAGAGGTCCATTTCCCAGATGTAGTGCCTGCAGCCGCGCAGCCGTTTGACAATCGTCCCGCCCAACGCGAGTAGAGGCGGCGTAGTCATTGTCAGAATTACATCCTGCTCAGGAACGCGCAGTTCATGCCACAGCGCTCCGAGAAAGAAGGTGGCGTACGATAGCAGTCTTGCAAGTGCTCCATGACGATAGCGGAGACCAGGGACTCGAATCATATTGACCGGCGGGGGCTCATCATCCGACGCGGTGCTGCTGTACGAGCCGCCGCTACAGATGACCGTCACATCATGGTCGGATGCCAGGCTGCGCGCCAGATCAGTGACAAACTGGCCGGTGGCAGCAACGTCCGGCCAAAAAAATTGATTTACGATAAGTATTTTCAAGGCGCTAAGACTTCTGGTGCGAGGGAGCCTGAAGGTAGGCGCCACGTATACCTACAACTTCTTTTGCCCAATGTTCTGGAGAAAAGTCTGAGACCATCTGAACCGATGTTTGGCCCATCGCGTGAAGAGCGGAATTGTCCAGTGCACCGATCGACAGGAGGCAGTCTTCCAAAGACTCGCTTACCGGATCAAATGAGTATCCATTGATTCCCTGATGCACCAGGTCTTCGGCGCATCCACAATGAGACGACACCAACACCGGCAACCCACACGCCATCGCTTCGTTGACCACTAAACCCCATGGCTCGCGGACGCTTGGAAGTACAAAGCAGCTGGCAAAAGCATAATAGGGGACAACCTGTTCCGTAGCTTTGAAACCGGCGAAATGAACCCTGGCTTGAAGTCTCAAAGCCACAACTGCTGCCTCCAGACTGGCCCGCTCAGGCCCATCTCCCACCACAACTAGGGACCACGTACCGCCCCGTTTGCAGTAGCCCGAGAATGCTTTCAGCAGTCCCAACACGTTTTTTTCGGGAGACAATCGCCCCACGAAGAGAAAATACTTGGCAGGCAACTCTAGAACTTCCGGTAGATTCAGGTTGCGGCGAGCACTGGCAGCGGCACGTCGAAAGAACTCGTTGTCAACGACGTCGTAACGCTCCGCGATCCGATCGTTCGCAAAACCTAACTGTCTTAAATAGCGTGCGTGGGGTTTACCGCCAGCGAATCCATAGTCGAAGAGAAGTGCAAGCAGCAGCCGTTTCGGTATCTCTTTCCACCACGTCCTTGGATAATCCTGACGAGTAGTTTCACTCATCAGTACCGAGCACCGGCCGTGGATTTTGGCCCACACTGCTGCGGCTAAACCCGGCAGCGTGTAAATTCCTGGTACAAGGACAATTGATGGCCGCAGTTCATTCAATTTCGTCCACAGTGCTCGAGCAAGCTCGGTTTGCCGAACCTGGTTCCAGTCGCGCGCAGGGAACAAGCTAACAATCGGCAGGTCATCGCGATTTTGATCGCGGAACTGCATGCCTTTATGAACGCCGCAGCCACCCACCAGTTCGATTCCGGTGACCTCCCCCCTGAGAGTCTCATGCGATACGAGGGCGCGGAAGCGCGATATGTGGTACGAGTACCAATCGATCCAGATAACTGTCGTCATTGAAAGTCGCTACGCGGAAATCGCCTGCCGCCGCTCCACTACGCCCAATGCATCGGCATACTCTTGCAGCGTTACGAACGAAAACTCCGAAAGAAGGCGTTGAATTTTTCCTTCAGTTGTCTTCAAGTTGATGTATGACTTGAACCTGCGATGCGCGGGCATTTCCAACCGGGGATGCGATGGATCGATTTCGCGCGGATGAATATAAAACAGGACGGGCCGGCCATCCCGCACCACTCGATGGCTCATTCGCCGGATCATTCGGTAGGGAAAGAGCCTCAAATAGCCACCGCCAAAAAAGCAGATCGGCCGCCCAAGAGCATTAGTGACACTGATCGGGAATTCGACAAGAGGTCCAGACTCGGTTTGAATCAGGTGCGGCGCGCGCTTTGCACCCGCGACGCCACCGTGCTGTCTCCGCGCGGGAAACAACGATGAATCATATTGATATCCAGCTTCAACCAGTGCTCGAAAGAACCAGCTGGTTTTCTCGGTGGCTGAAAATCCCGCGGAACGATATCCAATAACCCGACAGCCAGTAACGTCTTCAAGGATTCGGCGGGACAGCAGCGCGTCTTCGCGACATTCTTGTTCCGTCATCTCGTAGACCAGGCGGTGAGCATAGCCATGCGAGGCAATTTCATGCCCCCGCCGATGAGCTTCCATCAATAGATGCGGGTACCGTTGCCCGATCCATCCTAGGAAGAAGCACGTGGTGCGCACGTTGGCTAAGTCGAACATGTCGAGCAGCCGCATGAAATTGCTTTCCACCACGGATGGCAAGGAGTGCCATACCGAGGGCGGAGGCGTATTCGGGAGGTCGAGAATATGAAACCAGTCTTCGACATCCACGGAGAAGACGCACTTACCTTTAAGTTCAGGTGTGATCAACACTTTGAAATCTTTTCGTGTCCGTTCTTAAGTAGATGCAGGCGCTCTGTTCAGCACCATTCTGAGAAGGTCTGTAATGCTCAAGAAGCGAATGCTCTCGCAGCTTCTGCGGCCGATAACGAAAGCGGCCCCGATAAAAACCAATGTCGCCGCTAACATCGAGAGGCTCAGTACCGCCTTATGAGTGGTCCCGGACCGCAGCCATGCGAGATACGTTAATAGGATGGCCGCTAGAAAAGCGGGTGTGGAGACTTGGATGAGTTCGCGTGGTGCAGCGCTTAGCGAAATCAATCCCACCAGCACTGCCAGCGCCGAAAATACATGTGCTGCCAAGAAGCTGGCGATGGCCTGGTCCGCTCCGCCGCCGCGCAGCCACCAAGTCCCGAGGCCCACCACCACGAGAGCCCAAAGCGTATTGATAATCGCTGTCAATCGAAGCGACACCACCGTCAATCGGTTAGCAGCCGGCGCGCCGCTCATGTGAACTAGACCAGTAATTACCGCTAAGCTGGCCGCCAACTCAGCACCCGCGAAACTCTTACCGTAGAGGTGCGGTACGACCCAGGGCATTAAAGCGGCCGCTGGACCGGCCACCATCAGGGCGATGATCGTGGCGAGCACTGTGCTCAGCAAAGTGACTCGCCCAGGTCCGCCGTACTGCCTACCACTAGCCTCAGTCAGTTGTGCATATGCTGTCTGGGATATGAGCCAGGAAGGCATCGCCGACATATTGCGCATCTGCACCGCCGCTGAATAGAGCGCCATTTGAACCAGCGTCACGTCGGCGCGAGCTACCAGCGATGCGATCCACCAGCCCGCAGCGTTGAGTCCGATCATGCTGCCAAGCTGCACAAAGCCGAAGCGCAGAACCTCGGCGGCCCTTGGCCCGAGATCTTCCCCGGTGTTGGCTGGAGGTGACAAGCGCAATTTTCGGGCGAAGAGTACGCATGCGGCAACCGCGGAAATTGCAACCGAAGCCTGCGCTATCACCATTGTCGACGGACCGTGCGAAGCAGCTAGCGGTAGAACTGCAATAAGTCCCCCACCCGACAAGATGCATACTGCTACCAGCGCGACAAACTTTCGTTGTCCAATCAAGAAGCCGCGCAAACATTCCAGCAGAATGATCACGCCTGCTGAAATCGCGGCGAGCCGAAGAAGCGGGGTTAGAGCTGGATTCCGCAATAAATGCTGGGCCAGCGGACCAGCGGTGAACCAGAGAACGACGGAGGCAAGAGCGGCCGAACCGAGACTGACCGTCGCAAGCGCTTTGAGTAATCCGCGGTAACCAGAATGTCCATAGGGGTAATCGCCTGAGAAACGATTCGCGGTGTTGCCGATGCCCGCGCCTGCGTAGCTGGCGATATTGTTAGCCGTGGTCATCGCGACAGAATACGCACCAAACACGGGCGCGCCACCGATCCGTGCAGCGGCGAGATTCGCGATAAACCCAAGCCCCCGTTCAGCAACGGTAGCAATGCCCAGCGCGGATCCGCCCGCGACCAGCAAGCTGATCACGTTTCGTTGCGGGATAGTTTGGGGAGTTTCTGAAGTGGCGACTTGAACCGGTGCCATTGAACGGTTTCTCGTTGATTAATTGCAGGCCGAATAGTTATTAACCGCCCAGTCTAGGGACGGTAAAGGCTCTTCACTTTGGAATTTTGAGGATCCGGGTACCACGTGCGGTACATCATCGTGTCGCCATGTTTCACCGCTGCAACTAGATTGGTTCGGTAAAGATCCAGCGGACCGTCGGCAGTGTAAATGAGCGAAAAGGCTTGCGGGTAAATCTCGCGTACCGTATCTGGTGTGCTCACCATGCCTTGTCGCAGCTCCCCAGAAGGCGCAGAGAATCCGTAGTAGCGCAGAGTTCCGCGTTCGGGAATGAGCAGGCAATCGGGAAACGCTTCAGCCACTTTTTGAATGATGGACGCGTCCATCGGATTCGGATCCTTAGAGTTGTTGCTGTTGGAGTAAATGTAGATGAGTGTAGTGCCCCAACGCTTTTTGGCGTATGCGATTTTGGAGATCAGCAGAGCGGCTGGGTCCGACACCGGCGTTTGAGTCGCATCCTTGTTATCTGAAGCCAGCTTGGCTTCCTGCGGGCGGACGCACACTCCGGTGCGAAGGCTGGCGGCCTTGAAACGCGCGAAATACTCGTCAATTACTCCAGCCATCTCCGGAGCAAACGTCTCCACCTGGCGTGGATCGCAGACGTAGTTGGCGGACCCGTATTGCTCACCTTCGGCATCCCAGGTAATGGCACCTTGAGCGTTCATGTCGCGCATGATCGAGATTGCACCGTCCGCCATGTTCATCATCCGCTGGCGAAATTCGGCCTTACCCTGGGCCGTATTTACGTTTAAACTCGCATCCGCGAACCATCCCCTTGGATTGCCGTTCCAATCTTTGGAATTGGTGGCCAGGAATATCGCACCAATAGGACGCCGATCCTTCCATTTCAATTTCGCAGGGAAGACTTGCGCAAACTTCTTATAGACGTCTCCCACCAACTGCTCGTCAGCCGACTTCGCTCGACCAAAGCGCAATGTGATCGTGTACTGGTCAGTTCCTTTCGGCGGAATGGGCCGATCAATTGTGGGCAAACTGTCCGGGAAGGATGCTACCCGATCCGTGTTCAGGTTTAGAGGAAAGATCGTATTCGTTGGCCGATTGTCGGCCCAAGGGAATCCCAGCATCAGTGGTTTGTCGATATCTTCCGATACTATTGCCAGTGTGCCTGAACCGTAAGAAACCTTTACGATACCGATCTGACCAACGTTGTGGGCCAGCAGCGGAGTTGTCCCGTCGTATTCTTTAACCTTATGCGGGAACCGCAGCGTGAGGGGAACGAGCCGCAGGCCTTGAATCGTCTCCGTGTCCGATGTATTTTCGATTGCCAAAGTGACTTTCAATCGGTTGTCCATGGCCCGGTACCCAATTTTTAACGTTCCCCAGGGATAAGTCTTGGTTGTCTGCTGAGCTTGGGGATCAGACGACGAGCCGCCGTAAGGTGATCCCGCATAGGTCTCACCGGTAGGCTTTTTGATCAAGACTTGTTCGACCCGCAGTTCACCGCTCTCGAGCATTTCGGTGCTGTCGGTTTTGAGAGAGGTTATGCCGTTCGAGTTCATGCTGATCTTCACGTCCGGCGGCTTTGCACTTTCAACAAACACGCCGTACACAGCGACGGCAATGACCAATACACCGATGCAAGCTAAGATTGTGAGTTTCAAATTACCTCCTCCACGCGAACCGACTCATTTGCCGGAGTTCTACCAAACATGTTCAGCTTTGTGGAAAACATTTCTTCCGGACGATCCGCCTAAAATGATCCGCTTGCTGTTGCCAGGGAACACGGCTCATTCTTAGTTCCGATCTCTCGATACCGTACAAACGTCGCCGGATTACCAGTGTGAATCTCGTGCGGCGGTACGTCACGCAAGATCACTGCGCCGAATCCGACGATGGCCGACCGTCCGATCACAACTCCCGGCGCCACTGAAGCTCGAGCCGCAACCCAGGCACCGTCGTCGATTGAGATTGGGAGCGCGATGAGTCCAAAAGCCCGATCCTTCCAGTTATGATTCCCCGTGCAGAGGTACGCGCCTTGCGAGATACAGACGTTGTCGCCGAGGCTAACCGCAGCAATATTGTCGATCCACGCATCCTCGCCTATCCAACAGTGCTGGCCGATTTTGAGCTTCCAAGGGTACTTCACCCGAACACCCGGCTTGATGACCACGCCGACGCCGATGGTTGCTCCAAAGAGCCGTAACAGGCCTCGCCTAAGCAATGAAGACGGTAAAACGGAGCATCGGAGCAGAGGCAGGCCGAACAAAAACCAGGCAGTCCTCACAAACAAGCCCGCGCCGGGATCATAGTCGCGAACTTGAAATTGCGACAAGTCGACTGTGGTTGCGGAAGTGGCGCGCTCAGACAATTTCCACCCCTTGCGGTCTGCTTCCCCCTTCAAGCCAGTTGTAGACTTCAGCCATCTGCTTCCCAATCACCGGCCAACGAAACTGCGCTTCTACAAGGTCCTTGCCGTGGTGCCCAGCCTGTGCAGCTTCCGCCGGCGACAGTTCGAAGAACTGTTCCAGAGCGCGCCGCAGCGATTCAGAGCTGCTCGGAATCACCCAGCCACATCCTCGAGCCGCAATTTCAGGCACATGGCAACCCACCGTGACCACAACCGGAATACCCATACCCAGCGCTTCTAATACCGCGACACTAAAACCCTCTGAATAGGAGGGAAGCACAAAGAGACTTGCCGAAGCCAGGAGCGACCATTTCAGTTGTCCCTCGACCATGCCGGTAAACGTAACGGAGTCCTGCAGGTTCAGTTCATCCCGCTGCCGAGTAAGGGTTTCCAGGGTGCCGTCCGAATCAGGCCCGGCGATGACCAGGTGCGCATCGGCTGGCCGATGGGCCTTCGCCCACGCAGGTAGCAAAAGGTGCAAACCTTTCTTGTAATGAAGACGGCCCAGAAAGGCGACGATGCGTTTTTCCGCCAGTTGCTGAAACTTGTCAAGGAACGGTTGCGGGTCGGAGCCCTCGGGAACATCTATGCCGTTCGGCACGATGGCAATTGGGTTTGTAAGGCCCACGCGCCGATAATCTTTCGATTCATCCCGCGTCAGCGCCCGCAGGCACGTGGCGCGTTGGAGCACTCTACTCTCGATAAGTGCGGCGTAGAGAGCCTTCTTAAGACGCTTTTGACGAAGCGCCCAGGGTTCCAACATCCCATGAGCCGAAATCAGGTAAGGCCGCGTGCAGCGGCGGGCGAGGCCGGCACTGGTGACGCAATGTATTTCCCAGATTCCGTGAATATGCACGCCCGCCGAAGCTTGAATCCTTTTTCTGAGCTCTTTGCGCAAGCCGATGTCGGTAATCCACCGTCTCCGGTCGGGAGCGAATACCTTGATCGCAGGCCGCTCCCGAACATCTAAATGATCCAGTTCGTCCGGTGCACAAAAGCCGACGATCGGGCAATCCAGCAAACCTTGTGCTTCCGTGGCACGAGCCAAGGGCGGGACCGAGGTAGCGATTCCCCCATATCGTGGACTCAAGTGCGACAGCACTTGTAGCCAGCAAGACGGATGACGCACAGGGGACGGAACGGCGACGGCTGGCGAAGTCATGATAACCGGGTCCTATAAAGAGACTGACTGAGGCGCTTGAAGTATTGATAGCGAAGCGGATGTCGAGATCGCTGTGTTTCGCGCCAGTCGCCAGATCAGATGAATGGGGAGCGATAGCAGGAGTGAACGGAAGATGACCGCCTCCATGGTCTGCATCACAAGATAGATCGAGAGTGCCGCTAAAACGATATATTGAGCAATCCACACTCCGCCGACTACGTTCGCTTTTCGCCAGATCCAGCCATAAGTACTTCCCAGAATGACTAACGCTGGAAGATATAGCCACGACAATTCCATCCACAAGTCAGCGATCAGACCAGGCGCCGAGCCCACCGCTCCCTCCCATCCGAGCGTTTCCATGAAGCCCTCTCCTGTTCCGGCGTTGTGTTCCAGCTCTCCCACTCCAAAGTCTTCATACTTGGTTGGCCATATTGCGCGCGGGATTGGACGCACTAACAACTGCGCAAGGTATCTGCGGCCCCAGAAAAAGGACTGACGTTGTTCAGAGCTGAGAACGCCACCCGTTCCGTAGATAAATTCGTTACCGGTGTCGGCTTTATCCACTACGTCTGTAACATCGGTAGTTAATTCCTGATCCGAGCCTAGATAGATATTGGAGCGGTTCGTCACCAGGAACAGGAGGAGAAAGCCCA
>Ga0210383_10002950_pt1 | contig 15333 bp, 11 predicted proteins | sample IncBWC14OmetaG_FD_160072 | JGI IMG/M metagenome (GOLD analysis project Ga0210383, IMG submission 160072) | Forest soil microbial communities from Barre Woods Harvard Forest LTER site, Petersham, Massachusetts, United States - Inc-BW-C-14-O ...
GCTCGGCAAGGCTGCCGCCCTATATCTTGCACGCCATGGCTATCTCGTATTTGCCGCGGGCCGCTCTCCCTCCAAGCGCGAAGAACTCGACCGGTTGGCGCACGAACGGGCGCTCGCGATCAACACCCTGGAGATGGACGTCACCGATAATGCTTCCGTGCAAATTGGTGTCGAACTGGTGCTGGAAAAGGGCGGTGGCATCGATTTCCTGCTCAACAACGCGGGCGTGGGCTACATGGCCACCGTAGAGGATCTGGGCCTGGAAGATTTTCGGAAGCAGTTCGACGTAAATCTATTCGGTGTCATTCGGGTAACGCAGGCGGTCCTGCCACACATGCGCCAGCGCCGCCACGGCCGCATTCTGATGATGAGCAGCGTCGCCGGGTTGGTGTCGCCTCCGACTTACGGCGCGTATAGCAGCAGCAAGCACGCTCTGGAAGGTCTCACCGACGCGCTTCGCCTGGAAATGTATTCTTTTGGCGTGGAAGTAATTCTGATCGAGCCCGGCTATATCATCACGAATTTCCAGCAAACAGCCCAGGAACTTGCGCAACCTTATTTTGACCGCGCGAGTGGCAGTCCCTACTCCAGGATTTATGCGGGAGCTTTGCAGGGCTCCAAGCAAGGCCGTGAGCGCTCCAAGACTACCCCCGAGGATTGCGCCAAGGTCATCCTGCAAGCCATGGAATCGCCAAATCCCAAGGCACGCTATCCGATCACCCCCATGGCGAAATGGATTTCGTTTGGCAAACGAATTCTTCCTGATACTCTGCTGGATTCTCTGATGCGCAAGAGGTTCGGAATCACGCGCGAGAGTTAGCAACGGAAATCTGAAAGCGAGCCATTCCACCTCAGGAATCACGATCGGCACGCCGATATTTGACCGTTCGCAGCGCTCCGTTTACGCTGGAGTTAGTGGGGAGCAACGAATGAATCGGCTGCTTTTTTGCACCTTGCTCATTTGCGGAGTGGCTGCGTCCGCGCAGGTGACCACACGCGCGCAAGACCGTCAAAAGGCGGATCAGGAAGCTCGCGCCATCTTCAAGCAGTTGATCGAGATCAACACCACCGAATCGTCCGGGAATGTCACCAAAGCGGCTGAGGCGATGGCCACACTGTTGCGCGATGCCGGCTTTCCCGACAAAGACGTGATCGTTGCTGGTCCCTACGAAAGAAAAAAGAACCTCGTTGTTCGCTTTCGCGGCACGGGCCAGCGCCCTCCTATCCTCTTCATCGGGCATCTGGACGTTGTGGAAGCGCGTCGCGAAGACTGGAGCATGGATCCCTTCCAATTTATTGAGCAGGATGGAAATTTCTACGGCCGCGGCACGCGCGATATGAAAGCCGGCGACGCCATTCTGGTGATGAGTTTTCTTCGCCTCAAGCGCGAAGGCTACCGGCCCGATCGAGACTTAATCGTAGCTTTAACCGCCGATGAAGAAGCCGGTGATTCCAATGGCGTTGATTGGCTGTTGAAAGAACATAAAGACTGGATTGACGCGGAATATTGCATCAATCTGGATGGCGGTGAATTTGAGAGGTTGAAAGGAGAGCGTGTCCTGGCCGGACTGCAGGCCAGCGAGAAGGTCTACGCCGACTATCAATTCGAAACCACGAACCCGGGTGGCCATAGTTCGGTGCCGGGTCCGGACAACGCAATCTACGAGCTGGCGACGGCGTTGGAGAGGCTACAGAATTTCTCCTTTCCAATAAAAATCAACGAAATTACGCGCGGATATTTCTCGCAGTCCGCGGGGTTCACGTCGGGTCCAATCGCTGCCGATCTACGCGAAGCCGCGCAAGAGCCGCCGAATCCTTCGGCGATTCAACATTTGTCCGCCATTCCTTATTACAATGCGCTGCTGCGTACTACTTGTGTTGCCACGATGCTGTCCGGCGGTCATGCGCCCAACGCGCTCCCTCAATCGGCGCGCGCCACTGTGAATTGCAGGATCTTCCCCGGAGAAGATCCTGAGGAAATTCGCAAGACTCTGCAACGAGTCGTGGCTGATCCCAATGTCAAAGTCACCGCAATCGCGGAAAAGACAGCCGATGGAAAGTTGATTCCGATCGTAGCCGTCCCGCCATCCGCACTGTTGCCGGAATTGACGAACGCGCTCGAACGCACTCTTTCCACCATGTGGTCCGGGATGCAGGTTGTGCCAACCATGTCCACCGGCGCCACGGATGGAAAGTATCTGCGGATTGCCGGCATTCCGACGTTCGGCATTGCCTGCATGTTTTTCGACATGGAAGATGACCGCTCTCATGGCAAAGACGAGCGCGTAGGTGTGCAGGACTTTTACGATGGCCTGGAGTTTGGCTACCGATTCATGAAGTCGTTATCGTCGAACTAACAAGGCGATCAGAAAAAAAGAAAGGCCTCCGAAACTTCCGGAGGCCTTTGCAGTTGAAAATGGCTCAGGGTTTTGTCGGATCGGGTGGCTCGCCGGGCTTGACGTCTTGGGGCGCGGCGGTGCTGGCTGCTACTGGTTTCGCAGCGTCCGCACCATAGCGCGTCAGGTAAGGCATGAACGGTGTCACTTCGAACGGCATCTTCTCCCGTTCCGCTACCGTGCCTATCGGCTTGCTCTTGATCAATTCCAGCTTGTCGTTCCAGGGATCCATCTTGACGCGGCCTCCCAGCGGCAGCGCGGCAATCTTTTGAGGATTCTGCTTGGGATCAACCGGCACTGTGGACTTCAAGTCCGCAATCTGAGGGACGCGATTGCCCAAGTGACCGCTGATGAGGTTCGGAATTTCCTTCCGGCGGTTATCGAGCGCCTGCAGGAATAGTCCGGCATTGCCCAGTTGGTTCTTGTAGGGCGAATTGTTCAAAATCTGAATGGCCTTGGCGTTGGCCGCTGCCTCCTCTTCCGGAGTGCGCGCAAATCCAAAGTGGCGGAACGTGTCCTTGTCGTCGACCAGCAACTGGTCGAAGAATGCGTACTGCGAATCGAGCCGGTGACCCAGGACTACGTGGCTCAATTCATGCGCCAGGATCGTCGCCAGGCTGGCTTCATCGGGTAGTACGTCGATCAGGCCGCGGCTCAGAACGATCGTGTGCCCCAGCGTGAACGACTCTAGCGTCGAGACCATTAGCACGCGGCAGCGAACCTCAGGATCGAGATCGATGTTGTTGGTCACTTCTAGGTTATTGACAACCGTCTCCAGAACTTTGTCCACTTCACCCTTTGGCGCCATCAGCCCGATGCGTTCCAGGCGATCGCTGATGTTATCTTCGGCCTGTCGGTCCCAGGAGCGCTGTGCCTGAATCGGAGAGAGATCGTTCGACGCCTTGGTGTCATCGTTGACGGGAGTTTCCACCAGAATCTTGCTCAATTCCTCTTCCTTCGAGGACTGGCTCAGGTTATAGCCCCACAAGCGAGTCTGCGCTTTGAATTCCAGTTTCTTGTTAATGGCGTAGTGTAAATCCTTCTCTTCGCTATAGACAAAGCTTGGCAGCCAAAGGCCAGGCTGCACATTGTACCGCCAGCTATCGAAGTGAAAATACCAACTGGCGTGGCCATTGCCGCTATAGGCGCCGTTGAACCGCACGATGTGGAATTCCTGATCTTCCACCCAAATCCTACCCAGGAACAGCCCGCCGGATTTCTTTGTAGCGGGAGTCACGTCAAACACCAGGCAGCGCACTTCACCGAGGAATTCGCGGCGTACATAGTCAAACTTGTAGTGCTGCTTATCGAAGCGGCTGTTGTCGATGAAAATCATCTGCAGGAAGCCTTCCGGCAGATACTGCATTGCAAAGAAGTTCATGGAGCCCATAAATTTCTTTGCTTTGCTGGTCGTGTCGCTGAGCGGCACGAGGTTGACGCCCTTCTGGAAGTCTGCGCGGCCGAGAAAATATTTATCCCCAGCTGGAACATCACCCAGATCTTTGTCTGGCTTCAGATTCTGAATGTACGTCTCGACGATCGGCGAGTAATTACGGATTTGGCCGTAAAGACGCTGTTCGTTGCTGATTACCTTGTCCACTGCCTGATCCATCGTCCGTGGCTGGTCGGGTGCCGGCGCCGCAGGCGTGTTCGCAACTGCTGGAATGCTTGCGCAAGCTCCAAGCAGCAGCACCAGGATATTCTTCGACAACATTCGCATGATCATTCTCCCTCAGTAAGCCAGCCGGAATTGAATTCGTACGCGGGCCGGGAAATCCACCGGTTCATTCTGGAGTTTGGCCGGCTTGAATTTGATTTGTTGCGCGGCGCGCACTGCCGAATCGTCGAGACCGTGTCCAAGGCCGCTGACGACCTTATTGATCTGAATCGTGCCGTTCGCTTTGAAGATCAGATCGATGACCACGTCACCTTCGATCTTCAAGCTTCGACCCTCTGCCGTATATTCGGGCTGGGGTTTGTCCAAAATCTCCGGAGACGTATCCGCCGGTCCAGAAGGTCCGGCTTTCTTTTTCGGCGCCTCTGTCGAAGTATCAACGGCGCCGAATCCGCCTGCAACCACTGTACCCTTCTTTCCGCTGCCGGTCGGAGGAGTTGCGGTGCCATTGCCGAATCCCGTACTGGCCACCGTTCCTTTGATACCATTCTTGCCGCCGGTTCCGTTGCCGTATCCCTCGCCGCCAGGCAACGCGGGCGAACCTTGTCGGTTTACGGTTGTAGGACGGTTTGGATCTCCCTTGCCAGGCAGGCCGTTGGGATCGCCGAATCCTCCCGTCTGAACTTTTTCTACAGGCGCAGTCACCGTGGCCGGAGCTGCGTTACCAGTCAAATTGCCTACCTTGACGTCGTCTTTCGGACGTTTTGGGCCATTTTCCTTGGTGTCGATTTTGGTCTCTTCGAAGACCGGCTTAATGTCGAGAGGTTTCACCTCGACCTTTTCAATCTTTGGCTGAACCGTTTTGGGGGCAACCAGGCTGGTAAAAATATGTGGTTGTTGCGGATTCAATTTTGGTGGCTCGACCGGAACTGCCGGCTTAACTTCCACTTTCGGCTGCGCAACCTTCACCTTCGGCGGTGGGGGCGGTGGCGGTGCCACAGGAATCTCCGTCATCGGCGCAGCGAGCGGCGTGGTAGTGTAGAAATGAAGCGCAGTTTTCATTCCCTCTGGATAAAGTAAGGGAACAAGGATAAAAAACCCCAAAACAGAGATCTGAAGTATGGCACTGGCGCCAACCCGGCCCCAGTTTGGTTTTTGTTCTGGCAATAAGGCTAGACGAGCGGGGATGGGTTTGGTCCCGATCTGTGCCTTCCAGGCATCCGTATTAGGCGTGCGGCCCCGATTGGCGTTGAAGCCGACGCCCAGTGCTGTTCTGCGTGGTGGATCAGCGATCATTGTGGTCATTCCGCTTGCCGCCTCATGCGAAGATTCTCCCGCAAACCTGGTTCCGCGGAATCAGATTGCTCCTTGCTCGGCCAAGGTTTCTCGGTGCCAGTACGAGCGTACTGACAGCCGCGATGCCGCCGAATAGGACTTTCGTACTAAAGACGCGTACTCGCTAATGACGCCGCGAGTGCACACTTCGGGACGAAAGGATTACCGGGATAAACCCGCCGAGGCGAATTTCGTTGCGGGGCGGGATCGCAACCAACCTCTAGGATACCGCAACTTACGGCGGAGAGGCCTGCTGATTTATGCGCCGGTGCCTCCAAGGGGGGTACTGCTATGATGCCTCGCTTCACAAAGAGGTTGATTGTATTCTAGGGCTCGCAAGATATAGAAATAAGGGAGTTAAGGTATTGCAAGGCGATTTCGTGCCACACGATTCCAGTTCTGGGCCGCAGCTTACTCCAACGGTTCTCTTGCGAGAGCTGCAAGTGCGCTTGGCCGCTTTATACGCTGCTTCTCCTGCGTCTCTGTGGCAGCTCACCAGGCCTCAGTTCGAAGCGGTCGTCGAGCGAAGCGTGTTGAAGCGATTCGCCGAGGTGCCAGCTACGCGCGAGAAATTGCAGGAGTACCTGGAAACCCTCCATGTTGATGACCTGGTGCTGGCAGCTGCTTGCCTGGACGGCTCCGAATCGGCCTGGGAACACTTCATCCGGAACTATCGAGGCTACCTGCGAGCTGCCGCAGGGGCCATTACGAAGGGCGGCCGGTCGGGCACAGACGCCCAGGAACTGGCGGACTCGCTTTTCGCGGAGCTATATGGCCTGGCCGATGGCACGCGGGGCGAGGCTTCTCTGTTTCGCTATTTTCATGGACGAAGCTCGTTAAAAACCTGGTTGCGCACCATTCTGGCGCAGCGCCATATCGACTGCATTCGTCGGAGCCGCCGCTGGGAATCTTTCCAGCAACCCGGTGGCGAACAGGAAAGACTTCCGCCCTCGCAGATTATCTCCACGCCATCGCTCGATCCACATCGCAGCCGTTATCTGCAATGCTTTCTCCTTGCGCTGAACGATTGCTTGAATTCGCTGAACGCCACGGATCGCACGCGCCTGGAGCTTTATTACGCGCGCGACAAAACCCTCGCCGAAATTGGCCGGTTGATCGGCGAACACGAATCCAGCGCTTCTCGTCATTTGGAACGCAGTCGCCGCGAACTCCGCGCGAAGGTCGAAGAGTGTTTGCGAAGTGGGCCAAAGAATGGCGATTCCTCACAAATTTTCGCTCCGTTGAGTGAGGCGGAAATCGCGCTCTGTTTCGAATATGCGGCCGAAGATTCTCCCATCGACTTCCGGCAGATTTTCCCGGAGAAGTCTCCCAGCCGCAGTCAGACCGGGCGAAAGGAATCGCCGTGAGCCAGCGCAAGAAGCGGTACAAAAAACGTTCTAAGAAAGGAGAGCGCTATGCCGATTGACGATCGCGACAAACAATTCGAGAGCGCGCTGGCCCGCCACGTGGGCAATGCCTCTCCGAATTCCGCTTGTCCCGATGCGGAGATTCTCGCCGCCTACCATGAGCGCACACTTTCTCTTGAGGAGATGGCGCATTGGAAGGAGCATATCGCGGGATGCATTCGCTGCCAGGAGAGTCGGGCACTTGTGGAACAAACGGAGGATTTGCCCGCGGATGAATGGCAGCCCGAGGACGTGCTGCAATCTATGAGGATGGACTTGCGTCACACTGATCTGTCCGTCGACGCGACGGGCAGGCGAGTCGCCGAACTTTCTTCGTCGGTTCCGATGGTGCACGCGGTTGCGTCTGCATCCGACGTCACAGCGAGACGGCAGCCTCGCTGGCGTTTGATCTTGCCTATTGGAGCGATTGCCGCCGCTGCTATCGTGTGGGTAGGCGTTCGGGAAGTTCGGATGCAGCACTTCCAACAGTCTGGCAAGACGCAAATGGCGGAAAATAGGGCACCGCTTCCGGCACCGCCTTCTTCCGCAGCCAAATTAGACAACGAGTTGAAACAAGAATCGTCTGCTCCAGCCACGAACAAAGAATACCAAGCGCAAAAACCGCCAGTTGCCCTCGCACCAGTTTTGGTTTCCCCGCCGCGTGTTACAGCTCCCGTTGCCGGAGGAACTGTGCACCAGAACGCGAACAACTCTGCACTCGGCCAGCGTGACGCCACTGCGGCGGACACGCTGAGCGGGGCAGTGAAGAAAGCCGATTCGCCGAATTTGCCGCGGACCTCCGCTACGGGACAATCTGTTCAAGCGTCGCCTCCGCGCGCGCCGCAACCGGCACCCGCGGTAGCTTCGAACGCTGCGGCGCAACGAAGAGATGAATACCTGAAAACTACGCCACCTGCCGCCAGCGAAACCGTCCAGGTGCAAGCGGAAGCGCAACCGTTGGCGATCAGTGGAAATGCTTCAGAAATCGCGGCAAACCAACAGGGGAGAATGATCGATCTCGCAAAAGTGGCTGTGACGAATCGCCTTTACATCGTCGCGCCGGGCGAAAAGCACGCGTGGCGCGTTGGCGATGGCGGTATGATCGAACGCACCACCGATCATGGAAAAACCTGGAAGCCGCAGAACAGCGGCGTAACCGCCGTACTGACGGCGGGTTCGGCCACTTCCGATAAAGTCTGCTGGGTTATCGGCAGAGGCGGAACTTTGCTGCGGACCACCGACGGCGGCAAGCGCTGGAAGTTGCTTTCTTCCCCTATCGGAGGAGATTTGGGTGGCGTTCACGCCACGGATGCGATGCACGCCACAATCTGGGATGTTCCCAATCGCAAGAGTTTTGAAACCAGTGACGGCGGCGAGACCTGGAAACCGGCCGCAAACGAGTAGGCTCACTGCAAGATATTCTCCTGACGCCGTTCTAACGAAGAAGCGAACTCAGGTTAAGGAGCTTTCATGCAAACTTCGACGAATAATCTAAGCAGGGCGAGCCGTTGGGCAATCGCTGGCGTCACAATCGCCTTGGCTGGAGCCGCGGCGCTGGTGCCTTCGTACCATGCCGATGGGAAAGCGAAGGAGCAAGAGAAAAGCGCGCCGGCTGCAAGTTCGGCGGATCAGTCCACATCGCTCAGCGACCAGACCGATCTGGCGGTCACCGTATATAACTCAAACACTGCGTTGATTCGCGATGTCCGCCAATTGCAGTTGCCCAGTGGCACCTTTCGCCTGAAATTCATGGACATTGCCGCCACGGTGAATCCCGCTACGGTCCATTTCCGTTCGCTAACGGAACCGGAGAAAGTGGATGTTATCGAGCAGAACTACGAATACGATCTGCTCGAACCCAACAAACTCCTCAACAAATACGTCGGCAAGGAAGTGACCCTGGTGCGCACCTACATGGACAACGGCACAACCAAGCATGAAGAAATTAAAGCCACCTTACTCGCCAACAATAACGGCCCCGTCTGGAAAATCGGCAACGACATTGTCACCGGCGTTTATGGCGAGACCTACCGTTTTCCAGAAGTTCCAGCGAATCTCTATGACCGGCCTACACTGCTGATGTCCCTGGAAAATTCCGGCTCCCGTAAACAGACCATTGAGACTTCCTACCTGGCCAACAATCTTTCCTGGAACTCCGATTACGTGTTGACGGTCGGGCGCGACGACAAGGCCGCCGACCTTGATGGCTGGGTCACACTCGTCAATAATTCCGGTACTGCGTTTCACAATGCCAAGCTCCAGCTTGTTGCCGGAGACCTGAACCGCGTCCCTCAAGGAGGAATCGCGGGCGGAGTTATAGCGCGTGAAGCAATGATGGCGAAGGCGGCGCCCCAATTCCAGCAGGAAGGTTTCAGCGAATATCATCTCTACTCGTTGGGCCGGCTTACCTCCGTGGAAGACAAAGAAACCAAACAGATCAGCCTGCTTGCGGGCAGCGACATTCCCGTTGAAAAACTGTTCGTTGTGAATGGACAGAATTTCTATTATCGCAACGCGCAAGCCCCTGGTGCCGCGCTCAAAGACCCTGTAATGGTTTTCTATAAATTCAAGAACGAGCAAAAAGGCGGCCTTGGTATTCCGCTGCCTGCCGGAAACATTCGCGTCTATCAAAAGGACTCCAAGGGAAGATTACTGTTTATCGGTGAAGACCACATCGATCACACGCCCAAAGACGAGCTGGTCACCGTGAAAATCGGAAACGCCTTTGACGTGGTCGCAGAACGCAAGCAGACCGACTTCAAGAAAATCGCCGATCGTGTGTATGAAATGGAATTTATGATCACACTGCGGAATCACAAGGACATCCCGGTGACCGTCCAGGTGAACGAACCCATCGGCGGTGATTGGGAAATGCTGTCTTCTACATTTGAAGCCACAAAAACCGCGGCGTTCGCCGCGCAATTCAATGTTCCCGTCAAGCCCAACGGCGAATCCGTTTTAAAATATCGGGTCCGCGTTCACTGGTAACGCCATGCTGAATCCACGTCCTTCGTCCATCCAACGCGGAGGGGCGAAGGACGTGTTTTCTTCTTGCGAGTCTTCACGCAAGCCGCGCCACAAAAATCATTTCCGGCGAGACATCTGCTAATGGCGAGCCGTCAAAATCCCCGTAGAGCGCTTCAAGCCGGAAACCGCAGCGCGCCAGAAGGTGTTCCACTTCGTAGCGAAAAAAGTAACGCAAGCTCCACGCCATAACCAGCCGTTCCTGCTTTCCCCCGGGTTCCGTCACCTCAAATATCATCTCCACGTCATTTTGTTGCAAAGCGCGGTGAAACGACGCGACACGCTCCGAGAGCGCCACATGGCGGCCATCCGGCAGGTCGTACTCGGTTAGCAGCGCCTCCTTCTCAAACATCGGATCGTGCATCCGCTCTGGGTCGGTCTGGAAAAAATCAAGGATCAGATGGCCACCGGGAGTCAGATGTTTGCGCGCGCAATTCAAGCAATCTATTTGCTGTTGCGTTTCCATCAAGTGCTGGAAAGGCCGGAAGGGAATCACGACGGAACGGAATTGCTCACCGAGCTCAAACCCTGTCATGTCGCCTCGCACAAGGTGAAGGCGTTCACGCGCCTCTCGTCGCAAATGGGCGCGCTTTTCAGCGGCCCGTGCCAGCATTTTTTCGGAAATGTCCAGCCCCACGGTGCGATAGCCAGCTTCGGCGATCGCAACCGCGATGCGCCCCGTTCCGCACCCCAATTCCAGGACGGGATCGCCGTATTTCTTAGCGGCGTTTGCATAGAACGCGACATCGTGCGTTCGTTGCGTCACCATCGGTGCGCTGTCGTAATAGTCCGCGATGAAGCAGTCGTATAGCGCTTTCTTCCCGCTCATTCACCCACCATGGCTTCCGCCTCTATCTCTACTAGCATTTCTGGTGAAATCAGCTTGCTGATCTGCACCATGGAAGTTGCCGGAAGGATATCTTTGAAGAATTCGCCGTGGGCGCGGCCAATCTTTTCCCATTCAGCAATATTGAGCACGTAGATTCGCGTGCGTATAATGTCCTTGAGGCCGGCTCCTGCGCGCACCAGCGCCGATTCGATATTCCGGAGCGTCTGCACGGTCTGTGCGTAGACATCTCCGCCGCCAATGATTTCACCGTTTGGACCCGTCGCCGTGGTGCCGGACACGGTGATGAAGTTGCCGACGCGAACCGCGCGCGAGTATCCCACAACCGGCTCCCAACGCGTTCCACTGGAGATGTTCTGCCGTGCCATGTAGGCTCCTTTTGCGTGGCCCTTTCCGTGCGCTTGCAGGCCGCATGCTAAACTTAAATGCAGTATCGCATAGGGCGAATCACCTGTCCGACCCTGTAAAGAGACGACAAGATGCGTTGTGAAAATATTCTTGAAGCCGTAGGACGGACACCGCTCATCCGGCTGCACCGCATCGTGAAAGACCTGAAACCGCAAATCTGGGTGAAGGCGGAGATGTTGAATCCCGGCGGATCCGTGAAGGACCGCATCGGCCTCACCATGATTGACGATGCAGAAAAAAAAGGCCTGCTGAAACCAGGCGGCACCATCATTGAAGGCACCAGCGGAAATACCGGCATGGGCCTGGCTCTGGTTGCGGCGGTGCGCGGCTACAAGTGCGTGTTCACCACCACCGATAAGCAATCCAAGGAAAAAGTGGATTTGCTGAAGGCTCTCGGTGCGGAGGTGATCGTTTGCCCTACCGCTGTTGAGCCGGAGGACCCGCGCAGCTATTACAGCGTGGCGAAGAAATTAGCGCGAGAGATCCCCAATTCTTATTATCCGAATCAGTATGACAATCCCACAAATCCGGAAGCCCACTACGCAACCACCGGCCCCGAAATTTGGGAAGACTCCGAAGGCAAAGTGACTCACTTTGTTTGCGGCATGGGAACCGGCGGCACTATCAGCGGCGTCGGCAAATATCTGAAGGAAAAAAATCCCACGGTGCAGATCGTCGGCGTCGATCCGGAAGGTTCGTTGTACTACGATTTTCATAAGACCGGAAAAATCACTAAGGCACGCACCTATGTGGTGGAAGGCATCGGCGAAGATTTTTTTCCGACGACCATGCACATGAACATTCTGGACGACGTTATTCAGGTGAATGATGAGGAATGCTTTGTGGCGGCACGCCGCCTGGCAAAGCTCGAAGGAATTTTCACGGGTGGTTCGGGCGGTGGATGCTTGTCTGGCACGCTGCGGCTTGCCAGCACGTTGGGGCCGGACGCGTTCATTGTCGCGCTGATGCCCGACACGGGCATGCGCTATCTGAGCAAGGTTTACAACGATGAATGGATGCGTGAGCGCGGCTACGTGGAATCGAGCGTGCCGATCACCGCAGCCGAAGTGGTCAACGCGAAAAAAGGGTCTGGCAAGGTTCGCGAACTTGTTATCGCGCGGCCTTACCAGACGGTGTTTCACGCGCTGAAAACCATGCAGGAGCAGGACATTTCGCAGATCCCCGTCTTTGAAGAGAATCTGCCAATCGGCACGGTTTATGAGGACCAGATCCTCACGCTCGCTTTGCAGGGCAAAGATCTGCGCAAGCTGGTCGTGCGCGAAATGATGTCCAAGCCGCTGCCGAGAGTGCCTAAGAACGCGCCTGTGGAACGCATTACTTATATTCTGAGTCATGAAAATCCCGCGGTCTTTGTTGAGATGGGCGAAGCCCGCTTCGAGATCCTCACCAAATACGATTTGATGAGCACGGTAGCCGGCCTCATGGAACAAAAACGCTAGCCAGCTTGCGCCGCGCCAATTCTGAAAAACAGGAACGGACCATTGAAAATCGAAGATTTCAACGATCGGCTGAAGAACTCCATCCTCATAGCGGATGGCGCCATGGGCTCAATGTTGCACGAAGCCGTTGGCACAGTTCGTTGCTTTGATGAGCTCAACACCACCGAGCCCGAAGCTGTTTTTCGCGTGCACCAGGCCTACATTGACGCCGGGGCGCAGATCATCGAGACAAATACGTTCGGCGCCAACCGCTTCAAGCTTGCTCCCCTGGGTCTTGCCGATGACGTCCAACGCTTGAATAGCCGCGGCGTGAAGATTGCCCGCGAAGCCCGCGAATCCGCAGCGCGCGAAGTGCTGATCGCAGGTTCGATCGGCCCTCTCGGCATTGGCGTTCAGGCGCGCCATCCGGAGCCGGACCAGATCCTCGCTGTGTTTCACGAGCAGGCATTGGCGTTGGAGGAACGCGGCGTGGATTTGTTTGTCCTCGAAACGTTTTCGTACATTGAAGAATTGCTCCTGGCTATCGATGCAATTCGGTCGTTTTCGTCTCTACCGATCGTTGCGCAGTTGACCTTTTCCGAAGAAGGCACGATTTACGGCGACATTTCGCCTTTGCTTGCCGCTTCAATGCTGCGTGAAAAAAACATCCAGGCCGTCGGCGCGAATTGCACGCTGGGCCCGCAGTCTCTTCTGCCGATCCTTCTCGAGCTCGTAAACACAACAAATGGCAGCGTCAGCGGCATGCCCAACGCTGGTTTTCCGAAGCGCGAAGGCGATCGTATTGTCTATCCAAAGTCTTCGCCTGCATATTTCGCGGAATTTGCCCGCGAGGCCGCTGGAATCGGGGTGCGCATACTCGGCGGATGCTGTGGCACCACTCCGGCGCACGTTCGCGCGATGGCAGAGGCTGTAAAGTCCCTGAGGCCCACGCAATCCCATGCGAAGGCGGCGGTGATCGCCAGCGCGCAACCCGCGCCGGCCGTTCCAGATCGAGAGCCCGAGAGCAAGCTCTGGAGAAAATTGCAGAAGAAAGAATTTGTCGTTTGCGTCGAGATCGATCCGCCTAAAGGGATTTCGCTCGAGCGCATTTACGAGCAAGTCGACAAGGTGATGGCCTCGCAAAAGGTGGACGCCATCGACATCAACAGCGGGGCCATGGCGCGCGTGGGCATGGACGCGCTGATCGTCGCCGGGGCTCTGGAGGCGCGCGGCATAGAAACGGTGCCGCACCTGACCACTCGCGATCAGAACATTATTGGTTTGCAGGCCATGCTCCTTGGCGCGTGGGCGGTTGGGGGTGTGCGCAACGTCCTCGGAATCACTGGCGATCCGCCGTCCGTCGGCGATTATCCGGAGGCCAGCGGCGTCTATGAAGTGGATGCTGTTGGGCTTACCAAGATTCTGCACCGGTTGAATCAGGGTACGGACTGGGCCGGCAAAACGCTTGGTGGGCAGACAAACTTCACCATTGGTGTGGCGCTGAATCCCATGGCCGACGATCTGGACAATGAAATCGCCCGCTTTCACGCAAAGGTGGAAGCCGGCGCACACTTTGCCATGACGCAACCATTATTCGACCCTGAGCACTGGTACGCCTTTCTGAAAAAGCTGGGCGGCCCGCCCGCCATTCCCGTTCTGATTGGCGTATGGCCGCTGAACAGCTACAAGCAGGCACTACGGCTGAACAACGAAGTTCCGGGTATTGTCATTCCGGAGCCGCTGCTGAAGTCCATGGAGGCCGCGGGGGCTTCCGCGCGCGACAAAGGATTCGATGTTGCCCGCGACATGCTCAAATGGGCGCGCACTGAAATGGCTGGCGCGTACCTGATCCCTCCATTCAAACGCTACGAAGAAATCGTCGAAATCCTGTAGAACACAGAGCTTCGTTCCAATTTTTGACGGACACGTTTAGCGGTCCGTTTTGTCAGTTATCCGCCAGCTCCGGACTGCCCTACCGGGCCGATCATCCCGCTGCCGAAAGCTTTGAAGCAGGCAGGTTCACGTGCGTTTTTCGCAAGACTCGACGGAATGCCGGCAATAGCAAAATGTAGATCAACGCAACCGCGAAGGGGGCGATCAATAGCCACACAACCAGAGCGTGCCACGTGGTTGTCCACAGCAATTTCACGGCACCCCAGAGATTCATCCGCGCCAGTTCGTAGATTTTTGACACATTGATCTGCAAGTGGGGGGCGCGGAATAATTTCTCGCCTAACCGAAAAAAGGGAATCAAAAGCGCGATCTGCAGCGGATAAACGAAATAGTTCACCATCTGGATGGCGGGTACATTCAGGCCCCAAATCAGCGCGACCAGTGCACACAGCGCTGTGTTGCATCCGATCACCGGGAGCACTCCCAATGAGGCACCCAGCGCTATGCTCAAGGAAAGTCTTTCCGGCGTGACTCCCTGGCGCAACAGTTCCAGCAAAGGGCGAATCAAGCGGCGAGTTAGGAATCCGTTGGTCATCTTCGAGCGACATGGCGATGCAGGCCAAGGGAATGATCAGAATAACCATATCACTTTTACTGCTGATGAACCCTCGCACTGCGCCACCGAGCAATAAAATCCCGGTTCAGCGCGATTCAGGGCTTTTTTGCATCAAGGCTTGTGTGATCGTGAATGATTTTCCAACCGTTGGGGAAGCGTTGGAAGACCAGCGTGAAAACTCCGCCAAGTTCGCCGGTATCGCGCTGCAAGTGCCAGCGGCCGAGAACAAGCGCGGCATCTTTCCCCAAGGGGCGAACTTCGATGTCCGAAAAATCGAGATGGCCCATTGCTTTCTGGTCCGGATAATTTTTCTGGTAGCGCGCGAGAACCGGCTGCCATCCACGGGTAATCCCG
>Ga0210383_10002951_pt1 | contig 15333 bp, 12 predicted proteins | sample IncBWC14OmetaG_FD_160072 | JGI IMG/M metagenome (GOLD analysis project Ga0210383, IMG submission 160072) | Forest soil microbial communities from Barre Woods Harvard Forest LTER site, Petersham, Massachusetts, United States - Inc-BW-C-14-O ...
GTCGCGATTGCAGCGACAGCCTGCGCCGAAGTGTCGCCATGGCGTCTGCAGGCGGTCCTGCCAGCGGGCCACGCGCGGCGAGTGCGAGCGGACGTGCTCGATGAACAGGAGCTGTCCGCCCGGGCGCAGAACACGGCCGACCTCCGTTAGCGCGATGTCAGGGAAGTCGACGGTGCAGAGCACCAGCGTCGAGACGACCGTGTCTACCGACCCGTCCTCCAGTGGGATCGCTTCCGCCGTTGCATCCAGCGTGCTTGCCGATCTACCGCTTCCGTCGAGCTTGCGCTCCAGTCGCCGGCGCATCGGCTCGAACGGCTCGGCCAGGATCAACTCCTGCACGGCGTCCGGGTAGTGGGGGATGTTGGCGCCAGTGCCCGCTCCGATCTCGAGTGTGCGGCCGCGCGCGTTGAAGATGAGTTCGCCGCGGCGCTTACCCATGCTTAGTTCCTCGCCACGGCGCATCATCCCGTCATACAGCGCCGCGAACACGAAGTCCCAGCGGTGCTCGCCGTGGACTGTTTGTTCAGTTGTCGTGGCACTCATTACAAAAGGAGGCTAGCTGGGGGATCGACCGGCTCCAGGCTCATCTCGCCAGCCGCGAGGTCGCATACCATGACAATGTCCCTTACGGCTGCTCAATTAGCTCAATTCGATACCCATCCGGGTCTCTCACAAAGCAAAGCCGCGAGCCGCCCTCGCGCACCGAGTAAGGCGGCTTCTCTGGCTCGATGCCCTGCTCGGCTAGGCGGGCGAGCGTGTCGTCGAGGTCTTTCGCTGTGATCGCTATGTGGCCGTAGCCGGTACCGATCTCGTAGGAGTCCACGCCGTAGTTGTATGTCAGCTCCAGGCGTGGCATGTCGCCGTCGCCGGGCTGGTTCATGAACACGTTCACCGCCTCGTCTTTGATCGGCAGACGGCCGACCTCTTGGAAGCCGAGCGCTTCGTAGAAGGCGACTGAGCGGTCGATGTCGGTGATGCGGTAACAGGTGTGGATCAGTGGCATGTCCGGGAGTCTAGACTGGCGCCCGTGAAGACCCTCATCGTCGGTCACGGCGGACGCGAGAGCGCGCTCGCCGCTGCCATGGCCCAGCACAGCGAGCTGCACGCGTTCGTCGGCCACGAGAACCCGTCGATCGTCAGCCACGCGGCAGCCTCCGGTGGTAGCCACCAGGTCGGCAACGTCTGCGATCCACAGGCTGTTGCCGGCTTCGCCCGCGCTCAAGAGATCGACCTCGCGATGGTCAGCTCCGATGAACCGCTTGCGGCCGGCGTCGTCGATGCGCTCTTGGCCCAGGGCACCCGTGCCGTCGGCCCCACTGCCGCCGGGGCCGAGATCGAGTGGAACAAGACGTTCGCTCGCACTGTGCTCGCGGAAGTCGCCCCCGATGCCACACCCATGCTGCGCGTGGTCCACAACAGCGCTGAGCTCGATGACGCAATTGCGTTCTTTGGCCCCACGCCGGTTGCCATCAAGCCCCCCGGCCTCACCGGCGGCAAGGGCGTCAAGGTAATGGGTCCTCATCTGGCCAGCCACTCAGAGGCACACGACTATGCCTTGGAGCTGCTGCAGCGCGGCGGCGACCGTGAGGGCGTGCACATCGAGGAGAAGGTGCTTGGCGCCGAGTTCACCATCCAGGCGATCAGCGACGGTCGCACCGTGGTCTTCCCGCCGTCCACCTACGACTACCCATACCGCTACGACGGCGACGAGGGCCCTGGCACCGGTGGGATGGGCTCGCTGTCGATGGCAAGCTCCACGCTGCCCTTCATGACACCCCAACACTACGAGCAGGCATGTGCGGTGATCGAGCGGGTGATCGAGCGCCTCGCGCAGATGGGACGCCACTTCAGCGGCGTGATGAACAGCGGCTTCTTCGCCACTGCCGACGGCGTCAAGGCGATCGAGTTCAACGCTCGCTTTGGCGATCCCGAGTGCATGAACATCATGAGCCTGTTCAACGGCAGCTGGCCTGAGGTGATGGAGCGCATCGCCGCCACCGAGCTGCAGCCGGCCGATGTGCCGCTGCGCGATGAGGCGTCGGTCGTGCTGTACCTCGTCTCGCCCGACTACTCGCTGCGCGCGGGACCCGCATATGACTTCACCCTCGATCGCCAGCGCATCGAAGCGGACGGCTGTCGCGTGTTCTTCTCATCTGCTGTGCAAAGCGCCCGCGACGCATACCGCACGGTTGGCACCTCCAGGGCGGTCGCGCTGACGAGCACAGCGCCCACGCTCGAGCAGGCGCGCGCACGGGTGGCGGCCGCCGCAGCCACCGTGCCCGTGCTCGAGTGGCGTGCCGATGTTGGCGACCAGCGTTACCTCGAAGGGCTCACCAAGCTCGTCTCGCCGCAGAGCACCAGCCGGGAGGCCGCCAGCAGCGGGGCCGGCAGCAGCGAGGCCGGCAGTAGAGCCGCCAACGCGAGCCTGCTCCCAAACGCCAGCTGACGGATTCGTGCAAGGATGGCGCCATGATCGTCGAGAGTGCCAGCCATCCGCAGTTCCTCTCGAACACCTACCTGGTAGCCGATGGGGAGGGAGGGCCTGCGTTTTTCATCGACGCCGGCGGACCTGTCGAGGGGCTGATCGAGACCGCTGAGCGACTCGGGCTTACGCCCAGCCACGTGTTGCTCACGCATCATCACTTCGACCATGTCAGCGAGACGGGGAAGCTGCTCGAGCGCTGGCCAAAGATGCAAGTCCTGATCAGCTCGCGTGAGCAGGAGATGCTTGAAGCGGCCGGCGGCGAGGGGCAGGCTGCCGAGCCGGGACCGGCTGCTGGGATGGGCTCCATCGAGGCAGGCCAGACGCTGCGCTTCGGTGCGCTCGAGGTCCGGCCGCTACATACGCCCGGCCACACCGCCGGGATGCTGTCGTTCCTCGTAGGCGAGCGGCCCGAACCCGACCAAGTCTCGCCCGCCCGCGGAGCACGAACAGCCTCCCGCGGGGGCCTTGGCGGCGCTGGGCTCGTCGTGTTCACCGGCGACACTCTGTTCAAGAACTCTGTCGGCGGTGTCCGCGCGCCGGGCCACACCACCTACACCGATCTGCGCGACGCGATCATGGGTACGCTGATGGAACTTCCGGGCGAGACCGTGATCTACCCAGGGCACTCCGAGCAGACCACCGTCGCGCGTGAGTGGGACAACAACGCCTTCATCCGCGTCTGGCGGGGCCTTGACGTTGAGGGTTCGCAGCCGTGCACCGCGCTCGGTCAGCCCGCTGTGTTGGTGTTGCTTGGTGCCGACTACGACGGCGGCACGAAGGCATGGGTGCGCTGGGAGGACGGCAAGGACGACATCGTCCCCGGCTCGCAGGTGCAGCAAATCTCCTAGCGGATGGCGATTCGCTCGCTGCTGCGCGCGTCTAGCTCCCTCATAGATGGCCGCAGGACCGCGGAATCAACCATCTAGCATGCATGCAATGGCGCGAGAGAACGAGAAGATCCCCACTTCGCGCGTACGGCGCACAGCGACCGTAGCCACGCTTGCTGCCAGCGAGGCCGTCAAGCAGTTCGGCACCCGCGCCGCCAACGTCGCCCGTGGTGATGAGGCCTCCGAGGAGGCGATGGCGCGGCGTCAACTCGAGACTGCCAAGCAGATCGTCGCGGTGCTAGGCACGATGAAGGGTGCCGCCATGAAGCTCGGGCAGGTGATGTCCTTCCTCGATGTCGGGCTCGTGGCCGAGGAGCACCGCGAGGAGTTCCAGCGCGAGCTCGCCAAGCTGCGCGACGCCGCGCCCACGGTGTCGTTCAAGCAGATGAAGCGCGTGATCGAGGAGGATCTCGAAGAACCCATCTCAGAGGTGTTCGCGTCCTTCGACGAGGAGCCGATCGCCGCCGCGTCGATCGGGCAGGTCTATCGGGCGACCCTCAAGGACGGCCGCGACGTGGCGGTCAAGGTCCAATACCCCGGTGTGGCCGGTGCCGTGCGGGCGGACATGCAGAACCTGGACATGATCCTGCGTTTGCTCAAGCGCATGACCCCCGCGCTCGACGTCAAGGCGATCGCCGGCGAGATCAAGGAGCGAATCGTCGAGGAGCTCGACTACGAGCTCGAGGCCCAAAACCAACGCTCGCTCGCGCGCATCTTCGCTGGACACCCGTTCATCGCCGTCCCAGAAGTCATCGGCTCGCTCTCGCGCGAGCGCGTGCTCGTCAGCGAGTTCGTCGCCGGGGTTGGTTTCGAGGAGCTCAAGGTTCGCCCCCAGGCCGAGCGCGACCGCATCGGCGAGATCATCTTTCGCTTCTTCCTCGGCTGTTTGTATCGCCATCGGCAGTTCTCCGGCGATCCCCATCCCGGCAACTTCCTGCTGCTCGACGACGGTCGCGTGGCGTTCCTAGACTTCGGCTTGTTCAAGCGCATGGACGCCGAGCCGGTAGAACTTGAACTGGCCGCGCAACGGGCAGTAACGGAGGGAGACGCGGCAACTCTTCACGAGCTGCTCGGTGCCTCCGGCTTCCTGCCCGAACCGGACCGCGTCGACCCCGATAACCTGCTCGCGTTCATCAACGACGCCATCTGGTGGTACACCACCGCCGACGAAGACGTGGCGCTCTCGCCCGAGATCGCCACCCAGGTGATGATCGAGAGCTCAGATCCGCGCTCCAGCCACTTCCGCGAGATGCGCCACCAGACGATCCGCCCCGAGCACCTGTTCGGCAGGCGCATGGAGATGCTCACGCTCGCTGTGCTCTCGCAGCTGCGCGCGAAAGCCAACTGGCACCGGATCGCCCGCGAGTGGATGTATGGTGATGAGCCCGTCACCGAGCTCGGCCGCGAGGAGGCCGAGTTCTACGGGCGCAGCGGTGTTGCCACGCGCGGCTGAGACCCGCCTGAGGCCACAGGCGCGCGGCGACGCGCTCAGAACCCCGTGTTCGTCTTCACGCGCTTACGCTCCTGCGGATGCATCGGTCCCTTGACCTCGAGTGCTTTGCACGCATCCGCGATGTCGTTGCCCAGACACATCGTCAGCGAGTGGCCGAGCGTCTGCTTGACGAGCACGCGCATGATCTTCACGTGTTCTGCGTTCGGCGGCAGCGTGTACGCGGGCACCATCCAGCCGCGCCGTGCCGCGAGCTGGGCCGCCACGTCGAACTCGTCGTAAGCGTGCTCGCCCGCAAGTTTGAACGCGACCAGCGGTAGCTGCTCGTCGCTCCCGGAGCCGATCAGCTCGAACTGCCCCGTCGCCGCGATCTCCTTCGCCAGCGCGCGCGCGTTGTACTTCAGCGTCTCCATCACGTAGCGATAACCCGAATGACCGAGGCGCGCGAAGTTGTAGTACTGCGCGAGCACCATCGCCGAGCCCGTCGAGAAGTTCAGCGTGAACGTCGCGTCGCGCTTACCCAGATAGTTCTCGTAGAACACGAGATCCTCCGGTAGGTCGGATTTCTCCCTAAACACAAGCCAGCCGATGCCGGGGTACACGAGGCCGAACTTGTGACCCGAAACGTTGATTGAGCGCACCTGCTCCAGGCGGAAGTCCCATTCCGACTCTGGGTACAGGAATGGCCATACGAAGCCGCCGCTAGCCGCATCGACGTGCAGCGGCACGTCCAGGCCTCGCTCGTGCTTGACGCTCACCAGGAAGTCGTTGATTCCCTTCACGTCATCCGCGTGACCCGTGAACGTCGTGCCCAGCACCGCCGCGACGCCGATCGTGTTCTCGTCGATGTGCGGCTCCACGTCCTCCGCGCCGATCGTGTACTTGTCCGGCTTCAGCGGCACGATCCGCGGTTCCACGTCGAAGTAGCGGCAGAACTTCTCCCACACCACGTGCACGTCGCCGCCGAACACCAGGTTGGGGCGATCCACGCCCTTGCCCGCCGCTTGCCTGCGCGCGCGCCACTTCCACTTCAGCGACAGCGCTCCCAGCATGATCGCCTCCGAGGAGCCCTGCGTGCGCGCGCCCGTCGTCTCTCCTGGCGCATTGAACAGGTCCGCCAGCATGCGAATGCAGCGCTGCTCGATTTCCGCCGACTGCGGGTACTCCGCGTGATCGATGAAGTTCACACGCAGCGACTCACGGATCAGCTCGTCCGCCTCCGGCTCCATCCACGTCGTCACGAACGTCGCCAGGTTGCGCGCCGGGAGGCCGTCCAGCACCGTCTCCTCTTCGACCAGACCCTTCGCTTCCAACGCCGACATGCCGTGCCGCGGCAGTTTGTGATCGGGCGCCGGCTCGAGCAGATAGCGGTTGCCGTAGATGCTCTCCAGCTTCTCGATCTGACCGCGCGTCAACGCGGGCGGGGCCGTGGCGGGGCGCTCGTGTGCGCGCGGCTCGGTCGATGTGCTCTCGGGGCGCTCATCGGCGCTCTCGTGCTCTGATGGCAAGGTGATCCTCCAGTCGTCGCAGTACTGTGCCCGTCGAGCATGACCGATCGCGCGCTCCAGACGGTGCACCTCCGCGACGAGGCCGCGGCGCTCGAGGCCACCTTCCTCCCCGGCGCCGGAATGCTCTGCTCATCGCTACGCCACCACGGCGAGGAGTTGCTCGCCCAAAACGCTGGCGTCGGCGCGTACGTACAGAGCGGCAAAACGATGGGCATACCGCTGCTCTACCCCTGGGCCAACCGGCTCGCTGCTTTCGATTACACAGTTGGCGGGCGCACCGTGCAGATGCCACACGACGAGAGCCTCGTGCACACCGACGCCAACGGCCTGCCCATCCACGGCGCTATCGGAGGCCGGCAGGTCTGGCAGCTGGCAGGCGCCCGCGAGCTGGGTTCGTCCTCGCTCGCCGCCACCCTCAGCTGGAGTGATAAGCAGCCGCAGCTGTTCGAGCTTTTTCCGTTCCGCCACGACCTCCGCTACGAGGCGCTCCTGCAGGGCGGACGTTTGGAGATCTCCGTCACCGTGCACGCATGCGGGACCGACGCGGTGCCGCTGGTTTTCGGCTTTCACCCATACCTCTCGCCTGGCGGTCAGCGCGGGAGCTGGCAGATCGAGCTGCCAGCGATGCGGGCGCTCACGCTCGACGCCCAGCAGATTCCCATCGCGCCTGCGCTTGAGCCTCCCGCGCAGGCGCCTCTCGCCCAGACACTCCCCACGCAGCGCTTCGAGCTGGACGGACGCGAGTTCGACGATGGCTTCGACAGCCTTGACACACAAGCCCATTTCAATGTGACCGGCGCCGATAGGCGGATCGAGGTGACGTTCCTGCAGGGCTACCCGTACGCTCAGGTGTTCGCGCCCGCCTCCGGCCAATTCGTCTGCTTTGAGCCGATGACGGCGCCCGCCAACGCACTGCGCAGTGGTCAGGGATTGCGGCTGCTCGCCCCCGGGGAGAGCTTTGTGGCGAAGTTCGTCGTGGCTGTCAGCGAGGTACGCTGAGCGCGCGCGTCACTCGGTCCACGGGCCGTGCCAGGACCCAAATCCGGAGACCAGCTTCTCGGCCTGATCAGGCCCCCACGAGCCGGGGGCATAGCTCTTCACCGGCGGCGGCTCGCGCAACAGCGGTTCAAAGATTCGCCACGCCTCTTCCACGCCGTCCTGGCGTGTGAAACGTGCGCTCTCGCCGCGCATTGCGTCCAGCAGCAGCACCTCATACGGCGTCGGCGCTTCCCCGCCCTGCTCGGCGAACTCCACATCCAGGTGTACAGCCTCCGGGCCCGCCAGGTCGGCGCGGTGGGCGTCCAGGATCACCTGTGTGCCCGTCGCCGGATCGAGCTTCACCACGAACTGGTTCGGTTCCGGGCGACGCTTGCCGTGCTCCATGAACCCCAGGCGTGGCGGGTCGCGGAACACCGCGCGCAGCTCCGTCTGCGTCAGCGGCAGCTTCTTACCGGTGCGAATGAACCACGGAACCCCCGACCAGCGCAAGTTGTCGATGTCCAGGCGCAGCGCCGCGTATGTCTCCGTGGTCGAGTCCTTCGCCACGCCGTCGATGTCCCGGTAGCCGTCGTACTGGCCGCGCACGTAGTGAGCGGGGTCCGCGTTCGCGATCGCTCGGAACACCGCGTACTTCGCGTCCTGCAGCGTCTCCGCGTCACTACCCGCCGGCGCCTCCATCGCCGCCAGCGCGACCAGCTGCATCAGATGGTTGACCACCACATCGCGAAGCGCGCCTACAGGGTCGTAGAAGTGGCCGCGGTCCTCCACCCCAAACCTCTCGGCCATCGTGATCTGCACGTAGGCGATGTGGTTGCGGTTCCAGATCGGCTCGATCATCGTGTTCGCAAACCGCAGGTACAGGAGCTCGTCCGTGCCCATCTTGCCCAGGAAGTGGTCGATTCGATACAGCTGCGGCTCATCGATGTATTGGTGAATCTCCGCCGCCAGCTCTCGCGCCGAGGCGAGGTCGTGGCCGAACGGCTTCTCCACCACCACGCGCGCGCTCTTCGTTAGCCCCGCGCCCGCCAGTTCCTTGATCACCGGGCCGAACAGGAACGGCGGGATCTCCAGGTAGAAGACGGGGGTCTTCGCATCGCCCAGCGCCGCACCCACCTGCTTGTACGTGGCAGCGTCGGTGAAGTCGCCGCTCACATACGACAAGCGCGCGGCCAGGCAATCGAACACATCGGATTCCAGGTTCTCGCCAGTGCCTTCGATGCATTCGCGCGCGTGTTCGCGCAGATGCTCGACCGTCCAATCGTCGGATGCCACACCCACGATCGGACAGTCCAGCAGGCCCCGGCTCTCCAACCTATACAGCGAGCGGAAGGTCATCACCTTCGCCAAGTCCCCAGTGATCCCGAAGATCACCAACGCGTCCGCCTGCTCATCAAAAGAACTCATCAGAGCACCTGGATTTGAAAAAGGCTCGTAGTGCCCGGCCGCCCAGATGGCAGGCCCGCCGTGATACCTACCCGCTGTCCGCGCTCACACCAGCCCAGCTCGACCACACGCCTGGCCGCGTCCGCGATCAGCGCCTCGGTGGTCTCGTGGCGAGGCATCGACTCTGCCTGCACGCCCCACATCAGCGCGCAGCGCCTGACCGTCTCTTTGCCCGGCGAGAGCGCGTAGATCGGGACTGTTGGGCGGTGTGCCGAGACGAGCCGTGCGGAGCGGCCCGACAGCGTTGGGATCACCAGTGCGTCCAGGCGCAGCTCTATCGCTGCGTCGCACAGGTTGTGGGCGATCGTGTATGCGGGGTCGGAATGTGTGCGTCGTACCCGCTCCTGGTTCCAGCGCTCATACGGCGCGATCGACTCCGCCTGCACGGCCACTGCGGCCATCATCTCCACCGCCCCCACCGGGTAGGCACCCACCGCGGTCTCCTGCGAGAGCATCACCGCGTCCGTGCCGTCCAGGATCGCGTTCGCCACATCCGCCACCTCCGCGCGGGTCGGGCGCGATGAGCTGACCATCGAGTCGAGCATCTGTGTGGCGGTGATTGACGGTCTCGCCATCTTGCCCGCCAGCTCGAGTAGCTGCTTTTGCACCAACGGCACCCGCTCGATCGGCAGCTCGATCCCCAGATCGCCGCGCGCCACCATCACGCAGTCAGCCGCCCCCAGGATCTCCGCTGCCCGTTCCACCGCCTGCGGCTTCTCCATCTTCGCCACCAGTGGCAGGCGCGTGTGGTCGCGCACAAATTCCACATCCTGCGGGGTTTGCACAAACGACAGCGCCACCATGTCCACACCGATCGACTCGCCGTGGCGCAGCAGGTGCAGATCCTCCTCCGGCACCGCCGGTAGCGACGCCACCGGTCCGGGGATGTTCAGGCCCTGACGCGAGGCCACCGCGCCGCCCACCTCGATCTCCACGTCCACCTCGTGCTCAGCCGTGCGCACGTTTGTAACGCGCAGGCGCACCGAGCCGTCCGCCAGATACAGGATCGAGCCCTTCTCCACTGCGTCAGCCAGGCCCGCCCAGGAGAGGCTCATTGAGCGCGCGTCGCCCGGTCGTTCGCCATCGCCACACACGAACGTCAGCTGTTCGCCCGGCGTGAGCTCCACCACGTCCTCGTGCAAGGGGCCGATACGAAGCTTCGGGCCCGGCAGGTCCTGTAGGACCGCCACTGGTCGCCCGGCGCGGTTTGCTGCGTCGCGGACGCGGGAGATCGTCTCCGCGTGCTCGTCGAGCGTCCCGTGTGAGTAGTTCAGGCGGGCGACGTCCATCCCCGCCTGAACCATCCGTAGCAGCGTTTGCGGCTCACGCGAAGCGGGGCCAATGGTGGCGACGATCTTTGTGCGGCGCATGCCCCGCAAGGTATCGGTTTGAGTCGAATCCCACCCGCCCATGCGTCGGGACGTGGCACGCGCCGGGTCGGATCCTGCGCGGTTGGCATGGGTCCTAGCATTTAGGCGTGCTCGGGCCTTCACGACCAATGCCGCGAGTGGGCGCCCGCGCGCGGATCGCACACTTCGGCGGTAGCTTTCAAGACGTCGTCGTGCTGGCCGTGCATGACGAAGGTCGACGGCTCGAGGTACGTGACGCCGTGGGGGACGTGTTCGAGTTCGTGCTCAACCCGGCGACTGCGAGGTTTCTTGCCGCTGGTAGTGGCCATGGGGCGCGGCTGGAATTGCTGGTGGAGCCCACTGGTTAGCGGCGCCTGCGGTTAGGCGATTCGCGACTCACGACTGCGGCTCAGGTCTTTGGAGCGCTGTCGTTCGCGTGTTCTCTCCAGAACTCGACTGTCTCACGCTCGTGGCGGATCCCGAGGTCCAGCGCGAATCGAGGGCCTGCTGGGGCCTGGTCGGTGAACTGCTCGCGCAGTGCTTCGTATTCGCTGAGCCTGTCCTTGTGTGTCTGCAGTTGCGCCGCGGCCAGCTGCTTGGTGTCCGCGCCGAGAAAAAGCTTCAGAAGTGCGAGGTCGCGCAGTTCGTAGAGGTCTGGCGATGGGACTCCGAGCCACTGCTCGAGCGTCTCTCGGCCCCGATCGGTGAGGCTGTATCGCTTGCGGCGTCTACCGCCGGACTCTTGAGTCCGAGTCAGGTAGCCGGCCCGTGTCAGGCGCTCGGGCTCGGCATACAGCTGGGAGTGGGGGAACGACCAGAAGTGCCCCACCGAGGCGGAGGTCATTTGCTTGAGGTCGTACGGGGTCGCCGCACCCGCCATCGATAGGAGCCCGAGCACGATGTAGGAGGTCGGTGTGAGGTCAATTTCTTCGGGCATGGGCAAGTGAAAGGAGTGATACTCTTTTTCGGACGGTATGGTTCGGAGTGTCTGGGATGGGTTGCTACTGCTGGGAGGCGAGCTTAGATGACTGAAGCTATGGGGAATTACGCGGGACGTGTCGCGCGGGGCAGCGCGAACATGCTCGGGCTTGGCGTGAAAGCGATCGGGCTCTGGCGCAAAGGAGCGACCTGCCTGATGTCCTTGGCTCTGGTGTTCGCCGGTACGGCCGGGGTTGCCTCAGCGACGCCTGTGGTCACGCTGAAAGTCAGCGCCATCCCCATACCTGGATTCCCGGGCACCGGCGATATCTTGGGCGCCGGCACTGAGGTGCAGTCGCAGGTCACGATCAGCGGTAGCGAATACGGCGGCTACCCGTCACCGATGACCGGGCTGAACGTCTATGCACCTGCTGGAATCGAGCTGACCACGAAGGGTTTCGCAACGTGCGCACCAGCGGTGCTCGAAGACAGGGGTCCCATCGGCTGTCCAGAGATGTCGAGAGCTGGGCCGCCCGGTGTGGGGCTCGGCGTTGTCGTATTCGGTGGCGAAACTGTCCCCGAGAACGTGTCCATACAGGAGTTCTTCGCTCCGGGTGGGTCTCTGAGCTTCTTCGTAGAGGGCAATACCCCGGCCTCCTTTGAAATCCTCGAAAAGGCGCACTGGGTGCCGGCCAGCGGCCTTTTCGGACGGGAGCTCGAAGTCGAAGTGCCGCTTGTGGAAACAGTGCCCGGCGCGAACGACGCTTCGGTGCTCTCGTTCAAAGTCACGGTAGGAGCCGCTTACACGAAGGGCAAGAAGACGGTGTCCTACATAACCTCGCCAAAGAAGTGCCCCCGCCACGGCTTCCCGGTGAAGATGGAACTCAAATTCCTGAGCGGCGAAACCGCCACCGCCTCGTACACGATGCCCTGCCCGAGGCGCTAGAAGCCGCTTCACTACCGCTGCACTGGCACCTCGTGCGGGCCGAGTCGGTCATGCAGCCGTCGCAGCGGCCCCGGCGCCCACCAGTTCCAATCGCCCATCAGCGCCATCAGTGCCGGCACCAGCAGCGCCCTGACGACGCTTGCGTCGATCGCCACTGCGAGCGCTGTGCCGATACCGAGCTGTTTGGTGAAGAACAGCTCTGAGGTGCCCAACGCGCCGATTGCCACGCAGAACAGCAGCGCGGCGGCGGTAATGATCCGTCCGGTGCGCTCGATTCCGAGCGCGATTGCCTCGCGGTTGGGCAGACCCTGGTCGTGCGCCTCCTTGATGCGGGCGAGCACGAACACCTCGTAGTCGGTCGCCAGTGCAAAGGCGAGCACGAGCATCAAAACGAGGCTCGACTCTTCCAGGCCGCCGATCGGCGTGAAGCCAAGCGGGCCGGAGAGATGTCCGTCTTGGAAGATCAGCACGAGCAGCCCTGTGCCCACACCCACGCTGAGCATGTTCATCGCGAGCGCCTTGATGGGGATCGTCAGCGAGCCCGTCATCAGAAAGAGGAAGCCCGCCGTGAGAACCATCAGGATCGCAAGCGCCAGGGGAATGTGGGCGGCGATTGAGGCCTTCTGGTCGGCGAAGAAGGCCGTGGCGCCGCCGACAAGCCCCCCATATGGGCGTGCGAGCGTGCGCAGCCGGCTGAGCAGTCGTTGCTGTGCAGCTGAGAAGGGGGAGCCGTGCGGCAGCAGCGCGATCTCCCACGTGCCGCGCCCGAGATACGTGATTGGGGTGGCGCTTGCCATCCGGCCCGCTGTCGCGATGGCTGCCACCGCTAGGTGCTGGGCGGTGGCGCGCGATCCCTTCACGACGATTTCACTGGCTTCTCCCGCGTTGGCGGCGAAGTTGTTGCCGAGCGCCGATTCGACCTGGCGGCTTTCCGCGACCACGGGCAGCAGGTTCGCCCCCGGTGAGGTGAACTGCACATAGAACGCGGGGATTGCCGCGGCAATGAGCACGGTCGCGCTGCCGAGCGCAACCCGTCCGGGTCGGCGCATGACACCGCGTGCAAGCCGCCACCAGCCGCCGTCCTCCTGCACCGCTGCCGAGCGCACCGCGCGCCGCTGCAGCCAGGCGGGCGACAGCGAGTTGATGCGTGGTCCGAGCGCCACGAGCACCGCGGGTAGCACGAGCAGCGCGACTGAACCGTCGCACAGCGCTACAAGCGCCCCGCCTACGCCCATCGAGGATAGGAAGCCGATTGGGAACACCAGCAGGCTGGTCAGCGCCGCCGCCACCGTCAGGCAGCTGAACAGCACCGTGCGGCCGGCCGTCTGCAGGGTGCGCGCGATTGCCAGTTGTGTCGTGGCGCCGGCCACCAGCTCCTCGCGATAGCGGTAGAGCACGAACAGGCTGTAGTCGATGCCCAGACCGAGGCCCATGCCGCTGACGAGGTTCAACGCGAATACCGAGATCGGCGTGAACTGATCGACCAACCGCAATAGCAGGAACGTCAACAGGATCGACAGGCCGCCAACCAGCGGCGGTAGTAGTGCCGCCACGAAGCCGCGGAAGAACCAGAAGGACAGCAGCAGCAGAAACGGCAGGCCGATCAGCTCCGCGCGGGCAAGGTCGCTGGTGGTGCGTTCGTTGAGTTCCTGGTTGATCAAGGCCGCCCCGCCGAATTGCGCGCTCACCCCGGCAAAGTGCGCCTTTGTCGGGGCCTTGGCGATGTCGGTGCGCACGTGTGCCGCTGCCGCCGTCGCGTCGTCTGGAGTCGCGAAAGCCGTCAGCACGACTGTTTCGCGGCCGTTGCGTGACAGCAGTGCGGGCGAGCGTGCGCCCGCACCGGGTCCCCCATAATCGGCGACGCGCTGGAAGCCGTGCTGCCTAGCGAACAACGTCGCGAGCGTTGCCGTGGCCCGTTGGGCTCGCTTGTCGGTCTCGATGTTGGCGCCGGCGCGCAGCAGCACGCCCAGGTTGTAGTAGGCGGTCTGTCCGGTAGCAGCCGTGATCGCGGCGTTCGTACGTTCGTATTGCGATGCGGGGTCCTCGAAGTCCTGGGGGCTGCTGCCGAGCGTCCCCGTCACTGGTGCGCCGAGCACGGCTGCGAGCACGAATGCCAAGCCAGCGGCTAGCAGAACGCGCCGTGTACGGGTTGTCGCTAGGAGCTCGAGTCGTCTGATCACGGCCCCAGAAGGGTGCCGTCAGCCCCGGATGTCTGACTCAGTAGGCGCGTCTCGACTGCGTTCGCCGCGGCGTGAGCGCCACCGGTGGCGGCATAGGCGGCGGCGATCCGCTGCGCGCCCGCCGCGCATGCCATCGCCTGAGCGACCTTCGCGCGCAGTCGCGCTGGGCTGAGGCGCCTGGCTGGGAGTCGCGTTCCCGCCTGCGCTACCTCCACGCGGCGTGCCACCTCGAGCTGGTCGCGCCCGAACGGCACTGCGCACACCGGCACGCCCTGTGCGAGCGCCTTCTGCGTCGAGCCCATGCCACCGTGAGTGACGGCGCAGACGGCGTGCTCGAGCAGCAACCGGTGTGAGATGAAGCGCTCGATTCGAGCGTTGACAGGTGCTTTGAAGGCTGCCGGATCGCCCGCCGGCAGCGTCGCTACAACCGTCACCGGTTCGTCGGCAAGCGCCTGCAGCGCGACCTCCACGAGCCGGCCGTCGTTCTGAAATTCGGTGGAGGTGTTCACGAGCACGATCGGATCCGTCACGTCTTCGAGCCACGGCGGGGGCTCAGAGGGTGGGTCCCAGTCGCACGGGCCAACCATGACCACGTTCTCCGGCCAGTCGCGCCGGGGGTACTCGAACGGCTCGGCGGTCATGTAGAGCAGCAGCGGCGCGCGGGCGAACCACGCATCCAGACTGGCCACATCCGGCAGGCCCAACTCCGCACGGATGCGATTCAGCGCCGGGCGTCCCCGCCTTTCGACCACGCCGAACACAAGTGGGCGGATCAGTCGGTCGCGCGCCCGGCCGATCGGCCCGCGCGCAGGCGCGAGCCCCGGGCCGAAAGGCGGCGCGTCAATCGAGCGTAGGGCGAGCGGGTAGGGACAGAACGCCGCCCATGGTCCGCCCCACGCCTCGGCAGCCATCAACCCGCCCCAGGAGTTGATGTCCACGAGCAACGCAGCGGGGTTGGTCTCGGCGATCGTCCGGGTCAGGTCTGGTGCGTCGTGCTCGGCACGGGCGGAGAAGACCCGCGTATTTTCGCGTACCGACGCTAGCGTCCCCCGGGCACGCCAGTCATCGAGCGCGATCTGCTCGATCGATGGGCTGATCGGCTCGGTGTCGAAACCACGCGCGCGCATCAGCTCTAGCTGTGATGAGAGCGTGCGCAGCACGATCTCAT
>Ga0210383_10002955_pt1 | contig 15327 bp, 17 predicted proteins | sample IncBWC14OmetaG_FD_160072 | JGI IMG/M metagenome (GOLD analysis project Ga0210383, IMG submission 160072) | Forest soil microbial communities from Barre Woods Harvard Forest LTER site, Petersham, Massachusetts, United States - Inc-BW-C-14-O ...
TCAGGCGTTAGTGGCCGGAGTCCCTTGGGGGACGGCGCAAGTCAGCTTTGAAGCGGACAACAAGCCTGCCCGCCAAGTCTTGAAGTGGCTCATGGTCGCTGAGCAGAAAGCGAACTCTGAATCATCGCCAACGCACCCCGATTACGACCACTGGGTCGTCCGTTGCGACGGCACCGGAGCTCCGTGGTGCTTCATAGAAGTCGAAGCTAGGCACTCGGTACGGTGCCCATAGCACCCTACAGTCGGTCAACTCCCGGTTAGTCGGGTGCATTGACCTGTCGAATGCACCGCGTTTACCAGGACTTAGGCTATTAGTTCCGAACGGCTGACCACTCTTCTTGGATAAAAAAGAGACGCAAAAGGACGATTTGCTAAGTCAGACGGACATCAAATAGTGACAGCCAATACTGAAGCGATTGCAGAGTAAAACCGCAAAGAATGAGCCCAATGCCGAATGCGCCTAGTCGTCGCTCCGGAAGATTGTCGGCGTAATATTCGATGTAAGGATTCACCGCAATTCCCACGCCGGTGACAATGCCTGTCACCAGGCCCACGCGAATCGCAAATAACCAGGCGTGGTCCACGTGATGGATGAGCGCGCTACAGATTAATGCTGTAGCAGTGTAGCCGACGGTACGCAGCACCGTTCCCCAAAACTGACGACGCGTAAGCCGTGGACGCCGAGACGCTTCATATTCGGCTGCAGGGCGCATTCCGCGAGAGTAGGCAAAGATTTGGCCGGCGGTGACCAGAATGGCAAACGCAATGGCGAATCCGAAGCCCACCATCGGATACAGTCCAGCTCCGAAAGCAAACCCTCGAGTAGCGGCAAACAGTCCTTCCCAAGGCAATGAGTAATGATCCAGCCCACGAGATGCCCGGCTGAATTCAATCGACAGAGTAATACCACTGGCCAAACCGGAAGCCAGCCCAAAGAAGAGACCCAGACCAAGTCCATAGCCGATGCCGAAGACAACGGCGTACGTTACGGCACGGGTAAGCAGGCGCAACGGACCGTGTTGTCCACCCAACAGGTCGTAGGCTAGATAGAGACTACCCAGCACATCAAGACAGGTACCCGTAATACTGACGACCGCGACGGTGTGGTGGTCCACGCAATGATTGTAGACTTAAATCTCGGCGACCGGCAGTTCTCCGGTAAGCGCGTTCTATAAAGGGGAGAGTCAAGAGAAAAACCTCTCCGACGACTGGCAAACGCGAGGTGCTTCGCTGTGCTCTCCAGCCCACGGCATATTGAGAGACTCCGAAGGTTTTCTCTTTTTCCAGATTCATGTTGCGGTGGTGACGTCGTCGCGCTCGCAGATAGCGCATTACCGGAATCCCCATGCTCACCGCGAACATTCGCGACATGTGGTATCGAGATACGCAGGCCACTTCCGAGATCTGATCTAAAGTGATGTCGCGCCCGAGGTGGCTCTCGATAAACCACAACGCTCTCTCAACAGGGCCCGGTGGGTGAGTTCATCGCGCTCGTAAGCAAATCTATACTTTAGACACACTAGACGGTCGGCATCTCCCGCACTTGATCGGGCTTGCTGTTTTGAAGGGAAAATCTTCCATTTTGCTCCCCGTCGTTTGAGGAGTAGATGGATGCGCAGGATTGTGTTATTTTCGAAATACGACGCTTAATAATGCATTTATACGTCACACCAGTAGTTGGCGAGGGAATCCGGTCCCCTCGTATGCGGTCCTGGAGTTGGTGGACAGGCTGATCGATACTGTCATTCCGAACGAGCCGCTGAGTCAAAGCAAGCTCGGCAGTCCGTTGTCCAGCATACATTGGGTTTCAGAAGGAACCGTGTGAATTTACTACGTGCTTTGTCAGCCCGATGTGATCGTAATCACACGCATATCCTCGCCCTATCTCCAGTATGCAAAAGGCGGACGCGATGATGCGCGAGATGGTAGCTTCCGTTCAGCTGAACCGCTCGGTGCTTGAGACCGGCCTCCGGCTTTCGCGGTCTGCGTCTGTCGACTAGGAGCCCCTTTTTTGTCAAGACCTGCAGGTCCCACCGATCCAGAAGCGCTTACATTTAGTTATATTTGCAATATAAGTCATATATGGATGTTTCTGAAAACAAGGGTAAATATGTTTTCAACAACAGCCATTTATGGTAGATTTCACAAATGAATATAGGGGCGCGTCTGGCCAAGTATCTGGAGCGCGATTTCAGTCCTGAGCAGGCTCAGACCTTGGTCCTTATGGAGGAAGCGGCGATCGCGCTCTTCGCAGCGTTACCCGAACACTTTGTAATGTTCGGTGGCGCGACACTGGTACTCTTTCGAAATAGCCCGCGCCTGTCCAAGGATCTTGACCTGCTCGCGCGAGTCGATCACCTCCCGAGTTCTGACGATCTCCAAAACGCACTGGAAGAACGTATGCAAGAAGTCGCGGGAATTTTCGGCGTCGGTCCAGTGACGTTTGAGCCGGAACAGAATGGGGAGCAGTTTCTCCGACTGTGGATTATCGGATCGAAGAAGCAAAGGCTTTTCACAGTCGATTTGACCCGGATCGGAGGTTCGGTGCTAGCAAAGGAGATCGTGGAAGAAAAAATCGTGCTGGAGGAGAGCACTGCCCTGATCCCGAGTGTTTCGCGAAACTACCAGCTCTTACAAAAAGCGGAATCCTTTGTCTCGCGAAGGATCGTGAAAACGAGAGACGCATTCGATGTGCGTTTGCTACTTGACGAAGGAGCCGTACTGGACGACACGCTGAGCGGGCATTTGAACGATCTGGTCATGTGGCGTGAACTGTATGCGGAGCAGATCAACGAGCGGATCGAGCAGATCACTCCGGAGCTCTGTCGCGCCGAGTTGAAATCAGTGTTGCCAGAGCAGGTTTACGCAAAACTGGAATTGGAAGAATTCAATAGCTTGCGAGCAGCAATCAAGAGTCTATTCGCCGAATGGCTGTAGAAGAACGGAGCGCATTTTGGACTGGGCAGCTACACTTCGAAAGGAAGGGCAAAAATCGGCGATCCTGCGGTCTGATGATATTGCGCGTCGCTACGGCATTGTCGAAAGCGCCGTTGGGAGCGCCCTGCGACGACAGGAACGGCGCGGGCTCGTCGAACACGTCTCAAACAAGGTCTACATCAATAAGCTGGCCCATGATTTTTCACCGCGGGAACTAGTCGGTGTTTTGCGACCGAAGGCGTATATTTCGCTTGAGTCGGCGCTGGCAGAATGGGGAATATCGACGCAAAGTCCATCGAGCTTGACATGTGTTACGACGGGCTTTCCTCGAAGATTTCGTACTCCAAGTGTTCGCATTGTTTATCGGCATATCGGCGAGCACCTATTTTGGGGTTTCGAGGAGAAGCGAACCCGACACGGTTCATACAAAATTGCTGAACCGGAGAAGGCACTCTTAGATTGGATCTATTTGCAGAGGCAAGAAGGTTTGCCCGTAGTGCTTGACGAGCTGAATCTGAAAGTTACGGATAGGACGAAGCTGCTCAAGTATGCGTCCAAATACCCAATTCCTGTCCAGAAAACGGTGCAGTCAGCCCCATGGAGAAGCCAGCCGTCCTGAGCGCGCCAGCCGGTTCGCCTCTTCGCTTCAGTCTGTGAGTCCTCGTCCCAGCAGATCGCACAACGCCGGGCGTCTCTACGGAAGCATCCCAGTCGGACGCCAAGATGATTTTGAGGTCGCGACACGCCCATACCACAGACCGGAATCTTTGATCGTTCGGCGTTGGTCGCGGAAGCGACGTAGGTCAATCCGTATCGCTGGCTAAAACCGTCTGCCCATTCAAATTTGTCGAGCAGTGTCCAAGCGTGATACGACCGAACCCTGGCTCCATCTTTTAGGTATGGAGCATCAAGAGCGTTTATAGGATTCAAGCAGTTGGTTCGGGATTGGAAGGTCAATCCACTTGCGCGAACCATTTCTTTAAACCGCTACGTCGCCTTCTTAGCCTTGCTCGTGACGGGGCGAGGATACAACCCGCGGCTAGAACCGACCTTTATCTCGAGCGTACGGATCACCCTGATAAGCCTAGATTTCAATGGGTCTGGGCGTCCATTGCGACGTGCGCTAAAGTGATCGGGATGGGGAACTCTTATATCCCGACGACTATTGACGAGTATCTGCGCAAGCGCCTGATGCCGGTGGAAGGCGCAATTCCTCAACTGCCCGGAATCGAGATGTACGGCAATTCGGTTCCTGCCGGGGCGGTGGGGGGCGACCTATTTGAATACATTAATTTTCAGCAACGATACGACATCGATGGTCGCATCCAGCTCGCGCTGAGGCGCTCTCAGGAGTATCTAGAGAAAGTGGCCGTCGGTGTATCGCCCCGCAACTCCGTTGACGACCATGTCAACTGGCTGAAATCTCGTCCGGGCTTCAGTTCGGAAAAGGAAACCGCTTACCGGGATGCGCGAAGCTCGGAGCAGGTGCGTGTTGCCGAAGACCTGCGTGAGCTACGCAGCACCGCCGGGGTCCTCCTGGTCGATGCCGAAGGCCACGGAATCATTGCCGCCAAAATCGCCTCGACAGTCCATGACACGTTTCAAGCGCTGATGCTTTCGGAACTCGATCACCGCGGGAAGACTACGCCGGAATTGTTCGAGAGGATGAACTTACGACTGGCTCAATCTTCCACGGCGCGGAATGCACTGGGGCGAAGTTTGACGGATGGTGTGCAAGAGATCGCCACAATGCTGTATGGCGAAATCCGGCCATCTGGTTATTTTCGATTTGTAAATTTTGGGCATCCGCCGCCACTCGTGTACTCTGCGGAATTTGGCAAGTTTGTGGAGTTGGACAATAGCCGGATGGTGCAGTTTCTTCCCCTCGGCTTGCAAATCCCTGAAGACCATCCTGACCGGAATCGGTATCTCTCTTTGGATTATCGGAAGCGACGAGTCAAATCCGCGGATGTGGCCGAACTAACGCTCATGAATAAAGGGGACATCTTCTTTCTCTACACCGATGGGGTCTATAGTGGCGGCAATAAAGAGGAACGTAGCCGCCTTGAAGAAGTAATGCGTCAGCACCATGAACTGTCGGCGAAAGACATCTGCAACGCCTTACTCGATTACGCTCTCAAAAGAGACGACGACTTGGGCCGGCATGGCGAGCAAGACCGCATTGACGACAAAACTGTCTTAATAATCAAGCGATTCTAGCAGATCAACTCCGGGAACCGATGGGAAGCACTCGATTGCTGATGTTCGTCTTCGGAGTTCCGAAATTACCGGCGGGGAAAATGTTCGACTAGTTCGACTGTCCTGTACAGCAAATCCACTCGCTTCCAGAGAAGACCGATAATTTCTTCGATTCGCGTCCAGTTAGAAGTAACCCGGACGATAGAGCGGCACGGCTTACTTGACTCTTTCGTGAGTTTCCGAACCTGAGCAGGGGTGCAGAAAAACGAGGTTTCAGTTCTACCGCCGTTGATCGGGTGCGAATTCCGCGTGCTACGTTCGTATTGAGATGTCGACCGTCGCGATCCGCGCAATCACGTCGGCAGATTGGCGATTCGCCAGCGGAGTATTGATCGGACCCGGACTAACAACGTTCGAGCGAATACGACGGTCCTTCAGATCTGTAGTCCAGGTTCGCACGAGGGAGCGAATGGCGGCCTTACTCGCGCCATAGACGCTGAAGCCGCCCGTACCCTTAACACTCGCGACGGAGCCGTTGAGGATGATAGAGCAGCCGTCCTTGAGCAACGGCAAAGCCTTTTGCACGGTGAACAGCGTTCCCCTCACATTAATGTTGAATAGCTTGTCGAAATGCTCTTCGGTGACGGACGCAATGGGAACAAATTCGGCAACGCCTGCGTTGGCGAAAACAATATCGATTTGCCCTTTCTCCTTAGAGACGGTGTCGTAAAGGCGATCAAGGTCGGGCAGTTTGGCAATGTCGCCTGAACCGCAAAGACATTCTTGCCGATTGCCCTCACGGCCTCGTCAAGTTCCTTCTGCCGGCGGCCTGTGATAAAGACATAGGCACCCTCTTGGACGAAAAGTTTTGCCGTAGCTAACCCAATTCCCTCCGTGCCGCCGGTGATGACAGCGGTCTTACCATCGAGTCTTTTGGACACTGTTTTCTCCTTTGTTGCAAAGCTCGAACTCTCGAATTCCGATGCTTCCCACTCGATCACTTGAGTCCGAGCGCCGCTTGGCCAAGGTGATAGGACAGATGGTTCGTGCGGCTCAGTAGAATGGCGAACCGATTGCGCGAAGGATCTTTGACGAAATCTTCTTCTGATACGGCAATGTGCCGCGCCAACCAGTCGGACCCCGACATTTTTTCAAACCCCTTCCACAATTCAGCGTTGACGTCGTTCCATGCGCGGCGAACCTCCTCGTGCGAAGGAATGTCGGCTTTCGACTTGTCCGGAGTGGAGATGAAGGCGGCATCAAACTCGGGACGAAGGCGCTCTCGCAGCCCCAACAGCGGCAACATTGCATCGTGTGTCGCCGTAAGATGACCCCACAAATACAGCAGCCTGTTTCTGCCCGGCGCTATCTCCCGCAGGACATGCTCGGACGAGAGGCTTCCAAAAAGCTTGTCGGCCCGCTCGATTTGTGCCTTCCAGACCTTCAGGCCGAGGGCTACATAGGATGCTTCGTTTTCCATAAGTTCCTTTCCCTAACACAACAGCAAGTCCACCCGATCGAAACTCAAGTCATCGGGAGTCAGCGGGTCTCCGTTCCGCTGCTCGTCATAGTGATGCTCGTACGCCACCCGCGACCCATTCCACTTCCGGAGCGCCCGCCAAGTTACAGTGCAGGTCCTGCCGGACGCCCCGAGCACGCCGAGTGTCCAAGCGGAGTGTGTCTCGTCTGCAATATCTCCAGGAATCGAGGTCTGTTGGATGGATATCGATAGACCACCGACTTCAACCATTACGTGCAGGGGAACCAGGAAGTTAGCCAAGAGTGAGCGCACTCTGTCTTTTCCACGAATAGGTTCTTCCGTGGTTTCGCTGCTGGCCTCAATGTCATCGGCGTAAAAGGCATCGAAGATCGCGAGATATTCTTCGAAACTCTCGCTGAGATTGGCCTGGACGATCGCCGAGTTCAGGGCTCGCTCTCGAGCCCGAGAACTTGTGTATAGGTCGCGATCAGAATAACCGTCGGCGACAAAACTATGTTCCTTGCTCATGGTCTTTCTCCGTTGTTGCTGAGATGGAGGTTGAAAAGACCCTTACGGCCAGGTGCGATTTGAGCACTATGTCGAATGCAATTTGCCGACCAGGACCGGTTCCGCTGCCGCATAGCCGCGCTTGTTGCACAAGGTTTCGAATGCTTCAAGAAGATGGCCTTTTTCTTTGTTGCCGTTGATTCGCCCATTTTGACTCTCTTCACTAGTTAGGTCTGCTGTAACAGCGAATCGTTGAACTGGGTTACAAGCGCCCATTCGTTTGGACCCGGATTGTTGCGGAGAGGCTTGGCTCGCTCGACCAAGACTTCCTGTGCATCCGTTCCGAGAACGTCGATGGTCTCCTTGATGAATTCAGCAAGCGGCATCGCGCGCGGTTCATTGTTGCTGCCCATCAGGTCAGTCTGAACCCAGGGGGGAGCGATCTCGAGTACGCTGACTGCTGTGTTCTTAAGTTTGTAGCGTTGCGAAAGAACATAGGAATGCAACGCGGCTTTCGTCGAGGAGTACACGGCGGCCAAGGCCAATGGAACAAATCCGAGCACCGAAGTGTTGTAGATGATCGTTGCCGCAGATTGCTTTTTCAGGTGTTCGATGAACGCCGACGTTACGCGGATAGTCCCCAATAAATTGGTGTTGACGGTGGAGACCAGCACAGCGTCGTCGACAACTCCCGCGGCATCGTCTATTTGCATGATTCCGGCGTTGTTGATCAGGACGTTGAGCCTCGGGTACTGCGCGATGAGTTCTTTTGCCACCGAGGCGATGCTCTTTGGGTCTTGAAGATCCATCTCGACCGAAGCCATTCCAGGATTCGCCTTCGTGGTTGCTTCCAAATGAGATGTCCGGCGACCCGAAATGATGACTTGATTTCCGAGTTTGTGCAGTGCCTCCGCGAGGCCGCGACCGATCCCCGAACCACTGCCCGTGATGAAAATCGTGTTTCCAGTGAGAATCATGGTTTACTTCCTTCCGGTCAGACGGCACCGGACCGCATCCACTCGACGCCAATGTTGCGGCAGTAGTGAACCGCTCAGTTCACTAGGATGCGCGAAATGTCTTCGGGTTACAGGAATATTGCACCGGGCAGTTCACTACCTCATAATGGGGGCATGGGGAGACCGAAGAACTTCAGCCGGGAAGGCGTTTTGGAGAAGGCGCTGCCAGTCTTCTGGAAACACGGCTTCGCGGATACCAGCCTTCAGGACTTGGAAAAGGCGACGGGCGTTAACAAGTCCGGCCTCTATGCCGAGTTCGCGGACAAGGGAGATTTGTATTTGGAGAGTTTGCGGTACTACTTGAGAAAACAACAGAAGGAAGAGTTGCTGACCGCAGACCCGCTCGGCTGGAAGAACATTGAGCGCTTTCTGAAACTCGCGCCCTGCAGCTTGGAGGGTCAGAAAGGTTGCTTCTCGATCAATTCCATGAACCAGTTCGCGGTGCTCCCGCGCGCGGCGCAAGAAGTCGTTTCGAAGGGCTACGCTTTTGTCAAAGAACTGATCGTTAAAAATATCGAAGCCGAGAAACCCGAGATGAAACCAACGGTACTCGCCGAGATGATCTTGACCTTCTTTACCGGCATCAGCATGGAGCAGCACCTGAGAGTCAGCAAAGCGTCCATGAACCGAAAAATCAGCGACTTCATGGAGGTAGTCCGCAAGCTATGAATTCGCAGTTCCGCGGGACAACTTCAGCACGAATCGGGCTGCCCGAATACAGAAAACTAAAGCCGCTTGCTTTCGATGAATTGGCCGCGCATGCGTCAAGAACATCCGCTAAGAACCCAGGACGGTAGCGGGAAGCTGTCCACCCCAGTGGGTTATTCCTGGACCTTCAGCCGCAGTATACGTACTCGACTTCATGTCTTGCTCCCGAAGATCTCCGTTCTGTTTTATCCGCGGTTTTCATCTCCCGACTTTCCGTAGATCGACGGAACCTTTGCTCCCATTGGTCGAAGATAAGTCGATAGCTGTCCACGGTGGTGAATTAAGTCAAAGTGGATGAGCCACATGATTTCCCCGAGCGGCCGTTCAAGGATCACCTGCTCGCCAAGTCGAAGCTGTGACGGCTCCTCCCACTGTTGTTGTGTGAGTTGGCTCAATCTGCTCCCTAGAGCTACGGAACGCTCCTCGAATTCACGGATAAGATCTTTGTACAAATCTGCGGAAGGAGGAGCAACTTCCGCCTGACGTTTCGCTGCTAGGTCATTGCGGATGTCGAGACCTTTTATGATTGTCGAGATGATCTGACGGGCAGTGGAAGACCGTTCGTGCGGCTTATAAGAGAGGTCCGCCTGGGCGAGTGAAAGTAGTACTCCCATGGTCAACGGGATCTCGTCCGCGAGCCGTGTTCTGTAAAAGTCGAGCCTACCTATTTCTGAATTCTTGGGCATCGATCACTCTTCCTTTGGCATTCAGTTTCCGTCCGCCATTGCAGAGTTGAAGCGAGCGACTCATAACCCCGGCTTCGTTAGACTCTTTCTACTAAGAGGACGCGATAGGTCGCCCCTTTGAATGGATGCTTAGGTCGCCAGCGCCTAGTGAGTCTCGAGCCATTTGCGAATGCTTGTAACGGTATCCTGGTAGAACGTCTTGTAGAGTCCGCGCGATACGTAACCGATATGCGGCGTGGCGAGCACGTTCTCAAGCGTCCGGAAAGGGTGATCCTGGGGTAACGGCTCAATGTCGAATACGTCGACCGCCGCGCCGGCGATTCGCTTGTTCTTCAATACGCTGATCAAAGCTGGCTCTCCGACGATGGGCCCACGCGACGTATTGATCAACCAAGCCGTTGGCTTCATTTTGTCCAGCTCCGCGGCACCTACCAGGCCGCGCGTTCTGTGGCTCAACACCAAATGCACCGTGACGATGTCGGCCTGCTCGAACAGTTGGTCCTTGGAAACCAGGACTGCGCGCGCGGCCTGAGCGGTCTCCGGCGTCATGTTCTGGCTCCATGCAATCAAATTCATTCCAAAAGCGTGGCCGATTCGCGCGACCTGTGAACCGACCCGCCCAAGTCCCAGAACCCCGAGGGTCTTTCCACGGAGATCCGTGCCCAGCGTTTGCTGCCAGCCGCCCGATCGGACGGAGTTGCTCTCCGTTACAATATGTCGCGCGGAGGCCAGGATCAGCGCCCAGGTGAGTTCGATCGTGGGGGTCCGACCGATACCCCGTGTGAACCACTGCGATCCCATGATCAGCCGCAGCGGCAATATCGATCGAGGCGTTTCCTGGTCCCGTCGAGGCAATGAGCTTGAGATTGGGAAGGCGCTCGATGACGTCGCGCGGCAGCGAGGTACGCTCGCGCATGACACATACGACATCAAAGGGCAACAATCGCTGAATCAGCGCGTCGGAATCGGCGAGATGGTCCTGAAATATCGCGATGTCCACTCGATCGCGAAGCACCGACCAATCGGCGCTTTCCAGCGCCACGTTTTGGTAGTCGTCGAGAACAGCAATGTTGTGCTTCTTCATAGGTATCCGTTCCGTGGTGATCGATTCGGCCCTCTGCGGCGGGCGGCGGCGCTAACAGCTTTGTTCGTGCGTTTGAATGCTCTTTTCACCTTAGCTGTGGCGGCTCCTGTTTTAACGCATCGTTGACGTATTGCAACGGAATCCACCGATAGTGATCGCCTTCCTTTTGAACGTGCCCGACTCCAGGAAATGACACATGGGCAAAAGCCAGCATGTATCGGTTACTGGCAGCGCTCGCGAAGGTTTGCTTGCGCTGTTCAGCGGCCTCCTTGGAATCTGTATCAAACTTGATGCAAATAGAAGGGTCATCAAACTGTACGGCTTCGACATGCACAAGGTCGCCGCAGAACACCAACTTTTCTCCCGCACTTTCGAGAACGTAAAGCGTATGGCCAGGAGTATGTCCGTAAGCCGGTTGTGATCGAAAGCCTGGAAAAAACTCCGTTGCTCCGTCAAAGGTCTTGAGTTGGCCTGAATCGAGGTAGGGCTTTACCTTGGGATCGACTTGAGAAAAAAAGGTTTTAAGCGGTTCGGCAGCCGTTTCCGCAATCGACTTGTCAAACCAGTATATTACCTCTCTTTTGTCGACATGGACGATCGCGTTTGGAAACACCTTCTTGTTCCCCTCCATGAGCCCTCCCGAGTGATCGGGATGGATGTGGGTCAGAAAGACGTCTGTTATTTGCTCCGGCTGCACCCCAACCGCCCTGAGAGAATCAGGAAGTTTGTTTGCCGTCGGTCCAACAAGCTCCGCTGATCCCGCATCAACCAAGATCAACCTGCCACCGAGTCGTATAAGATATGCGTTGATTGATCCATTGATCGGCGACTTTTGATAATGGTCGGCCAGCAGGTTCTCGAGTTCGCCCGACTTGGCATTCAGAAGTAAACCATCGAGAACCTGAAGCCCAACAGTACCGTCCGAAAGGGCAATGACATCGATGTCCCCTACGTTCATCCGGTAAAACCCAGCCTGGTTTTGAACGAGCTTGGAGTTCTTAGAAAGAGATACCCCGGATTTTTGTGTTACGGCTTGGGCAAAAGATTCATTTGCGAACATGAGTGAATAGAGGATGGCCAGCCCGGCCAGAAGAACGGCGGGAAAAGGTGTCAAAGTTCTCTTGAACATACTTCTATTTCTATCGGCTACTGAGCTAGCTTTATTGATCTTCATATCCCCCCTTTATTGCCTTAACCTCCACAAAACCGCCGTCCAAGACTACTTCCATAATAAAGAACCGTTCAGTTCAGTATGATGCCTTCCCGGGAAATCGGTTGCAATTAAAATGCACCGTTCGGTTCAGAATGGTGGGAACGGCTTGCCAGGCCGGGTCGCGCGGGCGGCTTCCTTCAAGTCGTTGTATCGAAAGCGCGCCAACACACCGTGCTCGTATAGGCGCCTTGCCCCATCGCGCTTCCGATACAACCCTAAGACTTCTCGTTACCTATCGCATGTCCCGATCTGGATTTCTTCCGATTTGCCGACAATTCGTCGAGAACCGTCGCATTCGTCTTGAACACCATAAGGCTTTGACTTGCGTTTAGGAGCACCCTAACATACGGCCACCCGGAGTACCTGCGGCACTCATGATTGGCCAGAACATCTCGCACTACTGCATTCTGGAAATAGTCGGTGGCGGCGGGATGGGTGTTGTTTACAAGGCCGAAGATCTCAGTCTCGGGCGTCATGTCGCACTGAAGTTTCTGCCGGAGGAACTGGCGAATGACCCGCAAGCACTCGAACGCTTCCGGCGCGAAGCCCGGGCCGCTTCGGCTCTCAATCATCCCAACATCTGCACAATTCATGAAATTGGGCAGCAGGATGATCGGCCGTTCCTGGCCATGGAGTTCCTCGACGGTCAGACGCTCAAGCATCGGATCGGCAGACAGCCCATGCCGATAGAGCTGGTTCTGGATTTGGGGGTTCAGATCGCCGATGCGCTCGACGCGGCGCACGCCAAAGGCATCATTCATCGCGACATCAAGCCCGCCAACATTTTCATCACGACGCGCGGGCAGGCGAAGATTCTCGATTTTGGTCTCGCCAAGCTCACGCCCACCCGCGGTATTGCGGGGACAGGAAACCTTTCGGCGATGGCTACCGCTACCGATCAAGACGTGCTCACTCGGCCCGGGGCAGTGGTTGGCACGGTGGCGTATATGTCGCCGGAGCAGGTGCGGGGCGAAGAGCTCGACGCGCGCACCGACTTGTTTTCGTTTGGCATCGTGCTCTACGAAATGGTCACAGGGGTTCTGCCCTTCCGGGGCGACACCGCGGGCTTGCTAACGGAAGCGATTCTTAACCGCGTGCCGGTCGCACCGGTGCGGCTGAATCCAGATGTGCCTCCGAAGCTCGAAGAAATCATCAACAAGGCGCTTGAAAAAGACCGCAAACACCGCTTCCAGAATGCCTCCGACATTCGCACAGATCTGCAAAGGCTCAAGCGGGATTCAGAGCCGGGGTTAGTGGCGGCAGTCGCCTCTCGCCAGCCACAGCGACGTGGACTCGCCTTTTTGGTCGCAGGCATCGCCCTGGCACTCCTGGCAGGGGCTGTCGCGCTAAGGAATGTTGGCGGGCTACGCCAGCGATTTTTCGGAAGTCCCGATCCCGGCACCATTCGATCGCTCGCCGTGCTGCCACTCGAAAATCTATCGCACGATCCCGAGCAGGAATACTTCGCCGACGGCATGACCGAGGCACTGACCACCGAATTAGCGCAGATCAGCACGCTCAAGGTGATTTCGCGTACCTCCGTGATGCAATACAAGGAAACAAAGAAATTACTGCCGCAAATTGCCAAGGAGCTGGGTGTGGACGCCGTGGTCGAGGGCGCAGTGCAGCGCTCGGATGACAAGGTAGGAATCACGGTGCAGTTGATCCAAGCACCGTCGGACCGCCACCTCTTAGCTAAGTCCTATGAGCGCAGCCTGCGCGATGTCCTGGCGCTTCAGCGCGAGATTGCCCACGCCATCGCGGATGAGATCAAAGTGAAGCTGACGCCACAAGAACAGGCGCGCCTGACGACCGCTCGCCCAGTCAACCCCGAAGCCCATGAAGCGTATCTGAAGGGCCTCTATTATTACAGTGCCGGCCACGACGAGGCGGACCCTCACAAATATGACCAACTCCTGAAAAGCAGCATTGAGTACTTTTCGCAGGCTACCCAGATGGACCCGAATTACGCCCCGGCGTACGCTGGAATGGGCATTGCCTATGTTTGGCAATCTGGGTCTGACAGGAAAGGCAATTTGAAGGCCAGGGAAGCCGCTATCAAAGCTTTGCAAATCGACGACACGCTCGGGGAGGCACACTACCTGCTGGGGTGGGTGGCCTACTTCTACGATTGGAATTGGTCGGACGCCGAAAAGGAATTCCGGCGAGCGATCGAGCTAAACCCCAGCTTCGGAGAGGCGCACTACGGATATGCGCTCTATTTGAATGCAGCCGGGCGACATGACGAGGCGATTGCGGAAATTCAGAGAGCCCAGGAGGTCGATCCGATCGTTTTTATACAGAAAGTAGACGCCGGAAGGATTTACGCTTGCGCTGGCCATTACGACCGGGCGATTAAACAGTTGCGGGATGCTCCCGATCTCAAACCCAACGATTCTTACGTGCACAGCGTCCTGGGCGACATCTACTTGTATAAAGGAATGCAAGCGGAGAGCGCGGCCGAATACCGGAAGGCCGCACAGCTAAGAGGCGACAACCCTTCCGGCCGACTCGCATTGGCCGCGGCCGACGCCGTGAGCGGCAATCGAACAGAGGCCAGCGCTATTCTAAGTGATCTCGCGAATCTACGTGAGCAGTACGTTGATTGGCCGGTGCACTTGGCGAAGCAATACGCTTCGCTTGGTGAAAAGAATCTGGCAATGGCCTGGCTGGAGAAAGCCTACACAGAACACTCCTATGCACTTCTGGAGATTCGCTGCGCGCGCGAATTCGATGTGCTCCAGTCCGATCCGCGATTTCAGGATTTGCTCCGCCGGATGAATTTTCCGCAATGAACTCGCTTCGGCAAACGGCCAATCAGAAGCGAGCCCCATAAATGCGCATCATGAAAATGCGTGGAGACCGTCGCGATGGCCCGAAACCACTTTGCCGTATGGCCGGCCAGCCGTAGAAGTAACCTCCTTCGCAGCTGATTAGCGGCGCCTTTCGGGATTGTGCCCGGATCACGGGCAACCCGGAAGTTATCAGTTCGCCGGTCGGATTAATACCGACAAACGCGCATCTCTTCAGTGCTAGATTTCCTGACGAGATGCCGACTTTCAAGTCGTTGTATCGAAAGCGCGCGGACACACTGTACTCGTGCAGGCGCATAGTCCTTCGCGCTTCCGATACAACCCTAATACTTGTCTTTCCCTATCCGCAAAAGCCGAAACGCACCTGCCTGGCAAGCATGTTTTGCGGTTTCCAAGATTCCGAACGCGCAGACGTTCGAAACGCGACGAACCGGAACAATGCGCCGCAAGACATATCGACAGGCGACCGACGAGGATGGAGGCCGTCGCGACGAAAACCGCAGGGCTTGCTCTATTTTTCTATCGATTACTTCGTGATCAATGCGAGCTTGCCTAGGTAGTGATCATTGAGCGCGCGTTGAGCGTCGGCGGCTTGATCTAGAGTGAATGTTCGGGCGACTTTGACTTCGAACGGACCGGCGTCGATAAGGCGGTTGACCTTATCTAAGGGTGGTGGGTTATATT
>Ga0210383_10002956_pt1 | contig 15326 bp, 8 predicted proteins | sample IncBWC14OmetaG_FD_160072 | JGI IMG/M metagenome (GOLD analysis project Ga0210383, IMG submission 160072) | Forest soil microbial communities from Barre Woods Harvard Forest LTER site, Petersham, Massachusetts, United States - Inc-BW-C-14-O ...
TCAGCAAATTCTCTTTCCCCTGGGATCCTCCTTCCTTCCTTCCTTCCTTCCTTACTTACTTACTTCCTGCTTTTCTCTTCTCCGCGTCCTCGACGTCCTCAGCGATACTCCTCCCCTTCTTTTCCCCCACCCGCGTTCGTCCTATAATTCCCTCACCATGAAAACCAGATCTCTCCTCTTTCTCTCCCTTCTTCTCTTCGCCGTCACCAGCGCATTCCCCCAATCCACCCCCGACAACCAACCCGCCAAATCCACCACCGTCACCGGCAAACTCACCCGCTCCATGGCCATCGGCGGCGAATCCACCGGCTGGACCATCGAACTTGACACCGAACTCACCGTCGACTCTCACCCCGTGAAATCCATCGAAGTAGACGCCCCCGCCGCCAAACTCGAACCTCTCGCGGACAAACACGTCTCCGCCCGCGGCCGCCTCACCACCATCGAATCCCCCGAACGCAGCAAGCGCACCATCCTAAAAATTTCCCGCATCCGCAACCTCCCCGCTCCCGAAAAACCATAACGGACCTTTGTAGGGGCGGGGCTTGCCCCGCCCTCTTGGGTCTCTCTTGCTGTTTGCTGTTTGCTGTTTGCTGTTTGCTGTTTGCTGTTTGCTCTTCCCCTGCTTTTGTACGGGCGGCTTTAAGCCGCCCTCCCGGGTTCCTCTTCGTGGCACAGCCGTTCCTGGCTGGCTCTTGGGTAACTCCCAATTCACTCCCCACCAACGCCCAAATTGACGCCAACCCGCGAATACAGGATGCTGTTCGCCAAGCTGTTATCATCCCGACTACGTTCCACGAGGTCTCCGCGCATGGCTGCACTGGGTTCCCTTATTTTTCCATGGGGCTTGATCGTGCAAGGCGTCGCGCTCTGGCACTTCGTCAGGCGCCGCCCCGAAAACTATTGGCTCTTCATCATTATTTTCGGCGGCGTCCTGGGAGCCGCGGTCTACGTAGTCGTCGAGATGATTCCCGACCTCGGATTGCTTCGCGGTGTCTTCCAGGGATTCGGCAAGCGCTCGCGCATCCACTCCCTGGAAATGCAGATCCTGGACAATCCGTCCGCCGGAAATCTCGAAGAATTGGCCGAACTCTATTTTGAGCAAAAGAACTACGCCAAAGCGCGCGAAGCATTGAACCGCGCCATCGCCGCGCGAAGCGACTCTCCTCACTCATTTTATTTGCGCGGAAAATCCGCCCTCGGCATGGGTGATTATGCCGGCGCTATCCCCGATCTGGAATATGTTGTAGGCAAGGATCCGAAATTCGACTATTACCGCGCCACGGGACTGTTGGGAGACGCTTATGCGCGCACCGGAGACCTGGAAAGAGCGGCCATCTACTTCGCGCCCGCCGCGCAATTTTCAACTACGCCCGAACTTTTCTACAACTACGCAAACTTCCTGAAACTCCAGGGACAGAAAGAAGAAGCCCGTGAATGGGCGCAGAAATTAGCGACGAAAAAGCGCACCCTGCCCCGTTATATGCAACGCGTCGAGCGCCCCTGGTTCCGCAAAGGCAAGCTGCTTCAAAAAGAACTCGCCCGCTGACGCCGCGTCCTTAGCCCAAATCAGCTATCAATTCGACGCCACGCACGTAACCTGAATCGTGTGCTGGATTGCTGGCGTAGTGGAAGCTCCAGAAATCGTTATACTGTAGCTCTGCGTTGTTGGAGTCGGCGGCGGCGTACTCGAATTCGAGCCAACGCTGCCCGCGCACGCTGCTTGCAAAAACGCCAGCAGCACCAAGCCGCACAACCACACATACCGTCGTGGCTCGTTCTTCTTCAGTTGACTAAAAACAAGCAAGGCCAGTAGCGCCAAAGGCGCCCACGCCGCATAACGCATTTCAATCATGCCCGCCAAACTGTGAGCGTAGCTACGTGTGTAGTCACCAGCAAAATTAGGGGTGAAGCTCCCCGGACCGCTGACAGGAACAACCATTCCTGTCGCAGCCGGCGCCGTAATCGTCATCATGGACGTAACCGCTTGCCCTCCCGGCGTCACCGATGCCGGAGCAAACGCGCACGTCGGCATGGGCGCCGGTCCCGTCACCGTGCACGTCAGTTGCACCGCACTCCCAAACGCCCCATGTTGAGGCGCAATCGTGATCATATCCGTCACTTGCGCCCCGTACTTCACCGTCAAACTGGTCGACGCCGGGCTCAGACTGAAGTCCGGCACTCCCGTAATCGTGTAGGTGGCCGTCGACACGGCGCTCGTGCCCACAGAGCTGCCCGACGCAATTGCTTGTATCGTCTCAGTGCTCGTCACCGGAATCGGCCCGCTATAGACCGTCGACGCCGTCGTTGGCGTCGTTCCGTTCGTCGTGTAATAAATCGTTGTACCGGCGGTCGTTTCGTTGATCGTCACCGTTTGCGCGCTGGTATACGATCCTGCCGCCGGACTGAACGTAGGCGTAGCCGCCGGAACAGTGATTGTGTACACCGCCGCCGCCACCCCGCTGGTCCCTACAGTAGTGCCCACAGCAATGGCCTGCAGCGTCTCCGAACTCGTCACCGCAATCGGCCCTGCATAAACGGTTGACGCCGCAGTCGGCATCGTTCCGTTGGTCGTGTAGTAGATCGTTGTCCCAGCCGTCGCGTCGCTGATCGCTACGTTCACCGGGTTTGCGTATGTTCCCCCACCCGGGCTGAACGTAGGGGTAGCCGCGGTACCCGTGATTGTGTACGAAGCAGTCCCCACCGCGCTGTTTCCAACCGCGCTCCCCACGGCAATGGCTTGTAGAGTCTCCGTGGTAGCTACGGATATCGGCCCCGTATAAAGCGTCGAAGCCATAGTCGGCATCGTCCCATTTGTCGTGTAATAAATCGTTGTGCCGGCAGTCGCGTCACTAATCGTCACCGTCTGCGCGCTACTGTACGTTCCACCTGCGGGACTAAACGCAGGCGTAGCCGCTGGTGCCGCAATCGTATACACCGCCGTCGCCACCGCGCTGTTCCCTACTGTGCTGCCCGCCGCGATTGCCTGTATCGTCTCCGTGCTCGTCACCGGAATCGGTCCGGAATAGACCGTCGACGTTGTCGTCGGTGTCGTTCCATTCGTCGTGTAATAGATCGTTGTGCCAGCCGTCGCATCACTGATCGTTACGCTTTGCGCGCTGGTGTAATTCCCTCCCACTGGACTAAACGTGGGCGTCGCCGCTGGACCCGCGATCGTATACACCGCCGTCCCTACCGCGCTATTCCCCACCGCGCTGCCCACAGCAAGCGCCTGTATCGTCTCCGTGCTCGTCACCGCAATCGGCGCCGTATAAACCGGCGATGTTGCCGTCGGTGTCGTTCCATTCGTCGTGTAATGTATCGTCGTGCCGCTTGTCGCGTCGCTGATCGTCACGGTCTGCGCGCTGGTGTATGTTCCACCTCCGGGGCTAAACGTAGGCGTAGCCGCGGTGCCCGCGATCGTGTACACCGCCGTCGCCACCGTGCTGGTCCCCACGCCGCCGCTGCCCACGGCAATCGCCTGCAGCGTTTGCGTGCTCGCCACCGAGACCGGTCCCGTATACACCGTCGACGCTATCGTCGGCGCCGTTCCATTCGTCGTGTAATAGATCGTGGCGCCGCTAGTCGCGTCACTGATCGTGACGCTCTGCGTTCCGGTGTACGTTCCCGCCGTCGGTGTAAACGTCGGCGTAGCCGGTGGAGCAACAATCGTGTAAACCGCCGTTGCCACCGCGCTGTTCCCCACCGCGCTGCCCACCGCAATCGCCTCTATCGTTTCGGTGCTGGTCACCGAAATTGGCCCGCTGTAAACCGGCGAAGACGCCGTCGGTGTCGTTCCGTTCGTTGTGTAATGTATTGTCGTGCCGCTCGTCGCGTCGCTGATCGTCACGCTCTGCGTGCCACTGTACGTTCCCGCCGCTGGCGTAAACGTAGGTGTCGCCGCCGCTGCCGCAATCGTATAAACGCCCTTCATCACCTGGCTGTTACTCAGCCCTGGCGCGGTCGCAATCGCCGAAAGCGTTTCGCTCGTATTCACCACCACTGGTCCGGTATACAGCGAGCTGGAGGTCGTCGGCGTGGAACCGTCTAGTGTGTAGTAAATCACTGAACTCGGAGTCGTGTCCGTGATCGTTACGTTCTGCGAACTGGTGTAATTTCCCGCCACCGGACTGAATACCGGCGTGGCCGCCTGTATCGCGTACGCGTTGCTCGTGACCGCGCTGTTCGCATAGCCGCTCGCTACTGCAATTGCTTCCACCGTCACTGGGGCGCTCAACGCGAACGGCGCGGTGTACAGTGTCGACGCCGCGCTGGGCGTGGTTCCATTCAGCGTGTAATAAATCGACGCTCCCGCCGTCGAATCGGTCATCGTCACCGTTACCGGCAACGTATACGTCCCCGCCGCCGGCGTAATCGTCGGTGCCGCAGCCGTCGGGCTCAACGCACTCGTCCATGTCCAGCTCAAGATTTTCTGGCTGGACGTAGACCCGCCCGTGCCTGCCGTGAACCCTACGTACGCTGAATTTCCGCCCACAAGGCTCGGGATATTCACCGGCCAGCTGGTTGAAAATGCAGTGCCCGCTACGTTATCCGTGATCGACAATCCCAGTGTCGTGCCGTCGTACGTCAGCTGTACCGTCATGGCGTCGCCGCTGTGCAGATTGATTCCCGAAGGCGTCAGGTCAATCGACGGTAACGTTGGCGAAGCTCCGTTTTCGTACATGCCCGTCGAATTCGCCCCTTCACCCACATTGCTGAATAGGTCAAACTTCACCGCCACGCTCTCTCCAATCGGCGTGTTCTGGCTTGCGTCGGGATTTGTTGGCTTATCCGGGCCATAACCTAAACCGCCTCCCGCTGGACCGAGTGCCGTCGGGCCAACTCCCTGAATCGTGAAAGTCATTCCGTCGGCCGCGGGATTGGACAACTGCATTAAGAAAGTTGTGGTGAACGACTGGATATTGACCGGAGTGTCGTAGAATGCGCTCCCGGCCTGGTAGGACCCTCCGCTGGTTAGCTGCAATCGCGTGTCGTCCAGGTCTGTGCTCCCGTTAAACGTTATCGAAGACGCCGAATTGGCGAAGCCCCCGCTAAAGTTAATTCCTGTCCCGGCCACCACGATCGTGTACGTCGAGCTCGCCACCGGGCTGTTCGTCAATCCAGCGGCTGTCGCCATCGCATTGATCGTCGTAGTCGTCCCGACGCTTATTGCCCCTGAATAAAGTTTCGTAGTCCCTGATCCCGGGCTGGGAGTCGAACCATCCGTCGTGTAATAAATTTGGCTGTTTGCCGTGGCATCCGATATCGTCACATTCTGCGCCGCGGTATACGACCCTGCCCCTGGCGAAAATGTCGGCATCAGCACTTGCGTCTGCAACGTGTACGTCTGCTTCGCCACTCCGCTCGTCAGAAATCCCGTCAAGCTGGCTACCGCCGAAATCGTTTCGGTAGTGCCCACCGTAATTGGTCCGGCGTATTTTGTGGACGAAGTCGACGGCGTGCTTCCGTCCGTCGTGTAATAAATCGCTGCGCCCGATATGCTGTCCGTGATCGATACCGACACACTTCCGGTAAACGTCTCCCCCGCAGGGCTGATGACTGGCGTTGCCGCTTGCTGTACTCCCCCCGTTAACCCGTACACGTCCACCGCCGATTGCGCTCCCACATAAACTTTGCCGTTCACCACCGTGGGCACCGCAAATTTCACCGACGGTGCGCCCTGATCGGTCGCTCCGTTCTGCGTCGAGTCATACAATTCCGTGGCCACATTCGTGGCATCAAACGCGAACAAAATCACGTTTCCGTTATTCGTCTCCAAAGCCCAAACGATTCCATTCGTGGTTCCATTCGAGGAAACGCTTGGCGTGGCGCCCGGAAAGCCAAAACTCGCCGAGCTATGGGACGAAGGCGTGGTCGAAAGTTTCCCCCCATTGAGCGGGAACGCCTGGAGACTGTGGCCGCTGCTCCACTCGTACACCGTATTATTCCAATAGGCCGGCATGCTCCAAAATCCGCCGGTCTGCCCCGTAATCTCTTCCACGTCGTTGTCGGTGCTGGTGCTATACCCTCCCATGTTGTCCCGGTCGACCAGATAGATTTTTCCCTCTTTACCACCTTGCACCAGAAGATGTGTGTGTCCGCCGCTGCTCTGAACTGGCAACAACAGCACCCCTCCCGCACCCACGTCTTTGTCCCCCCCATTCAACGTTGCCTGGTTCGACGGTGTAAACGAATCCTGCACCGTCATCACCCCGTTTGTCAGATCCAGGCGCACGTGCGAATCCCCGTAATCCATATTATTGGTGTAAGGAGTCAACGCATCGAACGCGCCATTCCCCGTCGCAAGGAACATCCGCCCGTACGGCTGGCCGGACGGCACATCCGCTGCCAACCCTGCACCCGACATCCAGATCCCAGACCCGCCAGCATTTGGTGACGCGCAGTACGCACTCGTCTGCGCCAAGGTCTTCGCGTTGTACGCCAGCACCCATCCGTGCCACGGGCCATTGTCTCCATGCGCCGCGAATGCGATGTACACAATCCCATTCAACAGCAGCAGCCCCGGGCGTTGGTTTTCCCACTTCGGATCAAACTTCAGTGTCCCGCCCGAACTCCCATTCCCCGTTCCATTTACGCTCGCGGCTAACGCCATCGGGCCACCAAACTTTTCCTGCCCCGTCGTGATATCGAGTGCGTGCAACCTCTGCATGAACGTCGTGTCCGACACTGTCGACTTCGCCACCACGTAAATCGTGTTAGACGAGGTATCAATCACTGGCGTGGAAGTAATTCCGATGATCGGACTAATGTCCCCTGTGGAAACGTCGCCATTAGGCACCGGCTTTTCCGTGCCGCTTCCTCCAGCTCCATGCGCAGCATCAATCAGTGAAGCGTGCCAAAGCGGTGCAGAATTCGCTCCACCGTTAGTGTCCGCATCAAACGCATACACGCTGTCGTTCTCCGTCGCGATAAACACCACGTTGTGCGTCGTCCCAGCCTGCGGCGTTCCGGCCCCCATCGTTACCCCAGCCACATAAAGAGGCTGCGCGTACACGTACCCATCCACTGCTACCGAGAACAGCTTTCCAAAGGAGGTCTTCGTTACGTTCGCCGGCGTCAGAATCGTCTCATTCGTGTTCTGCCCGGTCCGCCCAATGTCGTTGTGCTGCATCGTCACATTCTGCGCTTCTGCGCTAAATGCTAGGGCCAACAGTACCCCGATCCCAAGTCCTAGGAGTTTCATCGCCTGGCTCATCAAGCCCTGGCGGCCGCTTCGACTGTTAGACTGCTTTCGCTGAGAGATCATTTTGGCTGAGTTCCTTAAAATTTGGATACACATACGTCCCGCACGCACACCTACTGCGAACGCGAAAACGCAACGCAATTCTTGCCTCTTCAGATTAGACAGCGAACTGGATATCGTCAGGCAGGGTCGACGCTATCCTGTGTCACTCTGCGGAGCCCCCATTACAAGAGGTAGAGCTAGAACCAGAACTGGACCACCGAAACAAGAGCTAGAGTATACAGCGCCAGAAAAATCAGACCAGCCTGAAATGCACACCGCCGACGTCTTTTTTGCTCAGGTACTCCTAGTACGGAATACCTTCGAGTTTTCGTCAGTAATCACGTACCTTATTTGTGACGATTTAACCTTCATTAAATTGCTCTCCTCGGACTCTCCGCAAAGACCCTCACGCCACGAATTGATTTCCTCTCGGCTTTAGATCCAAGCTCCAAATCGGTACACGGCCCAACCCTCCCGCGGCCAACACGAATTTCTCCTGTGGTGGTAACCTCAGCAAACACTAATTCGGAGTCGTCTATGAACCTCGACCGCGCACTTTTGCAGCGTCTCCCTAAAGTCCTCCTCCACGAACACCTCGATGGAGTCTTGCGGCCACAAACCGTAATCGACCTGGCTTGCACCACCAATTACGACCAGCTTCCCACTCAGGACCCCGCAGAGCTCGCGCGCTGGTTCCACCAGGGCGCCAACCAGGGCAGCCTTCCGAAATACCTCGAGGGCTTTGCCCACACCATCGCCGTCATGCAAACCGAAGAAGCCCTCGAACGCGTCGCCTATGAACAAGCCGAAGATCTCAGACGCGACGGCGTCGTCTACTTCGAAACCCGTTTCGCGCCGATTTTTCATACCCGCAAGGGCCTGACTCACCAGCAAGTCGTCTCCGCCGTTCTAAAAGGCATGGAGCGCGGCCGAAAAGACTTTGGCATCGTTTCCGGTTTGATCATCTGTGCTATGCGCAATATGGACGTCTCCCTCGAAATGGCCGAACTTGCCGTCGATTTCCGCGAACGCGGCGTGGTTGGATTTGATCTCGCCGGTGAAGAGGGCGGCTATCCTCCCAAAAAACACGTCGAAGCCTTCCACTATATCCAGCGGCAGAATTTCAATATCACCATTCACGCTGGCGAAGGCTTTGGCAAGGAATCCATCTGGCAAGCCATCCAGTATTGCGGAGCCCACCGCATCGGCCACGGCACTCGCCTGATAGAAGACATCGCCATCGCCGATGGCAAGGTAGTCAAACTGGATGACCTCGCCCAGTACGTCCTCGACAAAAGAATCCCATTGGAAATCTGTCTGATCAGCAACGTCCACACCGGTGCCGCGCGCAGCCTCGCCGAGCACCCCTTCAAAATCCTCTATCAGGAAAAATTCCGCGTCACCCTCAACACCGACAATCGCTTGATGAGCGACACCTCCATGACCAAGGAATTCCAGGCCGCCCAGGAAACCTACGGCCTCACCATCGACGACTTCGAAAAAATCACCATCAACGCCATGAAAAGCGCCTTCCTCCCCTACGACCAGCGCATCAACCTCATCTACTCCACCATCAAGCCCGGTTACGCCCAACTCCGCAACCCAAACGCTTGACCCAACACACCGGCCCCTGCCATCCCATAATCAAGCTGCCCGCGCCACCCCGGCAACTCAACATACTGACCCGTAGCCCCACACAATCACCGCCCAGTTCGTTGAAGCGCCTATCGCGTTTTGGTACAGTTCGAGTCGCCCGCCGCGCCCGTCCCCGGGCTTCGATCTATGTCTTCGCAGTCCCGAAATCGAGATAACACGCATATGGCACAACCGGCCTTGGATCCAGCCGCTCGCGTTATCGGCGATAGCGAAATGGCTGATCTCATTCGACGATTCAATTGGAAGAGCACCGTCCTCGGTCCAATTGAAATCTGGCCCGACACCCTCATTACCACCGTCAATATGCTCCTTGCTTCCCGCCATCCCATGTTCCTGTGGTGGGGCCCAGAACTCATTCAGTTTTACAACGACGGCTATCGTCCAAGTATTCGCGCCGACAAACATCCGGCCGCGGTCGGTCAGCGCGGTGTGGAATGCTGGCCGGAGATTTGGCGCATCATTGGACCGCAAATCGAATCTGTAATGAACCAAGGCCGCGCCACATGGAATCTCAATCAATTGGTTCCGATTAACCGCGACGGCAAACTGGAAGAGGTCTATTGGACCTATGGCTACAGTCCGGTCCGCGATAACGAAGGAACCGTTCGGGGAACCTTGGTCGTATGCACCGACACCACCGATCAAGTACTTGCCGAGCGTCGCCTGGAAACTCTATTGGCCGTCACCCCCGATGAAAAGTTGGATTCGCAGCATCCAGAATCGCAACCGTTGCTGACCTTTGCACGCGGGATTGTGGCCACTCTTCGATGCAATCCTGCGGACATCCCATTCGCGGTTTTGTATCAGTTGAACGGAAGTGAAATCCAGTGTCTCGGCTCGACCTCGGCCTCGGGAAACCCACTCGACCCTTTGTGCCCGCCGTTTCTTGACCTCGCTCGCTCGCGAAATGCCCTGATCGTGGATGATTTGTCGAAACGCATAGGAACGCTAGTCTGCAAACCTTGGCCGGAGCCAGTCACCCGAGCATACGTCTTGCCCTTCACTGTAGAGGCGTCGCCTGGCCGCTTCGTCATCATCTTTGGAATCAGTCCGATGTTGCCGTTTGATGAGAACTACAAAACCTTTTTCGGATTGATTGGAACCAGAATCGCCTCACTGCTCGAGCGCGAGATGCAAAGACTGGAACTTGTCCGCGCCGCCGTGCGATTCAAAGCCCTATCGGAAGCCGACCCCTTCGGAATGGTGATTGGAAATCTGCAAGGCGAATTGAAATACATCAATCCGGGATTTCTCAAAACGCTTGGCTATTCCGAAGAGGAAGTCCGCTCCGGCACAATACGCTGGGACAATTTGACCCCACCCGAATACGCCGCCGCTGACGCCAACGCCGTGGAACAACTTCGCATGCGCGGCCGCTGCGATGTCTACGAAAAAGCCTATATCGCCAAGGATGGCCGGCCAGTTCCCATCCTCATGGGCGCCTCCATCATTGATACTCCAGAAGGAAAGGCGGAGGTCGCCGCCTTTGTAACCGACCTTACTCCCCTCAAGTTGGCCGAGGCGGCGCTCCGAAAAGCCAACGATGAACTCGAAGTCAAAGTGGCGGAGCGCACCGCCACACTCGAAGCCGAAATCGCGGAGAGAAAAAACATGGAGGCCAGTCTGCGAGAGCTGTCTGGCCGTCTGCTCAGTATGCGAGACGAAGAACGGCGCCATATGGCAAGAGAATTACACGATAATGCCGGTCAAACCTTGGTGGCGCTATCCATGAACCTTTCCGCCATCAAAACGGCGTCCGCCAATGCCGACCCTCGAATTCACAACCTCGCCTCGGAAGCCAAGGAATTTTCCGATGCTTTAACTAGAGAGATAAGAACTCTCTCCTATTTATTGCACCCGCCGCTTCTGGACGAGGTCGGCCTCGAATCCGCAATTCGCTGGTATGTCGATGGATTCTCGGAACGCAGCAACATTAAGGTCGAACTGGAACTGCCAAAAGGCTCCGAACGGCTCCCCAGAGAAATAGAACTCGTTCTATTCAGAGTCGTTCAGGAAAGCCTCACCAACGTGCACCGCCATTCCGGAAGTTCGACCGCCAGAATCGGCCTCACCAGATCGCAGAATCATTTACAAATTGAAATCGTCGATCGCGGCAAAGGCATCCCCGTTGAAAAACATCGCAAATTAAGCGCCGCCCGATTCGGTGTCGGGGTCCGAGGAATGGAAGAAAGGCTTCGCCAGTTTGGCGGAACCCTCCAGATCGATTCGAGTAGCAAGGGCACCACGGTAACCGCCCGTCTTCCTATAGAAAGCAAAAATGACACGGAGGCTGCGCCAGGTTAAGTTCTCATACCTGACTCTTGGGGTTGACCTCCTCCTTGAATCGCTTTCCTTTTTCCGTTCCGTCGCGCGGGCACCTAGCCTCTTCACTTCCTTATGGCCTTCCTTCTTTACTTCCTTCAGTTCTTTGACTTGCCTCTTCCCGACGGACTGACCCTAAACTCCGTCACGGACGCTGCTGCTGCATTCCTTATGCACTTTGTAGGGCGGCTTTATGCCGCCCTCCTGGGTGCCTCTGTCACTGTTGGGGGAGGACCTTGCTCCTCCCTCTTGGGTTCTCTTCCTCCCCCGTTGTTGCCACACCAATACCGCAATGCTCTCCCAAATCAAAAACCTCGGCCGCTATTTCTTCAGCAACACCTCCAGCCCGATCAAATTCTCCCGAATCTCAACGCCGCGAAACTCCGTCTGTGCCACCAACTCTTCAAATCCCTTCCTGGTGTACGCGCGCTTCAGCAGCATGAACCGAAACGTCATTTTCGTAATCACCCTGTTCGCGGCGCTCAACCCCATCTCCTCTACTGCTTCGTTGATCGATTCTCTGGACGCGTCTTTTCGCAGATCGACAATCAGCGCTCGCCCTCCAGGCTTGAGAACACGATACATCTCCTCCAGCGCGCGTTTCGGTTCGCTGAAATTCTTGAAAGCCGCGCTGCAAACGGCGAAATCGAACGTCTCCTTCGCAAACGGCATGCTGGAGGCGTTCCCTCGCCGGAAGTCCACTCGCACACCCGCCTTCTCGGCATTCCCGCGCGCTATCTCCACAAACGTTTTGCTGATGTCCAAACCAGTGATCTTGTAGTCTCCAAGCTTCGCCAATTCGATCGCGAAGTATCCAGGCCCGGGTGCCACTTCCAGCACATTGTTTTGTGGTGCAATCTGTTCCGCGGTTCGGCGGGCCAGATCCCTGAATCTTTCCATGGATTTCTGCGTAAGCTCCGCATACCACCTTGCAACCGCGCCCTCCATTCCCCATCCTTTATAAGGTTTTACACTCGATGCTCGAGCCGTCATAAGCTCCTCCTTTCCTGCACCGATTCTGGACGGCTCGACAACTCGCTTGAACCCATATTCGGCCAGCGCAATCCTGCCATCGGCGAACGCCAATTTTCGAGCGGCGAATTTCTTTCGGCAAAAGTGAAATCCCTCCCAGCCCTCGGTTTTTCTTCTCATCTCCTCGGTTGATTCCTTGTTTCCCTCTGTGATCTCTGCGGCCTCCGGGTAAACCCTTCACCTTCTCCCAAGTGGTCATCCCGAGCGGAGTGCGCTCTTTGCGCCCCGCGCGCTTCCTCACGACGGAGGGATCGCGGGCTTGCTCACCGTCTAGTACTTTTCATTTATTGCGCCACTTTTTCTGCCCACTACAATGTCCGCAATCTGGCGTGTGTACTCGGAATGCTCAAGCTCTGGAGATCGCTCCCGTGAAAAATCTGCTCGTTTGTTTTTTCCTGCTCCTTACGGCCACCGCTCTCGCAGCGCAAGAGCCCACTCCTCAGCCGATCCAGATTGGTGGGGTTACCTTTTCCGGCAGCATTCGAGAGCGTTACGAAGTTTGGAACTGGTTTGAGCCCGCCAGCGGCAACAATCTCTACAGCTACTCGGGGACCGTCATTCGTTTCGGTTTTTCCCAGAAACGCGAGCACTTCGATTGGAACATCGAGTTCGAGGCTCCCGTTCTCCTCGGCCTCCCCAACAACGCCGTACATCCCGCTCCCCTGGGACAATACGGCCTGGGCGGTTCCTACTACGCAGCAAATGACAACAATCAGAACACCGCGTTCATCTTCCCCAAGCAGGCATTTATCCGTATCAAAGGCGACCATTCCAGCCTGCGCATGGGCCGTATGGAGTTCACTGATGGTAGCGAGGTAAAACCAAAGGACGAAACGCTAGCCTCCCTCAAAGCCGACCGCATCGGCCAGCGCCTCATCGGCAATTTCGGTTTTTCCGACGTTATGCGCAGTCTGGACGGTTTGCAATATCTCTACGCCGACGGTCCGTTGACATTCACTGCCGTCAGCGCCATACCCACGCGCGGCGTCTTTCAGGTGGATGGTTGGGGATGGGTGAAAACTCCCGTGACCTACGTTGCCCTCACCCGTCAGGAGGAATTGGGAACGACTCACTCGGAGTGGCGCCTCTTCGGAATCTATTACAACGATGACCGCCCTCTCGTGAAGACCGACAACCGTTCGGCTGCCGCCAAAGGCGGCGACCTGGGCGGCATCAATATCGGCACCTATGGTGCGCACTTCATTTCCGCCACACCCACTTCTTCTGGAACCTTCGATCTTCTTGGCTGGGGCGCTCTTCAAAGCGGCAGTTGGGGACGTCTGGCGCAACGCTCCGGCGCGGGCGCAATTGAAGGCGGCTGGCAGCCGAACTTCGCCGCTCGCGTCCGTCCCTGGTTTCGTCTCGGTTACTACTACTCCAGTGGCGATCGCAATCCCAACGATGGAACCCACGGCACATTCTTCGCCATACTTCCCACTCCTCGCACCTACGCGCGCTTCCCCTTCTTCAATTCCATGAACAACACCGACGCCTTCGTCGAAGTCATGCTCCGCCCAACCAAAGCCCTCACCGTCCGCAGCGACGTACACGGTCTCTGGCTGACCAACAAAAATGATTTGTGGTATTCCGGTGGCGGCGCCTTCCAACCCTGGACTTTCGGCTTCAACGGCAGGCCCTCTGGCGGTTCCAATTCACTCGCCACTCTCTATGACATCAGCGGCGACTACAAATGGAAGTACGGTCTTTCCTTCGGCCTGTACTTTGGCTACGCCGAGGGTGGCAACGTCATCAAGAAAATCTATCCCATCAATTCCAGCGGCGCTCTAGGCTACTCCGAACTCAACTACCGCTTCTAGTCTCCGCTGGCACGGCCAACTCTTCTCCCTCTCGCGCAGTTCGTGAGTTGATCCCTGGCTGTACCTCTGTGTTTCTCTTCCCGGTCTTCAGTCACAAGGGCTCTTTCGGAGCCTGATCGATAGTCACCAGCGAATACAGAAAGAGCAATACGCCAACGCCAGTCAACAGTCCACCTAATGACACAAACACCACGAATGCAATCGGCCGGGACCACAGAAGACAAATCGCCTCCACCAGCAGACCCAGCAGTATCAAGGTCCCGGAGATTCGCAGCCGCTGCTCAATTTTGCTGGTCACTGTTAGGCATTACCTCCTTCCATAGCTTTACCTTATCCAACTGCCCCACGTTGTGAACCACATCGTGGCAGCCGCTGGACACACATGACAGTGTATTCGCCTTTATCGCCGGCAGCGTTGCCGGATCGGCGTTGTGCGTTGCGCCTTCCTCAAACGAGCGCGCGCCAAGGTGACAATGCAGGCATTCGCGGTTGTTGAACGGCTCGTGCAATTTGATGTCCTCAGGCCGCGGCTGCGCCTTGAGGTAGTAGACATACACATGCCGCAGGCCGCCCAGCTTCGCCTTGAGCGTTCCGAACATGGCGTAGTTCGTATGGCACGTGTAGCAAGCCTCGTCCGCGGGCACCCGATGGTTTTGATAATGCGCCGCGGCAAGGTGCATCGGATCGTCCACCAGGAGGCTTTTGCCGTAAGGCTCCATGATGTGGCAGGAAAGACAGAACGTCGTGCTCTTCGACCGCTCCATCTCGTTATCCATCCCTATCAATAGACAGAACAGCGGCAGAAAGAACAGCACGCCGAACGCAAGTATCTTCCCCTCCGGACGAATTGTGATCGTCGGACGAAGTACCAGCACGCCAGCCAGAACTGCGCTGAACAGGACCAGCACTACGATAGCGATCGTCGGCATAAGCGTTACAGAAGCCAGCGCGCTCCTATTTCTTCCCCTTACTTTTTCAAACTACGAATGTACGCGACGAGATCCTTGACCTGCTCGGGCTTCAGGCTCTTTCCATACGCGGGCATCTTGCCTTTTCCATCGGTGATGATGGTAGTAAGATCCGCGTCGCTCATGCCCTGTACGGCTGCGGAAGCAAAGTCCTGAGTTTTTAACGCGTCCTTGCCCTTCCCGTCCGCACCGTGACAGCCGGCGCACTTGGCCTTGTACGTCGCAGCCGCGGATGCCACGTCAGCTCTCGCTGGGCTGTTGAACAGGCACGCGCCCGCCAGCATC
>Ga0210383_10002957_pt1 | contig 15316 bp, 10 predicted proteins | sample IncBWC14OmetaG_FD_160072 | JGI IMG/M metagenome (GOLD analysis project Ga0210383, IMG submission 160072) | Forest soil microbial communities from Barre Woods Harvard Forest LTER site, Petersham, Massachusetts, United States - Inc-BW-C-14-O ...
GCCATCTGTTGAGCGATTCGCGGACAGCCCCAGTTGGGTTTACGCTGCTTCATTTCGACGACCGCACGGATGAGTTCTGCGCAAGGAGAAGCTGTGAAATTTGTGGATGGAATTCCGATCTGGGGTACGCCAGACGAGGGGGCGGTATCGCAAATCAAGACGTGTGCAAGGACTGCGGACAAGGTGGCGTTGATGGCCGACCACCATAAAGGATATGCGGTCCCCATCGGTGGAGTCGTGGCCTACCGCGATTCAATAAGCCCAAGTGGCGTCGGTTACGACATCGCGTGCGGGAACAAGGCCGTCTTGCTTGACATGCCGGGAACTTCGCTCCGCGCGGACATCAAGACAATCATGGATGAAGTATGGACCACGATTAGCTTTGGCGTTGGACGACGCAATGCGGAACGCGTCGATCATTCCTTATTTGATAGTGGTGCCTGGAAATGCCAGGCCGCCGCACCGCTGAAGGAAATGGCACGGCAGCAGTTAGGCACAGTGGGCAGTGGGAATCATTACGTCGATCTTTTCACCGATGAATTGGACCGCGTATGGATCGGCGTGCATTTTGGATCGCGCGGATTGGGACACAAGACGGCGACGTGGTTCCTGAAGCAGGCTGGAGCTAAAGATGGTATGGACGTTGAACCGTGCGTCATCTCTGCGGGCTCCGATCTAGGCGCACAATATATCGAGTGTATGAACCTGGCCGGACAATTTGCCTACGCCGGGCGCGACTGGGTGTGCGGGAAGGTGGCCAGCATTCTCGGCGCCCCTATTGTCGAGGAAGTTCACAACCATCATAACTTTGCCTGGCGCGAGACCCACGACGAGGAAGAATTGTGGGTCGTGCGCAAGGGAGCGACGCCTGCGTTTCCTGGCCAGAAGGGCTTCGTCGGCGGAACGATGGGCGAAACGTCTGTGATCCTTGAGGGCGTCGAGAACGAAGATGCGAAGTATTCGTTGTACAGCACCGTGCATGGTGCCGGTCGCGTCATGGGCAGGATGGAAGCGAAGGGTAAAGTAGACCGCAAGACTGGAGAGGTTAAACGGGCCGGAAGGGTGACGCAAGAGATGATGGACGGTTGGCTGATGCGCGCCAATGTCGAACTACGTGGAGGGGGCCTGGACGAATCGCCGGATTGTTACAAACGGCTGCCGGATGTGCTGGCGGAGCACGGCGACTCCATCAAGATTCTTCACACGCTTACGCCGGTGGGAGTTGCGATGGCAGGTGCAAACGAACACGACCCCTACAAAGACTGAGCCGCGCACTCAGTTCGGGCTTCTTGAATGTCGCCGATTTCCAAGGGCATTCGTGCGGACAGCGCCTTCGGGAGGGACACCGCAGCAAGGTTGGAGACGAGAAAAAGTCACGCACGCGGGCTTCCGGCCCGGCATTAAAGGCCCGTTTGAAGTTGCGCGACCCCCGCCGTGGATACCTTGACGTCGTCCTCGGAATTCCCGCCGCTAAAGGCAGCGATCAGATACCCGTTTTTCCCGCGAACGATCACACCCCCTTTCCATCCGAATTCCCCCGTCATAGGAGGGCGCACCTGGCTACCGCTGTCTTTCAGCGTATCCGCCATCTCTGCCACTTTGGCATAGGCAATACCGAGGAGGTTGGCCCCCTTGTCGTTCTGCGAAGGGTCGTCCTTAAGTCTGCCAACCACCGCCATTTTCGAGCTCCACGATTGGACTCTGTCGCCTTCGAAGTACGCCACGACGGCCACGCCACCGATTCGAAGTTGCTCTGCGCGTGCTCGCATGGCCAGTAGCGCCGAGTCCGCTAGACTATCGAAACGGTTAGCAACGGTGGGCCCGTTCAGGAAAGCCGGATCCATTTCTGCAATATCCACGCGAAAGCTGACCGAACCTGCCGTCGGAAAATCAGCCGGAACTTTTTGCGTCACCCGGCCAGTGGCTGCCCACTCCGTTCCTCGCTGAAACGTCGTGATAAATCCAACGCAGCTTAAGGCGATAACATCATGTCCCATCGTGGTATGAAAAACCCGACCCTTGCCGTAGTTCACAACGATGAGACTCGGCTCGTCATGTCCGGTGCCCTTGTTCTCTGGGTCAGAATGAGCGGTTGCAAGCACAGCCATATTTTCTCCAGGTCCACGGAGCGTTGCATAGAGCTCATCGGAGCCGTGCATCCACACGCGCGGCAACCCCTTCATAATCGGGTGTTGGAGTGTCTGCGTCACGACCTGATAAGGTAAACGAGCTCCGTGGGAGCCGGCGGGCCCGGGCGAATCGTCCGAGACCAGCTTGCCCTCCTTTAAATACCACAGCGGACCAGACTTTTCGGTGCGGCCTCTCCAACCCCCGACCCCGGTCATCCGGTTGAATGCCTGCCAACCGGGAAACGCATTATCTGTCCCATGGACGACTATTAGTCCTCCGCCCTTGTTTACAAATTGGTCCAACTGGGCCCGCAGGTCGGCCGGCCAGTCCGGAGCGTCGTAATTCAAAACGATTGCCTGATACCCGCTGAACTCAGGCTTGAAGTTGGTGAAGTCCTCACCAAACCGGGGAGATGTTGCGATGGAGACACGGAATAATCCCGTGTCCTCAAGTTCCTTTTTCAAAACGCGTGTGGTCAGTTGCCAGTCGTGGTATAGACCACCGCTCTGTCCATCCAGAAGCAGGACGCGTATCGGCTCGGCGTGCGAAGCCGTAGGTGGCGCGCAAAGCGCCGTCGTGTATTGTGTTGCCAAGAGAATGATGAACACGAATCTTTTCATGCTTTCTCTCCGTTTTAGAAAATCGCACTGCCGGCCGACACCCGGCAGACACACACAAAAACTGCTCCCTGGCAACCTTTCGAGACCGGCAATTGGAAGCTGTCAAATGTCATTTTGCCGTGAAATCCTACATTACAAATTGCCGGAGCAGCTGGCTGAACAGCTCTTGGGCGAGGACGAGAAATGACACGATCGACTGCCGCGATCGCATCCCTGTGATACGTGATGATGCGTCGGTATATGGCGGCGAATCGCTGGCGGTTTGCGGAGTAGGCGCAATCGCCACAGAGCAGCTGAATTCGGATGCGAAACTGAACGGCCTGTGGTTGGTTGATTTCGCGCGCTTCCAGAATCTGTTTCGGGAGACCGTTTTGTGCGACACGGATCATGGTTGGGGCAAGATGTTCTGTGCTGATAGAGTTTGGGCGTTTTTCGCCGTGGAAGTGCCGCTAGTTTGCGCTTTCTTGCGCTCGTGGCTCATGCAACAATTCCGGCTTATAGTCCCGAGAAAACTTGATTTCGGCTAAGCCATCGGGGGCTAAAGACTCCGCTCTCATTCGTACCGGAGCGTCTGGATCGGATCGACCTTCGTCGCTCTCCGTGCAGGTATATAGCACGCTGCCAGCGCGACTCCCAAGAGCACAGCGGTCACGCTAGCAAAAGTCGCAAGGTCGGTTGGCGCAATTCCGAAGAGCAGGCTGGTCATCAGCCGCGTAAAAAAAAGCGCCAGCACAAGGCCCATGGCAACTCCTATGGCGATCATTCCCGCGCCCTGTTTCATCACCAGCCCGAGCACATCGCCTGTCTGCGCGCCCAGCACCATGCGCAATCCAAATTCTTTCGTCCGCCGTACCACCGAGTAGGACACCACTCCGTAGATCCCGACTGTCGCGATAGCCAGCGCGACAGCGGAGAACAGCGTCAGCAACAACGTCAGAAATCTTGGCCGCGCCTGCGCCCGTGAAAGGACGTCTTCCATCAGCCGCACATCCGCGAGCGGAAGCGACGAATCGATCTCGTTCAACCGCTGGCGAACTTCTCCCGCCAACGAGTGCGGATCGCCGCCCTGCGCCCGCATCACCACGTACATGTCCGTATAACCGGCCGCCGCCGGCTGCCGGTAGGGCAGATACAATTCGGTTCCCGCCGGCCGGTCGAGTCCGGCGTTCTTCACGTCGTCCACCACGCCGATGACGGTGCACCACGCCTTGGTTCCGCCCGGACGCGCGCGTCGCCCGACCGGGTTCTGATTCGGCCAGAAGGTCTTAGCCATGGCTTCGTTCACTATGATGACCTGCGGCGCGTCCGCCCCGTCGCGCTCGTCAAACAAACGGCCATCCATCAGCCGAATTCCCATGGTCGCAAAATAGTCTTTGCTCGCGGCCTGATAAAAATCCACGTTTTGTATCGGCCCGTCCTTGGTCATCACAAATCCTTCGATTTCTGTGTCGTTCATGTTCGGCGGACGCATCGGTGCCAGCCCGCTGACCAGCGCGGCCGATTGCACTCCCGGGAGACTCGTCAGCCGTGCGTCCAAGCGCGTCCAAAAATCTGTGATCTTTGCCGCGTCGGTGTACGTTCCGCTCGGCAAAGATACGTGCATCGTAATTACATTGTCGGGACGAAGCCCGGTGTGCACCTCTTGCAATTTCCAGAACGCCCGTAGCATCAAGCCGCAGCCGATGAGCAATACCAAGGCCATCGCTAGCTCGCCGGCCACCAGCGCCCGGCGGAAAAACTGCGCTCCCGCCGAGCCCGTCGTGCTCCCCGCCGTGTCTTTCAACGATTCGGAAATTCCGCTGACAATCAAGGGCGCAAGCGGGGCCAGACCAAAAAGCACTCCCGTAATCACGCTCGTCACCAGCGCAAACATCAGCACGTGCCAATCCATCGTGATTTCATCGGCGCGTGGTATTCCTCCCGCATTAGTGAGCTGAACCAGCCGCACTCCTGCAAACGACAGCGCCATGCCCAACAAGCCTCCGCAGAACGACAGCAGGATTCCTTCGGTCACAAATTGACGCGCTAGACGCGCCAGACTGGCTCCCAATGCGCCTCGGATTGCAATTTCTCTCCGCCGCGCCTCCGCTCGCGCCAGCAACAGATTAGCGACGTTCACGCTGGCGATCAGCAGTACGAACGCCACCGCTCCCAGCAGCATCAGCAATGCAGGCCGCACGCCCGAAACAACTTCCCCCTGCAACAGGAAACTGACGATCGTGTGATTCTTCGGGTCAAAGCTGTGCGTCTTCGGGGCCCGGTGCTCCCCATAAGACTGTACCAGGGCTGCTAGCTCACCCTGCGCTTGTGCCGCCGGTACGTCCGGTTTCAGTCGCCCCAGCAGATAATAATTGTGCCCACCGCGCTCACCCGGGTGGGCCGGGTCCAGCTGCAAAGCCGTCCAAACTTGTGCCGGATCTTGTTCGCCTGGCGGAAATTGAAATCCCTTAGGCATGACGCCAATTATCGTGCACTTCAATCCGTCCAGCCGCGTTTCGCGCCCCACGACATTTGGATCTCCGGCAAAGACAGCTTGCCAAGTGCCGAAAGATAAGTCCGCGACTACTGCGGCTCCCGGCACATCGTCCGATTGCGCAATCAAACGTCCCATGACTGGAGCCACGCCAATCGTCTCCAGCAGTCCACCGCTCAAATAGGCCGCGGTAACCCGGACAGGTTGCGTTTTGCCAGCAAGATTCGCTCCGCCCGTGACCCACGCATCCAGTGACGCCCAGGAGTGCGTGTCGCGCTTCAGGTCGATAAATTCCGGTCCGGAAATCCAGAACCGGTGCAACCCGCCGTTCGGAAACGTCGGAAACTCGCTGTACACCCGAACCAACTGCTCGGGATGCGAGTACGGCAGTGGCTGAAGCAGCACGGCGTTCACCACCGTACAAATCCCCGTCGTCGCTCCAATTCCAAGCATGAGGCATAGCACCGCCGCCGCCGTGAACCCCAAGTTTTTGCGCATCATCCGCAGCGCAAACTGCACGTCCTGCCGCATCGTTCCCATCGCGAACCTCCGCTGCCTGTGAATACGTTCGAATCGGGCTTATGTTTCCGCCCTTTGAAACTCTAAAGACAACAGACGGCCCAAACACGCCGTTGCTTCCCGCCTTAATTCCGAGTCTCTCCTGTCTCTTGCGAATTGATACGGTGGCAGTGAAACGATCGGATCCGCGAAACCCGCTGCAACTAAGAAGACAAACACCGGAAGGCTTCATTGAGTATTTGTGCCGATGTTGACCGTAAACGGCAGCGAGCAAGAGTCTTTGAAAAGTCAGGCTGCGGCTGGTGACCACGATAGCAGGGAAGTGGATGAAAAGAACCACCAAATGGCGCATCGAAGCAAGGTAGCGGGGCGGGGAATCCTGAGGAATCATGCGCGAATTAACAATTCGCCAACCACAAGCGCCAAGGGCAGAGCGGGTATAGCGGTGCTAGTTAGGGTTAGAGCGCCTTACACCACGGTCGCATTGTGTTCCCACGGGAGTCCGCGCTAACTTGCCCATTAGATTCGAGAATGACGGATCGTGGAGCGGAAGTATGGTACGACATAGCGTCCTGGCGCTGGCTTGCTGGATTGCATTTCTCATCCCGGAGGCACGAGCCCGAGAATCTGTTGTGTATGCGATATTGGCAATCGCAGCGCAGCCGGGCGCCGCTGTTTCCAAAACGCAAGTCTTCAAAACTGAGATTTTCGCGGTGGATCCCGAGACGGGAAAGCAGCGCTTGGTGTTCTCGGACGCGAACAGCCCTTTCTTCCTGCTAACGGGAGCCATCGCAGTGGCAGGAGGTAGGATTTTCGCCGATGGTATCGAGCGGAAAAGCCTCGCTAGTCCGGCCTTCTACCTTGGGCCCGAGGTTCTCTACGAGCTTTCGACGGATGGTTCGGGGCAAGCGCGTAAAGTCTTTGACATGGGAAGCGGCGAACAGCGCCTTGACTTCAACAACCTTTTCTTCAACTCCCTGGGTTCAAAGCTAGGCCACATCAGCTTTGTCGATGGGAATGCGTATCTCTTTATCCGTGACACGGAGACCGGAAAACTGCTGAGGAAGTCCGAACTCATCGGCTGGAGATTTGGTACGGGGGAGAATGTCGGCTGGATGCCGGACGACAAGCGCATTTTCTTTACGGAAGCGTTCCCTGGCGCAGGCCCGGAAGCCTTGTGGAGTACGCCGGGTTCGCTGGTGGGAACCTACGTGCTGGACGAAAACGGAGCCACCGTGGAACGGCTGGCGCCGGAAGTCGAGCTGCATCCGAAGATTGCGGGCATGCAGGCATCGGAGGAGTCCCCAGCCTATCTGATCGGGACACTGCCAGACGGTGGGCTTCTGCTCCACGACTATCAACGTGGCCCTGCCGGTGGTGGCGTGTATCTCTATGAGTTGGATCTAGCCAGGAAAACGCAAAAGATCTTTCCCTTGCAGGCGGAGGGCAAGGCGGACGCTTTTCATCTCTCCCGCTCCGGCGATCGGTTGGCCTTCGCCGGCATGCGAAAGCAATCCATGAAGCAGCTCCAGATTGCGGCGATATCCAGTGTGTGGCTTATGGAGTTGAAATCTGGCCAGCAGCGGAGATTGCTCTTCTTCCCGCCGCAACTCGAAACCCATGGCGTCGGCGGTCCCTGGATCAACTTGATCGGGTGGCTGGAGGACAAATGATGATCCCCCGACCCGTTATGGAATGGCCCGTAAAAGCAGCGCGCGAATTTTCATCTCTGGGACAATCCTGAATACGATTATCGCCTCGATACAGCATGTAGACTCTGGAGGGCGCGAACGCGAGTGCGCTTTGGAGCGCACGTGTATATAAGGACCAGCGGAAGTTGATTCGAGCAAGCGAGGATTATAGAGCGGTTTTTCGAAGTCGCTTTGTTTGCAAGGCAGCTTTTTTGAGCGGCTGACGATTTGATATCTTCAAGATTTGCCGCGAGTTCAATGGTCCCTGGGATTTCGCAATGTCATTCAAAACTCCCCGAAACCACATACACCCCGCGTCAGTATGGCTGGTTGCCGGATGAAGGAGGTACTCTTCAAAAGTTCCAACATCCATCGGAATTGCCATGGCATCGAGGTCGAACACGCTGGCGTACGCACGGATGAGTCGCTCCGGGATTACGGCAATGAGGTCAGATTGCGCGACCACATGCAAAGCCTGGAGGTAGTGAGGAACGCTTAGCGCCACGTTTCGCTCGTGGCCCTCGTCCCGAAGCCATTTGTCCACCGGATCTTCGGTGAACTCCCTTCCAACCACGGCAACATGCTTGGTTTTCAGAAACTCCTCTTGGCCGATAATCTGACTTGTGATCGGATGACCGCGTCTCACGGCGCACGCGTCGCGGTCGGTAAACAGGCGCTGCTGATAAAAGCCCTTGAAACAATTCGGGGCGCAGGCAATGGCTACATCCACGGCACGGCCAACTTCGAAGGGATCGAGGGTATTTCCCCCGCCAAGCTGAACTCGAATAGAGACGCTGGGAGCCTCGGCCTGCAGTCTTTTCAGCAGAGGGGGAAGTAATAGATCACCTGCGTAGTCAGACACGAACAATCGGAACGTGCGCGTACTACTGGCCGCGTCAAATTTATCGCTGATCAACAAATCTCGCACGCGAGAGAGCACGTCTTTCAGCGGATAGCGCAGAGCCTTACCTCGGGCCGTAAGTTGCATTTGCGGCCCAACGCGCACGAGCAGGGGATCTCCAAGAAGAGTGCGGAGCCTTTTCAGTGCATGGCTCATCGCAGGTTGTGAGAGGGCCACTCTGTCAGCCGCTCGCCCGACGCTGACCTCCTCAAGGAGCGATTCAAGAGCGATAAGGAGATTCAAATCCAGCGCAGCTAGATTCGTCATGTGAATGTCGCTTATCCACGCAATCGATTGCAAGAATATAGCCGGCGCGATGTACAGTCAATTCTGTAAATTCATTGTCCGGCTCCCTGCGGCTAAGTGCAACGAAGCCCTTGGGAGAGACTGCTCAAATTCACTTGGCTCTGACCGCAAGGCAGGATTGAATTCGGCTCGGATGGCAAGGTGGCGCCAGGAAGGAACTCGTCTGAAATGCAAACGAGGACAGTGCTGTTGCCGGTGCTTCTAGTTTCGTGGCTCGTCGGAAGCGTTGGCGTGCAGGAGAAACAACCCAACAAAGGAGAAACAAAGGAGATGTCAAATACTGGAAACTTTGAATTGCTTACTCCGAATACCATGCCTAAGGCGGTTGGCTATTCGCAGCTCGCGACGGTGACCGGTGGGACGATCGTATTCGTTGCCGGCCAAGTTGCAATGGATAAGTCTGGCAACGTTGTGGGCAAGGACGACTTCCGAGCCCAAGTTCAACAAGTCTTCGAAAACCTGAAGGCAGCGATTGGGGCCGCGGGCGGGACTTTCAACGACGTAATCAAATTGAATAGCTACTTCCTTGATCTGTCCCATTTACCTGAGTTCCGAGAGGTTCGGGACAAGTACGTGAGTCTCAGCAATCCGCCTGCTAGCACGGCAGTTCAGGTCCCTAAGCTATTTCGGTCCGAATTCCTCGTGGAAATTGAAGCTGTCGCCGTCGTCAAGAACAAGTGAAATCAGACGTTAGGGGATCATCCCACAATGGCGAAGGCCATAGCGCTCGGCGACATTCCGACGACGATGGGCGTTCCGGGAACGTTGGTCGAGGTGCGGATCGGGATGAGCAGATTCGGGCCTGCGGTCACGTAGAGCGTCTTGCCGTTTGGAGTTACGGCGAGGGTGAATGCCTGTGGAGGGACCGCAATGGGAGCTCCCGCTGTGTTGGAGGTCACCCGGATCGGCGTCACGGTATTGCCGCCAGAATTGAGGACGTAAAGCGTCCGTCCGTTGGGCGTGACAGCCATATCGAAGGGCTTGTGGCCCACCGGGATTGCGGGCAGGGCGGTATTACTCGCGGTGCGGATTGGCGTCACGGTGTCGTCGTCTGTGTTGGAGACATAGGCCATCTTGCCGTTCGGGGTGACAACGATGGCGGAAGGTTGGTTGCCGACCGGGATGGGCGGCCCTGGCGTGTTGGTCCGCACATGGATTGGCGTTACGGTGGCATCGTTTAAGTTGCCGACGTAAATCGTCTGGCCGTCCGGCGTGATAGCGGCCGAGTTGGGGAATCCGCCGACCGGGATGGCCAGCCCGGCGGTGTTGGTGGATACGCGGATCGGCGTGACGGTGTTGTCGCTGTCATTCACGGTGTAGACGGTTCTGCCGTCGGGCGTGATCACTATGCGGCTCGGCGAGTTGCCAACCGGGATCGGGGCCAGTGGGCTGTTGGTGGAGACGCGGATCGGGGTCACCGAGTTCGCGTTGGCGTTGCCGACGTAGACGGTCCTGCCGTTGGGTGTCACGACCAGAGCGAACGGTTCGTCGCCCACAGGTATTGGAGAGAGGGCCGTGTTAGTAGCCGTGCGGATCGGAGTTACGGTGTTGAGCACGCCGTTGGGCACGTAGACGGTCTTCCCATTGGGTGTCACCACGACGGACTGGGCTCCTCCCCCGATTACGATGGTTGAGCCGGCGATGCGGGTACGCGTATTTACTGGTGTCACCACGCCGGCGGCAATTGTACCCGACACCACGTATGCGACCACTGCGTCCATCGTAACCTCCCCATACTGACCTTCGGAGCTTGACGGGCGCGCCACGCGTACAGTCCGTCCTCAGATCTTTTGTAAGACAGATAGTGGCGTGATTCAACGGAGTTCTCGGCTCATCTGACTCTTGAGTTTAGGCGACGGATACTTGGTGTAGCAAGCGGGAGATTCATCAGCTAAGTCTGGTGGGGCCAGGTGGAGCGTACGATGCGTGAGCCAGAGGTCTAAATCGGGAATTCCGGTCAAATTAATAGCCGCTGACAGTGATAAACTTTTCCGTTTCACTGGAGGTCGGTATGACCGCTGGACGCTGTCTGATATCGTTCGTACTCGTCGTCATTGCCCAATTCTCGAGCGTGTCTTCGTCCGCGCAACAAAATCCGCAGAGCATCGACCCGAGCCTGTACTCCGCGATGCGTTGGCGTCTGCTCGGTCCCTACCGCGCTGGCCGTGTCACGGCCGTCGCCGGGATTTCCGGAGATCCCGCAGTCTATTACATGGGCACACCGGGAGGCGGAGTATGGAAGACGACCGATGGCGGACGCGTTTGGAATCCCATCTTCGATGATCAGCATGTCGCGTCCATCGGTGCCGTGGCTCTCGCGCCCTCCAATCCCAACATTATTTACGTCGGAACCGGCGAGCAGACGCTCGGTAACGGCGTGTACAAATCTACTGATGCAGGTGCTACGTGGATGCACATCGGGCTCGAGAAGACCCGCTACATTAGTTCTATTGTCGTCGATCCGCACAACTCCAATATTGTCATCGTCGGCGCTCTCGGCCATCCCGTGACCGGCGTCTCATCCGAACCCGCGGAACGCGGCGTTTTTAAATCCATTGACGGCGGCAAAACGTGGACACGCGCGCTTTCGAAAGACGAACTTGACGGCATCGCCGATATGTACGCGGACCCCGGGAATCCGCGAGAAATTTTTGCTTCGATGTGGCATCCGCGCGACCCTCTCTCTAGTCCGGGCGACAGCACCAAGCAAGACGGATGGATCTATAAATCTACGGATGAAGGTTCCACCTGGGACCAAGTTGCCGGTATGGGGCTGCCCTCCGAGCCGCTCGATCGGGTCGGACTGGCCATCGCTCCGGGCACCCGTGGCCGGCGGGTGTACGCCATCACCGGGCTGGGACTTTTTCGTACTGACGATGCCGGCGACACGTGGCGCAAAATCACCACCGACCCGCGCATCGTCGGCAACCGTTATATCAGCCGCGTCTACGTTGATCCGCGCAATCCCGACATCGTGCACGTGATGCAGACTTCCACCTATCGCTCGACCGACGGCGGCCAGATCTTCGCCGCTTTCAAAGGCGCACCGGGCGGCGACGACTATCACGTTCTATGGGTCGATCCGCAGAATACCAACCGCATGATTCTTGGAGTCGATCAAGGCGCCACCATCAGCATCGACGGAGGGAAGACGTGGAGTTCGTGGTACAACCAGCCGACGGGGCAGTTCTACCACGTCATCACCGACAATCAATTCCCGTACGTCGCCTATGCGCCACAGCAGGATAGCGGCACCGCCGCAGTCCCTAGCCGCAGCGATTACGGCGAGATCAGTTTTCGTGACTGGTTTTCCATTGGCGGCTTCGAGTTCGGCTACATCGCGCCCGATCCGCTGAACTCGAATATTGTTTACTCGGGTGGCTGGTACGGCAGCGTGGTGCGCTTCGACAAAACCACCGGACAGATTGTCCACGTCTTCGTTCCCGGAAGCCAGGACCGCACCTCGCAGATGCCGCCACTGGTTTTCTCGCCGCAGAACCCGCGAACGCTGTACTTTGGCACGCAATACGCGATGAAGACGACGAATAACGGCGATACCTGGCAGCGCATCAGTCCCGATCTCACCGTCCGTACGGGTGCACCAGCGACGGCTGAGAGCGGTGACGCCGGCGGACACGACCTGGAAGACGAGTCTTCGGGTCGCACCTCCGATGGAGATGAGAAGGATTCTGCGCTGGAACAAACTCCTCGTAGACGCATGGCGCTGACGGCGCTCTCGCCTTCGCCCATCGTTCCCGGCATGATCTGGGCCGGGACCGGCAACGGCATCATCCAAATGACCCGAGATGCCGGTAGTACCTGGCAGAACGTTTCGCCTCCCGATCTGAAAGCGGACACCATGGTGAGCATCATCGAGCCTTCACACTTCGATGCGAATGCCGCTTATGTCGCCATGATCAATTTTCGCGACGCGACCCCTTACGTTTATCGCACTAGGGACAGCGGCAAGTCCTGGCAAAAAATTACGGAAGGACTTGAGCCCAGCCCGATCGCCCGCGTGGTACGCGAAGATCCTCAGCGAAAAGGGCTTATTTATGCCGGCACGCAGAATGCCGTGTATGTTTCCTTCGACGACGGCGATCATTGGCAATCGCTGGAACTGAATCTGCCCACCGCGGACATACGCGATTTGGCGGTGCACAATAATGATCTTGTGGTCGCCACCTACGGACGCGCTCTTTGGGCGCTGGACGATCTCTCTCCACTGCGGCAAGCCAGCACGCAAATCGCCGGCTCGAATGCGTTTCTGCTACAACCCGCAACCGCTGTCCGCGTTCGCTGGGACAACGATCAGGAAACTCCCCTGCCTCCGGAAGTTCCCGCGGGACAGAATCCTCCCGACGGCGCGATGCTTTATTACTATTTGAAAGTAGCGCCATCGTCGCCGATCACGCTTGAAATCCATGACGCAAAAGGCACACTGGTCCGCCGTTTTTCGAGCGAGCCGCCGGCGCCCGACAAAACCATCAAGAACGTTCCCGATTATTGGTTCGCCCCGCTCGCAGGCATTCCGAAAAATCCGGGGCTCAATCGTTTCGTGTGGGACCTGCACTACGATCCACCTCCCACGCTGCAGTACAGCTACTACGGGAATACAGTCGATTATGTCGAATACACGATCTCGGGCCACGCCATCGCAGGCGATACCCCGCGCGAGCAGACACAAGGACCGCTCGCTGTTCCGGGCGAATATCAGGTTGTTCTGACAGTCGGCGATCAGAAATTGGCGCAGCCGCTCTTGCTCACACTCGATCCGCGCCTTCACGTTTCGCAATCGGACCTCGACCAGCAATTCGCAACAGCCCTGAAGATCGAGGCGGGATTAAAGTCGAGCTACCGCGTATTCGGCGAACTGACGGCGCTGAGCAAGGAAATTACGGAGCGCAAGAAGAACCTCGAATCCAACGCGCAAGCGAAAGAGGCGGCGGAAGCGATAAAAAATGTCGAGACGCAAGTCAACGCCATCCAGAGCGGCACGCCCGCGTCGCCGGGGATCGGGCCGATCAATCGCGATCTCGCGCGCATGGCGTTCATGGTCGAAAGCGGTGACGCGGCTCCGTCCGGCGCCGTGCAATCGGTGATCCAGGAATCCTGCGGCGGACTTACAAAGCACCTGGCCGAATGGCGTGCGCTCGAGACGCACGTGCTCCCGGTGGTAAACGCCACGCTTGAAAAGTACAAGGTCGCTTTACTGCCGCTCGCAAGCACGGGCGCAGTGAAGACTGCGGACGATCCTCCCGGCGACGCCTGCCAACCGTAGTCAAAGAGGTCGATTGACTGCGGCACTCGCGTCCTAACCGTAAAGTCCGTGTTGTCAATCCTTTTATCTTGGAGAGGACCCGAGGGCGAATTCACAGTGTGTCAAGGTGTCGTAGTTCGTCGTAGAGGTAGCTCGCTACTTGGTGGTGCGCCATTTTGGCCACCAACAGGTTTTCCAGTTATGGCAGCTCTTCCCAATGGGCGTGGCGCAGCCTCTCGGATGTCCCTGAGCAGCAGAAATCGTCCGTATTCCAAGTCGGACCTTATTTCTGCAACAGTTCACTGGTCTCCTTGCACAGTGGCTATCCCGTGGCGCATAGCATAGTGAATTAGCTCGGCCAGAGAATGGAGGCCAAGCTTGAGCATGATCTTAGCTCGGTGCGTCTCAACGGTCCGGACGGTGATTCCCAGCCGCGGTGCGATCTCCTTATTGGCTTTCCCCTCTGCCAGGAGGCGGATGATTTCACTCTCGCGAGGGGTTATTCGGGCACCCGCCCGCTGCCCCTGCTGACGCTGGCTTCTTGCCTTGAGAAATCCATCCAGCACGATTTCGGATACTTTAGGAGTGAGGAAACGCTTGCCCTCAGAGACGGCTTTCACGGCTCTTGCCAGGCACTCAGTGAGATCGGATTTCAAAATGTACCCGAGAGCACCTGCATCCAATGCACGCTTCACCATCTGGTCCGACTCGTGCATCGTGAGTACCAGCACTTTGGTACTCGGAACTCCCTCCCGAATTTGACGTGCTACCTCGACTCCATCCAGTTCGGGCATGCCGATATCGACCACGACCACATCCGGTTTCAGCGCTATTGCCTTTTGTACGGCTTCACGGCCGTTCGCTGCCTCGCCGACGACCTTCCAGCCCTGTCGGGCCTGGATGACCACCTTTGCACCCTGCCGCACCAAAGCGTGGTCGTCAGCTATTAGAATGCGAAGTTTTTTCACGTTCGTTCTCCTCCGAGAGGCATGGTCACACGTACTGTTGTGCCGTGGTTAGTGGAATCAATATCAAGCCGCCCTCCGATCAGCTTCACTCGCTCCTGCATGCTAGGGATGCCTACACCAACTTGGAACCGCGGCTCCTCATTCCTTCTATGCACACCGGCGGAGACTCCGCTGCCAAGGTCGCTAATTTCCAGCGTGAAACCCGAGTTGCGATGAATTCGTATCTTGGCTCGCTGACTTCCCGAATGGCGCTGGATGTTGGTGAGGCCCTCTTGTACTACTCGGAATAAAGCCAACTCCACATCTCGTGCCATCCGTTCGAGACACGGTGACAGCTCCAATTCCACTTGGATCCCACTCCGCGTGGTGAAGCCCTGTACATAGTCACGGATCGCGTCGTCCAATCCAGCCTGATCCAACACCGGTGGGTGCAACAGGTAAGAGAGCG
>Ga0210383_10002959_pt1 | contig 15314 bp, 6 predicted proteins | sample IncBWC14OmetaG_FD_160072 | JGI IMG/M metagenome (GOLD analysis project Ga0210383, IMG submission 160072) | Forest soil microbial communities from Barre Woods Harvard Forest LTER site, Petersham, Massachusetts, United States - Inc-BW-C-14-O ...
GAGTAGTGTCTGGCGCGTCAGTCGAGGTCTACGGAACCGCGGGCGGCTTCGAATACGATTTGCGCGTCCCGCCTGGCACGGATGCGCGCAAATTGCGCGTGCGGCTCGGCGGCGCGCGCGACGTAAAGCTCGACGCAAACGGCAACCTGCGCATGCGGGTGGGTGCGGCGGACGTGACGATGCTGACGCCGGTGATTTACTCCGAGCCGCAGAACACGACGCCGAGCGACACGGTTCACAAGCCGCGCAGCGGAACACGAGGGCCGCGAACGCCTCGGAAATCTACCGGCAGCCCCACGGCACGGGCGCGGAGGCAGCAGCGGTCGCGTGCCCGGAAGCGAATGCGCGGCGGAAACGCGCGGCCGACGAGGCCGAAGCATCCGTCGTCCGGTGCGCCGCGGAAGCAGCATCGGCCGACGCGACCGGCAACTCCCGCCCCGAGCAATTTCAGGCCGCGCCAGATCCCACGGCAGACGATTGATGGCGGCTATGTGTTGTTTGCGGACGGCACAATCGGCTTTCGCGTGGGCGCGTACGACCCACACGCGACACTCGTGATCGACCCTTCGATTTCAATCGCCTACACCACGTTCCTCGGTGGCACGGGGAGCGATACGGCGAGCAGCATGGCGATCGACGCGTCCGGGGATGTCTACATCGGAGGAACGACGACGAATGCTGCGACGTTTACCGAAGCGACGACGGTGGCGGAAGGCCCCGGCGGCGCAGCGGATTTTTTTGTCGCGAAAATCGATCCGACGAAAGGCGGCCTGGATTCGCTGGTCTATCTTACTTTTTTGGGCGGCAGTGGAAGCGAAGCTGGTGGATTAATTGCAGTCGACAGCAAAGGCGATGTGGCGCTGACCGGCACGACGACTTCGGCGGATTACCCGGTGACGGACAAGAGCATGCTGACGAGCGGGACGAACGACGCCGTGGTGAGCGAAATCGGTCCAGCGGGCAACGCGCTGGTGTTTTCGACGATCTTTGGCGGAAACGGTGCGGAAGACGCGCAAAGCACTGGCGGGATCGCGCTGGATTCGAGCGGCAACGTGTTCATCGCGGGGGACACAAGTTCGACGAATTTGCCGGTAGGCGCCGGCGCTTTCCAGCCGACTTACGGCGGCGGCACGAGCGATGGTTTCCTGGCGAAGTTCACGCCGAGCGCGAGCGGCTCGACCGCGACGATAGCGTACTGCACTTATCTCGGAATTGATGCGACGGCGGGAGTGAGCGGCGTCGCGCTAGACAGCGCGGGCGACGCGTACCTTTCCGGCTTTACGACGAATCCAGTGAATAGTTTTCCTGCGAAAGATGCGTTCCAACCGGCTTACGCAGGCGATCCCCGGGACGCGTTTGTGATGAAGATTTCGCCCCTTGGGAAAGGCGCCGCGGATCTTGACTATGCAACCCTCCTCGGCGGAAGCGAAATGGATGAAGCGTTCGCGATAGCGGTTGATGATTCGACGCCGCCGAAAGCCTACGTCACCGGGACGACAGCCTCGAAGGATTTTCCAATCGCTGGCACGGTGGAGGCGTATCAAGCGTCGCTGACCCACGGTGCGCAAGCGAACGCGTTTTTGGCGGTGATATCTCAGAACGCCACAACTGGAATGACGTCGCTGGCGTACTCGAGTTATCTCGGCGGAGTTTACACCGACAGCGGGAACGCAATTTTTCTAACGGCGCCGAACGCCGTGTACGTCAGCGGCTCGACGACGTCGTTTGATTTTCCGTGGCACGACAATCTGGAACCTTACAACGGCGCGGGCGATGCGTTCGTGGCGAAGATGGATCCGACGTCGCCGGGGAACGCGTCGCTGATTTATTCCACGGCGCTGGGCGGAATTTCGCCGCCGGGAGCGCTGGTGACTGCATCTGGCGCCGGCGTGGTGGCGACGACGGGCGCGGGAGGAGTGGTGCACGTTTACGTCTCGGGACAGACGACGGCGGCCAGTTTTCCGAGCGGCGGCGGGACGGGCGGGGGATTCCAAGTGATTTGCTCGAGCTGCCAGGCGACGCCACCGGAGCCGGACGCATTTCTCGTGGGTATCGAGGAGGGCGCTGCGTCGCTTCCCAGCGTCTATTTCAACGCGGCGAACTTGAATTTCGGAACGCAAGCAGTGGGATCGACGACGATTCCCCCGCAGGGCGCGGCAATCTATAACGGTGGGGAAGTGCCGCTCCAGATTTCGACTTTCGGAATCGCGGGAACGAACGCGGCTGACTTTTCGCTGATTAACGCCGGCCAGTGCGCGAGCGCGACCATACAACCCGGCGAATTCTGTTCCTTCGGAGTCGGATTCGTTCCGTCGATGGTGGGTCCGGAGGCCGCGACCGTCGTGTTCACCGACAACGCGCCGGGCAGCCCACAGGCGCTGGAGCTGATTGGCGGAGGAGCGGGGCCGTTGGCAAGCGTGTCGCCGGGAAACATCAATTTCGGAAACCAGCCGCAGGGCTCGACGAGCGCCGGTCAAGTGGTGACCCTGACCAACGGCGGAAATCAGCCGCTCGTACTAAGTGTTGTGAAAGTGACCGGAGCCGATGTGGCCGAATTTCCGCTGACCTCGTCGCTCGGGTGCGCCCAGAATGAAAGCGTGCCAGCGGGAAGCTCGTGCACGGTGACGGTGGCATTTGCACCATCAATGCAAGGCGCTGCGAGCGCACAGATCGAGTTCGACGACAATTCGGGAGGCGTGACCGGGTCCGAACAAATTATGAGTCTTGCGGGAACTGGCACACAGCCGAGTCCGCTGGCAACCCTGCTGCCCGCGGCGCTGACGTTCGGCACGCAAACGGTGGGAACCACGTCGGCGCCACAAACCGTAACGCTGAAGAACACGGGCAGCGCGGGCCTGAACATCACGGGCATCACGCTAACCGGAGCGAATGCCTCAAGCTTCGGAATCGTGTCGCAGGGAAATGCTCCCTGCGCAACCGGGAGCAGCACGCTTGCGATTGGGGCGAGTTGCACGGTCGGGGTGGTTTACGCGCCATCCGCTGCTGGAGATCAAACTGCGAGCTTGAGCTTCGCGGACGACGCGCCGGGTAGCCCGCAGATGGTGACCTTATCCGGAAACGCCATTCAGCCGGCGATTCAAGTTTCGCCGGCGAGCTTGGCGTTCGGTTCGCAAAGCGTGGGCACAAGCAGTGCTTCGCAAACGATCACCGTGACGAATTCGGGCAGCTCAGCGCTGACGATGAACGTCGTGAGCGTGACGGGCGCAAATGCGGGCGATTTCAAGGAGTCAGACAACTGCGCCGGGAAATCGCTTGGCGCTGGAACCAACTGCCAGGTTAGCGCGACATTTTCGCCGACGGCGACCGGCTCGCGAACGGCGATCGTGAGCATTGCGGACAATGCGTCGGGAAGCCCGCAAACGGTGGCCATGAGCGGCACGGCAACGCAGGCGGGGATTTCGATTTTGCCAACGAGCGTGAGTTTCGGGAACCAAGCAGTGCAAACAACGAGCTCCCCCGTGACGATTACGACTACGAACAATGGCACGGGCGCGCTGCAGTTTTCGGCCGTGAGCATCACGGGTGCGAACGCGGCAGATTTCGCCATCAGCTCCGACGCGTGCCTCGGCGCAAACGTCACGATCGCGGTGAACGCCAACTGCACGATGAACGCGACGTTCACTCCCGCGTGCGTGAACTCAAGCGGGGCAGCCAGCGCAACGCTCGTGCTGACGGACAACGCGCCAGGAAGTCCGCAGAACATTGCTCTTACGGGCACGCCGACCGGGCACTACTGCGTGACGGGCATGGCGCCTGCCACCGTGGTCGCCGGCGCGACGGCGACTTATTCGCTTGCGGCGAGCGCCATCAACGGATACGTGGGAAGCGTAACGCTCTCGATCTCTGGATGTCCGCCGGAGTCGAACTGCACGGTGAAACCCGCCAGCGTGGCAGTGGCTGGAAATACTCCCACGAGTTTCACGGTGACGGTAGCCACGTCGGCCGGGAATGCGGCCGCGGCACAGCGGCAGTGGGTGCTGCCGATGGGACTTCTCGCACTCGCTGCGCTGGCGTTTGCCGCAAAAAAGCGCAGCGTGCGCCGCGCGCTGGCCTTGGCCTGCTTCGCAGGAACTCTGGCATTCGCACTGGCGGCGTGCGGCGCCAGCAATGGCGGCAACGTGGGCGGCGGGGATCCGGGCACTCCGGCTGGAGCTTACTCGATCACGTTAGCCGGCTCGGTGGCGAGCGGGACGCAGCAAACTACGACGCTGAATTTGACCGTGACCCCTTAGGATCGGCGAGGAGGCGTGACAACCACCTATCGCTCCGCGGCTGTGCGGCTGGCCAGCCTGCTTGACGCCACTGCTAGAAAATCTTGAAGGCGAGATCGCGCGGTCGCGAGCCAACGGGAACAAGCGTGATCGGGCTGAACGGCGGGCTAAGCATGCCGGAGCTGGCCGGCAGCATCTTTGTGCGGACCATCGCAACGTCGTTCGATCCCGTGTCTACCACAAGAAGCATGTCGTCGCCGGGGCTGAGGGCACAAGTATCGGGCGACTGGCCCACGGAAATCGAACCGGGCGGAATGATTTGTCGCGACTCCACGGCGACGCGGACAACGTGATTGGCGCTCGCGTCTGAAACCCAGAGCGTGAAGCCGTCCGCGGAGAGCGTGGCCGACGCCGGCGACATTCCGAGCAGCATGAAGTCTGCGACTTCGTTCGTTTGCGTGTTGACGATGACGAGGCCGTGCGCGCTGGCGGAGGGGACGTAGAGTTCGCCGCCGTCGGGCTTTAGGACGAGATCGTCCGGCGTGCCGCCGACGACGAGATTCGCGAGCAGCACTCGCTGCTTCAAATCAACAACGGAGATTTGATTCGTGGAGCCGGAAGTGATGAAGGCTTTCGAGGAATCGGGAAGGATGGCGATTTGCTCGGGCTCGGGGGCTACGGCGATCGTCGCAATCGACGCCAGGGAATCCGCATCGAGCAACGAAACGCTGGCGTCATCACGATTCGAGACGACCAGAATTTTCGCGTTCGGCGATACGCGGGCTATCCAAGGCCGCTTTCCGGCGCGGCCGTGCGCGACGACCTGGCGCGAAGCGCAGTCGATGGCGACAACGGAATTCGATCCTGGGGCGGCGACATAGGCGCGCGAGCCATCGGGCGAGAAATCGAGAGCGTAGGGCGCCGCGCCGACTGAAATTCGAGCGACGATGCGATTGGTAAGCACGTCGAGAACCCAGACGTAGCCGCCAACCGAACTGAGGCCCCAGATTTCCTTGCGCGTGGGATGGGCGCGCACGCCGGAAGGACCGGGGCCGACGGGGATCGTCGCAATGTTCGAGAGCCGAACAAGATCGAGGATGCTGAGAGTTCCGTCGCCGGTGTTACCCACGTAGGCATAGAGGTGTAGGCCTGGCCGAAGGAACGAAGGGCGAAGCTCGCCGCCCACTTCGCGAAGTCCAAAGATCGCGAGGATGACAGCAGCGATGAGCAGGCGGTAATTGACAGGCATTTTCACGATTGCCGAGAGCCGCCGGGGACGATGCGAATCACGGGTTGAAGATACCCGAATCGGCGCGGCGAATGAAAGGGAAGCGTCCGCACCGAGGTAAGCGGCCTCAATTGACAGAACGGCCGATTACCTGCGCGATTTCGCGGGCCTCGCGGATGAGCTGAGCGAACTCGTCGGGCAGGATCGACTGCGGCCCATCGGAAAGCGCGCGATCGGGATCGTGATGCACCTCTATCAGCAGTCCATCGGCGCCCACAGCCACAGAGGCGCGCGATAGTGGAAGAACTTTGTGCCGCTTGCCGGTGCCGTGCGAGGGATCCACCACGATCGGTAAATGACTGCGGCGTTGCACGGCCGGAATCACGCTGAGATCGAGTGTGTTGCGCGTATGGTCGGCGAAAGTGCGGACGCCGCGCTCGCAAAGAATCACGTTGTAATTGCCTTCGGACATCACGTACTCGGCAGCCATGAGGAATTCGTCGAGAGTGGCGGACATGCCGCGCTTCAGGAGCACAGGTTTCTTGGAGCGTCCTGCGCGCTTGAGTAGCGAAAAATTTTGCATGTTGCGCGCACCGATCTGGATCACGTCCGCGTATTTTTCCACCAGATCGAGCGACTCGTTGTCGATCGCTTCCGTAATGATGCCAAGTCCGAATCGATCGCGAACTTCCGCCAAAATTTTCAGGCCTTCCTCGCCGAGACCCTGAAAGCTGTAAGGGGAAGTGCGCGGCTTGTAGGCGCCGCCCCTAAAAAGATGCGCTCCCGCGGCCTTGATGTGCCCGGCGATGGTGAATGTCTGCTCGGGCGTTTCCACGGCGCAGGGCCCGCCCACGATGGCGATTGCTTTGCCCCCGAACACGACGTCACCCGATGGAGTGGGCACGCGGACGAGCGAATTCTCTTCCTTCACGTCGCGGCTGACGAGCTTATAGGGCTTGCTGACGGGAATGCATTCCACGACTCCAGACATGGCTTCAAGCGTGCCAACGTCGACGGCGCCGGAATTGCCCGTGATCCCGATGGCCGTGCGGCCGGAGCCGGGAATCGGGTGGGCCTTGAGCCCCAGCGACTCGATTCGTTCACATACCGCGCGCACTTGCTCTTCGGTCGCGTGAGACTGCATTACGACTAGCATCAAAATCCCCCTGTAAGGAAACAGAGATTCTATCGCACGCGAAGGCAGAGGCGCAAAGTCGGACAAAAATTTTACATTCGCGAGAGGCGAACGTATCGACGCGCGTCAAATACCGGTTCTGCCAATCTGAAAATTACCTGTTGACAGTTGGGCGAGGGACATACAAACTACGCGCATAGTTGAGGCGGTCGTCCCGCCTCGAGCTTTATCCCCGCAGAAACAGGTTCTGACGACAGCTTAAGAGCGTAGGCGTTCGCACGGGCGGTCTTCTCCCCTTGGGGAAGGCTTCGCAAACTGATGCTTCCAGGAACGTTTTGCAGCCCCGCTCGCAAAGTGTAGGCTGATGGACGAATACGGCTTTAGCGATATTCCAGGGCGATACGGCAATATCCGCGCGGTCCGCAGGCCCCGCAGGCTGGTCATCCAAGACCATTTCGGGAGGATCTTCGATGCGACGTAGAATTTCGCCTGCATTCTTTATGTTGGCAATGATCGGCGCCGTGCTTTGCTCGGCTTGCAGCAGCGGAAGTGGCGGTGGCGGAACGAAGGGCGGCGGCAATACCATCGCCGTCACGATTGCGACAGCGGCTTCGACGTCTGTGAACGTGAACGGGACCGTTCAGTTCACCGATTCGGTAACTGGAACATCGAATACGGCGGTGACGTGGCGCGTGAACGGAACCGCGAACGGCGACATCACTACGACCGGTTCCGTCGACGGCAACGGTCTCTACACGGCGCCAGCGGCGGCGCCCAGCGGCGGCACAGTGGCGATCACGGCACTCTCCAACGCGGATAACGCGACAGTGTCGAACTCCATTACCGTCACGATCACGAATCCTTCCGGTGTCCAGGTGAGCCCCCCGAATCCGACGGTGCTCGCCGGCAATACACAGGCTTTTACGGCAACTGAGAACGGCGCGTCCGTGACAGCGACATGGGCAATTTCCTCCGGGCTTGGCGGCGATATCGGCTCGATTGATCCGGATAGCGGCGTCTATCAGGCGCCCTTGAATATTCCGCCGGGTCAGGACGTGACGGTCACGGCGACTGCTGCCGACGGCACAGCGGCCACGGTTGCGACAATCATTTTCTCCGCGGCTTCCTTCAGTGGGCAGTACGCGATGTCGTTCACGGGCCGGGATTCGAACGGGCTGCCGCTCGATGTGGCCGGCAGCTTCATTTCCACCGGCGCGGCTAACAGCACCACCGGGACGCTGGCCGGCATCGTCGACATCAACCAAGCGTCCGGCATCATCGCCGCGTGCCCGATGAGCGGGAACTTCGGCGTGGGGCCGGATGGCCGATCTAATGCAGCAATTACATGCAGGCCTAGTGGGTCGGGGAGCCCAGTTACGTTTAACCTCCTCTATACGATTATCAACAGCCAGCATTCGCTGCTTGCCGATTTCGACGTGGCGGACACCGGGACCGGCACCATTGACGCGCAGAACACAGATTCGTTTTCCGCGAACAACATCACGGGTATTTACGTCTTCACGGTGAAGGGCGTGGGAGTGGCGAGCGACACCGTTTATCCCGCCACCGCGGGCGGCACGTTTACCGCGGCACCGAATGGTGACGGCTTGACGGGCACGCTCGCGGCGGGGAGCGGCATCGAAGACGTTGTGTTCCCGGCTACGAGCCCGGCGCTGACCAAAGGTGACCAAACGCTCGGCGGTTCCTACAGCCTCGACTCGAACAACCTGTCTTACGGGCGCGGGACGCTGACGCTGACGACCAGCTCGTCGAATCCCATGGCGACAGTCACGTTCGCCTTCTACATGGTGGATGCGACGCACATGAAGCTGGTCGAGATCGATCGCGCGGATGACTTCTCCCTGGATGGCGACTTGTACGCAGGCCCTGCGGGTCCCTTCACGCCGGGAAATCTGACGGGGAACTATGTCCTGTCCGTCCGCGGAGTTTCGCCGCGCGGGCCTTACTCTTTGGTTGGCCAGTGGACGTACAACGGGTTACCGCAAGGCTTGATCACCGGCGGCGAGGAAGACTTCAACGACGGGGGAGTGCTGGTGTCGACCTCGGGGCAGACGCTGGTGCCGACGACGTATATCGTTTCGCCGGCAATTGGAGTGAGCGGGCAATTCGATCGCTTGCTGATCAATATCAAGGACGCGAAGAGCCGGCAGTACGAATATGCGATTTACGTGCTGGCACCGGCGGCCGGCCAAAATTACGGCTTGGGATTAATGCAAGAAATTGACTACGACCCTCAGACCATCGGAGGCACGGGATTCGGCACGGGAATCGTCGCCACCGGCATGACGTGGCCGCAGTCAACGAGCAGCACGATTGCAAGCGGAGGCGGCTTCGCCCTGAGCCTTTCAGGCGCTTCGATCGCAACCGGCGGCAACACCTCGCAGTCAGTACTCGGCGCGATCTTGCTCTCGAGCGTCAATACATCGATCATTGGTAAGATTGATGTGGATGAACCTGCGGGTGCGAGCGCTCCGGCAGCTTCGATCAACTTGAAGAACACCAGCGGATTTGCGATCCCCGACATCTTTGGGCGCGGGACTGCGACGCTGGCAACGAATACAACGGGCGCTACGACGTTTACCCTGGTCTACTACCTAATCGACGACAACACGGCAACCGTGCTCGATACAGACGGAAGCCGAAGCGCAGCCGGAGTGATCGCACGTCAGTTCTAGCCCGACGATGGCAAACCGCGCAGCGCGATTTGCAACTTCTTCACCGGCGCATGTCGTTCGATGTGTGCCGGGTTTGTTTTGGGCGGGGTGCGCGGCACGAGTCAGAGCCCGACGAATTTAGCGCAGCAACGGCATCAAATCGCTTGTAGCGTTTTGCACGCGTCGTGCCCGTCCGTTCGCGTTTTCTTCTCCAGTGCACCTTCACCGCGCACCGATTTAGTCAAATTGGCAAGGTCGTCCGCCCCGGGGCGTCCGAGTCGGTTCGCCCAGCCCCGTCGTGTCGACGCCAGCGAGAGACCACAATTCGACGAGCTGCTCGCGCAAGAACGAAGAGGTTTGCGATGCTGCGGCGAATCCGATAAACTGCATATCGAAACCCGCAAGACATGGGATAAAGTTGCGCGCATCGCCACATCTGTGCGCCGCATCTGATTAGCACACTGAGAGATCGGACTGAGGGCGGCACCTCGTAGCCGGCCCGACTACCTGAGGGAATGGCGGAAGAACAACAGAGCAATACGATCATATTTGACGCCGCCGACGAGTACCGTCCGGAACCACCTCCGCCGCCCGAAATTCCCGCCTGGAAAGATGGCAGCATCCGCATCGGAATCCATACGTCCATTGCCGGCGACATCGCCGGTTCTCTCGACATCGCCCACGGGCTAGGCGCGAATGCTCTTCAGATTTTTTCCGCCAGTCCGCGCATGTGGGGCAAGACCGGGGTGCGCATTGCCGAAGCCGACGCGGCGCGGTTCCGAGCGCGCCGGAAAGAACTCGGGCTAGGGCCGCTCGTAATTCACGACAATTATTTGATCAACCTCGCTTCGGCGAACCCGGTGCTGAGGACACGTTCGATTCAAATGTTTCACCAGGAGATCGTGTCGGCGCTGGCTCTGGGTGCGGATTTCCTGGTTGCACACCCGGGCTGCGCGAAGGAAAGCGACGTCCGGACGGCGACGGCAGCGATCGCTCAAGGCCTGAAACACGCGGCGCGCGGATTGAAATTGGGCGACCTGCGAATCTTGCTGGAAAATACCGCCGGGCAGGGAAGCTCGATCGGTTCGCGATTTGAGGAGCTCAGGACCATCCTGGATGCGTGCCCGGATTTGCCGCTGGGCGTTTGTATAGACACAGCGCACCTTTTCGCTGCTGGATGGGATGTCCGAACGACGGAAGGGCTGGAATCGGCGCTCGAACACATCGAGCGGACGATTGGGCTGGCGCGCGTCTATGTGATCCACACGAACGACTCGAAGACGCACTGCGGCTCACGCGTGGATCGGCACGAGAACATCGGCAAAGGCAAGATCGGCGCGGCAGCCTTCGCAATGATCCTGAATCACCGGTTGCTGGCGGGAAAAGCGTTCATCTTAGAAACGCCGATTGACAAGCCGGGCGACGACCGGCGCAACGTGGCCGCGCTCTGGAAGCTGGTGGGCAAGTCGGTGATCGCGACCGGCCGGGATGGCTTCAAGCCGCGACGCAAAGGACGTCACGCGCGAAAGCCGAAGGCTCGCGCGACGGCTGGTCGCAGGGCGACACGGACAACGAAATCGAAAACGCGAGGAAAGTGAACTTGGCGGAATACGACGCACAGCGGATCGAAGCGAAGTGGCAGGAGGCGTGGGAAGATGCCGACGCGTTCCGCGCGGTGGATAACGACGCATCGCGGCCGAAATACTATCTGCTCGAAATGCTGCCCTACCCCTCCGGTACGCTGCACATGGGGCACATGCGGAATTACACGATCGGCGATGCCGTCGCACGATTTCGACGCATGCGCGGTTTCAACGTGCTTCACCCGATCGGTTGGGATGCGTTTGGTCTGCCGGCTGAAAATGCTGCCATCAAACGGGGAACTCCACCGCGCGAATGGACGAACGCGAATATCGCGCAGATGAAAGCTGTGTGCCGCCGCTTCGGATTTAGCTACGACTGGCAACGCGAGATCTCCACCTGCGAGCCGGAATACTACCGCTGGAACCAGTGGTTTTTTCTGCGGATGCTCGAGCGCGGGCTTGCCTATCGCAAGCGCAGCCGCGTGAACTGGTGTCCGCAGTGCCAGACTGTGCTCGCCAACGAACAAGTGGTGGACGGTTTCTGCTGGCAGCACGATTCCACGGCCGTGGAGGCCCGCGACATCGAGCAGTGGTTCCTGCGCATCACGAACTACGCCGACGCGCTGCTGGATAGCATGAAAGAATTGGCCGGGGGATGGCCCGAGCGCGTTCTCACCATGCAGGAAAACTGGATCGGCAAGTCGCGTGGCACACGCGTTCGGTTCGGCGTTTATGGAATGCAGGGGCTGGCACTCGAGGTGTTTACCACGCGCGTGGATACGATTTACGGCGCTTCCGCGATTTTGCTTTCGCCCGCGCATCCGGAATTGCAGCGGCTGATCGAAGGTGTACCGGGTCGCGACGCGATGGACGCGAAGCTGAAGGCGATGTCGCAGCGAAGTACGAAGGCCGCCGATATCGCGACGGCTGAAAAGGAAGGATTTTTCACGGGACGCTTTGCCGTGAACCCATTCTCGGGCGATCACGTTCCAGTGTGGGTGGCGAATTTCGTTCTGGCGGAATACGGCACGGGCGCTGTGATGTGTGTGCCGGCCCACGACGAGCGCGACTACGAATTCGCGGCGAAGTATCACTTGGCGGTGAAGATCGTGATCCAGCCGAAAAGCGGCACGCCCTTGAGGGCTGACCGCTTGAGCGATGCGGCGACCGAATATGGGCGGCTTGTAGACTCGGGTGCGTTCACGGGACTAACTTCCGAGGAAGCGATCGAGAAGATGTCGGCAGACGCGGAGGCGAAGGGCTTCGGCCAGGCCGAGACCACATATCGCTTGAAGGACTGGGGTATTTCGAGGCAGCGATATTGGGGCACGCCGATTCCGGTGGTCTACTGCAAGAAAGACGGGATCGTGCCGGTGCCGGACGATCAATTGCCGGTGCGGCTGCCAGAAAACGTGACGCTGACGGGGCTGGGAAGATCGCCTCTCGCGAGCGTTCCGGAGTTTTTCAATACGACGTGCCCCAAATGTGGCGGCCCGGCCGAGCGCGAAACGGACACGATGGATACGTTCGTCGATTCGTCTTGGTATTTCTATCGCTATACCGACCCGCACAACGCCAGCGCGCCGTTCGACAAAGCGAAAGCAGCGTACTGGTTCGCGATTGACCAATATATTGGCGGCGTGGAGCACGCGATTCTGCACCTGATCTATTCGCGCTTCTTCTGCAAAGTGATGCGCGACCTGGGGCTGGTGGATCATTCAGAGCCCGTGAAGCGGCTGTTTTCGCAAGGAATGGTGCTGAAAGACGGCGCGAAGATGTCGAAATCGAAGGGAAACCTCGTTGGCGCCATCGAGATTTCCGAGAAGTATGGCTGCGACACGGGGCGGATGTACATGCTCTTCGCCGCGCCGCCCGAAAAAGACCTGGAATGGAGCGAGCAGGGCATTGAAGGATCTTCGCGCTTCCTCAATAAACTCTACCGCTTGGTGGACCGCCATGCCGCGCGTCTGCGTGAAATTGCGATTCACTTCGAAAGCCAGACGGACCTCGCGAATTGCACCGCGAAGGAGAAACTGCTCGTCCGCAAGACGCACCAGACACTGAAGCGCGTGACGAATGATTTCGAAGCGCGCTGGCACTTCAATACGTCCGTGGCGCTAGTGATGGAGCTCGTGAACGAGCTGCAGGCGCAGGAGCCTCTTGACGTGGAGTGTTCGCCGTTGATCCTGAAGCGCGTGCTCAGCGCTCTCATCCTGATGCTTTCGCCGATGACTCCGCACATCTCCGAGGAACTCTGGCAAATTCTCGGCAATTCTACCGGGCTGACGGCGCAGAAATGGCCTGTGTATCGGGAGGATTTGACGCGCGAAGAGCAGTTCGAGGTGATAATCCAGATCAACGGGCGCGTGCGCGGTAAGATTCTGGTGGACGACGGAATGAGTGAAGACGAAACACGCGAGCGAGCGCTGGCGGACCCGCGGATCTCTCCGTTGATTCAGGGCAAAGAGATCGTGAAGGTAATTGTAGTGCCGAAAAAGCTGGTGAATATCGTCGTAAAGTGATCCCTGCAAAGAGCGAGGCTGCCGAATGACACCGGAAGGCGCAGCGACTGCAAGAAAAAGGGACGAGGCCACCGTGAGCACGAAACGCGGCATCGTAGTGCTGGACTTTGGCGGGCAATATACGCAGCTAATCGCGCGGCGCATTCGCGAACAACAGGTCTTCTCCGCGATTTTGCCATGCACGGCGAAAGTGGAAGAGATTCGCGACCAGGAACCGGTGGGTGTGGTGCTTTCGGGAGGCCCGAGTTCGGTTTACGACGCTGACGCGCCGAAGTGCGATCCGAACGTGCTGAATCTCGGCGTGCCGGTGCTAGGCATCTGCTACGGCATGCAGTGGCTCACGCACAGCCTCGGCGGCAAGGTGGAGCGCGCCGAGCGCCGGGAGTACGGCCGTGCGCAGTTCGAACGCGAGAAGGAATCGCCGCTCTTCCGCGGCATCCCAGGGCAACTGAAGATTTGGAATAGCCACGGCGATCATGTGACCGGATTGCCCGCCGGATTCCACATCACGGGGCGCACCGATAACGCCGTCGCGGCGATCGAATGTCCTTCGAAGAATTTCTTTGGCGTGGAATTTCACCCAGAGGTGAACCACACGGATCGCGGCACAGAGATCCTGCAAAACTTTGTTTTCGAGGTCTGCCACGCCGAACGCAACTGGAACCGGGCCGGCTTTATCTCTGAGACTATCGACCGCATTCGCAAGCAAACCGAGGGCGCGCGAGCGATTTGCGCGCTAAGCGGCGGAGTGGACTCTGCTGTCGCAGCCGCGTTAGTGCATCGCGCGATGGGCGACCGGCTTACAAACGTCTTCGTGGATACGGGGATGCTGCGGCACGACGAATTTCACGACACGCTGGAACTGCTGCGGCAGCGTCTCGGGCTCAACGTGATCGGTGTGGATGCTTCGGAGCGTTTTCTGGGAAAGCTTGCTGGCGTCACCGACCCAGAGACAAAGCGCAAGATCATCGGCAACGAATTCATCGCGGTGTTTGCGGAGGAGCAGAAAAAGCTGCTGGCTACCTCGGCGCTCGATACCGCTTTGCCAATCAAGTTCCTCGTGCAGGGAACGCTGTATCCGGATGTGATCGAGTCTGTTTCGGTGAAGGGTCCATCGGCGGTCATCAAGTCGCACCACAACGTGGGCGGACTTCCAAAAGACATGCCGTTCGGATTGATCGAGCCGTTGCGCGATCTCTTCAAAGACGAAGTGAGGCAGATCGGGCGAGAGCTGGGTTTACCAGATGAGATACTGGTGAAACATCCGTTTCCAGGGCCCGGACTGGCGGTTCGATTGTTGGGAGAAATCACGCGCGAGCGACTCGAGACGTTGCGCGGAGCGGACGCGGTGGTGGTCGATGAGATTCGCCGGGCCGGACTTTACGACAAGGTTTGGCAGGCCTTCGCGGTGTTGCTGCCAGTGAGAAGCGTGGGGGTGATGGGTGACGGGCGGACGTACGGGCACACCATCGCCGTGCGCGTGGTGGATTCGCTCGACGCGATGACGGCAGATTGGTCGCGGCTGCCTGCCGAAGTGCTGGAACGCATTTCGACGCGAATCGTGAACGAAGTGGCAGGCGTAAACCGCGTCGTTTACGACATCAGCTCGAAACCGCCCAGCACGATCGAATGGGAATGAACCAAGTAAATCGCTAAACTAAGCTGAAAATCAGCGCTTCAGCGATTGACCATCTTCTGGGCCATGTAAATCAAAAGCCTGCGGTCGCCAGCGTCAATGCGGCCCAACAGACGGCGGAACCGGCCCAAGAAGCGCGCTTCTTTTCCCGCGCTTCCCCAAGCGATATCGTCTGCCGATTTGCGCTTGGAGAGGCTCGGCAGTTCGGGTGGCTCTTCGCCGTCGTAGAAAAGCTGGTAGAGCGGGATGTCCATCGCCCGCGCCAACTTTTCCAGCGTCTCGATCGCCGGAACGGTGTGGCCA
>Ga0210383_10002960_pt1 | contig 15310 bp, 13 predicted proteins | sample IncBWC14OmetaG_FD_160072 | JGI IMG/M metagenome (GOLD analysis project Ga0210383, IMG submission 160072) | Forest soil microbial communities from Barre Woods Harvard Forest LTER site, Petersham, Massachusetts, United States - Inc-BW-C-14-O ...
GTATGATAAGTAGCACGCCGAAAAGCAGCGACAGTGCGGCGAACACCGGAAACAGAACGCTTCGGTCCGGCGAAACGATCAACGCCAGCCCCACGCCGGCCGCGGCGGCGAAAACTCCCAGGTTCACGAAGTTTTGGCCTTTATAAGTGATCGGCCGCTGCGCCAGCACTTCCTGCAATTTCCCGAACGCCATCATGCTGGCCGTAAATGTCAGAAAGCCCAGCAGCGTCTCAACGACCAGCGCCACCATCACCACTTTGGACAGCCCCGCCTCTTGGTCCAGGCCTTTGTAATACTCGGCGGTTCCAATTAAGGCGGACGCCAGTGCGCCGCACGCGTGAGAAAACGCGGTCCGCTGCGGCACTGCCGTCATGGGCATGATGTACGCAATGGGAACGCCCACTGCCGAGCCGAGGACGAACGCCACCAGAATCCACTGATACTGGACCACTTCGAAGCGCAGCAGCGTCCCCACCACAGCCAAAACCATCGCGATCTCGCCGACAATCACGCCGCGCCGCGCGGTTGCGGGCGAATTCAGCCATTTGATGGCCAGGATGAATCCCATGGCCGCCAGCATGTATAGAAGCGGAAGAAGAGTATCGTCGAGTTTCATTTCTTATCCGGCTCCCGCCTTTTAAACATTTTGAGCATGCGATCGGTGATCAGAAACCCACTCACTACGTTGAGCACCGCCAGGAACACCGCGGAAAATCCTAAGATGCGCGAGAGATTGCTTGCGTCCTTTTCGCCCGTCAGCAGGATGGCGCCGACAACAGTGATGGCCGAGATCGCATTGGTCAACGACATCAAAGGCGTATGCAGCAGCGGCGAGACGCCGCGAATGAGCTGGAAGCCCAGAAACGCCGCCAGCATGAAAACCCATAAATCGAATTCGTATGCGCCCATTCTTATCGCCTTTCTCCGATGGGAGCCGCGTTCGCCAAGCCCAACTGTTCACTCACGCGCGAATTCACCACTTGCCCCCCGTGAGCAACCAATGTCTCGCGTATGATCTCATCCTCGCGATTCATTGTTAGCTCGCCGTTCTTCACCATCAGTTTCAGGAATGCCGCGATGTTCGATCCATACATCTGGCTGGCGTGATACGGAGCGGTGGCGGCCAAGTTCAGCGGGCCTAGAATCGAGATGCCCTGATGCACCACCGTCTCGCCCGGCCGTGTCAGCTCGCAATTGCCGCCGCGTTCCGCCGCGATATCCACAATCACAGAGCCGGGGGCCATGGCGCTGGCCATCTCCGCGGTCACGAGAATGGGGGCTTTCTTGCCTGGAACGGCAGCCGTCGTGATCACTACGTCCTGTTCGCGAATTACCTCTTGCAGCGCCGCGCGCTGACGCCGGTAGAACTCTTCGTCCATCGCCTTGGCGTAGCCGCCCTGCCCTTCCGCCGCGCTTGTTTCTACGTTCAGCACTACGAACTTCGCGCCCAGACTTTCAATCTGCTCCTTCACCGCGCTACGTACGTCGTAGGCGGAAACCACCGCGCCCATCCGCCGCGCCGTCGCAATGGCTTGCAGGCCCGCTACACCGGCGCCGAGTATCAGCACGCGGGCCGCCGTGATGGTGCCAGCCGCGGTCATCAGCATCGGAAAAATCTTGGGCAGAGCTTGGGCCCCCAGCAGCACTCCGCGATATCCGGCAATGGTTGCCATGGAGGACAAAGCGTCCATGCTCTGCGCCCGCGTGATGCGCGGCATGAGTTCCATGGCGAAAAACGAAACGCCCGCTCTCGCGAGCGACGCCGCTTCCTCCGCCGCTGTCAGAGGTTCGCCGAAGCCAATTACGATTTGGCCGTTGCGCAACAGCGGCAGATCCGCGCGCCCGTCCTCGGGATTCGCGCCTAGGGAGCGCACTTGAACAATAATGTCCGCTTGTTCAAAAACCTGGGTGCGCGTGCCAAGACGCGCCGCACGGGCGATATAGAGGGGATCGGGAAAGCCGGCGGCAACGCCAGCCGACTCTTCAATGATCACCGCTGCACCCAGCTTCCCCAATGACTCGCACGCGCGCGGCGTCAGCGCTACGCGGCGCTCACCGGGAAAGGTCTCGCGCGGCACTCCGATGGTCAAGGCCACGAGTTACCTCCTCACAGAATCTTCTGAGAATCATACTCCCATTTCCGCCATGATGGCGAACGACGCCGATTCGGACGCTCGCGCTTACCATGGAGATATGGACGTGAACGAACAAATGCGCGCCGATTGGAACCGTCGTGCCAGGGAGGACGTGCACTTCTATGTCGCCTTCGGACGCCGCAGCCAGCAGGAGCAGGAATTCCTGGCGAGCGCGGCGGAGGTGACCAGCGCGCTAGAAGCGGAGTTTTCACGGCTCCCGCCGACGCCGGTAGACCAACGCCGCGCATTAGAAATCGGATGTGGTCCAGGCCGGTTGATGCGTCCCATGAGCACGCACTTCGGCGAGATTCACGGCGTGGATATTTCGGACGAAATGATTCGCCTGGCTGGCGACCAACTCAAAGACATCCCGCATGCTCACGCACAATTAACACCGGACTCCACCCTTGGCATGTTCGTGGACAGCTACTTCGATTTCGTGTATTCGTACACCGTGTTTCAACACATACCGAACCGCGAGGTGGTTCTCAACTATCTCCGCGAGGCTGGGCGCGTGCTCAAGCCATGCGGCATCCTACGCTGCCAGCTGCGTGGCGCGCCGCCACTCGATTCGGAAATGGAGCGCGAATCCACAACCTGGACTGGATGCCATTTTACCGGCGTCGAATTAGCTGAATTTGCGCGCGAGCACCAGTTGCAACTAGTTGCGCTCTCTGGTCTTGAGACCCAATATACGTGGGTTACCTTGCGCAAGCCGCCGGCGGACGAGCCTAATCCGGATTTCTCACGTGCGCGCCTGAAGGCGGTAACCGCCGCGGGCAGCGGAAAACGTTCTGTGCCCCAACGTGGACGCGAAGCCGCCGTCAGCTTATGGATCGAAGGCCTGCCGGATGTTTCCGATTTGGCCACGCTCGCAGCCGGATTCGACGGCGTCCTCGCGCCAGGTTGCTACATCTCGCCGATCGGCGAAAACGGTGGATGCCAATTCGATGTCGTCCTCCCCAAAACAATCCGTACAGGTTCAGTACCGGTTACCTTTCATCGCCATGACGGAACGCTATTGGCGGGGCCCGTGGCAATCGACGTTAGCGCTGGCCCACCCTGGGAACCGAAGGTTGTTTCCGTGACCGATGGCATCAACATCCTGTCCAAGTGCCGCGTCGAAGCGGGCGGAGTGAAAGTGACCATCGAAGACGTGGAACGCCCCGAGAACGTAGCATTTCTTGTGGATGGCCGTCCGGCGGAATACTTGCAATATGAATGCAAGGATCCAATCACATCCACCTACGAATTTGCCTTTCACCCGTCACCCAAGGTGAAGAACGGCGAACGCCGTCTGGACATTTCGATTTCTGGCCGCGCGCTACAACCGGTAACTTTGCAGATCGCCCGCACCAAGACTGCGGTTGGCTCTTAAAGGCGCCGCTGCCTGCGCAATAGGGCGAGGCCGAGTGGAAGCAAGACCAACATGGCAAGGGCGGCGAAGCTGATATAGCGGCTCAGGCGGAGCTCCCAACCTCCGTCATAATCCAATTCGAGTTCGCAAGAGCCCTGGCAATCGGGAGCCAGCCACATCAATCCCAGGCCATCGGCCCGCAACGGAACAGTATGCCCATTGGCGCGCGCGTGCCATCCAGGATGATAAGAAATTTGCACCGAAACCGCTTGCCCGTTTGAGATGTTGGCACGTACGAACATGCGATTGGTTCCATCCCAGCGCATATCGGCCACCGGGAGACTGCGATCGTCCAGAGCCTGCCCGTAAGCTTCGATTTCGGCAACATCGGAAGCCACCGCGGGAGGGTGGGTCACAATGGCGGCTGCGGGCACTACGTGCGCCAGCGATGCCGAACGCTGCGGGACTTGATAAATGGTGACATCGTCGGCACGCCAAAGAACTGGCAACAGACCATCGAACTTGTTTGGGTGCGCGTAGGGCTTCCAATATTCCTGGCTGTTGGGTCCGCTGATTGCGATCCCGCCCACGCCGAAGGCTCTCAACCACACCAGCGATACTCGCGCGTCTTCCTCCGCCGTCGCACCGCCGTTGTACACAGCGTCGACGCCGAGTTGTTGAACCGGATTCATCGCCTCACTCCAGGCGGCGCCGGAAAACTGCGAAACATCGGTGAATGCATTCGCCCATGGCGCGATCGATCCCGGCAACATGACACGCGTTCCGAGCAGCTGCACTTGCATGGCGGTACGGTATTCGATGGTTTGCGTGATATCGCGCTGCACCAGGATCGCCTTGGCATAGTGACGATGGCTTACGATCTGCTCTGCCGCCAGGGCAAGCAGTAGAAAGCCGATCGCCACCTTTAAAGGGAACCTGACGTGTTGCAGCCACGGACGAAGTCCGAACACCAGCAGCAGGGCCAGCGCCATTTCCATTTCGGCCTTATAGCGCGTGGGCTGAGGCAGGAATTGACGGTGAAGGTACTGGGCGAGAATGGGAACGCTGGCGGTCAGGTAGGCGAAATAGACCAAAAATTGCAGTTTCCAATCCGTCGTCCAGCGCGGCAGGTATTGCGAAAGAATGACCCATCCCACTACCACGATGGCGAGAGCGGTGAATGAGCCGACATTGAACCCCCGTTCGCGGCCATCCTGGGATGCTCTGCTGATGGCGAGCAGCAGCGATGGCGAAAGGAACGGCAAGACCACGGCATAGGCGCAAGCGCCGAGCGCCAGGGTGATCGCGATGTTCCGCCACAGCGCTTCGCGGTGGAACACGAACAGCAGACAGATCGCGGCCATGATAATTTCCACTGGTCCGAACTCGCTCGCCAAAGCCATCAGGGCAATCAACACAACAGTGGGAATGTACCAGCGGAGACGACGCCGATCGAGTGAGGCGACAAGAAAGAGAATGGCGACCGGCAGTAACGACAGGGCTGCGAGATGTGGCAGGTCGTCCCAAACAGCCAGCAGGTAGAGACGCCGGGCATCCCACAAACTGCTCCATGAAAACGCCGCGTCAGGCACGATGAGTTGCGTGGGCGATAGCAGCGAATAACACAACGCGGCTGCGAAGGCGTAGCCGGGAGCGCGCATCAGCAGCCAGGCCATCGCGAACAGAGTGAGCGGACTCAGACAATACACCACTCCAGCGATGGATTGGAACGCAAGAATATGCGACACGCCCGTAACCGCCGTCCACGCCGCGATCAAAACCGGGATCAACGGTGCATAGGTGAATTGAAACGGCAGGCCACAGCCCCAATACGGCCACCAATTTAATTGCAACCAATTACTTCCGGCGTGTTTCGCCAGAGCGATCCAAAACCCGTGCATCGAGTTCATGTACGCGGTCGGGTTCCTGAACAGATCGCGACAGACGTATGTGTTGATCCACAGCAACGCCAGGGCGTAAGCGAGGGCGCTGAGCCATTCCCGCCGTTGGATCGGGACTTGAGTCCCGTGCAGCTCGTCCACTCGACGAATCGCCCAATCTGAAACAGCCATGCGCGGCCTATTCCACCTCCCGCACCAGCCGAACTTCCACATCGCGCGACTTATGATCTTCGAAGATCACCGCCACACCGGCCGTGCCCGCCTTCAGACCACTCGGTCGCTTGGCGTTTACCTGGCGACGACCCTGTGCATCCCGCGGCGATAAGAATGCCGGTTGCAAATCGAAGCCATTCAGCCGTACCCGCACATCCTCCATCCGAGCGCGGTCGGGTAACCCGTGCACCCAGAGCGAAATCCAACTCTCCTGACCCAGCCGCACGGTGAACGGCTCCCAGGTTTTTCCATCGGTTGCCTCGCCGATTTTTAATTCCTCGCTCTTGGTAGGGCTGGACGGGGTTTGGCCCTCACCCGCTGTTACCTCCACGCCAATCTGCAAGGGATTGCTCCAAGCGCTATCACCGACGCGAAGCGTCACGTCGTACCAACCAGCCCTCAACCCCAACGGCACTTTCACGCAAACTTGCCATTGCACCGGGGTCGTTTTCTGCACCATTACCGGACGCGCCGCAAACGGGCCCAGTTGTGCGTATACGTTGTCGCGGGTCAGGTCGCGGCCTTCGTCCGTACGAATCCAGATATTCATGTAGCCATCACGGGCCGGAGAAAAACGATGGTCCATTGTGACGCTGTTCTCAATGGATAGGATGAGAGGCTTCCCTGCTCCCGGCCCCGGCTCGTCGCGCCACTGGCGAAAGCAGCTCACGTGAGCGCGGCTCTGGTCCACGCTTTCCAGTTGTACGCGAGCGAAGCCGGCTGCGCGGCAAGGCGCCATTAAGCACGCCGTATTCGGGCCAATCCAATTGTCGAACTTCCCGCGCAGCTCGGTGGTTTCATAAAACTCCATCGCGGGCACCGCGGCTAAGTCGCCGCTGGGATCGGTGACGAACGATTCAACGTACGCGTCCGCCCGGCATAATTCGCATACCCGTTCCAACGCCAGCAAGGGATGCTTCACGTGATAGAGGACGCCAAAAAACAGAACGATGTCGAAATATTCCACTCGTTCCGGCGTCAAGCGGCAAATATCTTCCACCACATGCTCCACTTTGGAGCCCATCAGTTTGCGGGCGGCCGGGAAGCGCGTTTGATCTGTGGAATCCACCGCCACCACTTCTGCGCCGCGCCGCTCCATTTCGAAGCTGAACCACCCGTCCCAGGCTCCGACGTCGAGCACGCGCTTGCCTGTCAAATCTTGGGCCATCGGGAATTGCGCAATGCGCCACTTCAGCCGCTCGATGGAAACCACGCCCTCAATGACCGTTCCGTCGGGCAATTCCAGGCTGTGGTACCAACCCGAACGGCTCAATTGTTGAATGTCGTTGCGCGTCGCCTGGGTTGCCATCGCATTCCGAGCCAACATGCCTTTCAGGCTAACATCGGAGGCGCCAGACGACGAGGCCGCCATTCCAACTTTCCCATATTTATGGGAAAATGGTATAGATGAAAACCACGGTCGAGTTGCCCGACACGCTTTTCCGGAAGGCCAAGGCTACGGCCGCAGAGCGGGGTGTCTCACTGAAGCTGCTGTTGACCGAGGCAGTGCGGGAACACCTGCAGCGGGACGCCCGCGATGCCGCCCAAAAACAGCCGTCCTCGCCAGCCTGGATGAGCGCATTCGGTGGACTCCGCAGGCTGCACAAGGAAACCAGCCGGATCAATCAGATCTTGGAACGGGAGTTCGAGCAAATTGAAGAGGACGAGTGGCGGTGATCTTTGACACCAACGCTTTATCGGCATTCGCCGACGGCGATGAGAAACTGCTGCGGACCGTGCAAAACGAACATGAGTTGGCGCTCCCCACCATCGTCCTCGGCGAATACCTCTATGGCATCCGCCAATCAAAACAGCGGGCTTCCTACGAAACCTGGGTGAAAACGAATCTTCCCTTTTTCACTCTGCTGCCGGTGGTTCGCGAAACTGCTGAGCACTACTCCCAGATTCGTAATGAGTTGAAGACCGCTGGAACACCAATTCCCAGTAACGACCTCTGGATCGCCGCTCTCGCGCGGCATCATCGCCGGCCGCTAGTCACCCGCGACACCCACTTTCGGGCCGTACCTGGTCTTAAAATCTTGGCTTGGTGACACTGGCCCGGATTGGTCATCCACTCTTCCAGGCCCCCAGATGTACAATAAATCAGGTTAAATCCAATATCTCTGATTGACTCGCCGATTCATGGGGGTTAAGTACTGTGGTTGAGATCGAAAGGATCCACGTTTGAAAGCCACGGACGTCACTAATCCGAACTACTTCCACAAAGTGGTGGACTGTCAGTGGGCCTGTCCGGCCCATACCAACGTTCCTGAGTACATTCGCCTGATCGCGCAAGGCCGTTATACCGACGCCTACATGCTGAACCGCGAGTCGAATGTGTTCCCCGCCATTCTGGGCCGCACTTGCGATCGGCCTTGCGAGCCGGCCTGCCGCCGTGGCCGCGTGGATGGCAAGCCCGTCGCCATCTGCCGTCTCAAGCGCGTCGCGGCCGATCTACGCGACGACATCACCGATCGCCTGCCGAAGATCCCAAGCCAAAGGAACGGAAAGCGTATCGCATGTATCGGCGCGGGCCCCGCCTCGCTCACTGTGGCCAACGACCTGATGCCCCTGGGCTACGAAGTCGTGATGTTCGAAAAGTACGATCGTCCCGGCGGCCTGATGCGGACCAACATTCCCGCTTTTCGGTTGCCTGAAGCAGTTCTCATGGACGAGATCAACCAGATTCTCGATATGGGCGTTGAGATTCGCTACAACTCGGATATAACCAGCATGAAGGCGCTGCTGTCCGAAGGCTTCGACGCCATCTTCGTCGGCACCGGCGCGCCGCGCGGCAAGGAGCTCGACATCCCCGGCCGTCACGATACCGATCGCATCCATATTGGCATTGATTGGCTGGAGTCCATCGCTTTCGGGCATACCGATTCCGTAGGGGAAAAAGTTCTGATCATTGGCGTGGGCAACACCGCGATGGATTGCTGCCGGTCCAGTTGCCGCCTGGGTGGCAAAGACATCAAGGTGATGGCCCGCCGCCCCCGCGGATTTTTCAAAGCTTCGCCGTGGGAGCTGGAGGACGCCGAGGAAGAAGGCGTCGAGATCCTGATCAATTACGCGCCGGTGCGTTTTATCATCGAAAACGGAAAGCTTACCGGCATGGAGTTCGAGCGTCTGGAATGGGACGCTCAGGCGAAAAAATCGACAACTCTTGAAACTGTTTTTCTCCCAGCGGACGATGTCATCCTCGCCATTGGCCAGGAAAACTCGTTCCCATGGATCGAACGTGATATCGGCATTGAATTCGACAAATGGAACATGCCGGTGGTGGACGAGAAGACCATGCAGTGTTCGCGCGAAGGCATTTTCTTCGGTGGCGACGCCGCGTGGGGGCCAAAGAACATCATCTGGGCCGCTGAACACGGCCATCAGGCCGCCATCTCCATCCACAATTATTGTCAGGCTGTTCCGGTGACCGAGCGCCTGCCGCAAGGCATGAACCTCATCAGCCAGAAGATGGGCATCAGCGAGTGGAGCTACCACAACGACTACAATCCCTCGATGCGCCAGAAGATGCAGCATGTGGATCTGACGCGGCGCTTCCAGCAGATGAACATCGAGGTGGAGCTGGGCTTTTCCGCTGAACAAACCGCGCGCGAAGTGCTGCGCTGCATGAACTGCGACATCGAGACTGCATTCGTCGCCCCGCGCTGCATCGAATGCGACGCCTGCATCGATATCTGCCCGGTGCAATGCCTTACCATCACGCGCAATGGCGAAGAGGACGACCTGCGCCAGCGCCTTTCGGCTCCAGCGCTCAACCTGACGCAAGATCTCTACGTCTCGGCATCGCTTCCGCAAACCGCGCGCATCATGGCCAAGGACGAAGACCTGTGCGTGCATTGCGGCCTCTGCGCCGAGCGCTGCCCCACGGCGGCTTGGGACATGCAGAAGTTTGAGCTGCTCATTTCTTATGCCGGGAGGCCGGTAAGCACCGAGTCATGTCTGACCGCGTAAACGATTTCGCTTTGAAGCTGGCAAATGTGAATGGAACCGGATCGGCCAGCGCCAACGGTCTGCTTATGCAGGCCATTTTTCGCATGGGAATTCCTGTATCCGGCAAGAATCTTTTCCCGTCGAATATCCAGGGCCTGCCAACCTGGTATGAGATTCGTGTCAACAAGAACGGCTACACCGCGCGCTCGCTCGATTACGACCTCATGGTGGCGATGAACTCGCAGACCTACGCGCGCGACATTCAAGAAGTCCGCGAGGGTGGCTATTTGCTTTACGATTCGTCCTGGCCGCTCGATCCGGATCTGCTGCGCGACGATGTCCATTTCCTGGGCGTGCCCTTCGCGCAATTGTGCAACGACAACTTCCGCGATCCGCGCGAGCGCATTCTGATGAAGAACATCGCATACGCTGGCACGCTGGTGGCCGCGCTCCACGTGGACATGGAGATCGTGGCGGCGCTGCTCGAGGAAAAATACGCGGGCAAGAAAAAACTGAGCGAATCGAACACCCGCGCCCTGCGGCTGGGCTACGACTACGCACGCGATCATTTCGATTGCCCGCTGCCGTTTCATCTGGAGAAGATGGACGCCAATCACGACAAGATCCTGATCGACGGCAACACTGCTATCGCACTCGGCTGCGTTTACGCCGGCGCAACGGTCGCCGCCTGGTATCCCATCACGCCCTCCACCTCAGCAATGGACGCGTTCAAGATCTTCTGCGAGAAATATCGCAAAGATCCGGGAACCGGACAGAATAACTTCATCATCATCCAGGCAGAGGATGAACTGGCCGCCATCGGCATGGTGATTGGCGCGGCCTGGAACGGCGCGCGCGCGTTTACTTCCACCGCTGGACCCGGCATTTCACTTATGAACGAATTGCTCGGCCTGGCGTATTACGCCGAGATTCCCGCCGTGATCATCGATGTGGAGCGCGTAGGGCCATCCACCGGCATGCCCACACGCACCCAGCAGGGCGATCTGCTCGAATGCGCTTACGCCTCACACGGCGATACCAAACATATTCTGCTGTTCCCGTCCAACCCGGCCGAGTGCTTTGAATTCGCGCCAGTGGCATTCGATCTCGCCGAGCGCTTCCAGACACCTGTCTTCCTGATGTCCGATCTCGACATCGGCATGAACGATTGGGTGGTCCCGCGCCTGAAATGGAACGATGGGTATCAGCCCGATCGCGGGCGCGTCCTCAGCCTGGAAGATATCGAAAAGCTACCCAAATTCCAGCGCTACACCAATGAAGACGAAAATCAGGTGGCTGCGCGGACGCTCCCTGGCGTGCATCCCAAAGGATCGTATTTCGTGCGCGGCTCTGGCCACAACAAATTCGGCGGATACACCGAGATTCCCGATGAGTATCGTGACGTGATGGATCGTTTATTGAAAAAACACAAAGCATCGGCGAAGTTTATTCCCGCTCCCATCGTCCAGCGCCGTCCCAAGGCCACCTTCGGCGTCCTGACTCTGGGCGGCTGCGACTTGGCAGTTCGCGAAGGCCTGAATGTCCTTGAGGAACGGGGCGTCGTTGGCGATTACATGCGCGTCCGCGGTTTTCCCTTCGATACCGCCGTGGAATCGTTCCTCGCCGATCATGAGCTTTGCTTCGTGATAGAACAAAACCGCGACGCGCAGCTCCGCTCGCTCTTGACGCTCGAGACCAACGTCCCTAAGGACAAGCTGCGTTCCGTTCTGGTGTATGGTGGATTCCCGCTCAGCGCGCGACACGTCGTCAATGGCGTCCTCGAAGAGTTGGGCTTCCAGTCCAAGCCGGCCTTCGTTGCAGCCGGCCGCCCTGCCGCCGAAGTACCCATGGAGGAATAACGTGCCATCCATCATAAAACCCGTCGCCACGCACCCCAGCCTGCAGCGCAACGATCTAGGCCTCACGATTCGCGATTACGAAGGAAGCATGTCCACGCTGTGCGCTGGATGCGGGCATGACTCGGTTACCGCGGCTCTCACTCGCGCTCTCTGGGAAGTGGCCGCGCAGCCGCACATGATCGCCAAGCTCAGCGGTATCGGTTGTTCGTCTAAAACACCCGCCTATTTCGTGAACGGCGCGCATGGGCTGAACTCCGCGCACGGCCGCATGCCGCCCATCGCCACCGGCGCCAACGCCGCCAATCGCGAGCTCATCTACATCGGAATTTCGGGCGACGGCGATTCGCTTTCCATCGGGCTGGGCCATATGTGCCACGCTATTCGACGCAATGTTCGGATGGTCTACGTGATCGAAAATAATGGTGTCTACGGGCTTACCAAAGGCCAGTTTTCCGCTTCCGCCGATGTCGGCTCCAAGAGTAAACGCGGCGATCCTAACCGCATGGCGCCCATCGACACAGTGATGCTCGGCCTCAGCCTGGGCGCAACCTTCATCGCCCGCAGCTTCTCCGGCGACAAGGAGCAGCTGGTTCCAATCCTCAAGGCCGCTGTTTCGCATCGCGGCTTCGCGTTGATCGACGTCATCTCGCCCTGCGTCACGTTCAACGATCACGAAGGTTCCACCAAGAGTTATCTCTACACCCGCCAGCACGAGCTTAAAGCGACGGAGACCGATTTTGTTCCGCCCGCCAGCGAGATCCTGGCGCAAATTGGCCAAAACGGGGCCGTTAACGTTACCATGCATGATGGAAGCATGGTGCGGTTCAAGGGCGTCCCACCGAACTACGATCCCACCGATCGCGGCAAAGTGATGGATTACCTGGAAGAGCACCAAGGGAAGGGCGAAGTTGTCACGGGTCTGCTGTACCTGGATGAATCCGTCCCCGACATGCACGAGATGAATAAGACCACCGATATCGCTTTGACCAAAGTTCCGTATCAAAAGCTCTGCCCGGGCGCAGCGGCACTCGATCGGCTGCAGGAAGATTTCCGGTGATCTGTGTTGCTGAATGATCACCGAAACTCAAATCGTCCAATTTGATTCCCTCGCGCTGGATTGTGGCTCGACCCTCGCACCCGTAGATGTTGCCTACGAAACCTACGGCGAATTGAACGCCCGTAAGAACAACGCCATCCTGGTTCTCCACGCGTTTACTGGCGACGCCCATGCGGCCGGTACCGACAAGATCACTGGCGTCTCGGGATGGTGGGACAGCATGATCGGTCCTGGCAAAGGATTCGATACCGACAAATACTTCGTGATTTGTTCCAACATTCTGGGCGGCTGCCGAGGCACTTCTGGACCCGGCTCCATCGATCCGGAAACAGGCTGCCCCTACGCGATGTCGTTCCCGCCTGTCACTATTCCCGACATGGTGCGGCTCCAAAAGATGCTGGTGGATCACCTGGGCATCGAACGGCTGCTCGCGGTCGCGGGTGGATCTATGGGCGCGATGCAGGCGTTGCAATGGGCCGTCGCTTATCCCGACGCGGTGGCCGCTTCTATACCGATCGCGGGCACGGCGCGTCACAGCCCGCAACAAATCGCGTTCAACGAAGTGGGGCGTCAAGCCATCATGGCCGACGTTGATTGGAGCGAAGGCAACTATTATGGCAAGCGGCCGCCCGCTCGCGGCCTAGCGGTGGCTCGAATGGTGGGCCACATCACCTACATGAGCGATGCATCGATGCGCGAAAAATTTGGACGCCGCCTGCGCGATCAGGATCAGTTCGAAGTAGAAAGTTACTTGCGTTACCGCGGCAGTCAGTTTGTCGATCGCTTCGACGCGAATTCGTATTTGTACATCACCAAGGCCATGGATTATTTCGATCTCACCGCCGGCCGCCCGTCGCTTAGCGCGGCGTTCGATGGCGTGAAATCCCGATTCCTGGTGATCAGCTTCTCGTCCGATTGGCTCTACCCAAGCTATCAATCGCTCGACATCGTGCGTGCGCTGCGCGGCCGCAACTGCGACGTTGCGTATTGCGATCTGCCGTCCACCTACGGCCACGATGCGTTCCTGGTGAACGTCTCCGAGCAGACGGAATTGGTCCGCGGCTTCCTGGCGAGCACGTTCCGGGAGCGGGCATCGTCAGAACAGGCTTTGCGGGAGCAAAGCTGATAGTGTCCGAATCGTTCGTCCCGAATCTTCTCGGACGCAGCGACTACGCCATCATCAGCGCCATCATCGAGCCCAAAGCGCGCGTTTTGGATCTAGGGTGCGGCGAAGGCGAGTTGCTGGCGTGGCTGGCCGAAAATAAGCGTGTGGATGCGCGGGGCGTGGAGATCGAAGGCTCAAAAGTGCGCCAGGCGATTTCGCGCGGCGTATCCGTCTTCCATAGCGACATCGAAGATGCCCTGGCCGACCTTCCCGACCAGGCTTTCGACTACGTGATCTTGAGCCAGACCCTTCAGGAATCCCGCGCACCGCTCAAAGTGTTGCGCGAAATGTTGCGCGTGGGACGCCGTGCTATCGTGGCGTTTCCAAACTTCGGCCACTGGAGCGTTCGGCTGGCCCATCTGTTCACCGGCCGCGCGCCGAAAACCAAGCTGTTTCCACACGACTGGTTCGATTCGCCCAATATCCATTTCTTCACCGTCGACGATTTCGAGGGCTTGGTGCAATTGCAGCGCTGGACCATCGAGAAGCGTATCTTCCTGCAAGGCGCGCGGCAGATCACGTTCCTGCCGAATCTCTTCGCCGAAGTAGCCGTGTTTCTCGTGCGATCTTGATCAGGTTTTCTTCAGAAACTTTTCGATGCCGCGCTTAAAGTCTTCCGTCGTGCGCGCGAACGCATTGATTTCAACGCCGGCTTCGATGGCAGCTTCAAACTCCATCGCATCCGTTCGATAAAACAATTGCTTCGACATCGCCAATCCGGAAGCCGACTTCGAAGCCAGCCTCGCGACGAATTGCTCCACGTCCTTATCGAAAGTATCGCCTGCGAAAACACGGTTGATCATTCCGTATTCGAACGCTGTTCTGGCGGAAATGACATCGCCTGAGGCGATCAACTCAAAAGCGCGTTTCTCCGATACCAGCCGTCGCAGAATCGCGATCACAATGGCCGGCACAAATCCAATATTGATCTCGGGATACCCGAATTGGGCCGAGTCCGCTGCCAGAACGATGTCGGCCGCAGTCGCAATCCCGCAGCCCCCGCCCAACGCCCGCCCCTGCACCGCAGCGACAATCGGCCGCGGATGCCGGCGCATATCGAGCAATAGTCCGGCCATGTTCCGCGCTTCGGCCTGAAACTTCGCGACATCGTCGGAGACATCGTCCCCAAACGTACGCAGATCCATGCCGGAGCAAAAATCCTTACCGGCGCCGGTTACCACGACAACGCGCACACTCTCGTCCGACGCCGAGGCTCGCAACGCACTGCGCAATTCGCTCAACAGTTCCTGATCGAGCGCGTTGCGCCTCTCAGGCCGGTTCAGGATGATCCGCGCGATGCCGCGCTCGACACCGAATGCGATTTTGCGCCATGCGCTCATTTGGGAACTAGTATACGGCGAGACGCCCTGGCGAAAGGGTCGCCGCTGGTTTTCCGTAACGATTTCGGAAAGCCTTGCGGTATGGCTCTTCGATTCCCTTGTAAAGGGCGGCGGCGAGAAGCAGCGACAACGTCAGACAAAATAGAAAATTCTGCATCGAACTTTGACGCAAGAATGAATGCCCCCGGTTGAAGGCATCCATATTCAACCAGACCGTCACATGCGTCAGGTAAAGCGAATAGCTGATCTCCCCCAGAAAAACGAACGCAGGCGTGCTTAAGAGACGTGCGATCCATCCGCGCTGCTTGGCCAGCCCATAAATCAAGAGCGCA
>Ga0210383_10002961_pt1 | contig 15308 bp, 14 predicted proteins | sample IncBWC14OmetaG_FD_160072 | JGI IMG/M metagenome (GOLD analysis project Ga0210383, IMG submission 160072) | Forest soil microbial communities from Barre Woods Harvard Forest LTER site, Petersham, Massachusetts, United States - Inc-BW-C-14-O ...
GCGCCGCCGCGGAGGCCTTCCGCCGCGGCACCGACGCCGTCTCCGCCGCCCGCAGCTTCCTGGACGACCTGCGCGGCCATCGCTAGTGCGCTGGCCACGAACGTGCACCGGCTCGGTTATGCAGCTTCAGGTTCCGGGCGGCCCCAGCGTTGCTGGCGTTCGCTGCGGATGCGGGCGCGTTCGCGGCGCTGGGCGGCCAGCACGCCGGGGTGGCGGGCGCGGGCATTACGCCAGCGCAGGCAGGCCTGCAGCTTGCGGGCCAGCGCGGGGTGATTCCGGTGGTCCGAGCCGCCAGGTTGTCCATGATGACGAACAGCCGGTACCCGTCCGGCCGGGCAGCCCGGATCGACTTCAGCGCGGCCAGCCTGTGATCGGCGCCCTTATGCTCGCGAGTGATGCCCCGCAGCTGGTCATCGCCCACGCAGTAGCAGCCATGGAAGTAGCCGATGCCGCGGGTGCGATGATAAGTCGCGCGCAGCCGGGCCGGCCGTTGCCGCCGCGCCCGCACCGGCTCAGCCATCGCGCCCTCCCACCACTCCACCTGCCTCACACATCGAGTGCGGGCGTATCACCGCGGCATGACAGCACCCGGTGAACGTATGTGGCCAGCGCACTAGCGACGAATCAGAAGGTTGGGGGTTCGAGTCCTTCCGAGCGCGCCCAGCTTAGCGGCCCTTTTCGAAAGCTGCCCTGGTGAGCAGGTCGCCAGCGTTACGCCGGGCCGGTTGTCGCCCACGCGCTGAGCAGCATAAAAGGAGCGCCTACCAGCGGTTGGGTCCTTTCCCCTTCGTCTTTCAGCCGTTGCTCAAACGTCTCCATGCCGATCTCCTCGGCGGTGGCCACTCCGGTTCCCACGATCAGCGGCTCGGCGACACGCATGGACTCCACTAGGAATGCGAGGCCGACCTCATCGCCGGGTCCGAAGTGCGGCTGGACCCCGATCATCCCCAGCGGGCGCAGCCCGGCCTCTTCGACAATGGCCCACAGCCGCGGCCCAAGGAAGGCGATCCCGGACTTGGCGAACGCTTCGACCAGCCAGGACTTGACCTGGGTCCCGAGCGGAATCTCTGGCAGAAACCGCATCGGTGACATATCTGCTTCTACCGGCACGACCAGGCCGCCAGGGCGCAGCACCGTGGCCTGCTCCCGCAGCACCGCGGCCGGGTCCGGAACCCACATCAGGACCAGCCGCTCGACGATCGCGTCGAACGGCCCGCCCGGCGCCGGGTCGTGGATGTCGCCCTCGATGAACTGCACCTGGGCCAGGCCGCGCCGTTGGGCCCGCAGCCGGGCTCGGGCCAGCGCGTCGGGGGAGTGGTCGACGCCGACCACGGAGCCATCGGGTCCCACCAGGTCGGCGGCCACGAACGTCACGTCCCCGGCGCCGCAGCCTATATCGAGCACCCGCATGCCAGGCCGGATGCCCGCCTCGGCGAAGATCATCCGCGTCGCGGGGGCTATCGCTGCACCCTGAGCCTCAAGGCGGTCCAGCTCCTCTTCACCGATGCCGGTGCCGAACTGGTAGCCCGAGTCGCCCTCACCCATCGTGTTTCCTCTCGCCAGGCCCGCCACGATGATCCCGCGCCTGGCCCCCGGCGGACAAGACCGCAGGCATGCAGCACGCCGGAGGAGGCGACGGCATCCAGATCCGGCTGCCCGGCGGACGGCGGGTTTGAGCCCCACCCGCCCCACCTACGGTTTCAAGCGCCAGCCAGGGAAAGGCCGTGGACCGGTTCGTGGACCGACGTCGGCGAAGGGATGTACCGTGCCGCCACGCCCTTGCGGTCGCATAGAGTAACTGCCGAGGTTGCGCCGGGGTGGGGAATGGAGCCAATGGCGGCAGTCCGTATGCCCCGCTGGCGCCATCCGGGTTATCGGACTAGCGCCAGCGGGCATACCTTCTCGCGGTCAGCTGCGGTTAGCGGCTTATGGTGATGACCGCCAGCGCGATGTTGTTGAACGGGTTCGGGTCAGGGCTGGACGACACCGCTCCGCCGAGCACCTGGGCCTTGCCGGTCCGGGTGGCCTTGACCGTGATGGTGTCCTGCACCGAGGCGCCGGCCGCCAGCGAGGACTGCCGCCAGGCGACCAGGTTGCCATGCTTCGCGCAGCCGGTGCTACATGAGGTCTCGGCCAGGGAAGCAGGCAAGGCCACCGCGGCGATCACGTTCTGCGCCGCTGCCGGGCCGTTGTTGGTCAAGGTCAGCGTGCACGTCCCGGTCGCGCCCACGGCGAGGGTTGCCGGGCAGGACAGCCCGGCCGCCAGGTCCGCCTTCGTCGAAGCCGGGGTCACCGTGACGGTGAACGGTCCCGCGGTCGCGGTCCCGGCCCCGTTGGTGGCGGTCACAGAGTAGGAGAACGACGTGGTGCTGGCGGGCACCGTGCCGCTGACCGTCCCGGTGCTGGCGTTGATCGACAGCCAGGACGGCGCCCCGGACAGCGCATAGCTGGGTGCCGGGGTGCCCGAGGCCATGAACGTGTAACCGTAGGCCTGCCCGGTCGTGGCGGTCGCGGGCGGGCTGGCCGCCACGAATGACGGCGCCTGGTCCACCGTGATCACCTGCTGGACCTGCGGTGCGGCCGTGTAGCCGTTGCCGCCGGCCTGGTTGGCGTCCACCGTGCACGTCCCCGGGCCGGTGAAGGACACCGTCCCGCCGCTGATCGAGCAGGCTCCGGCCGTGCTGGAGGAGTCGACGCTGAACGTCACCGGGTTCCCGGACCCGCCGCCGGTCGCCGTCGGCGTGTACGTGCCGCCGACTGCCGCCGGGTTGGGCGGGCTGGAAGTGAACGTGATCGCCTGCGCGCCCTGCGGGGTCGCGGAGGCCTCACCCGAAGCTGGCCCCTCGCCGTCGGCGTTGACCGCGGTCACCTCGAAGTAATACGGGGTACCGTCGGTCAGCCCGGTCACCGTGTAGCTGGTGCCGGTGACCGGCGAGCTGTTCACTGGCGTGGACGACTCGCCGCCGGAACTGGTCCCTTCGTAGATGTTGTACCCGGTCACCGGCGAGGCGCCGGAGTCACTCGGCGCATCCCACGATAGGTTCACCTGGGAGTCGCCGGGAGTAGCCGTCAGACCCGTCGGCGCGCCCGGTGTGGGCGTGGCGTAGGTGATCTGCACCTCCGGGTTGCCGGTTGTATCGGCCTGCATCGTGGCGTCAGGGTCGACGGCGTAGCTGGAACCGCCGCCGCCTCCGCCGCCGTCGCCGCCGTCGTAGCCGCCGCCTCCGCCGCCGCCACCGTAGTAGCCGCCGCCTCCGCCGCCGCCACCCTGGCCGTAGCCGGGGTTGGCGCCGCCGTTACCGCCCTGCTCAGACGTCCCGTTGCCGCCGGCGCCGCCGTCACATCCGGTGGTGCCGCCGGTACCGCCCTGCGTGCTCTGGCCGGCCCCGCCGGCGCCTCCGCTGCAGCTGCCGCCGGTAGTTCCGGGCTGTCCGGCCGCACCGCCGTTATTAGCGCCCGCGCCGCCGCCTCCGCCGCCCGCGGCGACCACGAGCGGCGTCGGACCCTGGAATACGGCCGAAGCGCCGCCGCCGCCACCGCCGGTCAGGTAGGCGTTGCTGCCGTTGCCACCTCCGCCGTAGCCGGCGGCACCGCCGCCGCCCACAGTTCCTCCGCCGCCGTTGCCGGCGACCTGGATGCTGAGCTGCTCGTTGCTGGTCAGGGTCAGCGTGGCGGTAACCGACTCGCCATGACCGCCGCTGCCGCCGCCGTAGCCGACGTTGCCGCCGGCCCCGCCTTCCCCACCGACCGCGGTGACCTGTGCGCTGGCCACTCCGGCTGGGACCGTCCAGGTCTGTGCGGCGCCGGTGTAGCTGAAGGTCACCGTGGTGGTGGTCCCGGTGCCGGGCGGCGCTGGCGCGGCGCTGGCGGTGCCCGCGCCGGCGAAGGCGATCAGGGCGCTGGCCGCGGCCAGCGTCCCGGCCGCCACGGCGGCCTGGCGGGCGCCGCGGAAACGGCGCCCTGTTGTTCGGGTTAGCATGACTGTCCTCTCTAGTGTTCCTGCTGGGTTGCCAGAGCCCGGGTGAGCCGGGCCAAGTCGATGGTGAGCGGGACGGCACTATCCGGCTGGTGCAGGTGGATCCGCGTGCCGCCGGGCTGGGCGGTGCAGGTGACCCGGATGCTGGCTATCTGTGCCCCGGTGATTAGCCGGTAGCTGACCAGCCACGGTGGTTCGAAGGCAGTCACCTCGCCGCTGGCCGCGACCTCAGCGCCGTCGACTCGCACAGTGACTCGGAATTCGGGCCAGGCGCCGCCCGGTGATCCCGTGCCCTCGACTGCGGTGATTACCTGCGGCAGCCAGTCGCCCAGGCGCGACGGGTCGGCCACGCGGGCGAACACAGCCTGGACTGAGCAGGGAAACGTCGCGTACAGATCCATCTGGTTGCCCTTGCCTTCGGCGGTATGCGGTCGGGTCCGGACCATCTAAGCTGGGCACGAGCGAGGGAAACCAGACGTTTTTTGCGGCATTGGTGCGGCAAAGCTGCGGCAATGACGCGGCAGCTCGCCGACCTGGCGGCAGGGCGGGTGGAGGCGTGGATGCGGGATCTGCGCGGGTTCCGGGAGGCGGTGCGGGAGCACCGCCGGGCGGTCGGGCGCACCCAGCAGCAGCTCGCCCGGTCCATCGGGCTGCATCCCGATGTGCTCAGCCACAAGCTCAACAGCCGGGACAACGCCGTTCTGACCAGCCAGGAGGTCGTCGCCGTTGCCACTACGCTGGCTGCCTGGGGGGCGCTGGTCACCCGGAACGATATGTACGCGCTGCTCACGATGATGGAGGTGCCGCCGCAGGCCGTCCCGGCTGCGGCCTGGTCTGCGCCGCCGCTGGCCGCCCTGCGCGCCGACCAGGATGCCGCCGCCGTGCGCCGGGGCGTACCCGGCCCGCGGGCCCACGCGTGGGCCCTTGCGTCATCCGACGAGCGCGCAGCGCCGCCGAAGGGACCCGCCGTGCGGCGGTCCCGGATAACGCCCGTGCCGCTGCCCGCCCCGGCCACGGCGCTGATCGGCAGGGAGCGCGAACGCGCCGAGGTGGCGGCCGCGCTAGCGGCCTCACGACTGGTCACCCTCACCGGCGTCGGCGGGACCGGGAAGACGAGGCTGGCCCTGCAGGTGGCCTGCGATGTCGCCGGCGGGTTCGCCGATGGCGTGGCGTTCGCCGATCTAGCCCCGGTTCGTGATCCGGCGCTGCTCGCCACGACGATGGCGCGGGCCCTGGGCCTGACGCCCACGTCGGCGGAGACGGCCGAGGCCTACCTCGCCGAGGCGCTGCTGGACCGCGAACTCCTAATCGTGGTGGACAACCTTGAGCAGTTGCTCGATGAGACGCAGCTGCTGGCCCGGGTACTGGCCGCCGCTCCGGCCGTGCGGGTGCTGGCTACCAGCCGGATCGCGCTGCGCTTGTATGGGGAGCACGTTGTGCGGATTCCCCCGCTGGACCATCCCGGCCAAGGCGGCACCGGGACGAGCGCGCAGGACAGCGAAGCGGTGCAGCTGTTCATCGCGCGGGCCCGGGCGGCCCGCCCGGGCTTCGTCCCGGACGCCGACGAGCTGGCCGCTGTCGGCGGAATCTGCACCGCCGTCGACGGGTTGCCGCTGGCCATCGAGCTCGCTGCGGCCAGGATCCGGCTGTACTCACCCCAGGCGCTGCTGCCTCTGCTGCGATCTCGCCTGGCGCTGCTCACCGGCGGCCCGCGCGACCTCCCGTACCGGCAGCAGACCCTGCGAGCGGCGCTGGACTGGAGCTACGCGCTGCTGCCTCCCGGCGAGCGGCGACTGTTCGCCTGCCTCGGGGTATTCGCCGGCCTGTTCGACGACGCCGCCGCCACCGCAGTGGCAGGCGAGCGGGAAACTGGCCTCCCGATGCTGGGGCGACTCGACGCCCTGGGCGAGCACAGCCTGCTCGAGGTCACCGCCGGCGACCCTCCCCGCTTCCGGATGCTGCAGACCGTCCGGGAGTACGCGCTGGCCCGGCTGGCCGAGACCGGCGAGACCGAAGCCGTGCACGCTGCCCACCTCCGCCACCACCTGGAGATGGCTACCGAGGCTCGGGACAGCCTGGAAGGTGCCGACCAGGGAACCCATCTCGACCGCCTCCAAGCCGACCTGGCCGACATCTACGCCGCCCTGGACTGGGCCCGGTCCCGCGCCGACAGCCAAAGGGCCTACCTGGAGGACGGGCTGCGCCTGGCCACGGCCGTGGCCAAGGTGTGGCGTCGCCGTGCCTCGGTCGCCGCCGGCAGGCTGCACCTGGAGCGCCTGCTGGCCATCGACGCTCGCACCACCGCCCCGGCGGTACGGGCGTGGGCGCTGATCGAAGCGGCCGCCCTGGCCTGGTTCGCCGCCGATTACCCCTCCGCCAACGCCTTGGCCAGCGAGGCTCTGACGCTCTGCGCGGCCCTCGGTGACCTATCGGGCCAGTCCTGGGCCCACCGCTACCTCGGCTCTACCGCTCTCGCGTCCGACGATCTGGCCACCGCCGAACCTCACCTCGTCTCCCAGCTGGCCACCGCTCGCCGAGCCGGAGACGGCCGGGCCGAGGCCAACGCCCACAACATGCTCGGCCAGCTTCGCCGCTACCAGGGCCGTTACCGCCAGGCCAACATCCAGTTCGAGCGGGCCCTGCAACTGTTCCGCGCCGCCGGTGACCCCGACGGCACCGCCAGCGTCCTAAACAGCCTGGGTGAGGTGGCACGCGACGCCGGCCAGGCGGATCTGTGCCGGTCACTGTTCCGCCAGGCTCTCCACGACCACTACCTCATCGGCAGCAAACGGGGCATCGCCGCCGACCTCGAAGGCATCGCCGCCGCCGAGGCTCTGGACGGGAAGGAACAAAGCGCGCTGATCTACCTCGGTGCCGCCCAGGGCCTGCGCGACACCTGCGGCTGGCAGCTCACCCCCACCGAGCAGGCCGCCCTTGACCGCCTCTTCGACACCGCTGCCGTCCCCCTCAGCCCCGGACAACGCCAAGACGCCATCACCGAAGGCCGCAACCGCCCCCTCGCCCACGTCATCGACCAGGCCCTCAGCCAGGCGTTTCCCTGCCGCTGAGGTCGTACTGCGAGGCCTGCCAGTCCTTCGGCGTGACCCACGAGCCAGGCAAGTGAGCTGCCTGCCGCGACGTCGTCCCGCTGAAGATCGACCTGCCTAGGGCTCACCCAGGATCTGAGCGCGCGCGGGGACTGCGGATCTAACGGTGTTTCCGGCCCGATCGCGCTGCGCCTGGCGGCTTGGCGGGAAAGGTGCCGTGATGACCGCGACACTAGACAGTGTGGCGGCGAGGAAGAAGGGCAAGCCGGAGTCGACCGCTGAGCAGAAGCTAGCTGAGGAGCGGATGGCCTGGGCCAGGGAGCAGGGCGTGTCGCTGACCGGCCTATGACCCCAGACCCGGACACCGCCAGCCCGCGCGCAGGCACATGCGCGCGCCGGACATTCGTCGGCAGATGGCGGTGCGCGCAAGCGTCGATTGTCTATGGTCTCAGGTGGCCTGTACGGCATCGCGCATGCGCGATGCCGTCGGCCTCCGCCCCCCTGTGCGTCACCATAAGCCGTGCGGATCCCAGGCGGGCACAGGGCATAATTTGACCAAACGGGGTGGCGTTCCCGCCTCCCCCAGCTGACTTGCCCCGGATGGTGCCGCCATGGCCGGCCTGCCAGAAGTGATCGGGTTGCTCTACCGGGCCGACTGGACCCGCTTGTCCCTGTCGGCCGAGCTGCGCTCCGAGACCGACCGGGAGCCGCTCCCGCTCCCGCGCCCGTCGCGCGAGGAGCGGTCTCGCTGGTTCCGCTCCTGGCCGATGCAGAGGCAAGAAAACGGCCGCTACGTGGGGCGCGGAGCGCTGCTGATCGGTCGCGGTGGCCGGTGGCGCCTGGAGTGTTCGCTTCCCGGCCGGGGCGCCGAGGGAGAGGCCGCCGAGGGTAACGACGGCGAGCACGACTGGTCGTGGCGGCCGCCGGAAACGGGAGGTCCTCCGCCGCTCCCGGTCAAGGTGGGCGGCGCCTATCCGCCGGTGCCCGAGCTGCTCTGCCCGTCCTCCCTGCTCGGCGGTTACACCCTGGAAGTGCTGGGGCCGGTGACCGTCGCCGGCCGCGACGCGATCGCCGTCGCGGCCACGCCGCGCCGCGATGTGCTCGGATCCGGTTCCGCCGAACGGTCCTATGACCGCATCGAGGTCGCCGTGGACGCCGAGCTCGGCATCCTGCTCCGCCGGGCCGAGACCGCCCGGGGCGAGCTAGTCACCCTCACCGAGCTGACGGATCTGACGATGAACCCGCCGGAGGCGGCCGACCCCGCCCGGTTCGCGCCGCCACCGGGCAGCCACCGCGCCGAAACCCTGGGGGAGAACCAGAGGGAAAGGCTCAGCGGTCCTGGCTGGGCCGCCGCGGACCTGGCGGCGGGCAGTCTCGGCGCGCTGATCAGGCATGCGCCGCACCTGCTCGGTCACGGCGCGGCCGGCGAGCAGCCAGAGGCGATGCCGTCGCCCGACCCGGCCCCGCTCGAGCCGGCCGACGGCTCACCGCCCCCCGACGAGGTGCTTGACCTGCTCTACCGCAGCGGTGAGCCTCGTGACCTCGGCGCCACGGCGCGGCAGTGGCTCGACCTGGCCGCCCTGGCGGCACCGGCGCCAGAAGGATTCCGCGCCGCCGGGCGCGGCGGCTTCGTTGACCTCTTCGACGCGATAACCCCCGAAATGCACGTGGCCCGCACGGAAGCCCGGCTGCGCGTCAGCGGCCCGGACCGGTACCGCCTCGACTTCTCGTCCCGGCCGCGCCGCATAGATTCGACGACGATCGCCTGCGACGGGGAGCGCCGCTGGCGGGTCTACCCGGACGGGACCATGGTCGGCCCGGCCGCCCCGCTGCGGGACAACATCGCGTTCCTGGCCGACTCGTGCTGGCTGCTCCGCCGTCGGCTATCCGGCGGCGCGGAGCTCACCTACCGTGACCGGCCCGCCCGCCAGCTCCACGTCACTCCCAGCCCCGGCGACGCAGAGGTGGCCCCCGGGCCGCTGATGACCTTCACCACCGACACGATCGTGGACGCCCCCACCGAGGCGATCGTGGACGCCGAGACCGGCTGCCTGCTCCGCCTGATCTCCTACGCCGGCGACACGCTCGCGATCTGGTCGGAGCTGGACGACATCAGCACGGAACCCGCCGACCCGGACGAGTTCCGGGTGCACGTCCCGCCCGGCACCCGCATCGTGGAGGAAACCGGCAACCTGATCACCGACGCCGTCGCGGTCATGCCCGGCGTGAAGGGAACCGCGGCCCGCGCCGCTGCCGAGGCCGTCAACCGCACCGCCGGCGCCGTTTCCGCCGCCCGGAGCTTCCTGGACGACCTGCGCGGCCATCGCTAGACAGGGGCACCTCGCGTTGCTTACCGTGGCTGCGGGTGCGAGAGGGCGCCTCCGGGTCCGCGGGCAGGACATAGTCCACCTCTGAGTGCAAAGAAGCAGATCACGGCGATCTCCCTGGCCAGGCCTGCCGCGCGGATCGCGGGCCGGTGAAGGAGACGTCGGCGTGAGTCTGACCACGCCGAGGCGCAGATCCGGGTGCCGCTGGTGGACGTGTTCCGCTATCAGGAATCCTGGGACACCAAGATCATTTACTGAGCAGGGCCCGGGCTCAGGTGTGACGTTCTACGTCCTATTGGACGCCGGGTCAGACGACGGTTGATGTAATTCAGCGCGCTCGGCATGCTGCCCGAGCCGCCTCACGATCAAGTCCCTGCTCCGCATCAGCAGCCCCGCGTCGGCCCCTACTGGGTGCGTGGCGCGCCGAGGTCGGCCAGCAGATTTTTGTCCCAGATCATGATGGTGCGGTCACCGAAGTGATAAACCCGCGCCGGCCGTCCGAAATCGGCCACCGCGATCCGGTACGAGAGCGGGTCCGGAGCCCCGGCCGGGGTCGAGACGGCGAAGTCGGCGTAGTGCAACCGCTGGTCATACCACGAGGCCTTCGACTGGTAGACGTCCGGAGCCGCGCCGGACCACCCGAAAAACGTGGGCAGGAGTTGAACGCGCCCGCCGGTGTCGAGCGTGAGGGTGTTCGCGTTCCAGCCGGTAAGACCGGTCGTCAGGTGATGGGCGACCAGCCAGTCGGCAAGAGCCTGATCTTGAGCGGGCACCGCCGGCTGCGCGGCACCGTATCCGAGGGCCGCCAGATAGCAGGCCAGGATGACGCCCAGCGCTGGCACGAGCCTCAGCCGCATAACCGGGCCGGACAGCAGGCGGCCGGCCAGGACGGCACCCAGAGGCAGCACCGCGACGATCTGCCGGAAGGTGTACACGGCTCCCGGCAGCCTGCTGAACGCGAAGGCGGCCAAGTTGATGATGATCGCGACGGTCAGCACCTGGACAACGAGATCGTCAATCCGGAAGAAGCGCCAGATCGCGAGCCCGAACGCCCATACGGCCAGTGCGAGGCCGACCAGATGTACCGCTGCAAAGGCCGCCGCCACTCCGGGGTGCAGACCGGAGAAGTCAGCGCCGTACAGCACGAGCACCCCGTCGGCCGTGAGCCTGAGATGGTCCGGGACTGTCCTCAGTATGGCCGGGAGTGTAGGTAGCCCGATGGCCACGTAACCGCCGAGCCGGTGGATCACATGGACCGCGAGCCAAGCCGCGTACACCGAGGCGGCGGCTGCCACCGCTAGCGCCGCCTCGTACCACAACGAGGTCAGCGGCTTACGGCGCACTAGCCCGTGGCAGATCCGCAGAACGCAGACCAGTATCAGCGGCACGATCGCAACGAGCAGGGTGATGCTGTCGGCGATCTGTACCCACGCCAGCATCACCGTGATGATCAGCGGCACGTACCAGCGCCGCGGCGCCCGGTCCACCACCAGCCAGGTCGCCAGGAGCGGCACCTCCGTACCGGTGTGATCGGCCCCTAGGAGCACGATGGATGCCCCGAAGTGCAGCTGCGGCGCGATCATGATCCCGGACGCGATCAAGACGCGGACCAGCGCCTCCCGGCCTCTCGCCCGCCCCTTGGCCAGCAGGCCCGCGAGCAGCACCAGCAGCGTATAGGTGAACGCCGCCGCCACGTGAACCACGTCAGGCCCAAGCCCGCGGATCAGCTCCACGCCCATGTACTCGGGCAGTTCGGTGGTGTAGAAGGACACATCCCCCACCATCCAGCCGCGCAGCAGCGGGTCGCCGTGCAGCATGGCCCACGCCTGCAGTGCGTTCGCCGCCCCATCGGACGTGACCGCTTGCGTCTCGGAAAGCCAGCGGTAGCAGAAGAACAGCGTGACCCCTGCCGTCACGTAGGCGGCCACCAACGCCCACCAGGCGAGCTTCCGCTTCGGCCGCGTCGGCGACGCCTCTGCGGTGCCCGGCTCGCCCGCCACTTCCGCCGTAGGCTGCTCCATACGGTCCTCCGTCAATGATCCTGGTTAGCCATTCTTCCGCCCGCAACCGCCGGGCCGATACCGGCTGCAACATCGGGAACGCATCGTCTTGGCGTGACGCAAAGTGGGGCGCCATAAGGACCCGCCGTCGGAGGCGGCGGTAGCGTTGGACCGGCGAGCCGGAGCCACCGTGTTGTGACGTCAGACTGTCGGTCCGCTTCGTTCCCATGATCCTCATGAGCGAGATGCCCGCCGAGGACGCCCACGATGTGATTCACCATGGCGGCCGGGTGGTAGCGGTGGTCGTGCCCATCGGGGAGTACCAGCAGCTGCGGCAGGCGATGCAAGAACAGCAGGTCAACGAAGAGTTCGACGCTGCCCGGGCGAGGTACCTGGCCCGTCGTGAGGCCGGGCGATCCGCTACGTGTCCCATGGGGAAGCGGGCCGACGCCTGGGCCTGCCGTCCCGGTGAGCTATCGGTCAACTGGGAGATCCAAGCTCTGGACCAGGCGGCGGGTTTCCTCCGCGACGATCCCATCGGTGTCGCGGCACTCTGGGACTCTGCTAGCCAACCCGCCGATGAGCCCACAGCCGCCGGAGTCGTTCCCACCTGCGGTACGTGTCAACAGCCGGGTGGGACGCGTCAGCCCGGATTCAACAGGTGCTGCAGCGCAGCGAGGACGGGCAGCCAGACATCTTCTGCGTCCTCTCGTGAGTCGGTGATGTCGACCTCGTCGATCTCCAGGCGGACCGTGCACCCGCCCAGCGTCGGCCTGATCAGCCAGGTCAGGTACGTGGGCGGGTCGTGCGGCCCGGATTGCAGCACGTAGGGCAGCCGTTCAGGGCACCGGGCATGCAGGACACGACCGGTCAGCTCGGTGCGGTCACCGAGGCGGAAGCTGATCGGAGCCTCGGCGATCCACGTCGAGTGCGCCGCCAGGCCGTGAAGGTACGCGGCGGTCTTGTCCGCGTCGGTAAGCGCAGCCCAGACCAGCCCGGGACGCGCGCGGACGTGAGCGGCGAAGGTGTGCGCGACGCACGCCCCGCCGCGTGAAGAGCGGCGGGGCTCAGCACCGTGGGCATTCACGGCATCGCCGATCGCTGTTAGGCGTCGATCTCGGTGGCGATCTCGAATCCCGTCTCCTCGGGGGGCGCGGTGAAGCCGCCCGCGATGCCCTGCTGCATGCGCGGCATCAGAGTCGAGTCACGGAAGTTTTCCCAGCTGGCCTTTGAGTCGTGCACGGCGAAGATGGTCCAGCCGTCCGCGGACGGCCCGGCGGCATGGTAGATCTGACCGCCCGGCAACGTGCCGTCGCTCGGGTGCACGGCCGCGACCGATGCTTCGTACTGCTGCTTGGTTCCGCCCTTGAACTGGTGGATGACGCCGTAAGTCATTGCTTCGCCTTTCGCTTGTACTGCCGGTGACGCGCCGTCGCGTGCGGTCCGTCGATCGCCAGGTGCCGCTATACGTGCAGGTCGCGATGGCCGGGTACCTGGGCATGGCTCGCTCGTGCGATGTCCTGGCTCGACCTACGACTCGACGAGGAAGACAAGGGTGTCGAGGAGTACCCCGTCGCTGGCCGCGGTGGCAGTGCCATCGTCGGACTGCAGCCAGGTCATGAATGCGTCGAGGTCGGGCACATCGCCGCTGACGCCCACCCGTGCCTGGTTGGTCGGGTCGATGAAGGTGCGGATGTTCGTGACGCCCAGTTCCCCGAACTTCTTCTCGCGAAGATCCGAGCCGAGCCAGTGGTCGCGGTCTGTCACTTCGTGGTAGGCGATGACGCTAGGCATCTGGTGGTGCTCCTTTTGTCTTCCTCGCCGTGAAGGCGGCGATAAGAGCATCCTGACGCTGCGCCATCTCACCGGCGCATCACCGGCGCATCACCGGCTCAGCTCGCCGATCGCGGCGAGCATGCCCGGCAGCCCCCGAGCGACACAGATGCCCGCGGCCGTCTCGAGCCAGGCCCGCGCCGTATCGTCGATTTGGCCGAACGACCGGTGGCGGGCCGCGGCTCGGGCCATCAGGATCGCGGCCCGGTGGTAGTCCCAGTCAAAGGCGTCGACGATCTCGAATGCGGAGTTCAGGTGCCGGTCGGCGACCTCGTGGCGGCCGAGCAGCGACGCGAGCCGTCCCGCGTAGGCGGCGGCCGGGCCCAGGTTAGTGGCGATCTGCCCGGCGTAGGGCTCGATGATCGCCAGCAGGCGCGCGGCGGCGTCGAGGTCCTCGAGCTCGATCGCCAGGACGGCGTACCCGAGCATGGACGTCAGCCACATGACGTCCGGGGGGACATTGCGGAACCCGTCGGCCGCCGCCTCGCCAAGCAGGTCGCTGGCGACCTGTTTGGGTCCGCTGGCGATGGCGTGGGCGAGGTGATAGGTGAGCTTGACCGGGCCGGCCTCGATCGCCTGCGCGACGATCGGCGGTAGCTCGGCGTGATGACCGGCGATGGTGGCCAGCACGGCCGCTTGCCCGGCGAAGACGGCGAGGGCATCGGCGGCACCCAGAGTGAGGCCGATCGCCTCAGTCTCGCGCCCCAGTCGGCCGGCGTCGGCGAAGCGCGCCTGCATCGTGGCGACGAACGCCTCGAACCAGCCCACCGTCCAGGTCATCAGCGGGGCGCCGATCACGCCGGCGATGGCGTACAGCCGTCCCAGGCTCCGGGTGGCTCCGGCCGGGTCGGCCAGCTGGATGGCGACGGTGTAGGCCGCGGTGTGCACGGCGAATTCAAGGTGCAGGTCGCCGGCGGCCGCCGCGGCCGCGATCGACCTGCTGGCCACGTCGGCCCGCAGCCGCGTCGCCTCGAGGTCGGGGCCCCACAGGGCGTGCAGCACCGACGAGCAGATCCGGGCGAGAAGCGCCGGATCGGGGCTGGCGTCGGCCAGCGCGATGGCCTCCCGGGCCAGCCCGATGCGCCGGGTCCCGGCCATCTCGGAGACGAGATCCTCGGCCAGCAGGGCGAGGAGCCTGGCGCGCGTGGCCGGATCGGCGTCGGCCACTTCGAGGGCGGACTCGACGAGCGCCACCTGCGCGGGGGCGGCCGGTGCCGAGCCGCAGGAACCCGCGGTCGGTGGCCAGGGCGGCCTCCGCCACGATCGCGGGCGCACCACAGCGACGGGCCAGCGCCGCCGCTTCGGTCAAGGTCGCGAGGGCGCCAAGATCGTCGGCCTGCTGCTGAGCGTGGCCGAGCCGGACGAGGAGACCAGCGCGCTCGCGATCAGGGACATCGAGGGTGGCGCCGTGGTCGAGCGCCGTCCGGTACCAGCGGGCCGCTTCGGCGGGCGAGAGCTGCCCGGCCGCGTAATCGCCGGCCATTATCGCCCAGCGGCGAGCTTCGGCGAGCATCCCGCCCAGGTTGTACTGCTGCGCGATCTGAGCCGCGAGGTGGACCGTGGGCGCGCCGGCCCGCTTCGCCAGTACCTCGGCGGCCTGCGCGTGCAGGCGGCGCCGCCGCCCGCGCGGGAGCCCGCCGTACACGGCGCGGGCGACCAGGACGTGCACGAACCGCAGCGTCGGGACCCGCGCCCCGACCTCAGCCAGCAACCCGGCTGCCTCGGCCACGTCGAGGGCGTCCATCGCGTCGCTGTCGGAGATCACGGCCATGTCGATCACCGCGCCCACCGCGAACTGCGTGCCCAGCACAGCGGCCGCCGAGAGCACCTCCACCACCTGGCCTCCGAGCGAGCTGACCCGGCTCCATAGGAGATTGCGCAGGTTCGCCGGGACCTCGTCGCCCGTCCCGCCGTCGGCGAACTCGACCTCGGTCGCGGCGAGCGCCAGGTACCCCGACTCGGCCCAGTGCCGGACCAGCTGGGTCGCATACAGCGGGTTCCCGGCGGTCTGATCGCGGAGCCGGGCGGAAACCGCCGAGGTCACCGCGGCCGCGTTGACCGCGAGCAGCGAAGCCGTCAGGTCGGCCAGCTCGTCGTCGTCGAAGCCACCCAGGCAGATACGGCG
>Ga0210383_10002962_pt1 | contig 15307 bp, 19 predicted proteins | sample IncBWC14OmetaG_FD_160072 | JGI IMG/M metagenome (GOLD analysis project Ga0210383, IMG submission 160072) | Forest soil microbial communities from Barre Woods Harvard Forest LTER site, Petersham, Massachusetts, United States - Inc-BW-C-14-O ...
GGTCAAAGACTCTCAGTTCGAATCCCGCCAAGTAGATTTGCTGAAGCTGTTCTGCCGGATCAGGCATGGAAGGTATTGAGGAATCGGGTAACTGAGTAATCGATCAATTTAACAACTTAACAATTGAACCAACTTTAATTACTGAATTTCTCAATTACCGAATTATTCAATTGCTCGATGACTGAATGATTCAATCTCTACATCTTGTATCTTCCCAGATCCTCATCGTTCAAGCCTTCCAACCACTTCCGCAGCTCTTCACTGGTTACGCGGTCGGAAGCGGTAGTCGCCAATTTGGAGTTCTTCAAAACCTCGTCTTCGACGAAGATCGGACAATCCACGCGCAACGCTAGAGCCAGAGCATCCGACGGCCTTGAATCGATGCTGACAATCCGGCCGTCCCGCTCCAGCCAGATCACCGCATAGAAAGTATCTTCCCGCAGCTCCGTGACCACGACTTTATGGACGTTCGTATCCAAGCCGACCAGCACATTCTTGATCAGGTCGTGGGTCATGGGACGCGGCGTACTCACCTTTTCAATCTCCAGCGCAATCGCATTCGCCTCGTAAATTCCTACCCAGATCGGCAACACAGCATCCGTCCCAGCGTCCTTCAGGATCACTATTGGCATGTTCGTAACCGGATCCATCAGCAGGCCCCGAATTTTCATTTCTACTTCCATCGTGATCTCCGAAAAGCTCCTTATATCACCATTTCGCCTAAAAGACTGTTGGGAAAACTTGCTGTCGTAACCACCGTTACGTAGCCGCCAATGTTGGGTTTCACGTCCTCGGGGGTGGTGAAGTTGAAGACCTTGTTTTGCGACGTCCGGCCGCTCCATTGGGCTCGCGCTTCATTTCTGCTCTCAACCATTACTTCAAGCATTGTACCTATATATCTCTGGTTGCGTCGCTTCTGAATGTCACGCTGCCTGTCGTTGAGCACCGCCAAACGCCGCACTTTCTCCTCGTCTGGGATCGCGTCCTCCAGCCTTAGCGCCGGGGTGTTGGGTCGAGGCGAATACTTGAAGCCAAAAATCGCGTCGTATTCGACCTCGTCGAGCAACGACAAAGTCTGCTCAAACTCAACCTCGGTTTCGCCCGGGAACCCCACAATAATGTCGCTGGTGATGCTGATCTCCCGCCGCGCCGCCTTCATCCACGAGATGCGTTCCATGTATTCGTCACGCGTGTAAAGCCGCTGCATGGCGTCGAGCACTCGCGCAGATCCGCTCTGTACCGGCAGATGCACGTGATCGCACAGAGTAGGAACCGCGTCGATCGCCTCGATAATGTCTCGCCCGAAATCTCGGGGATGCGAAGTCGTGAAGCGAACCCGCTTGATGCCCGCAACTTCACCCACGGCAGCAAGCAATTCTGCGAACGTCTTTCTCCCTGCCGGGTCCTTGTAGGAATTGACGTTCTGTCCCAGCAACTGAATCTCGCTGTAGCCCAAGTCCGACATTTGCCGTGCTTCGGACAACACTGAATCCGACGTCCGGCTCCGCTCCTTGCCGCGCGTAAACGGAACCACACAGTAAGCGCAAAACTTGTCGCAGCCTTCGATAATGGTGATGTATCCCCGATGAGGATTGGTACGGGCAGTGAATTCGGTTTCAAAGCATTCGTCGGTCTCGCGGTCGTCCAATCCGGTTACGCGCTGCTTCCCTGCCTCGATCTGGATCAGCATCTGCGGCAGATTGCGATACGATGCCGAGCCGCAAACTAACGAAACGTACGGCGCGCGCTCGAAAATCTTTTCGCCTTCCTGCTGCGCCACGCACCCCAGCACGCCAAAGCGCTTGCCTTGCTTGTAGAATTTCTTGTAATCCGAAAGCCGGTTGAAGACTTTCTGCTCGGCCTTGTCGCGGATGGAACAAGTATTGTAAAGAACCAGTTCGGCCTCTTCGACCGTCTGAACCTGCCGGTATCCCTCCGAAACCAGCGTGCCCACAACCTTTTCGGAGTCGTGCGCATTCATCTGGCAACCAAAGGTTTCAAGGTAAAACGTCTTAAGAGGCTCAACCGCCATATCTGGAGTCAGTATAACGCAGCTGTGGAGTCGCGAAGGAATGGAGGATCCGACACTAGGCGCTGGGTGTCCCACATCTGGTGTTTTCAAGGTCTGGTGATGGGAATCGCCGAGACCTCGCGGACGGGTCCGAAGGAATGCTTAGCGAGTTGGTCAGATCCCGGTCAGCTGACGAAAACGCGCTTCACGTCCGGCAACAAAAGATAGACGAGAATGGCTACGTCTACCGCCGCGCGCAGCAGGTGGAAGGCCGAAGGGACTTGCATCAGCCGCAGCGTCGCTGAGGCCAGCCAGATCACGGCGAAGATCAAAGTCAGCACGCGCGCCCAATTCTTCATCGCCCACATGCCAACCCCCATGACGATGTAGAGCAAGGCAAACAGCAGCACGGAATATCCCAGCGTTTTTCCGAGACCAGAGACCAGCCGCTGGAAGAACGTATCGGCGGCCACGCTCGATATCATGTGCGCGCTGAGATGCGTGATCCCCAGCAGAGCCAGTCCAACGGCGACATAGGCCGCCCCGCGCAACCAATGCAGGATAGCGATCAGAGTCACACCTAACGGACGCATATCGCACCTCCTAACCAAGCAGTCGCGCGGAGCCTAACAAACTCTCGCAACCGGGTCAAGACGCACCGAGCAATTCGAACGATCCTGGCTACTGCAAGGGATTCGCGGTCTTTGGCGCCTGGGCTGCACGATTGTACTCGGCGAACGTTTCCGCGATTATTTCGGTTCGGCCGTCCTCGCCCGGCTGTTCGATGATGCTGATCACGTTCTGCTTGCCCAGCCAGATGGCGCGGTGCGCGTCGTACTTCACGCCATAGACATTCAGCACGGGTTCGCTGAAGCTTTGCGACGGCGGCCCGTAGGCTTCGCGCAATCCGTCGAATAGCTCACCAAACGACTTCGGACGATATTCTTGGAAATTCCTCGTCGAGCCGTCATAGACCATGTCGATCTTGACCAAATGGCCGCCGTCGAAGGTGAAGGTGTCTGTCCTCATCGTTTGCTCGTCACCGTGGCCAGCGTATTCCAAACGCGTGCCACTGGTTGCCTGCTGCTCGGCTAGCTTTTCCTTGGCGCAATAATCCTTGGCGTCGGCTTTAGAACCATGGCCCACGCTTTTGGATAACTGGCTCACACTCTTCCAGTCCTTTGCCTCGCATGCTCGTTGCACATCTCCCGCAAATCCTTCGGAGAAGAACTGCCCGACGCTTTCGCCGAGCAAGTGCCCACCACCCCTTAATTCCCGTGGCTGCTCCTGCGCGGACGCCGAGCCGTACAACATCAAGCACCCGACCACGCACAGGACGATGTTTTCCATTTTCTCTCTCCCACAAAGCTGCGATGCCCAAGGGTGCCCCACATCTCGCCTTTTTCAAGATGTGAGTGCCTGCGAACTGCAAAGACCTAGGGCCGTCTTCCTGAATCCCACCTGCCCTCTGCCCGCCCGTCAGTATTCGCGGTTATACTCTAATCCACGGAGGCCATCATGCCTATTAATGAATTGCTGCTGCCTGAACTGGATGAAGAAATGAAAAAGACTCGCACCACACTGGAGCGCGTTCCGGCCGACAAGAAAGATTTTGCCCCTCATGCCAAGTCGATGCCTCTGGGCAAGCTCGCGCCTCACGTAGCGCAACTTGCGGGTTTTGGTTTGACCATACTCACTACCCCGGAGCTGGACTTCTCCAAGGGCAGCATCACGCCGGTGCCCTTCGAGTCCGCTGCCCAGTTGGTGCGAGCTTTCGATGAGGGCGCAGCCAAGGTTCGCGCGGCTCTGCAAGCCACTCCCGATAAAGCCTGGACAGAAAACTGGAAGTTGAGCTTTCAGGGCAAACCGATTTTTGAGGGATCGCGCTTTCTGGCGTACCGGGAAATGTTTTTGAATCACCTGGTCCATCACCGCGCTCAGCTCGGCGTATATCTCCGGTTGAACGACAAACCTGTGCCCGCAACCTATGGGCCGTCCGCCGATGACACCATGGGATTTTGAATCGTGGATTCGGCGCCAGAAACCCAGGTCTCGAAAATCACGCGACCTGGGGCACCCGCAACGGGCACTCCTGCGCCTTCGCACTCTGATTAGATATCCGCGTCAGCTCCCACGGCTACAACATTTTGGAGGCCACGAGGGCAGCCCGGCGAACACACGGCGTAAGCTTGCGCTATCGCCTGTTTTCAGAAGTTATGTCGAACCGTCTCCTGATTGCGGTCGTCTGGCGGCAGCTTCAGTGATCAGTGGAATCGGACGCCGCCGATTCCTTCTTGCATGCCAGCGCCGTTGCTGCTGTCCGTCGGGGCTACCAGCGATGACCTTCCGCCGGGCGTGAGACGACCCCGTGTCCGCCCAACCGTACTTATCACACACTCCCCGGAAAAGAATCAGCACTGGAGTCTCGCTTTCGCGACACAACCTCGAAGCTCCTAGCCAAACACGATTTGCAGGTAGTGGGCTACTGGGTTCCCGAGAATACGCCTGCGTGGGACAACACGTTCGTCTTCATGGTGGCTCACGCCAGCATGGATGAAGGCAAAAAGAACTGGGCCGCATTCGCCGCCGACCCGGAATTTCAAGCCGTGATCAAAGCCGAGCAGTCGGACAAAACCGTGGAAGAAATCGACGTCACTTACATGAGGCCAACAGATTTCTCCCCGATGAAGTAGCGTCGACAGTTCACAATTGTTTACGTGTTTTTACTCCGCATTAACACATCCGCAAGCTTGTCAGGCTATGTTTGCGTTTTCGTGGGGATGGCGCTAAGCCTCATTCGTAGAAACATAGCTAGCTATGTTTCTACAGCGCGACAATTTGTCCTGCGACACGGGAGGGCGTAATGAAGAACATTCGAATTTATCTGCTGGCATGCAGCCTGGCCGTCGTCCTGCAACCTTATCGGGTAAGCGCTCAGCAGTTACGAGACGGCCAACACGACTTCGATTTCGAAATCGGAACCTGGAAGACTCACCTCAAGCGCCTCGTGCATCCTTTAACTGGCTCGACGACCTGGGTCGAATATGACGGCACGACTGTCGTTCGCAAAATCTGGGAGGGCCGCGCCAACATGGTGGAGCTCGTGGCCGATGGCCCGCAGGGGCACTTCGAGGGCCTGAATCTGCGTCTCTACCGTCCACAATCCCACCAGTGGAGCCTGAATTTTGCCAACAGCAACGACGGTATTCTCGGCCAGCCTACGGTCGGGGAGTTCAATAATGGACGCGGCGAATTCTACGACCAGGAAACGCTGAACGGCCGAACTATCCTGGTTCGCTTTGTCATATCGGACATCACCATAAATTCATGCCGCTTCGAGCAGGCGTTCTCCGCCGATGGCGGCAAAACCTGGGAATTGAACTGGATTGCGACGGACACACGGGTCCAAGACGCGTCGGACAAAAACATTCACCAAGCGACCTCCGCATTCAGCGATGGCCAGCACGATTTCGACTTCGAACTCGGCAGCTGGAAGATTCACTTGAAGCGCCTTGATGGCCGCTTAACCGGTTCCACTACATGGGTTGAATTCGACGGCACTTCGGTTACCAACAAAGTTTGGGATGGCCGCGCCCAGTTGGAGCAATTCGAAACCGATAGCGCGGCGGCTGGCCACATCGAAGGCTTGACTCTCCGCACCTTTAATCCCAAATCGCGACAGTGGAGCCTCTATTGGGCAAACAGCAAAGACGGCATCCTCGTCCCACCGCAGATTGGCCAATTCAAGAATGGAATCGGCGAGTTCTACGCCCAGGACACGTTAAACGACAGACTGATTTTCGTTCGATTTATCTGGTCAAAGACCGCCACGGCTTCGCCCCATTTCGAACAAGCATTCACCGACGATGGCGGCAAGACCTGGGAAGTAAACTGGATCACCGATCAAACCCGAGTCCAATAAACCTATCGTGACATTGGCTCATCAACAAACGGGGTGCCCCAGGTCTCGCGATTTTCGAGACCTGGGAGTCCCGCTTCACTGTTCATCCCTAAACACATTCACCGCAACAGCTTCAAGGCACAAATCGCCATCTGCACCGGCCGTTATCCCGGCAGCGCGGCGTCACAATCTTGCTCGGCCCATATTCATCGTAAGGACAAGCCATCTGGCACCACCCTTCGCGGTACTTCTCCCACTGCGACTTTCTTGAGGCCTTTGCCAGAAACGCGGCCTCTGCCACCGACCCCGACGATGATGGCTATCGAGACCGATAGCCTGAATTTCGAATCCGAGCGTCCTCGCTCGTGCGGGCTGGATGGAGGGCCGTAAGCCGCTGATTCGAGAGCACCAGCAGCTTCGCTGCGCAGGCCGCATCTAAACAGAAAGAGGTATCTCAAAATGAAGCGATTTTCTCTTCTGGCGATCAGCTTGATTGTGGTATTGGCGATTTCCGCCTCGGCTGCGCCCAACCCGAGTAATGCGAAAATGCCAGCGTTTCCGGGAACTCTAGCCAACGCGCGTTTTGTTTACGTCACTTCCTACGACGGAGATCAGTTCGATCCGAACCTGTTCGCCGATGATCGGATGGCGATTTTCACCGTGCAGAATGCTATTCAGAATTGGGGCAAACTGACGCTCGTCTACAAACCGTCGGACGCCGACATCATCATCCGGGTCACGAGCCGGCCTTCCGAAGATCTGCTCGCCGTCTACGATGCGCACGAGCACGGTAATTTTCTGTGGCGCGTCATGGGACGCGACGGTCTCCAGTCTGGGGAAACTCCGCTGGTCACGCAATTCGAACAGGGATTCGAGAGCGTGCAACACAATGTGCGCTAGCCGGCGATTCAGAAGGGTGGCCCACCCTAACGTCGTGACTTTGCCGTTAGGGTGGAGATGTTGACGTGGGTTGATCACAACAAGCGGGTGCCCCAGGTCTCGCGCCTTTCGAGACCTGGGTTCGCCCACTCCACTTAGGCCTTCCGGCTATCGATGGTCTCGCCCTTTTCCACAAACGCCTGCATCCAGCCCAGCACACGCTTCCAGCCTTCACCGTGATCGGTCGCATCCTTTACATCGCCGGCGAATCCGCTGTGCGTCACTTTCACCATGGTTCCGGTGCCAACCTTTTGCGGACCGCTGTGCTGCAGGCCATGCACTCCGTGCGGCTGCAACTCCCACCGGACGACCGTATCCTTGGGATGGCTGGCATAATCCGCTTTCCAGGTGTGTACCAGTAAACGCGGAGGGTCGATCTCGATATATTCGCCCTCGACTCGAAACTTCTTGCCGTCCGCGCCCTCGCCCTCGGTGAACCACTTCCCTCCGGGGCGCACATCGGAGTGTCCCCCGGTGAGCCGATACATTCCTTTTTGCCCCCACCACTTCACCGTCTGGGCGGGATCGCTGATGGCCTGAAATACTCGCTCCGGCGGAGCTGCGATGAATATCTCGACTACCACCGTGTCTTGATCGGGAAGAATACTTGCTGTCGTCATAAGCGCTCCTGAACCATAAATTAGATCGGCTGCGGTAAACCGCAGCCGTTACTTCTCGACAAACTGTTTGACCGCTGCCAGCACTCCGGGCCAGCCGTTGCTGTAATCCTTGCGGGCAACCGCTTCGTGAGCCAGTCCGCTGTGCGTGACTTTCACGTGGGTACCGTCTTTCGAGGGCGTCAACTCCCAGCGAACGATGGTGCGGCGAGCCTTGTCGTCGTGCCAGTTTGCGATCCAGGTATAAGCCAGCACGCGGGGCGGATCGAATTCGAGCACTTCTCCATCGCAGAAGAACTGACTCACGCCGTTGATGTTCAACTTAGTCTTCTTGGTTACGAAGCGCCATTTGCCGCCCGGACGCGGATCCATTTCAAATAATTCAGTTTGGCATTCCTCGCTGTTCCACCAGCTCATAAGTTGCTTTGGATCGATGAGCGCCTGAAAAACCTTCTGCGCCGGCGCGTTGACGTGAATTTCGCTGACGATCGTATCTTGATCGGACGTGAACACTGCTTGTGCCATGAGCTGCTCCTTCTGCATTCGATTTCGAACAGTGCGTATTCAGTTCGTCCGGCTTAAATCAAAGACTTCTTTGTGTTCCTTGCCGTGGTCGGCAAAAACCCATTCCTCGATGTGATGGTCTGGGCCAAGCATCGTGATTACCATGTGATCCATGTGTCCGGATTGCGGGCTGGCGAGGTTCGTGGCATCGAGAAAGTTGAAGGTGACGGTCTTGCCGTCGGCCGATTCACTGGCCAGCATTCGCGGCTGGTTGCCAACCGCGCAATAGTGTGTGAGGATCAGCCGGTTGGGGCCATCGAGCGTGAACATCGAAATCATATCGTGACCGTGGCCGTTAATCTCGCTCATCAGGGCAGAGCCTTCGCCGGTCATGCGATACGTGACTTGCACCGGTTCTCCCATCGAGTTCTTCCCTTCCCAATTGCCTGCAAGCGACTTCAGTTGGTCGAACGATTTCTGCGTATCGGTCTGAGCTAAAGCGGCGCAGGCCAACAAGAAAAAGCATGCTGCAATGCGTAGTGCTTTCATTTCATTTCTCCTTTGTGTTTTGCCCGTTGGGGGGCATTTTCTTTGGCGTATTCGGCCTCGACAAAAGTCTTCAAGCTTTCGAGGCTGGTCTGCCAGAAAGTTCGATATTGTTCGAGCCACGAATCAACAGCTTTCAAAGGCTCCGGGTTGAGCTGGTAGAGACGATGACGGCCTTCGCGCCGTTCTTGCACCAAATGGGCTCTACGCAACAAACGCAAATGTTTCGAGATGGCCGGACGCGAAATGGGAAAGGCTTGAGCAATTTGCCCCGCCGGCTGACTTCCCCGCCGCAAAAGATCGAGCACCGCCCGCCTTGTTGGATCGGCGAGCGCGTTGAATGTCGCCTCGGATTGCGCCTGCGCCGAATATGTAACCGATCGGTTCCGCATAATGTGTAACTTTACGGTTACGCGTTTAGGATGTCAAGAAGTTTTTTCGCGAAATTACTTACACGATGCGTTGGCGGATTCGCTTAATCTATGATCCTATGAACGAAACTTCTCTCTCATTCAGTCAAAGTTATCCACTTCAATACGAAGGCGGTCGTAGCGGCGAAAGCAGTACTTCCCTGGAAACCAGCAAGGTCCCGCAAATCGCCCTCGCATTCTGGATCATTAAGATAGCCGCCACCACTCTCGGCGAGACAGGCGGAGACGCGCTCTCCATGACGTTGAACTTGGGGTATGCGCTGAGCACGATCATTTTTCTTGCCTTATTCATCGTTGCGGCGACGGCACAGATCCGGACGAAATCGTTTCACCGGTTCTTATATTGGACAGTTATCGTTGCGACGACCACGCTTGGTACCACGATGGCCGATTTCGCGGACCGGTCTCTCGGCGTCGGCTATGCCGGTGGTTCACTGATCCTGTTCGGCGGGCTTATGCTGGTTCTGGGATTGTGGTTCCTGTCGGTGGGAGCGATTTCGTTTCGCGACATCGCCTCGCCTAAGGTTGAAATCTTTTATTGGACGACGATCCTGTTCTCGAACACGTTGGGCACCGCCCTTGGTGACTGGTTGGCGGATACGGAAGGAGTCGGATATGAGCGCGGGGCGCTCGTATTCGTCGCAGCATTGACCCTGGTCGCGGCTGCTTATTTTTTTACCAAGACTTCGCGCACGTTACTATTCTGGACAGCTTTCATCCTAACCCGGCCACTGGGCGCAACCCTTGGAGACATACTCACCAAGCCACTCGCCAAGGGCGGCCTCAATTTCAGTCGGATCACTTCGTCTTTGGTTCTCGCCGGTTTTGTGGTTTTCTGTATTTTGCTCACGGAGGGTAAAGCGGGAACGCACCCCGAAGGAGATGGAAAGCCTCGCGCCTAGGAACTTCGAACCAGATCCAAGAAAGATTCATGGATACGGGGGTCTGCGCTGAGTTCGGGATGGAAGGTGGCCGCCATAACTCTACCCTGCCGCACCGCGACTGGATCGGCGCCTTCGGTCGCGATTACTTCCACTCCGGGTCCGACGCGTTCGATCTTGGGGGCGCGGATAAAGACCATCTCGATTGGCTCTTTGCCGAATCGGCCTTCGCGGATGGAGCTGTCGATCTGGCGACCGTAAGCGTTGCGGCGGATGCCAATGTCGATCGCGCCCAGTCCGAATTGCTTGGGGTTCTCTACTTCATTGGCTAAGAGGATCGCCCCCGCACAGGTGCCGAAGGTCGGTTTCATGCGGACGAACTGCTTCAGCCTTTCGAATCCGGCTTCGCCGAGCAGTTTTAGAAAGGTGCCGGATTCTCCTCCGGGAATTACAAGGCCGTCGATTCCGTCGAGTTGCTCGGGCTTTTTGACCAGCACTACTTCGGCGCCGAGTTCTTCGAGACGTTTGCGGTGGGCATCGAAATCGCCTTGCAAGGCCAGGACACCGATTTTCATCATCTGCCTTCCATTTATACTTTGCCCATGACCCTGGGGAAAGAATTGCTTATCAGCGACGTCAGCTACTCAGGCTGGGCCAATCGGCGTTTGCTCGATGGCTGCTCCGCTCTGACCGCCGACGAACTCGGCCGCGATCTGCGCATCTCTCACACCAGCATTATCGAGACCCTTCGCCATATATGTGACGGCGAGAAAGTTTGGCTCGACTGCCTCACCACGACGGCGGAACTGGGAAGCTGGCGGCTGCCTCAGGGTCAGGCGCCGGCGCTTTCGCTCGACAATATCCAGCAGCAGTGGCCTGGACTTTGGGAGAGATATCGGCACTGGCTCGAGAATGTATCTGAAAATAGTTTAAGCGTCGAAATCACCGTTCAGCTTCCCGGGAGCGTTGAGGCGCGCTTTTCGCGCTGGCAAATTCTGCGCCACGTCCTCGAACATTCCACCTTTCATCGCGGACAAATCGTCGCCATGATTCGCGCTCTCGGCCACAAACCGCCCGCCATCAACCGGATGGATTACTATCTTGCGGGCGAATCGGCATTCTGAAAGCCTTTTAACCACTAAGGACACAAAGGTTCACAAAGGAAACCGCCCCCGTGCATGCCATCGTAGTACTTTGTGTCCTCTGTGGTTTACCAAGCCTCCCTACCAGCCTCTGGTTTGCAGCATGTGGGCTTCGTCTAGCGCGGACACCGCCAAACCCTTCATCGCGCCCACGAGGTTTTCGCTGACTTCAAGTAACACTTTGGGATCGTTGAAGTGCGTGGCCGCCTGCACGATCGCCTTCGCGCGCTTCTCGGCTTCTTCAGGCTTGGCGAAAGTCGTGGAGTCTTGCATGAAGATCCCTGAGCCAACGAACACGGACTCGGCGCCGAGTTGCATAACCAGCGAAGCGTCGGCGGGCGTGGCGATTCCTCCGGCGGAGAAGTTGGGCACGGGCAACTTCCCTTCTTTGGCGACCATCCTCACCAGTTCATACGGTGCCTGATGTTCTTTGGCTTTGGCATAGAGTTCTTCTTCGCTGAGTACAGTCAGGATTTTCATCTCCTGCACGATCTGGCGCATGTGTTTCACCGCGTGGACGACATCGCCGGTGCCCGCTTCGCCCTTGGTCCGAATCATGGCCGCGCCTTCGGCGATGCGGCGCAAGGCTTCGCCCAGATTGCGGGCGCCGCAGACGAATGGAACGGTGAAGGCGTGTTTGTCGACGTGATGGGCTTCGTCGGCGGGTGTGAGCACTTCGGATTCGTCGATGTAATCGACTCCCAGTTCCTGGAGGATTTGGGCTTCCGCAAAGTGTCCGATGCGGCACTTGGCCATCACCGGAATAGAGACAGCGGCCATGATCTCGCGAATCTTCTTAGGCGAGGCCATACGAGCTACGCCGCCCTCGGCGCGGATTTGCGCGGGGACGCGCTCGAGGGCCATTACCGATACGGCACCGGCTTTTTCGGCGATCACGGCCTGCTCGGCGTTGGTGACATCCATGATGACGCCGCCCTTTAGCATTTCGGCGAGGCCGGTTTTCAGGCGGAGGCTGGTGGATCTTCCATTGTTATTCGACATAAGTCCTCTTTTCTGGTGAGGCTGCGCCGCGGCGCGACCTTGGCTCTGCCAGCAGATTGCGCAGATCCTTCGCTCTGCTCAGGATGACAGTAGGCTACAGAATTATTGGCTAGTATGGAATGTCCATTTTATGACATTCTATGCATACCACTTTCAACGGCTGGATAGTGACGACGTCTTGTTTGTGCGGGCAGACAGATTCTTCGCTTTGCTCGGAATGACCAATTCTCGGGGTTGAAGCTTTCGAACGCCTTAATGGCTAGCGGGCCACTGGGCCAGATCTATGGCTAAAGAATCAAGCACGCTGTCGCTTAATCTGCGAGGGCCACGACCGCGGATGGCTTTGTACCGGTGGCTGTACGAGGAATTGCGGACGGCAATTTTGGCGGGGCGGCTGCGTCCAGGGGCCCGGCTTCCGGCGACGCGGGATTTGGCTGCGGAATACGTAATTTCTCGTCCTACGATTGTCACAGCTTTTGAGCAACTGCGCTCCGAGGGTTACGTCGAAGGCAAAGTTGGTTCGGGAACATACGTCAGTAAAACTCTTCCTGACGAGCTGTTGCAGGCTCCGCGCGCGAAGTCCGCGGCCGGTGCCCGAAGACGCAGCATTCCTCTTTCTGCGTATGCGCGACGGCTGCGGGCGCTGCCTCGATCGGAATCGAGGCCGGCACGGGCCTTTCGCGCGAATCAACCAGCGCTCGATGCTTTTCCGACTGACCTTTGGGCGCAAGTAGCGGCGCGACGGTTGCGACGGGTTTCGGCGCGTCTGCTAGCTGGTGGAGAAGCGTTGGGATATCGTCCGCTTCGCGAGGCGGTGGCGGAATATCTGAATACGTCGCGCGGAGTGAAATGCGCGGCGGATCAGGTGTTGATCATCTCCGGCGTTCAGCAGGCGCTCGATCGCACGGCGCACTTGCTGCTGGATGCGGGCGATCCGGTGTGGATGGAGGAGCCTGGATATCCTGGGGCAGCCGTAGTGTTTCGTGCTGTCGGTGCGAGCATCTGTCCAGTGCCTGTCGATTCGGAAGGACTAAATCTTGAGGCCGGGCGGCGACGATGGAAGCAGCGTCCACGATTGGTTTACGTAACTCCGGCACACCAGTTCCCTCTTGGCGTGACCATGAGTTTGCGCCGTCGGTTGTCGCTCCTCGAGTGGGCGCGGCTATCGCGAACGATTATCTTCGAGGACGACTACGACAGCGAGTATCGTTATTCCGGGCGGCCGGTCCCCGCGCTGCAGGGTCTGGATCGGGCTGCGGTGGTGATCTTTGCCGGCAGTTTTACCGATGTTCTCTTTCCCGCTCTGCGGCTTGCCTACCTGGTGGTTCCTTCCGACATGGTGGACATTTTTGCTGCCGCGGAGTCGGTGAGCACGCACCATCCGCCGTTGATCGATCAGGCGATTTTGTGCGACTTCATCGGAGAGGGGCACTTTGCGCGGCACGTCCGGCGAATGCGGGAGTTGTATGCGGACCGATTGGGGGTGCTGCTGGAGTCGTCTCACCAACGGCTGGCCGGATTGCTGGAGATTCCCCAGGTCGAAGCCGGCTTGCGGACGGTGGGCTGGCTGCAGGGCAGAATCCTTGCCGAGCAAGCGGCGCAGGCTGCGGCGAAGTACGATGTCGAGGTGGTTCCGCTGGGACGATATGCTTACGGACGTGCGAGACATGACGGCATCGTGCTGGGATTTGCGGCAGTGGACGCGCGGGAACTTCGGCGAGGTGTCGAGCAATTGGCTAGAGCATTGGAAAAACTCAAGGTTGCATCTCGAAGTTCGCACCCAGTGGGTGGCTTTTGAGCGCGTTGGACCCGGAATCGGATAATAGTCCAAAGAGGTTCTCTAATATTCTCGTCACCATCGGAGTTCCTCAGTCATACGTTACGGCTCTCCTGGATTCGGAACTTCGCAAGATAGGGCGCAGCCCGGCTGTCGCGAGCGGACCGCCTTGGTTCTCTGTGGGATCTTAAAGGCAAGCGAGATACCAAGAATTTCATTCGTGTCCCAGCCATTGGGCAGGTTAACCGACTGTAATAAGTAGTAAGGCCGAACCGAAAACGAATCGGTGATAGGCAGTCGTACTCCCACCTGGAAGCGGTTCTGGGTGTAACTGCTGCCGCCATTGGCGAAGGGGTTGTTTCCGGGGACGATAAAGAACTCGTTGCTCACGACCAGCACCGGCCGCTGCGACATGCGAAGCGGTAAGGTGTATTCGACGCCCGGTCGAAATCGAAGACGCGCGGAAGCGGGTCGGTTATCAACAAAGCGTCCCTCGATGAGCGTGCGGAATATCGGCCGCCAAGGGCCACGGGATGTGCTCAGGGTGAGATTGAGCTGCAACCGGTTTTCGTAAGCAATTGCGGGATTTCCAGGATAGCGCTGGTATCGATAAATCGGAATCATTGTGAACCACGGCCGCAGACGGAAGGCGACGCCGCCTTGAACGAAGTACTCGTACAGGTTGGACATTCCCTCGTCGAGCCGCTCGTGAAACTCGACATCCAGAGACTTATTCGCCGAAAGGCCAGAGGAAATTCCCTGATCGAGCCAGAGCCCTACCTGCTTCTCATCTTCAGGATCCTCGGGCTCGTTTTGTTGCTGCGCCCTGGCTGGGACAGCCAAGACGCAACTGCACAACAGCGCAATGACGAAGACTGCGCTCCGCATCGTGATCCACCTCTGTAGAACCGTCTCCGCGCTCGCGGGAGCAATTTCACTGTTCGTCAGAACGGAACCGGGACTTCCAGTGCGGCTTCGCAGACACGCTCGGACTGGGCCTGAGAACCGCCACATGTTAGGCAGATTCCGGAGGGCAAGTCAATAAGGTCAGATGATTTGCGGCGCTTTCGTCGCCTTGCTGTCGCAATATCGCCGTTACACCTATTAAACGGGTCCTTCATGCTCCGTGATGTCTATCGATCCACGAACTTGGCGAACATCTTTTGGGGATCGATGGCGACGAACAAACCCCGGCTGCGGGCGAGCACCTCTCCTTTGGCGTTGAGAATTTCGGCCATGTTGATGTGCCGGCGGCCGCGGACGCTTACCTCGCGTGATTCCACGCGAAGCGGTTTGTTCAGCGGCACTGGCTTCAGATAGTTCACGGTAATCTGCGACGTCAGTGCGATCACATGACGCAATTTGTTTACCTTGCCCATAGCCTCGTCGAGGATCGTCGCAATGATTCCGCCGTGGGCGTGGCCCGGTGGCCCGGTGTAACGTTTGTCCAGGCGGAAGCGGCAGACGAACGACTTGCGGGCTTCGTCATGAGTAAACTTCAAGCGCATGCCTTCAGGATTATTCTTGCCGCAGCCAAAGCAATAATTCTTCTGCAT
>Ga0210383_10002963_pt1 | contig 15302 bp, 14 predicted proteins | sample IncBWC14OmetaG_FD_160072 | JGI IMG/M metagenome (GOLD analysis project Ga0210383, IMG submission 160072) | Forest soil microbial communities from Barre Woods Harvard Forest LTER site, Petersham, Massachusetts, United States - Inc-BW-C-14-O ...
TGTTTACCCAGTTGTAAGATTCGCCCGGAGCGAATCTGTTACATCTCGAGGCAGAGGTCAGAATTCAGAAGGAAGGGTGCGGAACCATTCTACTTCCCCTCCGGATTCTGGATTCTGAATTCTTCCACGGAGCTACGCCACAGCTGAACTGCTTACTCGGGCACCGGATTCTTCTAGGAAAACTTCAAAGCCGAAGAGAGGCGTTCGCTCGCCTTTACCCCATCGATTCATGGCCCATTGGACGCGCAGATAGCGGACATTACTGTGCCGGGCCAAATTCAGCAGGACCGAATAAACGCCGCTGTACTGGCGCTGCCTGAAAGTGAGCAAGGGGCCGGCGCCCCAATCGCTTTGATCGGAAGAACCCCAAACGGAAACAGTAAGGCCAGTTCGTTCCACTACATCGGTAATGCCGAGCGTGACAACTAACAACTTGGAGCAATACTCATCGAGATCCACGACGGGACCGATGCCGTCCCCTTTTCGAACCGATTCCTGGAGGAGGCATTTCGCTCGGTGGGCGTTTCTCCCATAACTGACCCCACTGCTCGCCGCAAACCGGGCCAGCGAATCAACGGAATCGTCTTTAGTCTCCAAAGGACCAAGGGAGGGGGTGGAGATATCGTTAGGCACAACTTGTGCTGGCATCGTGAGCTGGCTCCTGTAACCGTACTTAACGGCAGCATTCAGCAAAAGGTTTAATCTCTAAGGTCTTATTTGCCAAAGACAATACTTTGATTGCATTTCAAGCACCACCGTTTCAAGAAGGCGTCTGATCGCGTGAGCCTGCATTTATTGCACTTACACAACAAAAACGAACCCGACCCAGGCTGTCTCAGGGCCTTGGGGGTCAGCAGGTGGAGTAAATTGCACATTCGCCAAGTGAAAAAATCACAACCCAGGCCGGGTAGTACCATAGGACTCGGTTCTACGTCGATGGGAGAAACTTAGTGTCAACTGGTTGACTTTGATCGTCTCACTGTCGGGCGTTTCCCAAAATGTTAGCGCGAGTAGTAACATCATCTAAATAGGCGACAAATCGGCTGAGGCCGAATTGGAGGACCAGAGCACATGGCGATTCTGCCACGCTTCGCTGATAAATGGCTGCTGTCGAAAATTCTTGACGCTACCGGTTCAGCACCGGTTCGGCTGCTAGTAAAAGGCGGGGCCACTATTTCTCCGCCGGGTGGCTCGCCGATTGCCACGATGGTGATTCAGGATAGGTCAACATTAACCGGGTTACTGCGGGATCCCGAGGTGAGCTTCGGGGACGCCTACATGGACGGCCGGATTGACGTGGAAGGCGATCTGGTTCGATTCCTGGAAGCCATCTATGTCGCCATGGAACGCTCCTCCAATGTTGGCAAGTGGTATTCGAAACTGGCCTCCAAGTGCCTGGACTTCACACAGGACAATTCCCGTGACGGATCGCGCACCAACATCCACCGTCATTACGATTTAGGAAACGACTTCTATAAATTGTGGCTGGACGATCAACTCCTCTACACCTGCGCTTACTTCCCTACGCCGTCGTCCACGCTGGAACATGCGCAAATAGCCAAGATGGATCACGTCTGTCGGAAGCTAAGACTGCAGCCTGGCGAGACTGTAGTGGAAGCAGGTTGCGGCTGGGGCGCGCTGGCGCTGCACATGGCCCGCGCATACGGGGTGACGGTGAAGGCCTACAACGTTTCTCATGAGCAGATTGCGTTTGCGCGTGAACGAGCCCGGGCAGAGGGGTTGAGCGATCGCGTGGAATACATCGAAGACGACTATCGGGCCATCACGGGTAAATTCGACGTCTTCGTTTCCGTTGGCATGCTGGAGCACGTGGGGCTGGATCACTTCCAGGAATTTTCCGAAATCATCCATCGCAGCATTGGCGACACCGGCCGCGGTTTGCTGCACTTCATCGGTCGGAACTATCCCGCGGTGTTCAGCCGCTGGATTCGCAAGCACATTTTTCCGGGAGGATTTGTTCCATCGCTGCGGCAATCTTTGAAGGTGCTGGAGCCCAGGAATTACCAAATTCTGGACGTTGAGAATCTGCGCATGCATTACGCTACCACGCTAGAGCACTGGCTGGAACGCTTTGAAAAGTCGAAGCACCAGGTGACGGCCATGTACGATTCCCGCTTCGTGCGCGCGTGGCGGCTGTATCTGGCTGGATCCATCGCGGCTTTTCGCGTGGGCCACCTGCAGTTGTTTCAGATTGTGTTCACCGGTTCCCAACGAGAGCCGATTTTCTGGACGCGCGATCCGCTGTACGCGGAAGCCAAACATCCTGCTCCCGCACTGGTTGAGGACGGCACACTGGTGGTGGAGCAAGTCCGCGAGAAGGTCCGATGGACGCATGCGATGTCCTGATTGTGGGCGGCGGGCCGGCGGGCTCGTCCTGCGCATGGGGGTTGCGGAACACCGCGCTCGATGTGGCGATTCTCGACCGGCAGATCTTTCCACGCGATAAAGTGTGCGGCGGTTGGATCACGCCTCAGGTCTTGAGCGAACTGGGGATCGATCCGGTGGAATACGGGCGCGATCGCATGCTACAGCCGATCACCGGTTTTCGCACCGGTTACATTGGCGGGCCGGCCATCGATACAAATTACAACAAGACAGTGAGTTATGGGATCCGGCGGCGCGAGTTTGACGATTATCTTTTGCGGCGCTCGGGCGCGCGGCTACGGGAAGGTGTGACGCTGGCGAGTTTAGAGCGCGATAAAGATGGCTGGATCGTCAACGGGAATATTCGGACCTGGCTAGTGGTGGGAGCTGGCGGGCATTTTTGTCCCGTGGCCAAGCTCACCGGGGCGAAGCCGCAACGCGAGAATGCCGTAGTGGCGCAAGAAGCGGAATTCGAAATGGACGACCGGCAGCAGACCGAATGCCGCGTTCGGCCCGAGATGCCGGAACTGTATTTCTGCGCCGACATCAAAGGCTATGGCTGGTGCTTTCGCAAGAACAATTATTTGAACATCGGACTGGGCCGCATGGATCAACACCGGCTGTCGGAGCACGTCGCCGCCTTCGTAAGGTTTTTGCAAGCGGCCGGAAGAATTTCGTTCGACGTGCCGTCCGCGCTGCTCGGCCACGCGTATCTGTTATATGGCGTGTCGGAACGCACAATCTCTGACGACGGCGTATTGCTGATCGGCGACGCCGCGGGCTTGGCCTATAAGCAAAGCGGCGAAGGGATCCGGCCCGCCATAGAATCGGGGCTGCTGGCGGCGCAAGCCATCTTAGCGGCGCAGCGAAATTATTCGCGGGAGAGCCTGAGCGCCTACGGAAAACTGCTGTCTCAGCGATTCGGCGCGGCGGGCCAGGACTGGGCGTCCCGCTGTGGCGAACATCTGCCATCCGCCTGGATTGGCGCCCTGGGAAGACGCCTGTTGGGCGCGCGTTGGTTTGTTCGCGATGTTGTAATCGACCGTTGGTTCCTGCACGCCAACGAGCCGGCGCTTTAGGATTACGATCCAGATTCGGAAGCGCCTTCGGCTTCTTCGGCTCCGGCCTGTCCGATATTTTCAGCGTCTGCGATCACGTTGCGAGCGCGGTCGGATTTGTCGCGAGCCACTCGAACTTCGAAAGGGAAGTTGGGCAGCACCGAATCGCCCACTAGCACGGCAGCGATATCGTGGGACTCCAACAGATTCTTAATACCCATGGCTTCCATCTCGCTGGTGGCGCTGGCAACGGTTTGCAAGTCGAGCGCGGAAGAATCGTCCACTTCCTCAGCCTCTTCGGGCGGCGGATTTTCGGCGATCAATTTTTCGGCGCGCGCGGCGTCGCGAGGCGGCACCTGCACTTCGAAAACGCCTTCCGGCACACCAGGCGCACTGTCATCCCGCAAAACAGCTTGAATACCCGCGTCGGCCAATAGTTCAACGATGTTTTCGGCGTCTTCCTTGGCTTCCGCATCCATGGAGCGGTACACCGTAATCGAATCGAGTTCGTTACTCACGATTTGATTCTAGAGGATCACAGGCTCGCGCGGGCGTTAGAATAAATATGGAGGGTTCATGGCGGAAGAATACGGCAGTAAAGCAGTGTGGTTCATGGCGGGAATTGCGATTGGCGCGACAGTTGCGCTGCTCTACGCTCCGGCGACGGGCGAAGATACGCGCCGGCAACTTTCGCGGAAGGCACTCAGGAGCCGCGATGCGCTGGCCGATTCCGGAGGCGACTTATTAGATCGCGGCCGGGAAATGTACGAGCGCGGCAGAAAGCTGGCGGACGAAGCGGCGGATATGTTCGAGCGCGGACGCAAGATCGTCGAGAGCACAGCGTCTAATTTGAAGGGATAACTCATGAGCAGTACAATCGCGGAGCCGGTGCAGGCGCACACGAAGGCATTTTCCAACGAGCCGGTGTCCGATTTTTCTAAGCCGGCCAATCGCGAGGCGATCGAGCGGGCCTTGGGCCAGGTGCGAGCGCAATTGGGACGCGAATACGATTTGTTGATCGCGGGGCGTCGCGAGAAGACTGGGGATCTGCTGAAATCGCTGAATCCCTCCAAGCCGAGCGAGGTTGTTGGACTTCACAACAAAGCCACGGCGGCGCAAGCTAAGGAAGCGGTGGAAGTGGCTCACGCCTATTTTCCGCTATGGGCCGCGGTGCCTGCCGAGACCCGAGCGCGTATTTTGCTTCGCGCGGCCGAACTTTTCCGCGAGCGGAAATTCGAGTTCGACGCTTGGCTGGTGTATGAAGCAGGGAAGACATGGCCGGAGGCGGACGCCGATGTTTCCGAGGCTATCGATTTCTGCGAGTACTACGCGCGCCAGATGCAGCGCCTGGCCAAGCCGGATCCGTTGGTGCAGTTGCAGGGCGAAAAGGATGAATTGTTCTACCTGCCCTTGGGCGTGGGCGTGATTATTCCACCCTGGAATTTCCCGCTGGCCATCATGGTGGGGATGACTACCGCGGCGCTGGTGGCTGGAAACACGGTGGTGATTAAACCCTCGAGCGATACGCCGACCATTGCGGCCAAATTCGCGGAAGTGTTGTTGGACGCCGGTTTCCCGCCGCAATCGTTCTCGATGTTGGTGGGCAGCGGCGCGGTGGTGGGCGACGTTTTGGTGGAGCATCCGCTGACACGATTCATCGCGTTCACGGGTTCGAAAGAAGTGGGGCTGCGGATCAACGAACTTGCCGCCAAGCCGCGCAAGGGACAGCTCTGGATTAAGCGCGTGATCGCGGAAATGGGCGGCAAAGACGCGATTGTGGTGGATCGAGAAGCCGATATGGATAGCGCGGTAAAGGGCGTATTGTGGTCGGCATTCGGGTACCAGGGCCAGAAATGCTCGGCCTGCTCGCGCGCCATTGTCGACGCGGCGATCTACGACGAGTTTGTCGAAAAGCTGAAGGCCGAAGTGGCGGGGTTGAAGGTGGGGCCGTCGGACGATTCCGCAAACTATATGGGTCCGGTGATCAACGCGGGCGCGATGAAATCGATTTTGGAATATGTGGAGGTCGGCAAGAAAGAAGGTCGCCTGATCGCCGGCGGCGGCAAGGCTCCGGGTGACGGCTATTTTGTACAACCCACCGTGATCGCGGATATCGATGCCAAGGCGCGCATCTTTCAGGAAGAGATTTTTGGACCCGTGCTGGCGGTAGCCAAGGCGCGCGATTTCGATCATGCCATCGAAATGGCGAACGATTCCGAATATGGATTGACGGGCGCAGTGTACACCAACAATCGCGAAAAAATCCGCCAGGCGCGCGAGCAGTTTTTCGTGGGGAACCTCTACATCAATCGCAAGTGCACGGGCGCGATGGTGGGGGCTCATCCTTTTGGCGGATTCAATATGTCTGGCACTGACTCGAAGGCCGGCGGCCCCGATTACCTGCTGCAGTTTTTGCAGGCTAAATCGATAGCCGAGAAAATTTCGTGATAACCTCGGTGACGTAAGGTTGTTCGGCTGGCTTTGGAACCCCGATGAGAAGGGGACCAAGAAGTCATAACTCCAGGGTCGATTCCGAACGACGCGGCGAAGGGCGCACGATAACACCGGCGCCCTTTTCCATTTGCGTTAGGTAATTACGGTTCGGAAACGGTCTCGATCGGGTTGGGATATGCGTCGGGATCGCGAGCCTCGTCGCCGTGCAGACACTGGAAATCTTTTTCGATCAGGATAGACAGGTGCTTGCCCGATTCAAGCAATTGGTCGCCTGAAATGCCCACGCGGTCTGACCTTACCCAGTCGGTGGCATCGCCTCCCGGCACCTGGATGCGAAGGAATCCGTTTGCGTAGAGAGCTTGCGGGGCCTTGAGACTGGACAACGATTCGAGCGCGTAAGCGAAGCTGGCGCCGGGCGCGAATTGGATGCTATCTTCCACGAAGCCGGTCTTGCTGAACTGTGCCACGTCGGATTGGCTCAGCCGCAGCCGCAGCGAATTTCCATGAATGCGGAGTTTCATTGGATTCTGGATGCTCCTGAATAGATATTAAAACGGCTGTCGCGCACGAAGCCGAGCAGGGTCAGGTTGAAGCGCTGCGCGGTTTCCACAGCCAGGCTGGACGGCGCGCCCACGGCTGCCAGGATCGGGATGCCGGCCACGATGGCTTTTTGAACCAGCTCGAAGCTGGCTCGGCTGCTCATGAAAAGAAGATGGTTCGAGAGTGGAGTGTGACCGGCGAGCATTTCGGCCCCGATTAGTTTGTCGAGCGCGTTGTGGCGGCCGACGTCTTCGCGCAAAAGCTGGAGTATTCCATCGGGCGAGAAAAGAGCCGCCGCGTGCAATCCGCCGGTGCGCTCGAAGACAGGTTGGGCGCGCCGCAAGGCTTCGGGCAAAAGATGAATGACACTGGATGCGACCACCGGCGCGTTGCGCGGCAATACCGGACAGCCCTGCATTTCGATCTGTGTTTGAATGGCCTCGATGGACGCTTTGCCGCAGACGCCGCAGCTGGAAGTAGTGTAGAAGTGGCGTTCCAAACGATCGAGATCCACTTCGACGCCAGGGTTCAGTTCCACTGTGACGGAATTGCCCAGCTGGCGCGGGTTGCCATTGGGCTGATGTGACCACTGGATCTCGCGAATCTGCGAGGCGTCGTGCAGGATGCCCTCGGAGAAGAGAAACCCGGCGGCCAGGTCGAAATCGTTGCCCGGGGTTCGCATCGTAATCGAAATGGACTTACTGCCCAGGAGGATTTCGAGCGGCTCTTCGACAGCCAGCAGGTCTTGGAATGGGCCGGAGGAATCGCCTTCGACTTTTTGGACGGGTACAGTCAGGATAGCCCGGTTCACACCGACCTTATGGTAACGCGCTCAAGAGCTGGCTAGGCCAGATTAGGGATCTTGATAATCTTCTTTTGAATTGCGTATTGGACGAGCTGGGCTTTGTTGTGGATGTCCAACTTGCGCATCAGGTTGAACTTGTGAGCTTCCACGGTTTTCACGCTCAAGTTGAGATCGCAGGCGATCTCTTTTACCGAATTGCCTTCGGCCAGCATCTTGAGAACTTCGCGCTCGCGCGTAGTAAGCGTGGCAAAGCGCGGCAGGCGGTTGGCGGATTTGATGCGGGACCGGAAATCGTCGACGAGCTGCGAGAGCATGCGGGGACTCAAGTAACTGCCACCCCGGCAAATGTCGCGGACCGCCGCCACTAACTGCGCCGAGGGGCTGTCTTTGAGAACGTAGCCGCTGGCGCCGACTTCCATGCCTTCCACCAGGTAATCTTCGTCGTCGTACATGGTGAGGAAGAGGACTTTGGTTTCGGGCCGATTCTTTTTGATCTGGCGGGTAGCTTCGAAGCTGCTAAGGCCGGGCATGCCGATGTCCATAAGGACGACGTCCGGACGGAGTTCAGCGGCTTTCTCGACGGCATCGCCGCCATTGGAAGCCTCGCCAACCACTTCCATATCGGCTTCGGCGGAAATCAGGGTTCTGATGCCCTGGCGGAAGAGCGTGTGATCGTCCGCCAACATGATGCGAGTCTTGGCCATAAACTTTTACCCCGGTACTGTCTCGAATCCCTTTCCTAAGCTTGAGCTTCCACCTGCGGAGCTTTTTCCACCTTCGATTCAGGCCGCCGGCTTACTACGCTCCGATTGCCCTGATTCTCCGCGCGGATCGTACTGCCAATGGCTTCATACCCATCGGTTTGGCGAGTGGCTCAATCGAGCTGGATTCCGGCGGCTGTTTGGCCAGCGGAAGACGGATCAAAATCTTGGTGCCCCGTCCCGTTCTCTTACGATCCACCGATCTTTTTCCCAAGCCGGCTCCAATATCGGCCCCTATGCCGGTGCCAATCCTGGCCCCGTTGCTGCTTCCGTTTCCGGATCCATTCTTGGGGTAACTGCGAATCCCAAACCTGCCACCGAGTAGGGCTACGCGCTCCCTCATGCCAGAAAGCCCAAACGCATCTTTCCGAGCCAGCGCTTCCTCGACTCTAAACCCGACGCCGTTATCCTCAACGGCCAGTCTCACCCATCCATCGGCCGAACTAACAGAAATGTTTACGCTGCGGGCGCCGGAGTGCTTGGCGATATTGTTACAGCATTCTTGCACCAGCCGATAGACAATAATTTCAGTATGTTGCGGCAGGCGTCCCAGGCGCCCTAATAACAACTTCACGCGGATAGGATGCAGACGCCGGAAGCGATTCACCAGCTGCCGCAGGGCGGCTCCCAGACCGAGTTGCTCCAGCACGGCGGGGCTTAGTGCCGCGATCAGACGACGCATCTCAAGGATGGTGCGCTCGGTAAGATCCCGTGCCTCGCGCAATTTACCAATCCACTCCGCGTGCTCGGAAGGGATGGCCTGCTCGAGCAGCTCTATTTGAAGGCGGATGCAGAGCAGGGATTGGCCGGCTTCGTCGTGTAATTCGCGGCTGATACGGCGGCGCTCGATTTCTTCCACGTGCAGCATGTGCTCGGCGAGTTGCCGGACTTGTTCTTCACGAGCCGCCAGGTTTTCCATGAGGCGGGCTTTCTCGGCAGCCATCAGGCAGCGCTCTGCCGCGGCAGCCAGCAATTCCTGTTCGCGCGGCAGCCATTCGTACGATTTCGAAAAGCCGAATTGCATCACGCCCGCGGTGCGGCCGCCGGTGGCAAGCGGGATAGACCAGACGGTTTGGAACCGCCCCTTCCAGGCCGGTTCGAGCAGCAAAGCTCCAGCGGCATCTTCCTTCAGCTCGATCTGGCGAGAGTGGGCGAAGGTCCGCATTTTGGCCGGACCATTCGGAACTTCGGTTAGCGTAGGCTTGTTCTGACCGCGGATCTGAGCCTGCGCGCGCAACACCCAGGCGCTGCGCTTATCGTTCAGCAGGTAGAGATGGCCGGTGTCGGCGTGGCACACTTGTACCAAGGTGTTCAGGAAGCGGCGCAATAGTTCGTCCAGATTTCGCGATTCCAGCTCCACCCGGAACAGTTCATAGAAAGCCTGTGTTTCGGCCTCGCGGACCTGGTAATAGGCGTTGTTCAGCGTCAGGATGACGCAGAAATGCAGTTGCTCGCGCACCCATTGGAAATTCGCGTATTCCTTGGGGAGCAGTTTGCGCAGCATGGGAGTGAGCAGGCGATCGTAAGCCTGCAGCGCTTCCACGATACTGCTGGGGGGAAGATTCAGCTTCGCGAGGCGACGGCCGTTATATTCCACTTGCTCAATGAATTTCAAAGGCGGCTGGCCACTGGCCAGAATGCGAGCAGCAGCGCCCGGCGTGATGGAAGCCAGCGCAATGCGAATCTTGGCTTCAAACGGCCGGGGTTCGGATTTGTCGGCCTTAAGCTTTGCGAGGAAGCGCCGGTCCAGCGTTTCAGCATGCGGCAACAGCAGCACGGCCAAGCGATGCAAGTGGACGCGGAGCTGATCGCTGAGTACATCGGCAGCGTCGGCCAGTTCCGGCGATATTTCGGTGAGCGGCACCCTAATTTGCTATCGGCGACTAGGGGGAAAGCTTTAGGGTTGAGAGCGTTGAAAACGCTCTCAACCCGTGGTTGGGGATTAGTGGCTGGGGGTTGGCTAGGTTGGAAAGTATTGGGCCAGTTCAATTAGAGCCGACCAACTTGGAATTCGCGCAGGTAAGCTCTGATCTTGACCGCCAGTGCGCCCGTTTCAGAGGCAGCATGGGTGCGCCCAACACCTGTTTATCCACTAGCCCAAGATAAGGCCGTCCGTGCCAGGCAACCAGTCCCTAATCACCAGCCCCGGCTTGGCGAATGCCAAGCCTAGTGGGTATTGCCGGCGTCTTTGAAGTTGAGGGCGAAGTAGGGGTAGCTGTAGTTCGGACCCTTCTCCATCTTGGTGAGGTACTCTCCGGCGAAGATATGAGCGAATCCGAAGCCTACGTTCACGTGGCGGTTCAGCTCATACCAGGTATAAGCGTCAGCTTCCTGGCCGATGTGGGTGCCGGCCGATCCGGTGGTATTGCGAACGATGGAACCGCCGGAGGTGTTGTAGAGCGAGTCCGTCGCGCTGGCTAGCCAGAAATCGAGCCATTGGCCGGTCACGGTCCAGCGGCGATGCGGCTCAACTGTTATGCCGGCACGAACCGCGCGGATGTTCTGCCAGCCGAACTGATCGCTGATACCGAAACGGTCGTGCGCCGTGGGGTACATCGTGTCGAAGGTGCCGTGCACCTGGTCGTGAGCGTTCTTGTCGCCGGAGGCGTAGTCATACTGGGTGAACAGGCGGGGCTTCCAGTACATCGAACTGAAGCGGTACGCGACACCGTCCGTGGTGCCCCAGGCCCTGATCGGATTGTTGCCGTCTGAACCTGCCTCGTGAATGCCCTCGACTGAGTAATCGAAATTGTTGTGCACCAGCCCCTTCCAGCGAACGCCATAGGCCTGCTCGCTCTCATGGCCGGTGATAGCCTTGCCGCCGGTTTCGACCGAGACACTGGGAGCCACCCGCCAGAGAACAAACGGCTCGAAACTGGAATGCGGCGCGATGAGGCTGTCGATAGCGCTGTACATGCCGTAAATATTGTTGCCTTCCTGGTGGTGACTGATGCCTTCATCCATGGGAACCACGGCGGAGGCGGCGAAAATTCCCAAGCGGAAACGATCGAAATGCAAATTGGTGACGGCCGCGTCATAAGAGCGGCCCTGGTTGCGCCACTCGGAATTGGCAATGATGGTGTTGTTGTAGTTGATCATCTGGCGGCCCACGCGCACGCTGATCCATTGATGTTCAGGGTCGCCCACTTCGGCGTAGGCCAGCTTGAGATCCAGCCGGTTGGTGTTGGGCGGCTGCAGTGGCGGATTCTGCCACCAGGCGCGCGCGTCCTGCACCTGTCCGACAATGCGCAGCCAACTGGTGGGCTTGATTTGCATCAAGAGGCGCAGGCGGTTCAATGCGTAGCCATCGTCGTTGTTGAGCTTGAAACCGCTATTGTATTGTTCCTCCCAACGCAGCCGTTCCTCCAAACCGAAGCCGATCCAGGAAGGAAGCTGTTTATCCAGCGCCGTCATGGGGGCGAAATCCCGGAAGTCGTACGGCGTGCCTTGCCCCGTGGTCCGGTAGGCTGGTCCGTTCAAGAAGCTCAAGGGATTGGACGCCGGGCCCGTGATGTAGGCGCCGCCGTAGGCACTGGCTCCGTTCTGGGTTGTTGCATCGTCTTGAGCGGCGGCAGGGATTGTGCCAATCGCCCCCAGAAGCATTAAGCTCGCCATGAGCGTCCGGCCACGTTGCGGAGTTGTATGTTTCATTTCAAGTAAGTCTATCAAGTAACTTCAGTATTAGGCAAGATCTAATTTAATATGACTAGTACTTTTGTTGAATCAGTAGCTTAGAAAATATATTTAGTTGATGGGAAGTACTAGTTTGCCGCGACGAATACCCGTACATCACGAACTTTGACGTAAACCCGGTCGCCCGCCTTGAGGGTCAGGTCGCGGTGTCGGTCGTGAGTCATTTCCACCGTGATCGGGTCGTTCTGTTCGGTGGCCAGTTCTACCCGAACCAGGGGCCCGGCCGACTGTATCCGCAGCACGCTAGCGAAGACCGATTCACTACTTGTCGGGACGCGCTCGATGTCCAACTCATGGGGGCGAACAAATACGCGGGCCGCTTGGCCGTTGGCACCGTGGCGTCCATGGAACAAGTTTACGTGGCCCAGGAACGTGACCACGAACTCGGACGCGGGATTGTGGAACACTTCGTCGGGAGTACCGGTCTGTTCGATACGGCCCTGGTTCATGATGACGATCCGGTCGGCCACTTCGAGCGCCTCTTCCTGATCGTGCGTGACCAAAACGCTAGTGACGGGGATTTTGGCGTGCAGGGCTCGCAGCCAACGACGCAGTTCCTGACGGACCTTGGCGTCCAGAGCGCCGAAGGGTTCATCCAGTAACAGGACGCTGGGTTCAATTGCCAGCGCGCGCGCCAAAGCCACACGTTGCCGCTGTCCGCCGGAAAGTTGCGATGGATAGTGAAAGCGCCAGCGGCCGAGTTGGGTAAGTTCGAGCAGTTCGTCCACTCTGCGCCGTATCTCCGGTTCAGACGGGCGGAGCTTGCGCGGCCGGACGCGCAGACCGAAAGCGATGTTCTCGAACACTGTCATGTGGCGGAACAGCGCATAGTGCTGGAACACGAAACCGACGCGCCGCTCGCTGGGCCGCCGGTCGAGGATATCCTGACCGTCGACGATCACCGCCGTGTCAGGGTTGGGATCCGGACCGTCAAGGCCAGCAATGATACGCAACAAAGTGGTTTTGCCGGAACCAGAGGGTCCAAGAAGCGCAACCAGCTGGCCTTCTTCCACATGCAGGTCGACGTCGCGCAACGCGACATAGTTTGCGAACGATTTGCTGACGTGCCGAGCGTCGATAGCCATTACGATTCCACCTGTTCCATTTCCATCAATGTCGGCCGCTCTTCAACCCGAATACGAGATTCGAGCGCTGCTTTGGCCACCAGAGTCACGAGCGCGAGTAGCGCCAGCAAGCTGGCGACCGCGAATGCCGCCGAAAAGTTGTACTCGTTGTAGAGAATCTCGACGTGCAGCGGCAGCGTATTGGTGCGGCCGCGGATGTGCCCTGAGACCACCGAGACCGCGCCAAACTCACCCATGGCTCGCGCGTTCGCAAGCACCACGCCGTAAATCAGCGCCCAGCGGATGTTAGGCAGCGTCACGCGCCGGAATATCTGCCAGCCATTGGCGCCGAGCTGAACCGCGGCTTCCTCTTCATCGGCGCCTTGTTCCTGCATCAGCGGAATGAGTTCGCGCGCGATGAACGGGAAGGTGACGAAGATGGTGGCTAGAATCACGCCCGGCGTGGCGAAGATGATTTGGATTCCATGGTTGGATAGTGCGCCGAACCAGCCCCGCGCGCCGAACAGCAACACGAATACCAGGCCGGAGATAACGGGCGAGACGGCGAACGGCAGATCGATGAGAGAGAGCAGTAGATTTCGGCCGGGGAAATTGAATTTTGCAATGAGCCAGGATGCCGCCAGCCCGAAGATCAGATTGGCAACCAGAGTTACCCCAGCGGTGATTAGGGTTAGCCGGAGAGCCGACATCGCGAGCGGATCTGAGATGCTCGTGAGGTAAAACGAAATGCCCTTGCGAAAGGCTTCCGTGAAGACCGAAATTACTGGCAGCAAGATCAGCAGGCCGATGAAGGCGATGGAAACTCCGATGAAGAGGTTCCTCATCCAGGTTTCCTCGGTATGACGGTGGCGGGAAGAGATGGCCATCAGGCTATCCTCCGCATGTGGCGCGTGGACCACCATTGGCCCACGTTGACTACCAGCAGCAGGACAAACGAACTCACCAACATGAGCAGACCAATGGCCGCTGCGCCCGCGTAATCGAATTGCTCGAGCTTGGTGACGATGAGCAGGGAAGCGATTTCGGTTTTCATCGGCATGTTGCCCGAGATGAAAATCACCGAGCCGTACTCGCCGAGCGCGCGGGCAAAGGCGGTGATGAATCCGGCAATCAACGCAGGTTGCAGAGCCGGGAGAATCACGCGGCGCAGTGCGGTAAGCCGGCTGGCGCCGAGCAGCGAAGCGGCTTCTTCCATCGCCGGATCCAGATCTTCGACAGCCGGCTGCACGGTTCGGACGATAAACGGAAGACCAATGAAAGTGAGTGCGATCACGATACCGAGCGGAGAAAACGCCGCCTTGATGCCGAGCGGCTGCAGCCAGCGGCCCATCCATCCGTTTTGAGAATAGATGGCGGTGAGCGCAATGCCGGAGACGGCTGTGGGCAGCGCGAACGGCACGTCGATCAGAGCATCCAGAATTCGGCGGCCCGGAAAATCGTAGCGCACCAGCGTCCAGGCGACAATCAGGCCGAAGAATGCGTTGATCAACGATGCGATCAAGGCCGTTCCGAAAGTCAGCCTCCAGGCCGCCAACGTTCGGGGATCGAAAACGGCCTCGCTGAATTGCGCCCACGGTTGCGCCGCGCCTTTCACCGCTAAAGCCGACAGCGGAATGAGAACGATCAAGCTCAGGTACGAGAGTGTATAGCCTAACGTGAGCCCGAAGCCGGGAATGACACTGTGCTGCCGTAGCCTGGTCATGGGTGAAGCGCCGCCTAGCTTTGGGGCTTATAGAGCTGGTCGAAAATGCCGTGATCGGCGAAGTGCTTGGGCTGTGTTTCTTTCCAGGGGCCGGCGACGTCGGTGATGGTGAAGAGCTGGATGTCGGGGAACTGGCTCTTATACTTGGCAAGGACGGCAGCGTTGCGCGGGCGATAGAAATTCTTCGCGGCGATCTCTTGGCCGGCGTCGGTGTACAAGTATTTCAGGTACGCTTCGGCTACCGCGCGCGTGCCGTGCTGGTCGACATTCTTATCGACCACGGCCACTGGCGGCTCAGCCAGAATACTGGATGAAGGATTCACGATTTCCAACTTGTCGGCGCCGAATTCCTTGAGCGCCAGGTAAGCTTCGTTCTCCCAGGAGAGCAGCACGTCGCCTAAGCCGCGCTCGACAAACGTGGTGGTGGAACCTCGCGCGCCCGAATCGAGCACGGGAACATTCTTGTAGAGCGCCGTAAGGAACGCACGGGTTTTCTTTTCATCATGTCCCGAGTGATTCCAGGCGTAGCCCCAAGCTGCCAGGTAGTTCCAACGAGCGCCACTAGAGGTCTTAGGATTGGGAGTGATGACGCTGACGCCGGTACGGATGACGTCCGGCCAGTCATGAATACCCTTGGGATTGCCCTTCCGAACCAGGAACACAATAGTCGACGTGTACGGTGTAGCATTGTTCGGCAGCTTGGCTTCCCAGCCGGGGTTGATGGCGTTCGATTTCTGGACTATGGCGTCGATATCGGAGGCCACACCCAAGGTGACGACGTCGGCCTGCAATCCATCGATGACAGAACGAGCTTGTTTT
>Ga0210383_10002964_pt1 | contig 15298 bp, 15 predicted proteins | sample IncBWC14OmetaG_FD_160072 | JGI IMG/M metagenome (GOLD analysis project Ga0210383, IMG submission 160072) | Forest soil microbial communities from Barre Woods Harvard Forest LTER site, Petersham, Massachusetts, United States - Inc-BW-C-14-O ...
CCAGTACGCCTCCGCCGGATCAGGCGAGTTCGTGCAGCCAACCGCAGAATCCGAAGACCGCCTGGACGTTCTTCGATTTCCAGACATGGCAGGGCGGACACCCGATGGTCGACGGACAGCCGTTGGCCGTGGGCGAAGACCAGGAAGGAACCGTAACCGTCGATCCGGGCTTCGGCAAGACTGGGCTTCCGGCGGACTTCCTGCTCTCTAAATCGCCAGTCGCAGGATTCGACATTGCTCAAACCAATAACACGATCAAGACTGCGGGGCGAACCAATCCGTTGATCACGCCACCGCAAGTGCCGGCCACGTTCCCAACGTACTATTACACAACCTTCTAGTCCGTTAACCTCGACAAGAACCAAGAAGGGCCCTCTTACCGAGGGCCCTTCAACCAAATGGGAAAAGTAGTGAACCGACGAGGACGGATTTAGGACGCTGGCATCTTGGTGATACTCTTGCTTCTGTTATTTGAGACCCACACGCTGCTCCCGTCGAATGCAAAGCTCTCGGGAGAAAATCCCACGGCGAATGTTCGAATCACGCTGCCGTTACTGCTTCGCAACTCGGTTACACTGTTGCCGCCGTCATTTGCGATCCAGATGTCAGTTCCGATACACGTTGAGCCGTAGGGCTTCACGCCGACGTTGAAAGTACTCAGCATCGCACCGTCGCTGGCCCGGATCTCGGTTACGTTAGCGCGGCCGTGACTCGTGACCCAAAGGTTCTGGCCGTCGAAAGCTGACGTAAGAGGAAAAATGCCGACCGGGAAAGTTCCGAGCAGTGTGCCATCGCTGGCCCGCAGCTTGCTTACGGTGGCATCGCTGTAATTCGCTACCCAGATGTTGGTTCCGTCGAAGGTCACGCCATAAGGGAAATGGCCTACATTAAATGTTCCCATCAGCGCGCCGTCACTGGCCCTGAGTTTGGTAACGGCGTGGCCGTAGGTGTTAGCTATCCAGACATTGGCGCCGTCGAAAGCCGCGATGGAGGGACGTTTGCCCACCGGAAAGGTGCCAAGCACCGCGCCGTCGCTGACCCTCAACTTGGTTACATTGTTGCTGCCCTGATTCACCACCCAGAGATCCGTACCATCAAAAACCACGCCATCGGGGGCAGTTCCCACCGGATAGGTTCCAAGTACGGCGCCGTCCGAAATGCGCAACTTCATCACGTCGTTGTCGCCGCCGTTTGCCACCCAGATGTAAGTCCCGTCAAAGGCCACGCCCCTGGGCGAATTGCCAACCTTAAACGTCTCGGTCGGAATTGGCACGGGATTCCGAGTAGGGACGGCAATATCGGATTTCACCGGCATACTCGGCTGACTCGAGGCTTCCCCCTCTCGCTGTCTTGCCCACAGGCTGAGAACGAAGAACAGCACAAGCGTAGCTATAGACGCGTGCACGTGTATTTTTCTCATGGTATTTTCCAGCTGACTGGTTTTTCAGCGCGGCCTGTTGTTCGTACTTCCAATACGTCCTCTGGCTCGGATTGCCCGAAACCGTAAACGATACACGGTTGTGGCTGTTGAGCATAAGGTCGAAACCAGCCATTGTCAAGATTGTTGTAACTCGTTGTACAGAAGTGACACTTTTCGTTCCTTCGATAGAGTGTGAAGGTAATTGCACACTACCTGTTAAGCGTGCGACTACGCAGATCATTTTCGCTTGTACCCAGGGCCAAACTGGGATAATGTTGTGCCCGACTCTGGGTGGCACGCGGGACCAGAAGCCCTCGAAGCAACCTCCCTGGACTGAACCAAGGAATACGCTATGTTTACTTGCAAGGAGTTACATCGCTGGATTTCAGGGGTGCCCTCGCGCGCCGTAAGAGCAACCCTAGCGCTAGCGGTCGCAATGGCGCTAGCGATTCTGGTGACACCGTCGACGCAAGCCCAAACTTTCACCATCCTCTACGGGTTCAAGCGAACGGGAGACGGGGGCAGTCCTCAAGCCAGCATGCTCTGGGGTCCGGGGAATAATCTGTACGGCACTACGTTCCTGGGTGGGGATCCAGTCTGCAGTTGCGGGACCATCTTCGAACTGGTTCCGAATGGCGCGTATACGGTGTTGCACACGTTCGCTGGGACGGACGGCGCCAATCCCGCTTCGACTTTGATCGCCGATGCCAAGGGCAATCTTTATGGCACCACCTCGCAAGGAGGGAATGGTCTGCCACACGATGGGACGATATTCAAACTGGCTCCGCCGGCTCAACAGGGCGGTGCCTGGACAGAAACCTTGCTGCACACTTTTAAAGGAGGGGCGGACGGAGCAAATCCATATGCCGGCTTGATTCAGGATGCGGCTGGCAACTTCTACGGCACCACGACCCGCGGAGGCCATGCCAGCGACGGAACGGTATTCGAATTGGATGCGACCGGCAAAGAGACTGTGCTTTATAGCTTCCACGGATCGCCGGACGGGGCGTATCCGTATGCGAGCTTGGTCCGGGATCAGTCGGGGAACCTTTACGGCACTACGTTCGAGGGCGGTCTTTACGACTACGGAACTGTGTTCAAGCTGGATACAGCAGGGAAAGTGACCGTGCTCCATAGTTTCGCCGGCGGTCGAGACGGAGCGTTTCCCAATGCAGGGTTGACTGTAGATGCGAACGGAAACTTTTTCGGAACTACCAACGAGGGCGGTGACGCCAATTCCGACGGGACGATTTTTAAAATAGACAGTGCCGGCACCTTCAGCGTGTTTTATACCTTCACTGGAGGTACAAGCGGGGCAAGCCCAGAATCCGGCTTGGTAGTGGACGCCGCAGGTAACCTTTACGGCGCCACCAACGAGGGTGGTGATCACGATAATGACGGGACGGTGTACAAAATCGATCAGGCAGGCAGCTTAACCCTCTTGCATACCTTCAGTGCGGGGCCAGGAGGCGCGTATCCATACGCAGGCTTGGCTCTGGATCCAGCAGGCAACCTCTATGGCAATACCGTGGGCGTAGGTCCTTTCGGCAATGGCGAGGTGTACAAGGTGGTTCCCTAGCAGACTGCGAAAAAAGGGACTGACGTCTGCGGGATGAAGTCGTTACTTTCCAGAACAACTTGTTAGCGACGAATTAATCCTGAGGGATCAAGTTCGTAGCCTTCGTCGGCCACTGTCTTTTCGACCGCCGAGCGCAGGGTTTTCTCGTCGGCGTCCTTGGGTAAGGCGCAGTGACGGCGAATGACTTCTTCGCCGGCTGCGATTCTGAGCAGCCATTTTGACTTGGCGCTGTCCCATGAGAGTTCCACACGATCCGCGTGCATGGCGTCCCTCCGTATCGCGTCTAAGTAGATTTTAGTGCAGAAGGAAGGTGCGCGGCTGGCAATCTTGCAGGCGCTGAAGGTCTAGAAGGTGCGAAACCGCGCGGAAGCCCACCCACCCCGGGGAACTCATCTGCATCGCCAATTGCCGATTGCCTACGGTAAGATGATTTGCTGTTCTCGCCCAGCAAGCAGAAACGCTTGTCCCGCGGCGGACAAATTTCCGGCCTGAGAGAACGATGACTGCAAAATTCCGCGTGTTTGCTACTTGCGACATTGGGGAATCCATCGATCTGCTTCGCAAACGGGGATATGACGTCGATGTTTATCCCAATCCTGTAGCGCCGCCCAAGAGTTTGATTATCGAGAAAGTGAAATCCGGAATTGATGGGTTGATCACCACCTTGCGCGATAAGATCGATGCCGAAATATTCGAGGCGGGCAAAGGACATCTCAAGGTTATCGCGCAGATTGCGGTCGGCTTCGACAACATCAATCGCGTCGACGCCAACCGTTACAAGATCCCCTTTACTCACACCGCCGACGTGCTGACGGAAGCCACAGCCGAATTCGCGTTCTTCATGCTGGGTGTGCTGGCTCGAAAAATGTGGACGGCGGAGCAGGTTACGCGCAACAACCAGTGGGGACACTGGCATCCTTACCTGCCGTTTCTTGGAGACGAAGTGACCGGGAAGACCATGGCCGTCATCGGCACTGGACGCATCGGCCTGGCCATGATCAAGAAATGCACTGGCTTCGACATGAACATTCTTTGCTATGACCCCGCCTACCAGAACCAAGAGTACGTGAAGGCGATCCAGGAGATGAAGGATTTGCGTTTTGCGCGCGGCATTTCGCGGGAGCGGGCCTGGATCAAGTACATGGGTTTCGAGGAGGCAATTGGCCAGGCCGATTTCGTCAGCGTGCATGTTCCGCTGTTGATGGAGGGCGAGAGTTCAGCTCCTACGCTCCATCTGTTCAACGAACGGACTCTGCGCATGATGAAGCCCACAGCTTACCTGGTCAACAGTTCGCGCGGGCCTGTGGTCGATGAGGCCGCCCTGGCGAAGGCACTGCGGGAGAATTGGATTGCAGGAGCTGCGCTCGACGTTTACGAACACGAGCCATTGCCGGCAGATTCGCCGCTACGCGATCCAGCAATTGAAGATCGTTGCCGGCTTTATCCCCATTTTGCCAGCGCTGGACGGATTACGCGGTTGTCGACCGATCCGAATAAAGGGATGGCCGGGCGCTGCGCGCAGGGACTCATTGACGTGCTCGAGGGAAATTACGGCGGCGATATTACCAGGATGCCTTATGTGGTGAATAAGGAAGCGTTTACGAAAGCGTAGGTCTTAAGCTTTCCGAGACGGGCGCCTTGCCTGTCCTCCACAGATCACTCCGAGATGGTATGTTCCTCGCTGCCTTGGGCGCGAAGAAGCCGATCCACGGAATACGGTGCGCGGCGGGTGGGCTCGTGGTAGTGGCGAACCTGCATTTCGCCCAACAGGCCGACCGCCAGCAGGTTCAATCCGGCGAGCAGCAGGACCGCGGCGAAAATCATAAGTGGGCCATGCTGGGTCATGATGTCAGCGTGATGCAGGAACTTTTCCATGAGCAACCAGCCGGTGACTGCGCTTCCACCCAGGATGCTCAACATTCCCAAGGTGCCGAAGAAGTGCAAGGGACGCGCCAGGTATCGCAGCAGAAAACGTATTGTGATCAGGTCGAAAAACACGCGGAAGGTGCGCGAGATTCCATAATGCGAAGCCCCGCGTTCCCGGTTGACGTTACGGATGGGAACTTCGACGATCGAGGCTCCGTACCACGACGCCAACGCGGGAATAAACCGGTGCAACTCGCCGTAGAGCGGCACCTGCTCCAGCACTTCTCGGCGATAAGCCTTGAAGGTAGTTCCGAAGTCATGAATATTCACGCCGCTCAGTTTGGCCATCAGCCAGTTGGCGCAGCGCGAAGGAATGCGGCGCAGCCATAGATTGTCGATGCGGCGCTTGCGCCATCCACTGACAATGTCGTAGCCCTCGGCGATCTTCTCCAAGAACAGGGGGATGTCAGCGGGGTCGTGCTGCAGATCGCCGTCCATGGCGATGATGTAATCTCCGCGCGAATGGTCGAAACCCGCGGCCAGGGCCGAAGTCTGGCCAAAGTTACGGCGCAGCTTCACCACGGTCACGCGGCTATCGATGGCGGCGATTTCGCGAAGCAGGTTGAAGGTTCGATCCCGGGACCCATCATCGACCAGCACAATCTCGAAACTCTCGCCGTGCACTTCCATGACATGCTTCAGACGGTCGTAGAGATCCGTGACGTTCTCCTGCTCGTTGTGCAGAGGGACTACGATGGAGTATTTGGGCATGAATTCTTATTATAACCCGCAGCCGGGCGATCTTGGTCCACCCGGCACTTTTGTTCGCGAAACTAGAATGGTAACAGCAGATGCGAGGGTTTTGCTGTATCTTTCGGAGTGTGCACTTCCGGTCTCAGAGAAGTTAGAAGCCTTTGCAGGGCACAGGCGGGAAAGGAGCCCGCACGAATGGACATAAAGGTGATCATCATGATGGGCTGCGTTCTCTGTACAACTTCAGGACTTTGTTTCATGGAACTACGGCGGATACGAAAGAAGCTCGACGCGAAATAGCCAGCGCAACCAGCCCCTTTTGGACAAGACGATAAACGGCAACGGCTCCAGCGTGCCCACTTGCGTAAATACTTTGTCTTGGCGCGCTCGTTCCTCAGCACCGTCTCGCCCGCCCGGAGCGAAGCGGACGTGCCGCAGCGAAGCAACTTCCTGCAAGCAGTACGCCCCACTCCAAGTTTGACAAGCCTTCCCCAGCAATGGCCTATAATGCCGGTTTCGCTATGTGAGAATTGCGAAACAGGAGAAAGCTTGAGCCCGATAAAAAATGCAGTCATCGATTGTGAATTCCCCCAGCGCCGGCAATTTCTGCAGGCCAGCGCCTTAGCAGGCGTCAGCGCTGCAGTATCGCCGGCTTTCGCGAAGGCGCTCGCGCCTGCCCCTTTTCCTGCATTCGAGATCAAGCCATTCGAGTTGGATGAGATCAGCATCGTCGACTTGCAAGCCGGAATGGTGTCGGGAAAATTCAGTGCCCGTTCCGTCACCGAGAAATATCTGGCGCGCATCGATGAGATCGATAAGCACGGCCCAGCCCTCAACAGCGTGATCGAAGTCAATCCCGACGCTCTGGCTATTGCCGACGCCCTCGACAAAGAACGCAAAGCAAACCACGTGCGAGGACCCATGCACGGAATCCCGGTACTGATCAAAGACAACATCGAAACCGCGGACCGCATGCAGACTACGGCCGGATCACTGGCTCTGCTGGGATCGAAGACTGCAAAAGATTCCTTCGTTGTGCAGAGGTTGCGCGAGTCCGGCGCCGTGATCCTGGGCAAAACCAATCTAAGCGAGTGGGCGAACATTCGATCGAGCCATTCCAGCAGCGGATGGAGCGGGCGCGGCGGCCAGACCAACAATCCATACGCGCTCGACCGCAATCCGTGCGGATCGAGTTCAGGGTCGGGCGCTGCCACTGCGGCCAGCCTTTGCGCGGTTGCGGTAGGCACAGAAACCGATGGCTCTGTAGTCTGCCCATCTTCGGCGAACGGGTTGGTTGGCATTAAGCCAACGCTCGGTCTGATCAGCCGCGCGGGGATCATTCCCATTGCGCATAGTCAGGACACGGCTGGCCCCATGGCTCGCACCGTGAGCGATACTGCGATCCTTCTAAGCGCTCTTGCCGGAGTCGATCCGCGCGACAGCGCCACCTCGGCGAGCGCAGGCAAAACCGCCGCTGACTACACCAAGTTTCTCGATCCTCACGGACTGCGCGGCGCCCGCATCGGCGTAGCCCGCAAGTATTTTGGCTCGAACGACGCGCAGGATCAGTTGATGAACAACTTGATCGCCGCTATGAAACAGCAAGGCGCGGATATCGTCGATCCCGCCGACTTGCCCACGCACGGGAAATTCGATGACACCGAATTTCTGGTTCTGCTCTACGAGTTGAAGGCCGACCTCAACGCCTATCTGGCGGCTCGTCCGGGAGCGCCCGGATCGCTGAAGGACGTCATCGACTTCAACGACCACAACCGCGACAAGGAGATGCCATACTTTGGCCAGGATATTTTCCTCAAAGCCGAAGCCAAGGGTCCGCTCACCACCAAGGAATACACCGACGCCCTCGAGGCGAACCACCGTCTGTCGCGCCATGAAGGCATCGACGCGGTGATGGACCAATTCCATCTTGACGCGCTCATGGCCCCGACGGCTGGCCCCGCATGGCTCACCGATTTTGCCAACGGAGACCACGCAGTCGGCGGCAGCTCAAACGCCGCCGCAGTGGCGGGCTATCCGGATATCACGGTGCCTGCGGGATTCGTCTTTGGCTTGCCGGTAGGGATCTCATTCTTCGGCCGGGCATGGAGTGAACCGACTCTGCTGAAAATAGCGTACGGCTTTGAGCAGACAATCCAAGCGCGCAGACCGCCCCGATTCATGCCGACGCTGAAGCTGTGAGTAGGTGGGCTACGACCTGGGCACCGTCAAAGTGAGGATTGTGCGCGAAAAGGAGCTTTTCTTGGGTGATTTATTGCGGGCGATTTATTGCGCCAAATGTGTGTACAAAACCGCCAGGCTTCGTCGGAGCATGATCGTCAAATCTCGTCATCATCATCGTCGCGATCTTCCCGGTCATCGTGGCTGAGGTCTCGGACCGAACCGATCGGGCGGCCATCGTTGGCGTGATGAATTTCGATTCGTCCATTCACGTTGGAGAGCCGGATGCGGGTTCCGCCCCCGCCCAATTCGCCGCGCAAATCATGGCCGACGAAACGATGATGCCGCACGTGGAAACCAAAGTCATCGTCGATGCTGCCCGACACTGTCGCAGCCTCCAACTCAGCCTTCGCATCGGAGGGCAGCACCAGCTCAAGGCTGCCGTTCACAGAGGATAGTTCTACCGGAGAATTGGCCAACCGGTCGAAACGCGCTTCCATCCGCCCATTGATGGATTCAAGTTTGACCCGGCCCTGCAGTCCATCGGCGAGTAACTTGCCGTTGATGCAAGAGGCTCGCACCTCGGCGGCGACTCCGTGAATATCGAGTGGACCGTTGATCAGCTTGATCTCGTCGAGGCGCGCGGTGCGAGGCACCATCAAGGTGTACTCAACTCCAGCAGGATCGTTCCAGCCGCCGTTAAAAGTATGGTTATGATTCGGATATTTGGTGCGGATGGAGACAGAGTCACTGCTGGCTTCAACCTCGATCCTGGCTTCATCGAGATGCTCTTTGGTGCCCGCATACTTGACCGCGTCAACCTTGACCTGGTTCTGATCCCATGCGGTAATGTGCACTGCGCCGTTGATATTGTCCAGGTCGATCCGGCCTCCCGCGGCGAGCGGATAGGTCTGGTGAAACTCCTCGGTGAACTGGCGATGGTCTGAGGCGTGTCCTTGGGCAACAGCGAAGAACAGGGCGCAAAGGGCTCCGAGAATGGTTCCGGCCCAGGTGGCGAGGCGACGTTGGCGGTTCATGGTTCCTCCGTTACGACACGGATTAGACGGGGCAGTCCGGAATTCGTGAGTGGGTCAAAGCAGAATAATCCCCCGACGGATGCCCATGGTAACCGCCTCTGTCCGGGTCGCCGCCCCCAGCTTGTCGAGGATGGAGCTGATGTGGAACTTGACGGTGTGGTCGGAGATGCCCAGTCGGGAGGCCATCTCGCGGTTGCCCAGTCCCTCGGCGAGCATGCGCAAGACTTCGATCTCGCGTGGCGTCAGGTCGTCCAAGGTCGGCGCAAGCTGGGCTCGCGTGGGAATACGTGCAGCCAGATTCTGCGTCACAGCGGGGTCGAGCAATACCAAACCGGCTTGCGCGGCCGTGATGGCTTCCAGAATCTCGTCCATGCCGGAGTCCCGGGAAAGAATTGCTCTCACGCCTGAGCGCAAGGCGTGGGCGGCCCAATCTGCGGAGGGCTCGTCGATCAGAGCGACGACGGGAACGCTGCCTGGAATTCGCGGCAGCGCGGGTTGAGATTCGAGCTGTCGGTCTGAATTTTCCAGGTCGAGCAGAATCACATCGGGCTGGAGCTGCGAGGCGTATTGCGCAACTGCGAGCGGGGTCTGAAGGCTTCCTGCTAGCTTGAGCAACGGAGCGTTTTTGATCAACGCTTCCAATCCGGCACGCCGGACCGCGGAGGCAGCAGCCAACAACACACTGACGACTCTGCCTCCGTTTCGTTTTGTCATTTCACAATTAATCCTGCCGCACCGGATGTTGCTACTTTGCCGGCCGTTCTCCCAAAGCGATAGACAGCACGACAGGCACCCCCCCGCGAATGATGGTTGTCCCGATTTTCTGACCAACTTTCGCCGAAGCCAGCACATCCTGGACATGCTCTGTATCCAAAGCTGGCTTGCCTTGTAATTCGACGATCACATCGCCCAGAACGATTCCGGCCTTGTCTGCGGGCCCACCCGGCTCTACATGGAGGACCACTAAGCCGCCCTCCGCCGCCGACTTCAGTTTGCCGCGGAGCGCTTCAGGAATTGCGACCGGCTGCATAGCGATTCCGAGATAAGGGCGAGCGATGTGTCCCTTCTCGAGAAGTTCGTCGACGGTGCGATTGATGGTTGAAACTGGAATAGTCACGGCGCGACCGCGGCCGAAGCCATTGGTGTTGAGGCCGAGAACAGTGCTGTCGACGCTGACCAAGGGACCTCCGGAAAAGCCCGGGTAAAGGGCAAGATCGAGGCGAATGCTTTGGTCGATTCGACCGCCGCGCCAAGTGCGCCATTCGCTGCCCAGACCTCCGATGATTCCGGCGCTCGCTACCAGGTTTCCGAAGCGGGCGCGGCCCAGCGCAAGCACGAAGTTCGCCAGCTTCAAATTCGCGGGATCGCCGAATCGCGGAACGGGAAGGTCAGCCTCATCGAATTTCAGAATCGCGAGATCGGTGCCGGGATCGCGGCCCGCTAGTTTTGCCGATACACGTTTTCCCCCATGAATAAGCACATTAATGTCATCCTCGCGTCGCACCGTGTGGTTGGCGGTGACGACAACTCCTTTGCGCCAATGAATGCCGCTGGAAGGCACACGATGCCTGGCTTGAACGGTGACGACGGACGATCCCACTTGCTCTGCCGCGGTGGCGAGTTCTTGCGAAAAGCTGGCAATTACGGAAGCCATTGCACTCTCCCTGACTGAAGTAGCACGGACGATGGTTTTGTCCATGTGAGTTTCATCATGCGGGGGACGCGAGAATCACGCATCCGCCAAACGGGTAGGTGAGGACTGGATGATTGGCTAGTGCACGTCACGCGGTGTTCAGAGGGTTTGATCAGCCCGCTGTCGGCGATTACTTCCGTTACCTTTTCCACGATCTGCCGCATCGCGCACAATGGCTCTAATCAAGCAGCGGGGAAGTGGGATGGTTTGTGAAGTCTTGTGCAAAAAATCCGGCGCGCCACTGGGTGCGCGATTCCGTTTTGCCGCGGGCTGTTTGTTTATTGCTTATCCTGTCGTTTTCGGCTGCGTTCTTGCGTGCCCAGACATCTTCCTCTGATAAACCTGTTCCCATCCTCACTGGCAGCGTGGGATATTTCACGTTCGTGACGGGGGGACAAACTGAGCTTGATACGCAGGTCAACCCTGTTCTCCTGCTCCCTTTGGGTGATCGCTGGTTGGTGGAATCGAGAGCAGAGTTTGAAGGAGCGTTTCAGCGGCCTCCCGGTGGAGGTCCGTTCGGCGGACCGGTGAGCAAGAATCTGGACTATGCGCAAGTGGACTATATCGCCAACCCTTACCTTACTGTCACCGTCGGCCGGTTTCTGACCCCCTTTAACATTTTCAACGAGCGCCTGTATCCGATCTGGATTCGCAGCTTGCAGCAGGACCCTTTGATCTTGCCACTGTCCGCCGAATCGAGCGATGGCATGATGCTGCGCGGTGGGTTTCCAATCAACGGCACAGCAAACCTGAGCTACGCGGTCTATGTTTCTGCCGTAAGTACGGTGCACAACAACCTTGAATCAGACCGAAGTGTTGGCGGACGCATGGGTATGTTCCTTCCCGGTACGCGCTTCGAAGTAGGAGCCTCCTGGCAAAGGCTGCTGCAGGATGGGCGTTCGAACGCTTTTGGATTTTATTCCGCCTGGCAAAGTCAACGACTTCCACTCAGCATGCACTCTGAATACGAGCGGTCGAACCAGGGAAGCGGCTACTGGGTCGATGGCGCCTACCGGTTGAGCCGGGTTCAATTCTGGCAGAGGACAATGCGCCGCCTTGAAGTTGCGGGAAGAGCGGAGCAGTTCTTCAACGGCCAGATTAGTTCGGACGCGTCCCAGGCGCTTGGGCTCCCCGGCGCGAACACCCGCGAGGGAGAATTCGGACTTAACTATTACTTACACGACGGACTCAAGGTCGCGGCCAGCTACGGGCGCCAATTCAGCTCGGATGGGAACCTTAATCTTTGGACAGTCGGAATTGCTTATCGCTTCGCCCTGCCGCTGGGAAGGGTGGGGCAGCCTTGAGACTCACAATTATCATCGCAAGCGGAGTATTGGCGCTGGTATCCGTTCTAGCGATAGCCGCAGATTCGCCGCGCAACAACAATCCGACCACGCCTGTTGCGCAAAGCAGTGCGCAGGCCGACGCGATGCGTCTCGAAGGCGAAAAAAGATTCCGTGCAAACTGTGGACGCTGTCACGCCGCGCCGCAGAAATTTCCGCCACGCATGATGGCAACGATTGTCCGCCATATGCGCGTACGGGCAACCATTACCGACGAGGATATGCGCCTCGTTCTCTACTACATGACCCAGTAGCGGTGACGAGGACACGTGAGCAAAAGATTTGTGCGGTGTTTGTGTGGGCTGACTTTGATGACATGCGCTATCGCCTGCGCCCAGGTCCCCGTTCATGTGATTGAAGTGCTGGCGGACAAAGACAGCCGATACAAGATCGCTGGGGAGAAGAAGCCGGAAATTACCGTGAAGGCCGGCGAGCAGATCCTGCTCCGTATCACGGCGCACAAGGGGAAATCGTGGAACCGGGATGGATCGATCCACGGATTCTCGCTGCTGCGCGCGAAAGATCGGTCAAAGGTGGAGGGGTGGGATCTGCTGCTGAAACCCGGCACGCAGGACTTTTCCATGACTGCTCCTGCTGAGGCAGGCGAGTACGTCGTAGTTTGCACCGTAATTTGCAGCGAAGAGCACGAAGGAATGTTCATGAAGTTTGTGGTGACGCCATAATGTTTGAGGAGAATCTATGAATCGAGTTACAGTTTGGAGTGCGGTTTGGGTGCTGGCACTGTCGTTCGCGGCGTTTGCCGGCGACGAGGAATCAAAGACTTTTCACGGTCAGATCACTGACAGCCAGTGTGCCCTCAATGTTCATTCCCTGACCCAGTCCCACCAGGAGATGATGAAAATGAAGTCAGGCGACGCGGGCCACACGCCAGCTTCGTGCGCGCAGTATTGCATCGTGCACATGGGCGGAAAATTCGTGCTGGCAGCCAAAGGACACGTCTACCACCTCGACAATCAGGACCTGCCACGCGGCTTTGTTGGAGAAAAAGTGAAAGTCCACGGCGTCCTGGATGCACAGACCGGAATCATTCACGTGGTGAACATCGAGGCGGAGTAGCTGGGGCGCGGCCCGAGTGCCAGGCTGTACACATGGATTGCTTGTTCTGTTTCCTTTGCCCCATGAGCTTCCGCTGCTATAGAATGTCGTCGGTTTCGAGGCTAGGGGAGGGCGTACGACATGGCTCACTTGAATAAACTATCGTCGGTTGCTGTGGCTTTGCTGGTAACGACATGCGCGGTTCAGTCGGCGAGGGCAAGCGAACCTCCGGCTGACCTCTGCTCGCTGCTACCTGCGGCGGAAGTGAGCAAGACCTTGGGAAAGACCTACGATGCCCCGGCAAAGAGCGTGGCTCCGCGCCCTTACGCAAATACTGCTGAGGGAACGGACTGCAACTATTCTGCCAAGGGGAGCAAGCTCTGGTTCAGAGCATACGTGGATCCCTCGCCATCGGCTGCGGCGGAACTGTTCGCCAAACTGGGAAAATTTTATAGTCCGCAAACGCCGGCGGCGGGCATTGGCGACGAAGCTTATTTTGACCCACAGCATGCACTCCATGTCCGCAAGGGCAAAGTTCGCTTCTATCTCAATCTTGATCCGCTGGATTCCGCTCCCACAGTTGAGAAGGAGCTCAAGGATCTTGCCAGCCGGGTGGCCGGGCGCCTTTAAGACTCCAAAGTGAGGGGGTGCTTGTGCCCGGAATTCGTCCCCGGTGTAGCAGTTGCCCTCCAATGTACGGCTGTGAGCCCCGGTCCGCATTGACACTCATGCTGCACGCCCCTAGACTGGAAATGCTCCGATCCGATGTGATGGCCCGGATGCGAACCTGGCAACGGACTCCGAGGAAGCCTCATGGCCTGGCTGCAGAACAAGTTCGAGAAGAATTTCCTGATCACTACGGTGGATTACGTCTTCAACTGGGCGCGGAAGTCGGCGGTGTGGCCCATGACGTTTGGCCTGGCTTGCTGCGCGATCGAAATGATTGCGTCATCGACAGCGCGGTTTGACATTGCGCGCTTCGGTTCGGAAGTGTTTCGTCCCAGCCCGCGGCAGAGCGATCTGATGATCGTGGCTGGCACCGTGACCCTGAAGATGGCGCCAGTGGTGAAGCGCATCTATGACCAGATGCCCGATCCCAAGTGGGTGATCTCGATGGGAGCCTGCTCTTCGGTTGGGGGCCCGTTCAATACCTATGCCGTGCTGCAGGGCGTGGATAAAATCGTGCCGACGGATGTGTACGTGATCGGATGCCCACCGCGCCCGGAGAATCTTTTCTACGCACTGCTCAAACTGCAGGACAAGATCGATCAGATGACGCTGGCGAAGAAGCCCACCGAAGTGCGCTTGGATCAGAATATGGTGGAGAATTTCAAGCGGCAGGTCATGATCGCGCAGACGCTGCAGCCGAAGTAGCAATCAGCGATCAGCAATCGGCAAATCCGTGTGACCGAATGTTGAGTGCTGAATGCTTGCTAAACTCACCACCCAATCCGAACTTCCACCTGAAGGCGAAGCCAAGGAATTTCCTTGTGGCGACAAAGTTATCTGCGTTGCCAATGTGAATGGAACCATCTCCGCGATGGACAATGTTTGCCTGCACCGCGGCGGGCCGCTTGGCCAGGGCGTCATCGAAGGGAACAAGCTGGTTTGTCCGTGGCACGGTTGGCAGTGGGATCCGAAGACTGGCGAGGCGGCGCACAATCCTAGTGCGAAAGTTCCCGTATATCCAATAAGAATCGAAAATGGCGACGTGATGGTTGAGCTGTAGGAGCCTGCTAAGGTTTCATCCCAAATACTTCAAGAACTTTCCCGGTTGATTGTCGAAGCCTGGGAACACCTGATCCAGAGCCTTATTTCCCAAGTGTCGGTACACCGCTTCTCCCAATACCTGACGGAAGTCTGTGGTTACGGCCAGGTCGCGGCCTTCGTAGAGTTGGGATTGGTCGAGGCCGGGCCAGCGTCCGTAGACCTTACCGCCTTTGACTGGGCCACCCATTACGAACATTACGTTAGCGTGGCCGTGGTCGGTACCGCGGTTTCCGTTTTCACGGGCGGTACGGCCGAACTCGGACATGGTCACGACCACTGTTTCTTCAGCCAGATCGCCGAGGTCGGTCCAGAAAGCGGCGAGCGATTGCGAGAACTCGTGGAGAACGTTCGCGATCTGTCCCTGCGTGCTGCCTTCGTTGACGTGATGGTCCCAGCCGCCGATGTCGGCGAACGCGAGTTGAACTCCGAGATTCGCTTTGATCAGTTGGGCCAGTTGTTTGAGGCTGTCGCCGAAGCGTCCGTTGGGATAGTCGGCGCCAGCGGCGGGCTTGTACTTCGAAGGATCAGCGGACTTCAGCCTCTTTACGGCATCGAAAGTTTCCTGTCCGGTGCCTTGCAGCACAGAATCGACGGAGTGCTCGT
>Ga0210383_10002965_pt1 | contig 15298 bp, 11 predicted proteins | sample IncBWC14OmetaG_FD_160072 | JGI IMG/M metagenome (GOLD analysis project Ga0210383, IMG submission 160072) | Forest soil microbial communities from Barre Woods Harvard Forest LTER site, Petersham, Massachusetts, United States - Inc-BW-C-14-O ...
GGTGTTTTCTCGGTAAAGTATCGGAGGGAGCTGGAATTGCGGGCGTGCAACAAAATCGGCGTTCGTACGTCCTAATTGGTAAAATCCCGAATTTATGCTCAAAAACTATCTGCTGACGGCCCTGCGGGGGTTCCGGAAGAACCGGATGGCGGCGATCATCAACGTATTCGGCCTCACTGTGGGGCTGTCGAGCTGCCTGCTGATCGCGCTTTTTATCCGGCATGAGCTGAGCTATGATGACTTCGAGGTGAATGGGCCGCGGATCGTGCGGGTCATCATGGAGTACAAGTTCAACGGGGGTGGCGATATCCAGCGGGGCAATTTCACCAGTACCAAGGTGGCGCCGACTTTCCAACGGGTCTTTCCGGAGGTGGTGTCGGGGGTCCGGATGTTCAGTGACGACCAGATCGTTGCGTGCCGGGAGCAGCTGTTCAATGAGCTGCGATTTATGTATGCGGACTCGAGTTTCTTTACGGTTTTCAGTATGCCGCTGCTGCGGGGGGATGAGCGGACGGCGCTCTCGGGGCCGAAGAAGGTGGTGTTGACACGCTCTACGGCGCGGCGGTATTTTGGGTCCGACGATCCGGTAGGGAAGGTGATCCGGGTCGGTACGGATAGCAGCAACTATGCGGTGACGGGAGTGATCGCGGACCCGCCATCCAATTCGCAGATCAAGTTCGACTTGCTGGCTTCATTTTCCTCCCTCTATGACAATGACAACCCTACTTACTGGGATGCCAATTATACGACGTTCCTGTTGCTGCGGAGCCCGGGGGATATTGCGCCGCTGCAGAAGAAGGTGCATACGTTTATGAAAAAAGAGATGGAGGGTTCGGGCGCGATGGTTGACTTCCTGCTGGAGCCGTTTACGCGCATCCATCTGTATTCGCCGTATGACGGTTTCGAGCCGGGGACGAGTATCACGTATGTGTATATCCTCGCGGGGGTGGCGTTGCTGATCCTGGTGATTGCGGGGTCGACGTACATCAATCTGAGCACCGCGCGGTCGGTAGACCGCGCGCGGGAGGTCGGGGTCCGGAAGGTGATCGGGGCGGGAAAACGTCAACTCTTCTGGCAGTTCATCGGGGAATCGTTTGTGCTGTGCCTGGTGGCGGTGGTGTTGAGTCTGGTGGTAGTCGCTGCGGTCCTGCCGGCGTTTGACCGGCTGGCCGACCGGGAATTGTCGTGGAGGTTAGTCCTGTCGCCGGCGTTCATTTCGATCGCATTTGGCGTGGCGGCGCTGGTGGGCCTGCTGGCGGGGAGCTATCCGGCGCTTGTCCTGTCGCGGTTCCATCCGGTGACCGTCTTGAAAGGGGCTTTTAAAAATACTGCCGGCGGGCGCGGGTTACGGCAGTCGCTTATCGTCTTTCAGTTTGTCATTTCGGTCTTTCTGATCGTGGCCACCTTTATCATGGGGCAGCAGTTAAGCTATATCCGGCATCACGACCTGGGTTATGACCGGGAACATGTGGTACAGCTACCGATGGATCCGTCGCTGCGGGGTCAGATCGATTATATCAAGACGGAGCTGCTACGGAACCCGGATGTGGTGCGGGTGACCACTTGCGGATGGTCCCCGGTGAATATCGGTAGCGGCTATAATATGCGGAGCAGCGTGATGCCGGCCGACCGACAATTGGTCGTCAACGGCAACCAGGTGGATCAGGATTTCATCGCGACGACGGGTCTGAAGATCGTTGCCGGGGAGGACATCACGCGGCAGGATATGTTCAACGCGGATCCGAGGGACGCAAGCGCGGGGAAGGATACGATTACCAAACCAGACTTTGCGTTTGTGCTGAATGAGACGGCGGCGCGGGAACTGGGGTGGTCGCCGCAGGAGGCGGTGGGAAAACGGATGTTTATGGATGACTCGCGGCCGGGGTTTGTGCGTGCGGTTGTGAAGGACTTCAATTATCAGTCGCTGCATACGCCGATCGGGGGGCTGATCCTTTTCCCGCGAATCAGCACGAGGCATATGCTGGTGCGGATAACGGGAGAGCGATTGCCGCGGACCCTTGAGTACCTGGAGGCGACGTGGAAGCGTGTGGCGCCGGGGATCCCGTATGAGGCACATTTTCTGGATGAGAACTACAACAAACTTTATGCGGCGGAGGAACGGTTGGGGACGGTGATGAATCTGTTCTCGGGGATTGCGATCGTTCTGGCGTGTCTGGGGTTGTTCGGGTTGTCTTCTTATTCGGCGAAGCAGCGGGTGAAGGAGATCGGGATCCGGAAGGTGCTGGGGGCGCCGGTGGCGGGGCTGGCGCTATTGCTGGCGGGGAACACGGTGCGATTGGCCGTGGTGGCGATGGTGATTGCGATGCCGCTGGCGGGTTGGGCAATGTATCGATGGTTACAGGATTTCGTTTACCGGACGGGGATGGCGTGGTGGGTTTTTGTCGTTGCGGGGATGATGGTACTCGCGGTGACGCTGGCGACGGTGAGTATTCAGGCGGTGCGGACGGCGCTGATGAATCCAATCAAAAGTCTTCGGGCGGAATAAATTACTTTAAATACGGGCGCAGTGACGGATAGATCGTTTTTGCCTGTTCGATTTGTTCGGGCGTGACGATCTTGTGGGCCCGGGCTTCGCGGATCACGATGGCGGCGGAATCGGGATGACCGGTATAGACCTCATTATCGACTAACATCGCGATGACATTGAAATTTGCGGGGATCCGGGCGTGCAGTCGTTCGAGGGCTAGGCGGGATTGGAGCGGGTCGTTCATCGCCTTATAGATCAGTGCGCGGTAGAAGTCCAGAAAGGGATCAGTTGGGAGGAAGGTCTCGAACTTGTTGAGGGCGAGGAGTGCGGACTGAAAATCCTTCGCGTTGAGGTCGATGGTGAACGTCGAGAGGTAGATAAAGGGGTCCTGCGGGTAATTCGTCAGATATTCCTGCAGCGCAGCTTTCCGCGCGCTATCGCCCAGCTTGTTGGCAATGCGGACGTGCAGCCGCTGGTTCTCCTGCTTTTTCCTGATCGAATCGGGGAGTTGAACAAAGAACTGCCAGGCTTCTTCGGGGTTGCCGCCGGTGAGATAGTTTTGGGCTTCCCGGCTAAGGTGATGATTGTCGCGCTCCGCTTCGGTCATCCGGGAGAGTTTCCCTGGCTCGAGCAGGATATCGGTAGCGGTCTTGCTCAGCTGCTCCCCCGTCCCATAGTTGTAAAGGTCGACGGCCCTGACACTGGAGTCGCCATGGACAAGCTCGAAGTCATGATAGTTGAGTCCGCCGTCCTCACCGATGAGCCGGAACAGGAGGTGTTGATGACCGTCCCGGATATAATGACGGACGAGTTCGTATGTACCGGTCCTGCCGACGACTTTGAGGACGGTCTCGCCCATTTGGAGGGTTGCGATTTTGGCCTGGGCCTTTGCGGCGAAGGCGAAGTTGAATCGGTCGTTGACCTGGCGGAGGACGAGGCCGGCGAAATATTTGGGGTCAATAACGTTGTCGAGGACCTGCTCGTTGCGGAGGGCGACGGAGGTCTCGATCTTGTTGGCGAAATCGATGGCTTCGGCTTCGGTGACGGGTTTCTCGGGGTGCTGGCAGGCGGCGAGGAGGGTGAGGAGGAGGATCGCGAGGGGGGTTGCACGGAGCGGGCTCGCGGGGAAGGGGTTCGCGGGGTGGAGGCTTTTGGGGCGGAGGGTTGCGGGGCGAAGGCTCATAACGGTTATGGTTAGGGTTTAACTGTCTTGAGATACGGTTTAATAGTAGGGTAGGCTTGTTCGAGGCTTTGGATCTGATCGGCGGTGATATTGTTGTCGGCCTGGGCCTCGCGGACGAGCCCTGCTGCGGAGTCGGGGTAGCCTGCGTCCGCGTAATTGGCGAGGAGCTCGACGGTACCCTTACCGAAGCGGGGCAAATTGCGATGCAGCCGTTCGAGACAGACACGGGACTGCGCGGGTTCTTGCTGGAGCTTGTAGATCAACCCGCGGAAGTAGTCGAGGAAGGGGTCGCGGTGCAGTGCGGAGTCGAGACTGTTAACGGAGCCGAGGGCGGAAGTGTAGTCCTTCTGCATAATATAGGCGTCGAGCATGATGAGGCCCAGGTTGGGGTCCTTGGGAAAATTGGCCTTGTACTCGTTGAGTGCGACGAGGTAGGCGGTGTCGTTGATGTTCTGTTCGATGCGGAGGTGGATGAGCTGGAAGATCTTTTCTTTCTTGAGGCTTTCCGGCAGCTGGTCATAATACTGGCCGGCGTCCCGGGTGTTGCCCGACTGGATTAATTCATTGATCCTTCGCATATGTTCGACCTTCGCCTGATCGTCGGGGTTCATGTCTGCAACCTTGTCGGTCATGAGGAGGATGGATTGGGCGATGGATTTGCTGAGCGTCTGGCCGCTCAGATATATATAGACATCGATGGCTTTTATGCCGCTGTCGGTCTTGACGAGTTCGAAGTCGTGATAGTTGACGGCGGAGCTTGCTTCAAAAATTCGAAACAGGAGGTGCTGATGACCGTCCTTCTCGTATTGGTGGACGAGGGAATAGCTGCCGCCGTCGCGGGTGCTCGAAACGACCTGGTAGCCCCAGCGGACTTCGGTGAGGCTCACCTGCGCTGCCTTCGCGATGGTTAAGTTGAAGCGTTGGTGGGCGGAGTCGAGGACTCGCTGGGCGAAGCGTTTTTTGTCGAAGATATTGTCGAGGAAGGCTTCGTTGTGGGTGGTGACGGAGCGTTCGATCCTGGCGGCGAGGTCAAGTGCTTCTTTCTGGGTGACAGGTTTGTCGGGGAGGCTGCAGGAGGGGAGGAGGAGGGTCGCGAGGATTGCAAGGGTGAGGAAGGCGGGGATCGCGCCCGGCGGGTTTTTGCGAAAGGTCATGGTTAGGCGTTTAGACAAAGATAGTCTAAATTGGCAAAGTTGGGGGGCGGGTTAGCGCCACGTTGGGGGGCGGGTTAGCGCCACGCGCCCAGGATCGCGCCCATGAGGCCGAGGGCAATAAAACAATACCCACCATTGATAAAAATATATCGTGCGGTCTTTAGTTCGAACAGGCCGACGATGGCGATGCCGCAGAAGATCCAGAGGCCGGCGAGGAGGCCGTAGAGGAGGCCCAGTTGGAAATTGATTTTTGGGTCATTGAGGAACATGGCGAGGTTGGCCGACATGACAAGGGTGAGGATAAGGGCCCAGCCAAAGATCTTTCCCTTGTTGCCGGCTTTGACCTTTTCTTCCGTGAGGTTGTTCTCTTTCATCCACGCTTTTCCGAAAAGGGCGGGCGAGTACCAGACCCCGCCGAGCACAAAAGCGGAGATGCCGGCCACGGCGACTGCGATCCAATTGGGTGTCATAAAAAGGGGGTTTTACTCGAATATAATGGCTATTTTTCCGTTGGGCCCGGCAAAGGGAACGAAACGGGAAAAAATGGCGACGGAACGGTTAAACGATATTGGGTTCAGGCTGATCCTGATCCCCTTCTTCGGTATCGCGATCCCGGTGGCGACCCGAATGATCGATCCGCATGCTCTGGGGCATTGGATGCTGAAGCTGGCTTATGCTTATACGATCGGGATCGCTTTTGTGATCTGGCAGGGCAATCGCTACTTATTATTCTCGTTGCGGAGCTATTTCGATTGGTTCAACCGGCCGGTCCGGAAGATCATCGCGCTGCTCCTGGCGGTTTCGTTTTTTACCATCCCGGTATGTATCGTTCTGCTGTTAGGCTGGTATCACTTGTTCAACGGGGGGCGGGTCAACTGGGAGGTTGTTCGGACCTCCACGCTGATCATCCTAATCTGTGTTATCTTTATCACACACGTTTATGAGACGGTCTTTCTTGTGAAGGATTCGGAGAGCGAGATGCTGCGGAATGCCCAGCTGGAGCGGCTGAAGGCGCAGGCTGAGCTGGAGGCGGTGAGGGCGCAACTGGAGGCGCTGAAGGCGCAGATCGACCCGCATTTTATGTTCAACTCCCTCAACACGCTGACCTGGCTGATCGAGGAGGCGCCGGCGAAGGCGAAGATCTTTAATGAACATCTGGCGGATGTGTACCGGTATATCCTCCGGAACCGGTCGAGGGAGCTGGTGCTCCTGTGTGATGAAGTGGGGTTCCTTTATGACTATTTCGCGTTGATGCGTATCCGGTATGGGGAGGCGGTGCGGCTGCGGGTGGAGATTCCTGAGGAGTTCCTCGACCGGTATCTGGTGTTGCCGATTTCGTTACAGGTATTGGCGGAGAATGTGCATAAGCATAACGAATTCAGTGTGCGGGAGCCGCTGGAGATTCGGGTCTCGGTGGAGGGGGAGCGGGTCGTGATGCGTAATCGGGTCGCGCCGAAGGAGGTTGTTCGGGTCGCGACGGGTATGGGGTTGTCGAGGTCGGGTGTGGGGTTGTCGAGGTCGGGTGTGGGGTTGTCGAACCTGGTTGAGCGGTGCAGGCTGGCGATGGGTGCTCCGGCGGAGGTTTTGGAGGCGGGGGGCGTTTTTGCTGTGTATTTACCGATTTTGCCTATTGGATAGCGTAAAAGTGGTCAATATAGAGTTAAAGTGGTCGATATAGCATGAAAGTGGTCATCATAGAGGATGAGGCGCCTGCTGCGGACCGGTTGAAGAAGATGCTGGCCGCAACCGATCGGGGGATCGAGGTGGTGGCGGCGCTGGATACGCTGGCGGGGGCGAGGGCGTGGTTCGGGGCGAACGGGCCGCCGGACCTTATCTTCATGGACATCGAATTGAGTGACGGGCTGAGCCTGGATCTGGTGCGGGGGGTGGGGATCGGGTGTCCGATAATTTTCGTGACGGCGTATGATGATTACTGGCAGGAGGCGTTTGAGTACAACGGGATTGACTATTTGTTGAAGCCGGTTAAGCGCGAGCGGTTGGAGGGGGCGCTGGGGAAGTTCGATGAGCTGAGGGAATTTTTTGGGCGGCGGTATAAAGATTTGATGGAGTATAGGGAGAACAAAATCAGGAACAAATTCCTTGTCAGACGCGGGATTGAGTTTGTGTCGATCCCGGTGGAGGAGATTGCGTTCTTCTATGCTTCGCATAAGCTGGTGTGTTTGGTGAGGAAGGATGGAGCGAAGTTCCTTTTGGATCAATCGCTTTCGGAGATCGAGAAACAAGTGGACGGGTCAGTGTGGTTCAGGATGAATCGAAAATATCTGGTAAATTCGGCGGCGATCCGGAAGGTGAGTGCGCTCGCGAAAAGTAAATTATTGGTGGAGGTGGTACCGGTGGTTATTGAGGACGTGGTCGTGAGTTCGGAGAATTCGGCGGCGTTTAAAAAGTGGTTTGGAAAATAAGCGAAATGGCAATAAGTTCAATTGAACAGGCGCGTAGGATCGGCGGGAGGAAGGCGGCCGCCGGCTTTCTTTGGGTTTTTCTGTTGATGGAAGCGTTTGCGTTTTTCGTGGAGACACGCGGAGATTTTGCAAACGGGATCATGTTTTTTCTGGAGCGGCAAAGAGACTGGGTCTTTATCGGGCTTGTGGTGGTGATGTTGAGTACGGTTTTTGTGCTGGGGAGAGTGGCCGGCAAGCAGATCCTGGTGGATGAGCGCAATCACATTCTCGTGGCGCTGACCAATATGCTTTATACACTGCTTGTGAGTACGGCGTATATCTGGGGTGTCTCTTATTTCGCGCGGCTATATATTGAGGCGTGGTGGCCGGTGGTGGTGTTGCTTTCGTTGATTGCCGGGTGTATCTGGATGATTGCGGTAAGGGGGATTAAGAGGGCGGGGAATGCTCAATGAGCTGATTATCCTTGGGCATACCTTGGGGCGCTAGGGGTGTGCGGGTGTCGGAAGGTTAGCGTGCGTTGGCGTTGCGGTCCAGCCTGGCTTTGCCGGATCATTTGCAATATATTGGGCCGATAAAATGAAGGCCCGGATAAATCTCACCACATAATCCAGGTCCATATTGTCGACGTTATCGTCGCGACGGTGGTAATAGCGGTCGATCGTGCTGTCCCAAGTCTTCATGCCCATGCTGAAGCAAGGGGAGGGGACGCCGTATCTCGCGAAGTTGGCATTGTCGCTGCGGTCGAACAGATGGAGGTCGGCTGGTTCGGCGAGGACGGCGAGACTATATTTCATACAGGCTTTTCGGATCAACGAGTCGGCACTCGTACGGCCCAGCCCAAAAAGACAGATCGCATGGGTCGTGTTGTAGCCGGCATTGTCGTTGTTCAGATCAAAGATCGTCTTCTCCAACGGTACCAGCGGATTGTCTGAATAATATTCGCTCCCGAATTCACCTTCTTCTTCGGCTGTAAAACAAATCAGCAGCACCGACCTCCTGGGGGGAAATTTTCCAAAGTAACGCGCGGCGGCGATGACGGCTGCTACTCCGGTTGCATTGTCCCGGGCGCCATTGTAGATGCTGTCGGGCTTTCCGTCTACAAGCAGTGGATAGTCGGCCCGGCCGATATGGTCATAATGGGCGCTGAGCAGAATATATTGCTTTCCGAGGATGGGATCGGTACCGGGGATGCAGGCGATGATGTTTTTTAGCGTGTAGGTTTGCGAGAAGGCGAATCCGGGGACGTTGTATTGCAGGTCCTGACCAACCCTTCTGAAATCGTGGCGACTGATCTCCCGCGTGAAGACCTGGAAGTAGCTGTTGGCGCCGGGAGCGGGCCGGGCGCCGGCTTGACGGAACTGTGAGACGATATAATTGGCCGCGGTGTCGATCATCCGACTGCCGATATGCCGACCCTCCAGCCTATCGGATGCGAGATAGATCAGCGGCGCGAGGGCGATGTAGTCGGGAATGACGCGGGCGATATGGGTGGTGTCGGGGTCTGGATGGGGGACCTGGGAAGTGTTGGGGTCGGGATGGGGGAGCTGGGATGTATCGGGTCGGTTGGAGAGATGGGGGACCCGGGAGGTATCGGGTCGGTTGGAGGGATGTCTACTGAATAGAAATAATATCAGGATCAGCGACTTCATTTCTGATCGGGGTAGAGGGCTTTCCAAGTTTTCTCATAGGGGTCGCCTGGTGTCCATCGGGGTTGATCGGGTTGGTCGGCGATGGTCCGGGCGGCAAGAATATAAGCGCGGATCCATTTGACGACATAGTGCATGTCCATATTGCCGGTCTCGTCGCTAAGCCGGTGGTAGCGGTTGAAGATGGTGCTGTCCATGGCGCGCATGCCCATGCTGTAGGTGGGGGCGGGGACGCCGTGCAGGGCGAGGGGCGCGTTGTCGCTTTCGAAAAAGAGGCTGCCGCCGGTGGGATCGTTGTTGACCTGGAGGCCATAAGCGGCGCAGGCGTCGATGATGGCGGAATCTTCGGAGGTCCGGTGCAGGCCGACGAGGGTAACCAGCGCGGTATCATCGTAGCTGGCATTGTCGATGTTGAGCTGATAGACGGTCTGGTTGAAGGGGACGAGCGGATGCTGGGCGTACCATGCGCTGCCGATCAGCCCTTCTTCTTCGGCGGTAAAACAGATAAACATCACCGATCGCCGGGCGGGATGTTTCCCAAAATACCTTGCGGCATCGATGACGGCTGTGGTGCCGGAGGCGTTGTCCCGCGCGCCGTTGTATATACTATCGAGCTTTCCTTCTTCCATGACGGGATGCGCGGTGACGCCAAGATGATCGTAATGAGAGCTGAGTACGATGTATTGATCCCTTAGTTTAGGATCGGTTCCGGGGATGAAGGCCATCACGTTGCGGAGACGGATATCCTGCCCCTTGGAGCCGCTGTCGCGCCGGTTGGCGTTGAAATGGCGGGTAAATATTTGATAGTAGGTGGTTTCGCCGGGGAGGGGTTGGGCGCCGGCGTCGTGGAATTGGTCGGCGATATATTGCGCGGCGGTGTCGATCTCGGGCCGGCCGATGTAGCGGCCTTTTAGCCGGTCGGAGGCGAGGTAGATGAGCGGGGCGACGGCCTGGTCGGGTGGGGTGGCGGCGGCGATTTCGGCGAGGACGAGGGGGGACGGCTGCGGCGCGCGGGGCTGTTGGGCGAGAGGCTGCTGGGCGGTTGTGGCGTAGGCGGCCGCCAGAAATAAGGTTATGAGGAGGAGATTTTTCATTTGCCGAATTTATCGCTTTTTATGCAGCCGGAGCCGTTACATTTCCGGGGCCCGGCCGTCTTAGGAGCATAACCCAAATTATATGCTGCGCAACTACCTGAAGACTGCCCTTCGGAATCTCTGGAGGAACAAGGGATTCTCGGCTATTAATATCCTGGGACTCACAATCGGGATTGCGTCGAGCCTGCTCATCCTGCTGTGGGTCCGGAACGAACTGAGTTATGACCGGTTCCATGCCCATGCGGACCGGATCTACCGGATCACTGTGGACGCCAGCGGTTTCAAGGCAGCCGTTAATCCGGCGGGCATGCCGGCGGGGCTGCAGGCGGCGATGCCGGAGGTCCGCGGCGTGTTGCGGCTGGGCCATGAGCGGTCGGTCCTTTTTGCTGCCGGGGTGCGGGAATTTGAAGAGCCGGGGGTAATCTTCGCGGATAGTAATTTCCTGCAGTTTTTTAGCTATTCGTTGAAGGAGGGTGATGTTAAGAAGGCAATGCAAAGGCCCGATGCGGTATTGCTGACGGGGGCCATGGCGAGGAAATATTTTGGGACGGAGGCGGCGATTGGCAAGACCCTCAAAATGAACAACGACTTGCTGCTTACGGTGACGGGGATCCTGGCGGAGACACCGGGGAACTCCCATTTGCAGTTCGATTTTATCCTGCCGATGGCGGTTGAGGCACGGGACAACGATGACTTGCGGAATAATGTCTGGACGAACTTCAACTTCTACGGGTATGTCCGGCTGGACGATCGTTTTGTCGCCTCCCCGGTGAACCTGGCGCGGCTGGAGAAGCGGATGGATGCGATTTATCAGGAGCATGTCCCCCCGACGCTGCTCAAAGCGACCTTCCAGCTTCAACCGCTGACGGCGATTCACCTGCATTCCGGCGAGTTGCAGGTCGACCTGCCGGGTCATGGCAATGTGCAATACGTAAACATCTTTCTTATCGTGGCCGTCTTTATCCTGATTGTCGCCTGTATCAATTTCATGAACCTGGCGACGGCACGCAGCGCGCAACGGGCAAAGGAGGTTGGTCTGCGCAAAGTGGTGGGCGCGTTACGGGGCCAATTGATCGGGCAATTCATCGGCGAGTCCATGCTGATTGCGTTCCTGGCGCTGGTCCTGGCGATCGGGATCGTCGCGCTGCTCCTTCCGGCGTTTGACCAGCTGGCGGGAAAGGAGTTGACCTTGCGGTTCTCGGATGGGGGGCTCTGGTTGATGCTCGTGGGTATTGCGACCGCGACGGGGTTGCTGGCGGGGAGTTATCCGGCGCTTTATCTCAGCGGGTTCCGGCCCGTTGCGGTATTAAAGGGTAACCGAGTATACGAAGGTTACGGAAGAGGACGAGCGTGGCGAAGCAGCTCGGCCGAAGTCCATCGGGCATTGGGTGGCAACCTGGCTTTTCGCAACGGGTTGGTGATCTTGCAATTTGTCGTCTCGATCGTCCTACTGATCGGAACGATGGTGGTGTACAGTCAACTGCGATTCATCCACGACCGGAACCCGGGTTTCACCAAGGACAACCTCCTCTATATGCCGATAAAGGGCGCGTTATGGGGTAAATTCGATGCGCTGAAGGCGGAGTTACGGCGCCACGCCGCGACGAGTGACTATTGCATAGTGAGCGAATTGCCGGTCAATCTGAAATCCGGTGCTTCCCAGGTCTTCTGGGACGGGAAAGACCCGCGTTCGCAGATCATTGTTCCGGCCATGTGTGTCACGGAAGGTTTTATAGATGTATTCCAAATGACAATCCTGGCGGGCAGGGGATTTTCGACAGCCTATGGGAACGACTCCAATCACCTCGTGATCAATGAAAAAATGATGCGCACGATGGGACAGACGCCGGCAGCGATAAACGTCATGGCGCAGATCAGCCGGGAGCTCAACCCGGGCTTTCCCTTCAGCTATAATTTCCTCGACGAGGACCTGGCCAATCTGTATAGAGGGGAGGAACAGATGAGCGGGATCTTCAATCTTTTTGCGCTACTTGCGCTGGTCATTTCGGGGCTGGGGCTTTACGGGCTGTCGGCTTATCTGGCGCAGCGGCGGACAAAGGAGATTGGGGTAAGGAAGGTCCTGGGTGCGTCGGTCTTCTCGATCCTGTACCTGCTGTCGACGGGGTTCACCCGACTGGTACTTATTGCGGTGTTGATTGCGGTGCCGGTGTCGGTGTGGGCGATCAATCGCTGGCTGGAAGGTTTTGCGTATCACGTTACCGTGAACTGGCTGATCTTTCCCCTGGCGGCGCTGGTGGCGCTGCTTTTCGCCTGGGTGACGGTCAGCTTCGAGTCGTTGCGGGCCGCGGTGATGAATCCGGCGAAGAGTTTGAAAGTGGAGTGAGGGAGGCGAGGCCTCAGAGTGAGTAGGTGTTATTCGTTGCGAAGCGTATCTACCGGATTGGTGACGGCGGCTTTGAGGGACTGGTATAGGGTTGTGGCCAGCGCAATTAATACGACGAGCGCTGCACCGATCGCGAATACCCAGGGACCGATGTCCGTGCGATATGCAAAATTTTCGAGCCAGGAGTTTAGTGCGAGCCAGGTGACGGGTATGGTGATGAGGATCGAGATCGCGATGAGGCGAAGGAAGTCGAAAGATAGAAGAGCAAGGATTCTCGTGACACTTGCGCCGAGAACTTTCCGGATGCCTATTTCTTTGGAGCGGCGTTCGGCGGCGTAGGCGGCGAGGCCAAAGAGCCCCAGGCAAGCGATGCCGATAGCCAGGGCGGAGAACAGGATCGACAGTGTGCCCATACGCTGCTCGGCGTGATAGAGGGCATCGAAATCAGCATCCATAAACGAATATTCGAAGGTGCGGTGCGGCATCAGGGCCGTCCATTGATCCTTTAGCCGGGCCAGCAGGTCCGGTACGTCGTCCGAATTGGCGCGGACCGCCAAACAGGTAACATCATCGTCCAGATAGTTGGCGAACGCCAGGGGTTCGATGTTATTTCGAAGCGAAGCATAATTAAAATCCTTGACCACGCCGATCGTATGAAAGGTCCTGGGACCGTGGTACCAGGCAAAGGAGACATTTTTGTTCAGCGGGTCATCGGCGATGCTGAATAATCTGGCGGCGGTCTCGTTGATGATGAGGGCGGTGGAGTCCCGTCCATAGTCCGAAGAGAAGTTACGGCCCTGTACGAGCTGCATCCCCAGGGTGGGCAGGTAATGCGCATCTACTTTCCACATTTGACACCAGCCACCCTTGTCGGTTGAGGATGCCGTCCCGGAATTGTGCCAGCGCTTGTCGTTGGTGGGCAGGAAGCCGGACAGTGTGGCATCCGTGACGCCGGGAAGTTTCGTGACTTCGTTGCGTAGCGTGACGGGATCGGCGAGTGCGTTCATCCCTTTGACGATCAACACCCGGGCGCGGTTGAAGCCGAGGTCCCTGCTCCGGATATAATGCAGCTGACGGTAGATGATCAGCGTGCCGACGATGAGGAACATGGAGACCGTGAACTGGATGACGACCAGGATGCTGCGGAAGCCGCTGCCCCTGCCGCCAAGGGCCAACGTGCCTTTGAGCACCTGAACGGGCTTGAACGCCGAGAGGAAGAAAGCGGGCCACGCGCCGGCAAACAGACCGACGGTCCCGATGGTGAGCGCGACGTATGGCAGCATATTTATGAGGGTAGTCCAGCCGAATGCAAGGTGTTCATTCGTCAGTGCATTGAACCCCGGCAGGAGGAGGTAAGTCAGGGCGATGGCCATGACGGCTGCTGCGAGGGTCATAAAGCCGGTCTCGAGGAGGAATTGCGCCATCAGTGTCACGCGGGTTGAGCCCAGCACCTTTCTGACACCTACTTCCCGGGCGCGGTTGGCGCTGCGGGCCGTGCTTAAATTCATAAAATTGATCGCGGCGATCAGGAGGACAAAGACGGCGATGACCGAAAAGATATAGACGTATTGGATATTCCCATTGACACTTAGCTCATCGGTGCGATTGGAGTGCAGATGGATATCGGTTAGCGGGGTCTCGCTGAGCGCGATGTAGTATTCCCCGGCGTTATCCTTTTCGATCGCCGCATATTCGCGGACGAAGTTTCGCATGAGGCCGGCCAGCTTTTTGTCGAAGAGGGCGCGGTTGGCGCCGGGCTTTAGCAGGACAAAGGTGGACATGGGAAAGAAGGAGTAGAAGTTGGGATCGGTGGCCATGCCGTTGCCGCTCATGGATATGAAGAGATCGTAGTGGAAGCAGGATTGTGCGGGGAGATCCCGGATGACGCCAGTAATGGTGAGGGCGGCGGTATCATCGATATCGCGGAGCGTTTGGCCGAGGACGTTGGTGCGCTTGAAATATTTGAGGGCCGTGCTTTCGGTGATGACGACGGTGTTGGGCGCCTGAAGGGCGGTGGCGGGGTTGCCTTCGATCATCGGCATGGTAAAGACTTCGAAGATCCCGGGGTCGCAGACCACGACGCGGGATTCCTGGATCTCGGCTTCTCCCTTCCGGATACGCATGCCGCCCTGGACGGGCAGGAGACGGACGGCCTGCTCTACCTCCGGATAGTTGTGCAGCAGCGTAGGCGCGACTGGTGGGGCGGCATCGGCGAAGTAAGTGATCTTGCCTTCATACTTTAGATCCGTATTGATGCGACAGATGCGATCCGCCTTGACGTTGAAGCGGTCGTAGCTGAGTTCGTCGGCGACGTAGAGGATGATGAGGAAGAAAGTCGTCAGGCCGAGTGTGAGGCCGAGGATGTTGAGCAGCGTGAAGCTGCGGTGCTTTTGGAGCTGTCGGATGGCGAGAAGGAGGTTGAGGCGGCGCATAATGGCGGCTTTTCATAAATATAGCGGATTTTCGGGTACGGTCAGAGCAGGGTGAACTTGTCGCCGTCGAAGAGACCGAGGTCGCTAAGTTTGAGATGGGGGATGACGAGGAGGGCCATGAAGGAGAGGGTCATAAAGGGGGCGGCGAGGGGGGAGCCGAGGCTTTTGGCGAGGCGGTCGATGGCGGTGTATTTTTCGGCGACGGCGTGGCCGTGGTCGGTGGACATGAGACCGGCGATGGGGAGGGGGAGGATCATTTCCGTGGCGGCGGGGTCGACGCAGGAGAGGCCGCCGTGGTGGGCGATCACGAGGTTGACGGCGCGGCAGATGCTGGCGTCGTCGGCGCCGACGGCTACGATATTATGACTGTCATGGGCAACCGAAGAGGCGAGGGCGCCGCGTTTGAGGCCGAATCCTTTTATAAAGGATTTGGCGACGGGGCGGTTGGGTTGGTAGCGGTTGACGACGACGATCTTGAGGAGGTCTTTGTCGGGGTTGGCGTGGAGGCGGCCGTCGGCGGGGAGGGATTCGGGG
>Ga0210383_10002966_pt1 | contig 15297 bp, 15 predicted proteins | sample IncBWC14OmetaG_FD_160072 | JGI IMG/M metagenome (GOLD analysis project Ga0210383, IMG submission 160072) | Forest soil microbial communities from Barre Woods Harvard Forest LTER site, Petersham, Massachusetts, United States - Inc-BW-C-14-O ...
CATATACCGCAAGACCCTGATGTTTTTCGAAGCATAACTTGCTGCCAAACTGACAGCTCCGAGTCCTTAATCATAAAACTCATTGATAATTACTCCTGCGAATACGCTCTTATAGGAAGATCATGGTACCAGTATGATATACATACTTTGGATCTGCCTTGGAGCGCCAGTTAGCCAAGATTCAGACGCGATTTCGACTGCACCTCATCGAAAGTACTTGCTATATCGGAACTATCTCCGAGTCGGAGCTCTGTTTAAGATCATGCGGTTGCCCTGTTGTCAGCCTGAGCTCTGCGGCAGTCTTGAGCTAAACCCAAATATCTTGCCAATTGCAATTGATACCAACACCACACACCAGTTTGTCGGAGTGATTCACTGACCAGCGGGCGGCACATAAACGGTCTTGACCCCAATCGAGGCCGATGAACTTGAATGGTGAAAATAATTCAACAAGTACCCCTACACGTATACTGCGAAGTATTCTATCAGTTAAAGGAGATGGTAAATTGATAGCCATGCAGCTGACTGAACAGATTGCTTTTTCCACCCAACCCTGGTCCCTGGACCCTCGACATCATTTTCCAGTCAGACTGGACACTACTACTGCTAGACTTCAGTAACTTAAATGATCTTGGACAAGATTTCATAGTCGACGTCGTCTGTTTCCTCATCCACAGCACTAGGTGACGATGGGTCTATTGTGAAACTTGAACCAAAACTGTTTCAGCACAAGACCATTCATAAAAGGGAGTATTATACCCAAATGTCTCGTAAAATTTGAACGCCAAGGAATTTGCTATAAGCACACCTTGATAAGCCCTGAACGAGACAAGGACTAGGCACATACCTTTGAACACAGTTAGCATCATTTTTGCCATATCCCACTCAGCTCCGATAGCTGCAAGGTGCTGCATCAATATCTTCCCAAGGCCGAGGCGTTGGAAACCCTTCGAAACCTGTAGGTCGTAGCTTGATATATATGTAAATTGGGAGGGTAGGACAGGACGCGGATGGGATTGACCAATATAACAAGTTTTCGCCCTCCTCGTACTCGAAACGGAACATAACAAAGGCCACCAGTTCATGTACAGCGCCATCTAGATAAACCAAAATAAATCGTGACAAAGGATCGAATAATTCTCTTCGTTTAGATGTTGGGTTCCAACCAAATGAAGACCGGGCGTACCTGCGAGGGTAATAAGAAATCAACATAGGTGGTAGTACACTTCGAGATCACAACACACAGATCACGCATGTTGTTTTCAAAAACTTTCCATACAGAGTTGCGCACTTCGTCTAGCAATGTTGCGGCAACGGCTACTGTACAACGATACCTTGTGAGGTCGCGATGAGTACATGATTGTCATGGAACAACCCACACGACTCACGGAAGATTGGGATTGGGAGGAACAGAGACCGCCAGCTGAGCCGCAGATGCCTATCCTGCTATATGAGCGAGGATGATAATATGTGTGTTGTGGAACGATGACCTTGTTAGCTTTCTGAACGGCTTTGCCAGTGGACCTAGGCATAATGACTCGGATGAACCGTGACGTTAAATTTTGATTATGTACATGTCTTTCGGCTGCGGGACTCGGAGCTCTGCAATACATTCACACAAACTAAGAAAAACAGTCAACCCATCAAGAACATGAAGCTGGATGCAACAGATCTCAGATATCTCACATCCGACGAGTTCAGGGTGTTGACAGCGGTTTATTCCCTTTCCTCGCGGTTAACATCTATTGAAACTCACTTGGGAACCGAGCAGGTAGAAATGGGCTCCAAAAACCACGAAGTTGTCCCAACCGGGCTCATTGCGCAAATTTCTGGCCTGCGAAATGGAGGAGTGAATAAACTCATTGGGGTCCTCGCCAAACGCAACCTAGTTTCAAAAGTCCAAAATACTAAATGCGAGTGGTGTTCGTCACTCTTTCCTAAAGTACTGACGAGGGGGATAACAGATGATGGCTACCGACTGACCTATGGCGGCTATGATTATCTAGCTATGCGTGCGTTGTTGAAGAGGGATTCCATGTATTCGGTTGGAAACCAGATTGGTGTCGGAAAGGAATCAGGTGAGTATAGTAATGATCTCATTTCGTTCTGTTACTCACTTGTAACCAGACATTTACGTTGTTGCTGACACAGAAGGCAAGGAGATGGTTTTGAAACTTCATCGGTGAGTAACTATAACATCGTCATCCTGATGGGTTTGAGAGCTCGAATCCTCAGACTCGGCCGAGTATCCTTCCGGGCAATAAAGGAAAAGAGAGACTATCTTGGGAAAAGAAAATCTGCATCGTGGATGTACATGTCACGCTTAGCTGCTCAAAAAGAATGGGCTTTCATGAAGGTAGCGGCTTCGGCGGAGCACCTTTATTGTCATTAACACTATCTCAGGTGCTCCATGAACATCAATTCCCAGTACCACGACCAATCGATCAAGCAAGACACTGCATCCTTATGGAACTTATTGATGCATATCCTCTGTAAGTGATCTAACACGTATGTCACTTTCTTCCTTTCTTACGGCTTTTGTTAGCCGCCAAATATCCGAGGTCCCATCACCCGGGAAGCTTTACTCGATGCTCATGGACCTCATCGTTCGGTTTGCTCGCGCAGGACTTATCCATGGCGATTTCAACGAGTTCAACATTCTTATTCAAAAGCAGTCTGGTGAACCGATCGTCATCGATTTCCCCCAAATGGTTAGCACTTCCCATGAAAACGCAGAATGGTGAGATCGTCGATCTAGCTTCTTAGTTTGTTTTACAACCTGACCACGAACCATTAAAAGGTATTTTAACCGAGACGTCGAATGCATACGAACTTTCTTTAAACGCCGATTTCGATATGAAAGCTCGTTTTATCCCAGGTTCTACAGTGTGATGGGTGATGAAGGAGATTCCGCGGGGGGAGGCTTCAGGTTGGATGTTGTCGTTTCAGCGAGTGGATTCGGACGAAAAAATATGAAAGTTTTGGAAGAGGTTAGTTGCCATCCAGATTCCTGTAAAATGGTACGTTAATCAATCTCCTTTGAGTATTTGGAAGCTGTGAAAGGTGAAGAGATTGGCTTGGAGGATGAAAGCGAGGATGAGAGCGAGGATAAGAGTGAAGAGGAAGAGGAGGAATGTGAAGATGAAGAGGATGGAAATGAAGGAGGAAGCAACAAAAAAGTAGGTAAGAGGGAAGTTCTAGAATCAAAAGCAGGCGTCGGTGCTTCGAGGCTTGGGGGATCGTCTGAGGAAAGTGGACTTGGAGGGGTTAGTCTGACACTCGAGGAGCTATCGGACCCTTCGTCACATCGGCCGATATCAAGATCGCCACCTCGGTCACGATCAGTTTCTCCCGCTTCGCTCGAAAAGATGGCAGCTGCCCTCAACTTACACGGTGTCAAGCACATTGTCTCATCTGACTTATCCAAAGTGCGCGCTCGACAGCAATACAGGTATCACTCGAAGCGAAGTACTCGTCGTGCTGGCCGACCTCAGGGGAGCAAAGCAAAACAGGACACAAGGGTGAAAGTTGACAAGACTGGTGTTTGGGATTAGAGCGGTTGACATATACTTCTGTCTCTATCCTTTGAACTTGAAGGATAAGTTTTCCTACACTGGTCCACCCAGTCTTCTTCATGACTTTAGGATCAGATACCAGTAGGAACATTACTATATGAAATTCCCGATTCAGACTTGTTTTGAAGTCCAATTCACACGGTCACTGGTAGAAATTGCGGGCCACTCACTGCCATCGCTACTTACCGTGACTACGGTCTCAACCATGGAAAAGGCAGATCTAGAAACCTATCAAGTGCAACTATCTCAGGTTGAACTCGCACTTTCTTCAGATCCTGCCAACGCCGAGCTTGCTTCCCTTCGTTCGGAACTGAAAGAGCTCATCGAACTCACACAAGCAACCCTCTCTCAAGCAGAAGCAGCCTCTTCATCGAAAGTCGACGTGTCCCGAAAAGCTGCTGCAGCCACTCCAACTCAGACGTGGGCCGCCGGCGACGAATGTCTCGCTAAATATTCGGGTGACGGTGGTTGGTATCCTGCTCGGATCACGTCTCTTGGAGGTTCAGCAGAAAATCGTGTATACAGCATTGTATTCAAAGGCTACAACACTACCGAACTGGTGAAGGCGTCTGCAATCAAACCTCTCCCGTCAAATCATTCCTCCGTTTTACCATCTTCGTCGAACAAGCGCAAACTGAGCAAGGTGGAGGAGGAGGAGAGGGAGAAGAAGAAGAAGAAGAACGAAAAGAAAGTCGAGGCGAAGGCTGCGAAGGCAAAAGAGCAGACTCATAAACAGGCGACATGGCAGAAATTTGCGAAAAAATCTGAGAAGAAAGGTGTCCATATCGCAGGCGTGGCTGGAACTAGCATTTTTAAAACTCCTGATAATCCTCTGGGCAGAGGTACACGTCGTTCCATCGTCACTCTCCTAGCTGTTCGTTCACTGACCTGATATCTCTAGTTGGTGTCACAGGAAGCGGAAAGGGGATGACTGAGGTGGCTTCGCGCAGCAAGCACAAGTTCGAGACCAAAGACGAGGACAATCCATGACAGTTTGTGGGTGTTTCCATTCTCTAACTACTCTTGTTGGTTCTAACTGGTTCGGTAGTTCGTCCCTTCCACAGCTATCCATTTGTACTCCGTTCGATATGATAATAACGGTCTTTTTTTCTGAATGCGTTAGGTACATCTTCCAAACCCAGGGCCGTATAAGCCCGATACTGTATGGAACCGAGCATGCGTGACTCTTTCCTTCTCTCCTTCTTTAAATCACACCCTCATACCCGCTTTCTCCGTTCTCATCTGTCCATCAGAAATGACATCCCTCGTCGGTCTTTGCGGTGTCCATGCTGCCAGTAGGTTTATCAATGTGTCTTTGATGTGCGTATTTTGGACTTACGTCTGCCATGGTTGACCGGTGCCGGTGAAGTGCTGAACCGGAAATATCTTCTTTTGCGGTTAGCACCAATCATTGCAATTGGGCATACGATGCTGAGTAATAGCCATGTAACTATTTCCGTCCTCGTACTGATGAACCTTTCGTGCCGTCCAACCTTCCGACTCGTAACAGCAAGAGAAGGTCGAGCGGAACAAAGTCAACTTGGTTTGGTGCAACCCGAGCGTCATCTCCCACATGGGTGGATGCATTTGCGAGATTGTTGATGCCATTGGAATTCCCAAGCAATCAGGACTCTATCCATTTGCTAGATTTGGCCCTTCCTGGCACTGTGACATTGTGGAGGACGCGTGGTCCTGTCGTCACTTTGTTAATTAAAGAATGCTTTCCCAATGGTTCTTCCGACGCCTTCCTCGTCTTGTGACAGCGTCAATCACGAATTCTTTGTACCCCCACTTGCCTGTCGTCTTTCTTTTTAACACTCACAGACTTCCTTGTCAAGCGCATTATAATCAGAGGGGAAGTCGTAGGCACCATTCGCGGGAGGGTTCATAGACCTGTCTGTTCTGGTAACCCTTCTGATCAATGTCAAGACCACTGTCTTCCTTTGTGATCGTCGCTGCGGTTATCGTCTCATTCGTGACCTTCCTCGGAGAATTCTTGATTTCCCGTAAATATCCTTGTCATGTCCGGTGTGATCATTGACGCGCGATTGCAATATCTTCAGTGGTGTATGGTGAGTGAACTAAACGCATACTAAACAATGTCATGTCTCAGCAAGCACACTCGAGTTCGGTCCCTCATTGAAGAGATCCACAGAAGGCGTACGTAAGCTTGTCAGGACGGGGACTGCAATACCTAACTAGCTTTCGAATTTGGAAGCCGAAGCTCCGTGACTTGACATATTACCAAAAATTAAACATATCCATATATATATAGGTCGGATGACTTTTCTGAATCTCGAGGTCAAGTGTGCGGTATTTCGCGGGGATTATCTTAATGAATAGGACTACAATTAGGAATTAGTAGGTATGTATACGAACGAAAGTATTTTACAGATCGGGATAATTACAGGTAACGGAAAAAGAGGAGTCTGGTGAATGGCGAGCCTCTCCAGTCTGTATAACTTCCGGACCTTGCAGAGTTTTCCGGAGGCCATTGTTCTAGAGAAGGATTAATAACTGAGCTTCAAGCTCGGGGGAAGGGTTCGACATACGGCCCGCTCAAGCTCAAGCAATTTCAGTTTTGCATATGAGGCGTCGTGTTGAAGGCCTGCAACCATACTCTGCGAAATCATGCCGGGTATTAATTTGATACACAGATTATAATGAAAGAGGGCATACTTTTGCTGTCTTAGAGTTCAGCCCTTTGAAGGGTTCTAGTTCATCGAAAGCCACAGGCCAAAATCCAATACTTGATTTACGACGTTAGCAATAGGCTGAATGGTTATATATCCAAAAGAAAGCGAACCTTAGAAGTTGGGCGTGCAATCTATCAACATGTGCCTCCAGGCTAGCCATGTAGATCGTTCGCCTGTGGGGAGCACCCACGGTAGACCTGAACATCGATATGTGTTAGACAGTAATTACATGAAAGATATGGGACAGACACAACATACAGTTCATATGGGTTGAACAGTGATTTTTCAAGAGCGTGATTCCAGATCTTTCGACGCTTCCCTCCCTCTTTCTTAGCGTAGAGACGAGCGTAAGGATGGGCAATGTTGACTCGGGACGACGAACTGACGTTCGAGCTTGGGTTTGAATTGTCGTATGACGTTTGTTGATCACCAGAGTAAAATGCAGGCGGTGAGGTGGGTAAGGAGGATAACTCGCGAGTGTAACCGTGCATCGAAGAATATTGGTATAAAGGTTGAGCGCTTTGGACAGGAGGGTCACCAAGGGAATGGGATGACTCTGTCGGGGATGGTGGGTATTGAAGTGAAAATGAACGATCACGGATTTGTGCGTTCGAGACAGCCAGACGATTCTGTTCGCACTGACGAGGCATGTTGGCTGTATCACAAATGGGGGTGGGTACAGATTGAAAGTATAGAAATGATCTCGTTAAATACACGCGTTGGAGCCAAGCATGAAGATTTACCTTGTTTCCTTTAGGAACCACTAGTCACTAGTCACCATCCTTTTCCCCCCGAAAGCTTCTCCGTGCTTCGTTGGAGAAGCTCCAAGTCAGCAAGACAAGAGTTGGTCCGTCAACGGCTGAATTTGGAGGAAGAACTGCGTTCGATCTGATCCTTGGGTAAGATCTCCACCAAGATTTCTGGCTCCGGGATCATCGATTTTCTACGGCCAATCTCGAGAATCATGTTTTCGGCTGCGAACAATCGTGAGCTGGATAACGCTATAGCTTTACATAATATCTATCCAGACCATAAAATGTGTCCTTAAAACGGCCGACCCTGGAAGATCGATTGCAGACCTTGATGGCCGTTTTTTTTTCTAAAATAACATTCGCTCGATGGCAGCCCAAGGGCAACTGCTCATCGCGCTCAATGTCCAGTTCCACACTGTCAGAGCCAAAACCACGGACACTCCTGAGACTGTCAGGTCAGACATAACAGAACGAAGACGCCGTCTCTTGCAGTTATGGTTTCTTCTTGGACCTTCAACTGCTACTTTTGGAAATTTCAAGATCAGCGGCTCTGCTGAATAGAAACCCAAATTCTGATATCCGCTATGGGTACAATCAAGCTGGATTCTGTTCATCCGCGACTGCTTTGTTCTACAGCTGTGGGTATTCGCCCTTCTCACGCTGAAATCGCAGTCCGCGCCTTCCCCGGTCTGCGAATGATGTCATTTGGTGGGCAGCGAGCTCAAACTGACAGAACATAGGTGCACGCTGAGTGTCGCGTGCCCTTTCGACGTTGTTGCTCTCTGTCAGTCTGTGTCAGTCCAACTTGTGAGCCTTTTGTGAGCCTTCTTCCCGCCCTGTTCCGCTGACCAGATATTTTATGTATTCACCTTTTATCACTGCCATATCAGACCTTGCCACGAATCGGGTCGTTCGACTGTAGGCCATTCCAGGAATTACAGACCGAGAGGGTCGAAGATCTGGATGCCATTCTCACCAACGCCACATCTGCTGATACGCTTCTGCTTCCGTGCTTATTTAGGACCGCCGGTATGTGTTCTCAGGACAGTGTCTTCGATCACTGGCATGTCAACAAGGATATACAGATTCAATGGGAAGAAGGATTTGTTCTCCCGTTCTTTGGTTGGAATTCAGCCAGATTCAAGAATTGTTACATATAAATGTCATCCTGTAGTCGGTATACTAATCGATTCTCGGAACCTGGTGCCGTTTTATAAACCGTAGTACTGGTCCTGTTTCCTCCTGCCCCCGCCCTCATCACCGTGTCACCGACAAGATGGAGTTTCCAACCCCACACAACAACTTCCAGAAGTGCAGTATGCTCCAGCTCCCTGAGGAGCTAGATATTCCTGGCGTAAGTCGTTCAATTTCCAGTGTCACTTCCATGACTTCCTGTTGACACGTTTTTACTTCACCAGTACGCTTATTCGTCTTCCTCCGAGAGTGACGGCTCCTCTCCGATATTCACACCGGGTTACTCTTCCCCAATTTCCCTCCATCCAATGATTTACGACGGTGTCTCGTTTCCGCATCGTCTGACCGACATGTATCGCAGGGACCATGACCAGACCGCACAGAATCCGACGTGGACATGTCAAGAGGGTTATTACGACCAACCAGGCATTGCTCCCCCTCAAACTTGCCCAGTTAACATGACTTTCTCATCTGGCCTTCCTCTTCACGCTCCCATCCCCCTTCCCGGTCATTCTGGGCTTCTCTTTTCCGATGCTGAAAATTTTAACTATCCCGCTCCGCGTCCTCATTATCCCCATCAACCTTTCGTTCCCTTGAATTACGCCCCAGATGCGGATTCAAACTCCATTTGCCAACCACAAGAAAACTATATCCAACCTGACTGTTACAGCGATGCACCACCACCACCACAACCACAACCACAACAACAACAACAACAAACTTTCCTCACCCCAAGTGAACTGCTCGTCGAGCTTGCCGCACAGGATACGGGTGCCGTGGAGGTCTGCGCCGAACCTGTTTCCGAGAAGAAGTCCGAGACAGCTCGTAGAGCTCGTCAGCGCGCCATGGCTGACAGTATCGGATTTGTACCGACCGACCCGTGAGTGCAGATTTTGTTAACGTCGCGCCATTGCCGATCCCTGAACACTCTTTATTTCTGAAATTACCAGTGACTCGATCTCCTCGCACGAAAAAAAGCGACATTATCTTGAATGTCTCGAACAATACGTGATGTATCTCCATGAACAACTCAACCTCGTCGGTGCCGAACCTGTCGCACTGGAACGCGTATCGAGCTATCGAGGGCTCAGCAGCCGCTCCATTAGGGCAAGTCGATTTCCTTTCTAGTCATTATCGCTGAATTTCTTACCCCAGGTTGTCCTTAATTGTACAGACCCTCCTGGTCCACATGGAAAACACCACAAGAAAGCTCAATCTTCGGACCCTGAGTGAAGAGCAGACGGTAAGCTGAGATTGACGTCACACCACGCTGATTGTCGCCCTGACAACTTCTCAGTTCGTCGTTCTTCGTGACGAAGTTTTCAAGCAAGATGCAGCCGCTGTAGCGGCTGTTCAAGAATACCAGCGCCATTCCATTTCATCCACACCTGCCGGCGCTGCCGACGACACATTGGCATCATATCCCCCTCAATAATAACTGGAGTGTACGTACGCTCGGGAAATGACTGCATTTAATATGACATCGTTTTTTACTTGTCTTTTGACAAACACATTTATTCACTAGCAGATATATGCGCTCATAGAGGGTATGCGAATGAAAAAAATATGTACTTAGCGCAGCCACATATCCTCCTTGCATCTCGATAACATGTTCAACCCCAGTCCATTATTTAGCTCATCCGGCTCGATTTAATACATCCAATTTTAAACCATTGCGATATTGATTCATTATCCAAGCTATTATACAAGACATCAACGAGATCCAACGAACATAGCAGGCTACGGACATCCCCTTGCAATGTCCAAGTTCTTCCTTCAAAACCGAACCACTCAATCCTGATAAGGTGGTAAATCTTCTTCATCCTTCTTCGAAGCATCGTCATCAGCAGCGTCCCTCCTCAAGATTCTTTCCCTTTCCTCTCGTTCTAGTCGTTTCTTCTCATCTTCCGCCCTCTCGTGAGTGGATGCAGAAGTGGTAGCAGCAGCAGCAACCGGCTGTTGAGCCGGCGTTCCGCTGGACGCTAGAAGTCGTTCTCTATCTTCCTTCTGGAGCCTCTGCTTCTCTGCCTCTGCACTTTCATACTTGGGCTGACTACCAGCAACAGCACTACCGAAGGTTTGTTGACCCTGGCCGTACGCAGGTACTTGCGGTTCGTTCCCGGGAAGACCGTCACTGCGAGGGCCTGCAGTGGCTGAGGCACCCTTGATATCGTAGAGTGACCCATTAGCCGGCCCGGGACCGATGACGCCAGCAGAAACGGGGATACCGGTTTCTGCGATGGTGGGAATAATGGGTTGGGCTGCGCCCGATGGCTTGGATGGATCGGGGCCAACAATGGGAACTGGGGAGGCCGCGACAGGGACGTTGGAGTCGAGCGTGGGGATAGGTGCGGGAGACTGGTTGAGGGTTGAAGGGTCAATGGGAAGGGACTGGCTCTTTGCAGGAGAGCCAGGTATGTCTGAAGACTTGAATGCCAAAAGGGGTTGTTGCTGCGAAGGGGTCTGAGAGCCAGGCGGAGGAGTCAGAGGAACCCCAGGATGTGTGTGTACAGAGACCTCGGAACTGATGCTCGAAAGTTCACTGGCATGAGTTTCGCCGAAACTGCGGGTGTCAGATCTGCTCAACTCGGAACCAACAGATTGGGGCGGGAGGTTGATGTGGCCGGTCTTGTAGTTGTCGAGAGCACGTTGGAGGGAAGCACGAGCAGCTCCAGTAGCCTGAGCGCCCGTGTATGGGTTAGTTGAAGTCGGAGGCAGGCTGGGCAGCGCTGCGATGATAGGAGTGGCAGCTTGCGAGAGAAGCACGAGTTTTTCACCATACTAGATCGACGTTTATCCTCTGGTCCGAACAAAGGAACAAAAGACAGTCTCACCTCTCGAATAGCCTCCCACTTGAGCTGTTCGCTCTCCCTGATCCCTTTCCTCTTCAGGAGCTGAACCTCTTTCTCCTGTGGTTGATCGTCGAGCTCGGCATTCCTAAGCTGATCCTTGAGTTCCAAGACCTTCTTTTCCAAACCCGGTTGCTGCTCATGTTCGATCCTTGTGAGCTGCATCTTTATCCCAGCTCGGATGTTGCGACGAGGAACGAGACTAGTCTCGGCATCGCGAAGAGCTTTCAAGGGTGCCCGGGCAGCGTCGAGCTTTACAGCAAGCGAAGTTGCAAGGGATCCTTGGACAAAGTTCAGGTATGCAAGCCTATCAGTGACTAGATGGATTGAAGATCAATGTCTGGCTAAAAGGAAGAAGACCGATGAAACGCACCATCCTTTAGGTCGTCGTCTTCCGTTTGGCCCCAAGTATACAACTCTTTACTTTGAGATTTAGCATCGCGCGAGACGCTGTCGAAATCAATCGCGACTCCCTTCTCGCTCGTAATAATTTTCTGTACGGGAGTAGTAGTACTAACGTCTCGCTGATCAGCGATCTGTATTTGATCACAAAGGAATGAACAAGTAAACTCACGCATACTGTTGCCCGAAAGCGCGAAGTTGGTACTGGATGGAATCTAGTGCACTCGATTTGTGGCCTCCCTGAGCTGCAGCTTCATTTGCGGTGGGTTGGGCGGCGCTGTCTGGGCTGCTGGAGCGACCCATGCTGGTTGGGAGGTGCCCGGCCAGAGGCGAGGCATTGATAGCTGATTGGGCCTTGTCGGCCAAGGAAGAAAGGAAAGCAGCACCACGGGGCATGATAGTAGGTCGAGAAAGATAGAAGAGTACAAGTTCAAACTTTATAGGGTCCTGTGGCGCGTAGTCTCCCACTGGGCTATGTATGTCGTCATCTGCGCAGAAAAGGAACAGCCAACGGCTACACGGCGCATCTACTACAGAGTAAAAGAAAATAATGTAATAGGACTAATGTAATAGGACATTGCAATAGCCGCATCGACGAAAGATATATGTCAATCAAAATATGAACAGTTCCTCATATCGCTCCTCATCAAACAATGATCTTCTTGCCCCCTCCCTTTTTCTTCTCCGAATCCTTGTGAGAAAGGAACTCCACCTCGGTCGCCAACGGCCCCGCTAACTTCTGTCCCTCCGAGAACCCCAGCACGCTAATTTTGAAGTGTTTACCAACACCCTCGATCCGCTCCCGCAAGTTGTCCTCTTCTGATGCTGAAGGTGCAAGCCGTGTCCAGATCGAAAGCCGGTAGAACTGCGGTCGTGTCGAGACGATCACACCTGTGATTAGTGAGTTGGGAGGGGGACCTGAGGGATCCGAGACAGCGAGAGACGGGTCAAACGTCTCGCCGATCGCGGCAAGCATCTGCAAAGCCAAGGGTTAATATATCAAACCAGCGAGTGCCATCAGCTTTGATTCATACCGTGTACAGCCACATTTTGTCAACATGTGCACGATTCTTGTCTTTAGGCAGCTGAATACTCCACTTGCCTCCGTTCTTGTTGGCCTCATCCTCCCACGCGGGAATGATTCCCTCCTGGACAAATGCATTAGCGCTAGTTTGCAAAGAACTTGTGTGTAACACACCTTGAAGAGGTAGTAATTTGCCTTCTGCGGTAGTTGCGATGGCGGTACAATGTTGTTATATAGCCTAAAAAGTACGTGGTCAGATCACGCAATCTACAGATAAGACCATCGGTAGGTACCCCCAAAACTCCTCTACACTATCGAAACTGATGACACGTTTGATATCCTCCATCCAGCCCTGGGCAGCAGCCACTCCAGGTGTCTGAGGAACAGGTGTTTGAGGAAACGCGGAAATGGGAGTTTGGGGCAAGTTGCGGCCTTTAGTGGCGGGGGAATCGAACCAGAGAGTCCAAGGGGAGGAGAGCGGATGCTATCATCAACATATGAGATTTGCATACATGGGTGCTGGCGGGGAATTGGCCCACCTTTACGTTGAAGTTGGTGGGATCGCTGAACACTGTTCGGATGCCATCCGCCTGCGCCTGCATGTCCACCTCCTGGATTTCACCAGGTTCCAAGGATTCATCCTGACCAATAAGTTCGCCCGATGTAGGTTGATCAGCCAATGCAGCAGAGAGCGCAGCTCTCGAAGCCTGGAGGGCGGGGCCAGACAGGGTAGAAGTCATGGTAGCCTAGTGAAAGTTGGTTCCAGAGAAACGCAAGAAAAGTGTGGTGAGTTCAAGGTGAATTGGGAGATAATGAAGGATAGAAAGACAGAGGTGGAGGCTATAGGAGGCTGAGATTGTACCAAGATTCCGAGGGCTGGTAGATGTTTTCAATAAAATTTGGATATTACACAAAAATTAATCAAATATTAATCAAATATCATGTGCAACTCCGCTCATTTCGGCGCCACTTGCATCACCTCCGGCTCCGGTTATCTGATAACACGTGACTCAGATATTTACAATATTTATCAAATATTTTGCAAATATTCACTCCATGGATCCCCTCTATGCAAAACTTGTGGCAGCTGCCACTGGGTCGACCCTGACCGCCTTGACAAGTGAGCAAATCTCCTCATGTCTTCTCATCTCCCTAACAAATACATAGTGACCCCATTTGACGTGGTAAAGACACGGCTGCAGACTCAACCACCGCAATTGCTGCCCCTCTTTCCCCGTCCTCCACCAAATACATGCTGTCAACCAGCAAATGTACCGTGCTTGCGGAACATGTCATCTCTTGCACGGCAGGTCGCAGCGGAGGAGCTTGTCTGTGTGTGGGAGAATGGTGTATTCAAAACGGAGAGGGTAAATGGGTTCCTTGACGCCGTACAACATGTCTGGCGCGCAGAGGGCATTCGTGGTCTGTGGAAGGGAGCTGGGACAACATTGTGAGCATTTCATCGCTCGTTACGACGGCATGAATACTGATGTCATCTCCAGAGTCATTGGAGTCCCATCTACAACATCCTACATGTTAACATATGATCATTTATTGAACGTAGTCCTCCCTCCGCTACTACCCTCGCAAGCTCTCGTTCCCGTATCAGCCGGTATCATTGCACGGTCTACCATCACCATCGTCGCATCACCTCTAGAACTCATCCGAACAAATCTCCAATCAACCCCCCTCTCATCCGATAGCCCCCATACGCTCCGCTCAGTTCTCACTTCCGTCCGCGCCCTTGTCCGGGATCAAGGTGTTAAATATCTATGGCGAGGGGTTGGGCCTACCCTTTGGCGAGATGTTCCTTTCTCTGGAATTTATTGGGCAAGTTACGAGGGTTGGAAAAACGCTTTCGCGCGACGTGGTCGTGAAGGTGCATGGGTCGCTTTCGTCAGCGGAGCGGTTAGTGGAACCTCTGCAGCCCTAATAACGTCCCCGTTCGACGTTCTCAAAACGCGGCGACAATCTCTAATAATTTCGCCGTCGAATTCGCCGATATCCGCCAGCATTCCTTTACTCGTACGGATTGTCCGTACAGAAGGTGCTTCGTCTTTGTTCACGGGTATTTTGCCTCGAATAGCCAAGATTGCGCCTGCGTGCGGTATAATGATTGCTTCCTTCGAGGTATGTTCAATGTCATTCTCCCATACTTCAAGGATACTGAATGCTTGCTTCGTAGGGAGTTGGGAAATTCCTGACAAAACACAATTGATATACATGTAGACATAGAGCAACCACCGCATAAACTGGATTACAACCCAAATAATATGTTACGCTCCTACCACCTAAAATCTAGCACAACACATACCTCATCCATGTACAAACACTTCCAAAAAAATTATATAAATGGTCCTCATCCACCCGCATCACTCTATCCCAGCCTATTCATCTGTCTGTTCGTAGCCGTAAGCTTCCCTCCTACACGATCCAGATCGTTGGACAAATCGTCCAACATCTCATTCTGGTACGCAATCTCACTCCCAATCGCTTCACCCAGATGCCTCTGCCTCTGCAGAATTGCAGTCAATTGGGACAGTTGAGAATCCTGCTGCTCCATCTGAACCTCCTGAAACTGGAGCAGCCCGTGGTCATCCAGCGGCCGCGTCTGTTCGGTCTCCCGTGGTTGCGCAGCAGTCCCAAACACCCGTGTAATCGGCTTGAACGAAGGCACACCCAATAATGCCTCCCGGTCAGATTCGGGCGCAGGATCCTTCGCAGCCGGTCCACTGGCACCCCCAAACACAGCCCCGCGCGACGTCTGCCTGGCAATAGTCACCATTTCACCCACCTTCTCGCAGT
>Ga0210383_10002967_pt1 | contig 15297 bp, 8 predicted proteins | sample IncBWC14OmetaG_FD_160072 | JGI IMG/M metagenome (GOLD analysis project Ga0210383, IMG submission 160072) | Forest soil microbial communities from Barre Woods Harvard Forest LTER site, Petersham, Massachusetts, United States - Inc-BW-C-14-O ...
TTTTTCATTTTCGAGCACGCGGATTCCCGCCTGCCGCACGGCATCGAGGTATTTCCGGGGGCTGGTAAATTGCTCGTGATTTCCGGTGATGAAGTAGGATCCCAGGGGCGCGGAAAATTCAGACCATGGTTTTACCAGACGCGCGAGGTCCACCTCCACACCGTCAAACATATCGCCCGGGATAAACAGCACGTCGGGCCGCAGTTGTGAGAGCTTCTTGAGGACGCGGCGGAGGAAACCGATGTTACGCACGTGCCCGAGGTGCAAATCGCTGATCACGGCGGCGGTTCGCCCGCGCCAGGAGGCAGGTAGATTCGGTAATTCCACGGTGACTCGCACGACGCGAGTCCAAGCGGCATTCACCATGGCGCCAATTCCCGCAAGAAGGCCGAGACCAAAACACACCGCCACGACCGCCGGTTTTTCCAGGTGCAAGCCGAACAGCAGCGGCACGCCGTAGACAATCCAGCTCGCGCAGGCGGCCAGGAAAAAGAAACTCACCAGGCCCAGCCAAACCGCAGCTGTGGTGTACAAGACCCGCACAATCGGATTGAAATAGCGGTGCGCCAGCAGGGATGCGGTGACAAAGCTCACGGACAAAATGGCCAAAATAATTCGCAACTCCCGCGCGCGCGACGAATCCGGCACCCAGAAGAACGTCCAGGTCGCGTAGATCGCAATGTGCACAAGGAAAAGGAACGCCTGGATGATGGAGATGAAAAGTGGGATTCCCGGGCGTGCGCCGGAAGAGGAGCGCGCTGGTGCTTGTGAAGTAGCGCTGAGTTCTGGACTACTGGTTTCCGTCACATTACTTAGATGCGCGAGCGGGTGTTTCGATACACCTGGGCGACCTTGAGTTCCTTGAAAGTACTGTAGAGTTCGCCTTCAGGCGAACATGCTTTTTCCCTCGCACTCGCGAAAAAGCAGATCCCTCGCTTCGATCGGGATGAAAACTAAAAACAGCTTTTCCGCAGCCCGTTAACCCGCGCCCTACAAAGACTCAGCCGTTGCTTCACAGGTTTTGAAAGTAGGCGTGACAAAATCCGTTGCTAGTGCGCTACCGGCTCATCCGTTTCGACTTTGCCGTCGCGAACGTGAATGATGCGGTTGGCTCTCCGGGCCACATCGTTTTCATGGGTGACGAGGATGATGGTGTTTCCTTCGCCGTGCAGCCGATTGAAGAGAGCCATGATTTCATCCCCGGTTTTTGTATCCAAATTTCCCGTAGGCTCATCGGCGAGCACAATGGAGGGTGAATTCACCAACGCGCGCGCCACAGCCACGCGCTGCCGCTGTCCGCCGGAAAGCTCGTTGGGTTTGTGGAACATCCTGGCTCCGAGATCGACGGCTTCGAGCGCGCGTTTTGCCCGCGCAATGCGTTCCTCCGAAGGAGTGCCGTTGTAAATCATCGGTAGTTCCACGTTGTGCAATGCCGTCGCGCGGGGTAACAAATTGAACGTTTGAAACACAAAGCCGATTTCCTTATTTCGGATGGCAGCGAGTTCATCGTCGTCGAGCTCACTCACCAGCCGCCCGGCCAGCCAATACTTTCCTGAAGTCGGTGTATCCAGGCACCCAATCAGGTTCATGAGCGTCGATTTTCCGGACCCTGATGGCCCCATGATGGCGACATACTCGCCGCGCCGAATCGTCAGATTAATTCCGCGAAGGGCGTGCAGTTTTTCGCCGCCCATCTCGTACGTTTTCCAGAGATCTTCCGTCAGGATGGCGACACCCTGATCGACGAGGTCCTGGCGGAGGGCATCGCTGGAAACAACTCGCTCGGGCATTCCTCAGTTCCTCAATCCCGCAAGTACACTCATCTAATTTTCTTCCGCGGTTTTCGGCGTGGAATTGTCTACTTTCACCCGCGCGTCCGGTTTCAGCGTCCGCAGGGCCTTGTAGCTCCCGGTGATGATCTGGTCGCCTTCTTGCAAGCCGCTCATGACCTCGATGTCGGTGACTCCGGTAATCCCCGTGGAGATCGGGACAAACACAGCACGCTTGTTACGCACCACAAACACACCTTGGATCTCCGGATTCTTTTCCAGAGCGGAGGAGGAAGCGGTTCCACCGCCGGCAGCGTCAGGTGCGGGGCGAGCGGCCGCCAGGGTGACGGAATTCTGACCGTTTTCCTTGGCAGCCTCGTCCAGATCCTTCTTCGTTCGCTCCGCGAGCGCCTGGATCGGTACGGTCATCACATTTTTCTTTTGCGCCGTGGTGATCTTGGCCGTGGAGGAAAGACCCGGACGCAAACCGTCGGGCGGATTCTGCAGCGTGACCACGACTTTGAAATCCTTCGCCTCCTGATTCCCCGTGGTGGACTGCGTGGAAGCCAGACCCGAGCTGCGCAAAACCGCCTGCGTCCCGACTTCGGTCACTTTTCCCTTGAAAAATTTTCCGGGAATCGCGTCGATGGTGACTTCCGCGTCCTCCCCAAGCTTCACGCTAACGATGTCGGTTTCATCCACCATCACTTCCGAGGTCACGATGGACATGTCGGAAATCGTCATCAGGTAGCTGCCCGTGGCATTCTGGATGCCGGGAACGACGTTTTCGCCGACGCGAACGGCGATATATGTGACCACTCCGTTGATGGGCGCGGTGTAGGTGGTCTTTTTCAAAATGTCGCTCAAGCGGCCGAGCATCGCTTGATTCTGTGACAACGAGGAGCGTGCCTGGCCGAGTTGCGCGCGGGCCTGCTCCGCTCGAGCCTGGGCAGAGGCCAGCGCCGCCACAGCCCCATCGTACGCGGCTTTTCGTGTGTCGTAATCCTGTTTGGGAATCAGGCCTTCTTTGTAGAGCTGTTGCCCGCGGTCCCAGTCGAGTTTGGCGTGTTCCAGGTCTGCCGCGCGCGATTTAATGTCCGCTTGCGACGAAACATCATTGGCATCCGCGGACTTCACCCCGGCATCGGCGGCTGCAATTCCAGCACGCTGCGCGCTGACGTCCGCGGCGGGCTGCACGCTTTCCAGCCGCAGCAGGACATCGCCTTTCTTAACGTGGTCGCCTTCTTTCACTGCAATTTCGGTGATTTTGCCGATCCCTTCGCCCAGAACATTGGTGTAGGTGAGTGGCTTCACTTCTCCTGAGGCGGTGACGATGGAGATCACATCCTGACGCGCCGCGGGCGCGGTCTGGACGGTGACGACGCCCTTATTAATCTGCCAGATGGCAATCCAGATTCCACCGGCCAGGACTGCGGCGACACCCACACCTATCCCGACTTTTTTCCACGTGTTCATGGGTTTGAAGGTTTGGCCCTCAGTTCCGAGTAACTTCCTCCAGCCGCCCTGCCTGATTCTTACGCAGAGGAATCTCCGAAAGTTTCCCAGCGGCGCATTCCACTCAGGGCAAGTCAGCAGGCGTGCCCGGTGAGGGGTCAGGTTTCGATGTAATTGCCGTTAAGGCCGGAATTCTCCTGGCTGGGGGAGGTACACAAAACCGAGCACCCACTCCATACCGAATTTTACAGTTATTTGGATGCGGAAGAAAGTAATTTGGCTTTTTGCCCATCCCCGGTCGAACGCCCCTGAATCTCCCAGCCAGAGTAACTGATCATGGGAAATTGAAAAAAGGGCGGGCAACCCTGCAACGCGCGCTTAGTTCTTAGTATTCATCGGTCCAAGGCTGGCAATCTGGGCAAAGGGGAATTAGGCGCGTGGAGCGCCGGATCCCAGTTCGGGAGATTCCTTGATTGACGGTTGCAAGACCCAGGGATAGAATCGAGCTTCCGAATCAGGGGCGAGGTACGTTTATGAACCGTTTGGGACGCTTTTCACTTATGCTACTGATGGGTGGGGCATTGCTGCTGCCATTCTCCGCGCGTTCCTACGCCCAAGGTGAGGACAAAGATCAGAAAGACGCGGCCGCGGACAAGCAACAGGATTCAGGAAAGAAAAAGGGCGACGAAAAGGGCAAGAAAAATCTGCGGAAACTCGAGAAAGAACTTGCCACTCCTTATAAAAAATGGCTAGAGGAAGAAGTCCCTTACATTATCACGGATGAAGAGCGCTCGGCCTTCCTGCAACTGCAGACCAATGAAGAGCGCGAGCAGTTCATCGAAGCATTCTGGCAGAGGCGCGATCCCACCCCGGACACAGTCGAAAATGAATTCAAGGAAGAGCATTATCGCCGCATAGCTTACGCCAATGAGCGGTTCTCCTCAGGTATTCCCGGATGGAGGACGGATCGTGGCCGGATTTACATTATGTGGGGCCCGGCCGATGAGATTGAAACTCATTCCGCGGGCAGCACTTATAACCGCCCCATGTCGGAAGGCGGCGGCCAAACGCAGGTGTATGGATTCGACGATTGGACCTACCATTACATGGAGGGGATCGGGCAAAACATCACCATCGAATTTGTCGACCCCACCGGGACTGGCGAGTATCACATCAGCCTTGATCCCGGCGAAAAGGACGCCATGGCGCACGTTCCCGGCGGCGGCCCGAGCATGCTGGAGCAGATGGGTTTGTCCACCCAGGCCGCGCGCTTCACGCGATCGGATGGTTCCACCGCTCCCCTGGGCCTGGGCCAACTCAACGGGGGTGGAGGGCTTGAAAGCCAGAACGAATTCACCCGCCTCGAGCAATTTGCGAAAGTGCAGGCCCCCCCTCCGGTTAAATTCAAGGATCTCGAAGAGGTGGTCAGCTCCCGCATCCTTCGCAACCAGATTTCATTCGATTATCGCTTCGATTTTATGCGGATTACCGGCGACACGATCTTGGTGCCGGTGACGGTGCAAATTCAGAACAAGCAGATGACATTCCGCGATCATGACGGCGTACAGTCCGCATCGCTCAACCTGTTCGGGCGAATCAGTTCGATGACCGGGCGTGTCATTCAGACGTTTGAAGACGTAATCCAGCGCGATTTCCCGGATACGCTGCTGGAGCCTTCTCTGAAGGGTTTTTCTATTTACCAGAAGGCCGTGCCTCTCCGCCCCGGTTTGTACAAGCTCGATTTGGTGATCAAGGACGTCAACAGCGGGAACGTGGGCGTAGTGAACACTCGACTGGCGGTTTCCCCCATCCCCGACGACAAGCTGGAAGCCAGTTCCCTGATTCTTGCCGATCAGATGGAACCCGTTTCGTCCAAGGACGTGGGAGTCGGGCAATTCGTTTTGGGCTCCACGAAAGTGCGGCCCAAGTTGGACGCCGAATTCCACACCGACCAGGCTCTGGATATCTACCTGCAATTTTACAATTTGAAGGTCGATGACAAGACCCATAAAAATAACTTGTCCCTGGACTTCAAGGTCACTCAGGGGGACCAAACCGTTTCGCACGAAGTCAAGACGGGCGACGATCTGAAACAAAATGGCGAGCAGGTTACCGTTCAACAGGTGATTGCCCCCAAGACTCTTCCGCCCGGCAAGTACAAAGTCGCAATTCAGGCCACCGACCTGGTGGCCAACCAGACGGTTTCGCGCACGGCGGATTTTACGGTTACGCCCCCGGCGGTGATTCAGAAAATGGCGGAGAACGGTACCGCAGGAAGGTAACCAGTTCCCATGAAGTCGATTTTTCGAACTCTGGGCTGGGTCATGGTGGGAACGCTGGTTTTTGCCGCTGCCGTAGCGGCGAGGCCGGGGTATGGCACGATCTCGGGCGTCGTTCTGGACCCTTCCGGAACACCCCAAATGGGCGCAAGTGTCTGGCTGATCTCCGAAGATGCCGGCGGCCGCATGGTTGCGCAAATTCTTTCGAATCAGTATGGAGCCTTCCTCTCGGATCACCTCAAACCTGGCAACTACGCGGTTCGCGTTTCGGTCGCTGGATTTTTGCCGGCCATGGAACGCCACGTTGGCGTGGTGTCGAACCTGACTACTCTCCTGCGCGTACAGGTCGACACCGTATTTTCCTCCCTGGATACCTTGCGCCGGAAGTCGGATGGTCCTTCGGAACAGGATGACTGGAAATGGGTGCTGCGCTCTTCAGCGGCGACGCGCACGATCCTGCAGTTTGACGACGATGGGAATCAAGTTACCTCCAACGCCTTGGGCGGGGAGCTTCCCACCGCCCAGCGCCCTCGGGCCCTGGTTCAAGTGACCAATGGCGTGATGCGGCCCGGATCCGCCTCTAATTTTCCAAATGCTCCGGCGACCGCTGTGTCTTACGACCAACAGATTGGCAAGCTGGGACGCGTGCTGGTTGCCGGGCAGATGGGTTACGACCGAGGGGCGTCCGGGTCATTTGCCAGTGTGTGGTTCCCTTCCGGCAACGCCGAAAATGGCCCGGAGACAATCTTCATCTGGCGCCAATCGAAGTTCGGCGCGGAAGGCATGTCGTTCCAAGGAGTGCGGCTCGATCACACCGAACAGATCGCTCTGGGCGACCGGTTGCAATTACGGGCTGGGGCGGAGTTTCTGCGTGCCGGCATCGTCTCCTCGACTTCTTCCTTGCGCCCGCATGCGCAATTGACTGCAAGTTTGACCCCAAGCTTGGTGGCTACATTTATTGTTGCGGCCAACCCACCTTCGGAACAATGGGGCCGGACGGGCGCACTGGAATCAGCAATTGACGAACTCGAAAGCGTCCCGCCGGTTCTTTTTCACAATGGCAGCCCGGTCCTTGAGGGAGGCTGGCATCAGGAGCTTGGGGTCAAGCGAGCGATGGGAAGGCATTCTACGTTGGAAGTTGCCGCATTCCATGACTCGACGCGCGATCAGGCTATTTTCGGAACCGGCGCCGCGGCCAATCCGGAATTTGTGCAGGACCAGTTCTCTACCGCGTTTCTTTATGATGGCGGCAATTCCAGTTTTTGGGGCGGACGCGCAGCATACCGCCAGAAACTTTCGGATGACTTGGAAGTTGCCGCGATCTATGCGTGGGCGGGGGCTCTTACTCCCGGACGCGAGTTGTACCAAACGTCTTCCGACCTGCGCGATAGCTTTATGACCAGCAATCACCACAGCCTTGCTGCCCGAATTTCCGGCAAAATTCCGCAGTCTGGCACTGAGTTTTCAGCGAGTTACAAATGGGTCTCGGGCGTAGCTCTGTCGCGCATGGACCAATTCGGCGAGGCGTCCTACCAAATGGATCCAAATTTGCATCTTTCGATTCGCCAACCGCTGCCGGGGCTGAACGGCCGCTGGGAAGCATTGGCCGACTTCAGCAATCTGCTGGCACAGGGCTATGTCACGGTGAATGGACAAGATTCGCGAATGATGCTGGTACCGCTTTTGCGGTCGTTCCGGGGTGGAGTGAGCTTCCAGTTTTAGCCAGGCAGGACCTATTAGAAACAGGAATGCGCCTTCCATAAATTGGAGGGCGGGAAGTCGCGTCCCCCATCCCTCGCTCGATCCCCATGCAATGACCTGATTTTTATATGGTTATTGATTTGAGATAACTTATATAATTTGGAAGCACGGTTGCACGATGCCCATACCATCAGGATCTTTCAGGGTTAACTGGTGAGCGCTCCGATCAACGACAATCTTCGGGTTCGGGTGGGTGCGGCCGTCCTTGCCCTGGCAACTCTAGCTGCGATTGTCTTTGGCATTATCAATTTCCAGCAACGGACCCAGTTTACTTCGCCCGACGATGGGGTGTCGTGGATCGAAAAACAGTCCGAAGTCATTGCCTGGCATGTCTCGCCAAACTCTCCTGCCGCGAACGCTGGGCTGCGTGCTGACGACCGAATTTTAGCCATAAACGATGTGCCTGTCCTTAGCCCAATCGACGTCACAAAACGATTGTGGCGAATCGGCCTGTGGTCCATTGCTCATTATCAGATCGAACGGGCCGGGAAACAGTTTGAAGTTCAGCTGGTGATTCAGCCGGCTGCGAGGCCCGCCTCCCTTGAAAATTATCTGACCGTGGTTGGGGTTCTATACCTTTTCATCGGCCTGTTTATTTTCGCGCGAAGGTGGAATGCGACTCGCGCGGTGCATTTCTACATCTTCTGCCTGGTGTCCTTTGTTCTGTATTCGTTCCAATACACGGGAAAGCTGACGCCATTTGATTGGGAAATTTACTGGGCCGCAATCGTCGCGCGGCTTCTGCAACCGGCGCTGCTTTTGCATTTTGCCTTGGTATTTCCCGAACGCCGCCCTGTTTCAAAAGGGCATGGCGTAATCGTAGGCGCGATCTACGGCGTGCCGGGAATTCTGTTGCTGGTGCGTTTGCTCGTCGGACTTCGCGAATTGGGTTTCATGCCCTCAATTCAGGCGCGGAATACCCTGGATAAGTTCGACTTGGCGTGCCTGGGAGTTTACTTCCTGCTGGCCGCCTTTGTTTTTGTGATGAGCTATCGCCGCGCTTCGTCTGGGATCCTGCGGCAGCAGTTGAAGTGGGTGACGGGGGGAGCGCTCGCGGGGATCGTTCCATTCCTGCTGATCTATATAGTTCCCTTTTTCTTTGGCGTTATACCCCGTCCGTGGATGAATTTCTCAACGATTTCCCTGGTGCTGATCCCGCTGAGTTTCGGCTATGCCATCATCCGTTACCGCCTGATGGACGTGGACATTATTTTCAAGCGAGGGCTTGCCTATACGGCGGCGAGCGGCGGCGTGGTGGCCGTGTACATTGCGATTGTGGCTGTAATTGGGGCGTTGTTTCACACCGCCTGGCCTTCGGGGACCATGGGCGGAATCATTGCGATTGTGGTGGCGGCATTTTTATTCCAGCCGTTTCGCGACTGGATTCAGGCGCGCCTGGACCGCTTTTTTTACCGCGATCGCCTGGACTATCGCCGCACGCTGATTGAGTTCGGACGTACGCTCACCTCGGAGGTGCGCCTCGACCCGATGCTCGCGTCGGTGATGGACCGTATTTCACAAGCGCTTCTCGTCGATCGCCTGGCGATTTTCATCGCGGACGAAAGTCATCCGGGGACCTATCGCATGGCGCGGTCGCTGGGCGTCCGCTACACGGGCGCGCTCGATCTTAGTTTTCTGGATGCGGAGGCCAAGCCGTTTGCGCAGGACATTCTCTTTTACGAATCGGCGCGCGCCGCTCGGGAATCTTCCCCATCCGTGCGGCACACGCTCGAGCAGCTCGATCTGAATTATTTCATTCCCTGCCAGATTCGGGACCACGCCATCGCCGTGCTGGGCCTGGGGAAAACGGTCGACGGCGACTTTTTGTCCAGCGAAGATGTGGAGTTGCTGCATACCATCGCCGGTTACCTGGCGATCGCGCTGGATAATGCTCAGCTCTACACCTCACTCGAACAAAAAGCGGCGCAAATCGAACGCCTCAAGGATTTCTCGGAAAATATCGTCGAGTCGATGAATGTCGGTGTGCTGGCGGTGGATTTCGGCGGCGCGGTGGAATCGTGGAACACGCAACTCGAGGGTTTGATCGGCATAGCCCGTGAGGAAGCCGTGGGACGCAAGCTTGAGGATGTGCTTCCTTCCGATTTGCTCGCGGAAATCATGGCACGCTCCAGCGATGAACGCGTCAGCAGCCTTTACAAATTTCACATGCAAAGCCGCGAAGGGCGGAATCTGGTGGTCAATGTTTCGATTGCCCCGCTGGTGGGCAAATCGGGAGACCGGATCGGCCGGCTCATTCTTTTCGATGACGTCACGCAGCGAATGCACCTTGAGGAGCAGGTGTTCCAGAATGAGAAACTCACGTCCCTCGGCCTGCTCGCCGCCGGCGTGGCCCACGAAGTCAATACGCCACTCGCCGTGATCTCGAATTACATTCAGATGCTGGCCAAACAGCTTCCCAGCGGAGACCCCCGCCACCAGTTGATTGAAAAAGTGGTCAAGCAAACGTTCCGTGCGAGCGAGATCGTCAATAACCTGCTGAATTTTTCACGGACGGGCGCGGCGGAATTTACCGAGGTGAATCTGAATTCCGTGGTGGAAGAAGTTTTGACGCTTGTGGCGCACCCGTTCCGCACGGCGCAGGTGAAGGTGAACAGGAATCTCCAGCAGGAACTGCCCTCGGTGCTGGGCTCGAACAACAAACTGCAGCAGGTTTTCCTGAATCTTTTTCTCAACGCCCGCGATGCCATGCCCTCGGGCGGAATTGTGGAGATCCGGACGGCGGCGCACAACGGATCGGTGGAAGTGGAAATTATAGATACCGGCGGCGGCATCCCCCGGGAAAATCTGAACCGCATCTTCGATCCCTTTTTCACCACGAAGTCATCAGGACGCGGGACCGGCCTGGGCCTGTCGGTCAGCTACGGCATCGTCAAGGAGCACGCCGGGAAAGTGGACGTGCGCTCCACCCCGGGCAAGGGCACATCCTTCCGTCTGGAATTCCCCGTGGCGCGGAAAGCCGTGCATGTCTAAGGGCTCTATTCTGGTTGTGGACGACGAATCCGAAATACGAGAAGGCCTGGAACTTCTTCTGAATACCGAGGGCTACTCGACCTCCAGCGCTGAAACGGGCGAATCCGGCCTGGCGATGATCGAGGAAACGCCGTTCGACCTGGTCCTCCTCGATGTCAGTCTTCCCGACCGCAACGGACTGGAGCTCCTGCGCGAAATCCGGCGCCGCGATCCGAACCTGTCCGTTGTCTTGATTACCGCTTACGGCTCCATCGATATGGCGCGAGCGGCCTTCAAAAGCGGCGCGCAGGATTACATCACCAAACCGTGGTCCAACGACGAACTGCTCATCCAGGTGGCACAGGCCGTCGAGGGCCGGCGGCTGCGCGAGGAGAACGTCCAGCTCAAGCGCGCCCTGAAGCAGCGCTACAACTTTCCGAACATTATCGGGAAAAGCGAAAAGATGCTGGCGGTGCTCGATTTGGTCGCCCAGGTGGCGCCTTCTCGCTCGACAGTGCTGATTCATGGCGAGAGCGGAACCGGCAAGGAACTCATCGCCAAAGCAATTCATTCCGCATCCCCGCGCGCGGACAAGGCCTTCGTTCCGATCAACACGGGTTCCATCCCCGTGGATTTGCTCGAATCGCAACTTTTCGGTCACGTGAAGGGCGCATTTACCAGTGCCGTGGCATCGAAGAAGGGGCTCTTCGAGGTCGCCGATCAGGGAACGATTTTTTTCGATGAAATTTCCACGATCGGTCCGGAGACGCAAGCCAAGCTCCTGCGCGTGATTCAGGAACGCGAATTCATGCGGCTCGGCGGCACGGAAACGATCAAGGTGGATGTGCGCATCATCGCTGCCTGCAACGTGCAGTTGCTCAATCTGGTTCGCGAAGGGCGTTTCCGCGAAGACCTCTATCACCGGCTGAATGTGATCGCTGTTCCTCTGCCGCCTCTTCGCGATCGAAAGGAAGATGTGCGCCTCTTGCTGGACCATTTCCTGCGCATTTTTTCCAGGGAGAATAACCGTGAATTGGGGCGCTTCACCCCGGCGGCGCTGCGCCTGCTCGTGGATTACGATTGGCCGGGGAATGTGCGCGAACTCGAGAATGTGGTGGAGCGAGCGGTGGTGCTGTCGTCTCAGGAGTCGCTGGACGCCGATGTCCTGCCGGAAAGCGTGCGGACGAAGGAACTTTTGGGCGGCGTGCGGCTGCAACTTTCCGAATTTATGCCTCCGCTGTCGGGCGAACATGGCTCGCGGGCCGGAGCTGACAGCTCCAAATCGTCCCTGTTTCAAATTATGGATGAAATCGAGCGGCGCGTGATCTGCGACATGCTGGAGCGCACGGAATGGAATCAGACCGAAGCCGCGGAAAATTTTCAGATTCCGCTTTCCACGCTGAATCAGAAGATCAAAAGGCTTGGGATTGACGCGCGCCGCCGCGGAGCAACACGCGCGGGGGCCACGGAATCTTCCGCAACCGCCACAGGGAAATAGCGGGTTTTGACGGACATTCTTCAGGATGTAGGGGTTCGTCCTTTCAAGGACTAACCCCCACAGGCTGAAGCCTGCGCTACCTGAACCCTAACTCTTCCGATTGTCCCTTACCACAGCGTCCTTCAGGTCAGCGCCATCCATCTTCACATCGGTCAGGTCGATTTCGCGGAAGCTGGCGAGAGCCAGGTCCGACCCGGAAAAATCGGCGCCGCGCAGGTTGGCCTGCCGCAAAACCGTTCCCCGCAGGATCGTCTTGTGCAATTTCGCGGAGCGCAAATCGCCGCGAAACAGTTCGGTGCCGCTCAAATCGGCCTCGCTCAAATCCGCGCCTTCCAGCATCGTTTCCGTAAAATCGCAATTCCGCAAATCCGCCTGGCGCATGTCCGCGCGGCTCAAATCGGCGTGGCTGAGTTTCGCCCCGCGCAGGTCTGCTCGACGCAGGTTGCTGCCTGCGAGATTCGCCCCGGTCAAATCGCGTTTCTTCAAATCCGCGCGCGAAAGATCCGCGCCCGCCAGATCGGCGCGTTCTCCTCCCGGATGCCCCTTATGGAATTTCTCGTGCGCGTCCAGAATGTCCTTAAGCTTTTTGCCCTTGTGTCGAATGGTTTCCGCCTTCCTCGGCCGCAGGAACGGCCCTGGCAATCGTGCCCATTGACCCCGCGCCTTGCCCTGAGTCGATTTGAGAGAGTATCCATTCTACTGAAATCGGCCAGCCAATCAAACCAGGGGCTATCTATATCGGTACAGTCCCAGGCGCGGCCGGCAAACCAGCGTCGCGATGCCGGTATAATTTAGGTATTGTGCAGCAGCAAAAGCGTGTCACCCCCGATCGGCTGGTCCTGCTGGGTGCGGTTCTTGCCGCCCTGGCCTATCTTCCGGACGTGCAGTACGACTTCATCCTGGACGACGTCCCGCTGATCCTGCTGAATCCAACGATTACCACGTGGCGCAACTGGAAGCAGGTATTCGTCACGGATATCTTTGCGGGGCAGGGGAAATCCCCTTTCGGGATCGAGGCGGTGCACTATCGCCCCGTATATCAACTCTGGCAGATTTTTAACGAGCAGCTATTCGGATCGGTGCTGCCGTGGTGGCACGTCACCGCTTTGCTTTTGCATCTGGGCGTCACCTTGCTGGTCTACCGATTGGGAATCAAGCTTCTGAAAGACCGCTGGACCGCCGCCCTTGCCGCCCTGCTGTTTGTTTTTCACCCGATCCATGCGGAATCGGTGGCTTATGTCACGGCCTCGACCGATTTGCTGGTGGCCCTGTTCGCTCTGCTTTCCTTTCTCGCCTACTTCAAATACCGGGAGGAAAGGGGTGGATTGGTTTATTTGGTGGGCTCCGTGTTGGCGGCAGTGATGGCGATGCTGTCAAAGGAATCGGCGGTGATGATTCCGTGGATGGTGGTCGCGTATGAGGCGGTTCGAGAATTTCCGCCTGGGGCAGAACGAGGGTGGAAGCGATATTTATGGACGGTGCCGTATTTCGCTGTCGTAGGCGCGTATGTGGCGGTTCGGACGGTTCTATTCGGTGCGAACACCGGCACGGGACCTGGCGGCAATCGTCTGGCAGCGTTTCTGGATATGCCCCTCGTCTTGATGGTGTATTTGCGCAATTTAATTCTTCCGATCCGGTTGAGCTTTTTCTATCCCACGCAGTGGAGCACGGAATGGACGGTATTAAAGGGAGTCGCAGTGGCGCTGGTCATCGCGGCCGGGGGATTCCTCTGGAAGCGATATCGGGGGCGGAGCGGCGTTCGCTTACAGCTGTTGTGGGCCGGGATTCTATTTGTTCCAGCGCTGCTTGGGGTGTACGCGTTCGTGCGGGAAGACTGGGTCCATGACCGGCATATGTATTTGGTCTCCGTACCCTTTTGCCTGCTTGCCGCCGTGCTCCTTACCGACGCGAAATGGACGCGAAAGGCCTCCGCCATTGCGAGCGCCACCGTACTGGCGATCCTGTTGATCGATTTGGCTGTGCAGGTGCCAAAATTCACCGACGAAATCACTCTTTACGCGAGCGCCGTGAAGGTGGCTCCGCGCAACTGGCTTCTGCGCGACTACTACGGCTTGGCGCTGGCAGCCCACGGACACCACCAGGAAGCAAGTGACGAGTTCAAAATAGCCACGGAACTGGCGCCGCAAAAGCCGGGAATCCGCAAATCGTATGGCGAAAGGCTCGCCTACCTCGGCCAAGACGATAAAGCCATGGCCGAATTCAAGAAGGCCCTGGAGTTGTCGGCGCACGCCGCGCCTTTTCAAGCCATCATATTGTCCCGGATGGCGGATCTTGAATTGAAACGCAGAGAGGTGCCGGAGGCGGTGGCTCACCTGCGAATGGCCGCGCAACTCGCTCCGGACGATCCGAACTATCATGCCGCGCTGGCCCTAGCCCTGAGTCAAGAAGGCTTGACCGAAGAGGCAGAAGAACAATCGAGGCTGGAAGCCGGAGCTCGAAAGCAACTCGGCCAGGTGCAACGCGCTTCCAATAATTAGCGTCTGGCCTTCCGCGCTTCGCGGAAACCAAACCCACTTCTGAAAACCACCTGGTACCTTCCCTCCGCAGACCTGTGATAAGTTGGCAAGGTGATGACGCTGGTCGAAAAAATCAAGGCCCAGGCACGCGTGCGGCCACAGCGCATCGTGCTGCCGGAAGGCGAAGACCCGCGCATCATTTCAGCGGCGGCGGCGATCGCGCGCGAAGGATTCGCAAAAATCACGCTGCTTGGCCGCAAACAGATCATCGCTTCGGCCGCCGCGGATTTGCATGTAGCGCTGGGGGAAATCGCCGTCGAGGATCCCGCGGCAAGCGCGCGCGCGGAGGAGTGCGCCCAGATCTATTACGAGCGGCGACGTGCCAATGGGATGACGCTCGATGAAGCGAGAGACATTGCGCGACGACCGCTCTATTTTGCGGCTTTGACCGTGGCCGCCGGAGATGCGGATGGGTCCGTGGGGGGAGCGGCCAACACCACTGGCGAAACCGTGCGCGCGGCCCTGCATGCGATCGGCCTTGCGCCGGGGGCGAAGCTGGTTTCCAGCTTTTTTGTGATGATTATTCCGGAACGTCCGGAGTTGGATCTGGGGCCCGCCCGCGCCCTGCTGTTTGCGGATTGCGCCGTGGTGCCGGAACCGACCTCCGAGGAACTAGCCGAAATAGCGCGGGCCACCGCGGAAAATGCGCGCGCCATCCTTGGCGCGGAGCCGCGCGTCGCGTTTCTGTCCTTTTCTACAAAGGGTTCGGCGAAACACGCCCGCGTCGAAAAAGTCAGGGAAGCCCTGCGCATCTTGAAGGCGCGCGCGCCGGAACTGGAAGCCGATGGCGAACTGCAGGCCGACGCGGCGCTTGTGCCCCGAGTGGGTAATTCAAAAGCCCCGGGCTCGACCGTTGCAGGACACGCAAATGTGCTGATCTTCCCGGACCTCGATTCCGGCAATATTGCCTACAAGCTGGTCGAGAGGCTGGGAGGCGCGCAGGCGCTCGGTCCGATCCTGCAAGGGCTGGACCGGCCGGCCAACGATCTTTCGCGGGGCTGTTCGGCGGACGATATAGCCAATGTAGT
>Ga0210383_10002970_pt1 | contig 15276 bp, 13 predicted proteins | sample IncBWC14OmetaG_FD_160072 | JGI IMG/M metagenome (GOLD analysis project Ga0210383, IMG submission 160072) | Forest soil microbial communities from Barre Woods Harvard Forest LTER site, Petersham, Massachusetts, United States - Inc-BW-C-14-O ...
ACTCCCAAACGGCATGCACCAGCAGCAAATCGCCAAAATGTGAAAAATCAGGAAGGCGTTAATCGCAACATACTGCCACTTTTTCAACCCAAAAAATTGCGCCCGTGCCAACTCTTTCTCTTGCTCGGCGACCTTCGTCTTACGCGCCATCCGCGCATCACCCCTCAGCACCATGTTGCCTTAGACAGAGAGCATACGCAAAAACAGAATCCCGGACGTCTCTAACTCAAAAAGGGTAGGAACTGGATTTCAGACGGGTCCGCTATGCAACGGGGGCCGGGGCAGGCTGTTTCGAGCGTGGAGTAAGCTCTGCCCCGGTATCTGCGGAGGTAAACGGAGAACACTAGTCGGCGTACGAGCCCGCATCAGCCTTCTGCTGCTGTTTGGCTTGCACTACCCACAGTCCTTCGCCATTCGACAAATAAATTAGACCGCGGGCATTGTCCGCGACAACGCTGGTAACTCCAGAAAACGTCTGGATCGGTTGTGGATTCGCTGGATCACTCGTGTTTACAATTGTCACTGAACGTCCCGTCACATCGGACGAGCTAGCCGACGCCTCCCCAGTGCTGGAAGTCACCGCCAGCGTGTCGCCAACGAGCTGGAAGTCAGCCGCCTGCGCGCTGCCTGCTCCGGCGAACTTTTCAATCTTGCGCGGAGCCGCCGGTTTCGTCACGTCAAGGATGCAAACGCCCGATGCCGATCCGCCTCCAACGTACAAATAGTCCCTTCCGTTTTTCTCCATCAGAAGCATTCGCGTCGCGGTACCACCATCGAGTTGTAAGTGCGCGATAACTCCCACATTTGAAACCACAGCTTTCTTCGTCTTCGGTTTTGCAAACATGGACGGCGCCGCAGCAATTCCGATCGCAAACAGCATCACCGCCGCTCGCGACACCGCGTTGATAGGCGTGCCCTGCACTTTGTCTCGCAAGTTTATTTTCATGGCCAAATCCTCCTGACTGCTCGTCGCTTTTTTTCTCTCTTAGCTTGCAGTCACCTATACAGACACACCAAGCACCGAAAATATTCCCGAAGAAATGACTCTTGTTTTAAGTTGTCATTCCGAAATCCGCTTCTGCTTGTACTTTGAGGGGCCGCTCAGTCGACGGTTAGTCGTCTGTGTCGGCATGATTCCGCCCCACACAAGAAATATTATTGTTGTCTAAACGCTCGCGAATGAGGCTAGATTTACTCGTAGGTTCATTTGAGGTAAGCGATGAAACGAATAGTGTTCCTGATGGCCGCGAGTCTGGTATGCACGCTGGGCGTGAACGCGCAACAGCATAACGTCGATACGCAAAAGTCCACTTTGACCATTCACGTGGGCAAGACCGGCGCATTTTCAGCGCTGGGACACGAACACGAGGTCTCCGCGCCGATTCACAGCGGCACCGCAGACACCGGCCCGCATCCCAGCGTGGAAATCCACGTGGATGCGCGAGAGCTGCGCGTAATAGATAAGGACGAGTCCGACAGCGATCGTGCCCCAGTGCAGCAGGCCATGCTGGGTCCGGACGTGCTGGATAGCGAGCACTATCAGGAGATCGTGTACAAGTCCAGCAGCGCGGAGTCCACCGGCCAAAACAAGTGGACGCTGCGCGGCAATCTGACGCTACGAGGCCAGACGCGCCCCGTCACCGTAACGGTGACATTCAAGGATGGCCACTACGCCGGCGAGTCCACCGTAAAGCTCACCGACTTCGGGATCACCCCTCCCGGCAAAGCGGGCATCAGAGCCAAGGACGAACTTAAAATTGAGTTCGCGGTAAAGCTAGCCCCCTAAGCCCACAGAATTGGGAGGAACTAAGTTATTCAGATCGACACTGGGTCCACCATTCTCCCAGAGGAAGGCACGAGAATAGAAGTTGCACGCTCCAGCCGCTGACTGTGAGGCGCCCACGATCTGACCACTTGAGTTAATGCTTTGTGCTTCGCTACACGGATTACCGCGCAAAGTTAGCACGGTTGAGTTCAACTGATACGCATCGCTTGAAGAAACGAGCTATGGCGGGCATCTGCCCTAGCGCGATTCACGCGCGATGGCAGATGGAGGCGGGGGGAGTCGAACCCCCGTCCGAGAAGCCTTGCAACGCGAAGACTACATGCTTAGCCCGTTCCGATTTTTTCGTCGCAAGCGCTCAGAGCGGGCAAGACGCGCCTGCAACTAGTCCGATGATCTCGCCGCCGCATTACGGACCGAAACGCGGCAACCAGCCTACTGTGTGACGCCTCATCTCAAACGCGTAGGTGACGCCTGAGGAAGCGCGTAGCCTAATTTAAGTTAGGCTGCGAGTGCCAACTGTGAGTTGCCAGTTGTGTTGTTCCACCCTATTACGGGTAGGTGGGTCCCGGCATGCCTTCGGGCCGCGACAACTTCCGTCGAAACCGTGTCGCCCCCTTGGGAGACTCTATTCTACCATCCGCGAGCATGGCCGACAAAATTCCTGCCTCATTGTCACGGAAGAGCACCCGCTAGACCGTTCCAATCGATCAGGTTCCCACGAACGCCTGTCCGGATAGCTTCTAAATTGGCGATGATCCAACCGCCGCTCATCGCTTATCACGATTAAGACCTCAGCGGCTCCGTTATTATTGTAACGACTGTGTCATTTATGGTAGGGTCGGCCTATGAGTCGACCCATAGATGAAAAGCGGCCGGCGGAACTGCGGAGCGCCATCGTCCAATATCTAATCAAGCATGGTCTGAATGGCCTGTCGCTCAGGCCGTTAGCCAAAGCCCTTGGATGTACTCCTCGCGTTCTGCTTTACCACTTCGGGTCGAAGGAAAAGATGATCGTCGAGGTGCTGGCACAGATCAGGCGAGGGCAGCGCGTCGATTACAGCCAGATTGAAGAAACCAGTTTTACTGAGGATTACCTGGCGGTTTGGAAGCGTATGAGCGCGCCCGATTCCGAACCACTCTTTCGTCTCTTCTTCGAAGCTTACGGCATAGCGCTGCGTCGCCCGCGACTTTACAAAGCGTTCCTGCACCACACCATTGAGGATTGGCTGCAAGCTATTACTGACGAGCTCGAAGGTGAACGGTATCGCTGCAAGCAAGCGCGCGCTGTCGCTACCATCCTGCTGGCCGGATTGCGCGGATTCATCCTTGATCTCTGTACGACCCATGACCGCAAACGCGTGGACGAAAGCGTGGAATTGTGGCTGCGCAGCGTGAATTCGATGATGATCACACTTAAGGAGGCTTAGCAACACATGGCAAGCGAAACTAAACGCATCACTGACAAGCGGCACTCGATCCTGCCCGCCGGGACGGGTCGGCTTACCTTCGTCGTCCTGCTGGCTCTGGCCGCAGCGCTTACTTCCTCGCCCGCGTGGGCTCAACTCGCCCCTGGATCGATGGACGTTCATTGGAATGAGGGTTCACCTGATTGCGTCAAGAATCCGCAGCCGCCTCTTCAGGTGCATCAGTACAACGCGCGAACGTTCATCCTTCGAGAGAATCTTTGTACGACTTTCGAGGCGCCTTTCATGTACCTGCTGGTGGGATCAACGAAGGCGCTTCTAATCGACTCCGGCGACATTGCAGATCCAAGTGTGGTTCCACTAGCGGAGACCGTGATGCGCCTGCTTCCCGGAGATGGCCCGGCAAAACTTCCTTTGCTTGTCGTGCACACCCACCGGCACCTTGATCATCGCGCCGGTGATGCACAGTTCACGCGTTTTTCCAATGCTCAGGTGGTTGGATTTGATATCGATAGCGTTCGAAACTTCTACAAGTTCACCGATTGGCCCAACGGTCTCGTTCAAGTCGATCTCGGCGATCGCACAGTCGATGTGATCGCCACGCCGGGACACAGCGAGACGGAGGTCTCATTTTACGACCGCAGTACGGGATTGTTGTTTACTGGTGATTTTTTGATGCCGGCCCGGCTTCTTATCGACGACACCAGCGCGGATGTTGCGAGTGCATACCGGATCGCTGCTTTCGTCAAGGACCGCCCAATCAGTTTCGTTCTCGGCGGCCATATCGAAATGAACTCTGCTGGAGAATTATTTCCGTGGGAGTCCCAATATCATCCGAATGAGCACGCCCTGCAAATGACGAAGGACGATGTGCTCGCGCTGCCCGCGGCGGTCCACAGCTTCAATGGTTTCTACACCGTGCGCGGCCAGTTCACGATGGAAAATACGATACGTATACTCATCGCCTGCGCCGTTCTTGTATTGGTAGCCGTAATTGCCCTGGTGTGGGCACTCGTTCGCTTTATCCGGCGTCGCCGACGCGCTCGCAAGTTGGCCACGAAAATCCAAGCATAACTGTCGTTGCCGACAAACGGCGGGACCCAATATCGGATTTTGTTTATCGGCTGTTTCGCTGCGAAATCAGGCGGTGAGGCGGCGCACGAGCAACATGGATTGGTCATCAGCGGCGTGTCCGTGGAGTCGAGCGGCCTCCAGGATTGCATCAAACATCGTGCTCAGGGGTTTTGCCGCATTGGCGAGCATCACAGGCTTAATGCCGGATAAGGTGAACTCCTCGCCTTTAGCATTGGTAACTTCTAACAAGCCGTCAGTGAGGATTAAGAACAGGTCGTGGGGCCCGCACTCCGTTGATGCGGTATCGAAGTCTGATTCAAACATTCCCAGCGGCATGTTGAGGCACGAGACGTCGGAGATTTCATTCGTAGCGGCGTCGTAGTGCAGGATAGCCGGATGTCCCGCCAGCGAATACTCGAGCCGTTCGCCGTTCCAGGCGAGGTAGGCGAAGGTCGCGAACATGTCCGGTTTTTTGATCGGCAGAAGCACAGAATTTAGGCGCGCAAGAAGCTTGGCGCTTTTTTCTCCGGACGAGAGTTGCATGCGAGCCGCGCTCTTTACCATGGCCATTACCACGCCGGGCGCGACGCCGTGGCCGGACACGTCAGCGACGTAAGCGATCCAGCCGTGATCGTTTTGAAATACGTCGATCAAGTCGCCGCCCACCTCTCCGCTGGGGACCGAGCGGCCATAGAACTCAAATTCGCCAATTTTTGTGTCGATAGCCGGAACGAGGACGTGGTGAATCTCTGCGGCCAGTTCCATTTCAGCGTGGACGCGGAAGTAGCGCCTGGCCTCGCTGATTGATACGTAGAGGAAACATGAGTAGCCCAAAAAAACTGCAATTATTATCGCCCCGCCATCCAAGCTCAATCGGCTTTGCACTGCCGCTATACCGGCGGCGTCCATGGTTGCGGGCAGGGCCATGGAAGGCATCAGCTTATTGAGCAGATTAATCAACAGCATATGGACAGCAAAGACTGGAATGAATACTTTCCACATCCGACCGCGCAAAATGACTCCGGCGGCGGCGTAGACCGAAGTGAACAGGCCTGAGATCAGAACCAACAGAATCAAGCGGGCAATTGGCGTGCGCCCCATATCTCCAATGTCGGCGGCAAATCCGACGGTGGTAAAAGTGGAGAACACCCCGAACAGAAAAACGACAGCCGATTTACGCGGAACATTTCTCCAGAATGCTCTGGTTTGGGCCATAGGAGGCTCGAAAACTCCCGCGCATCCTACCACAGCAATGTGACTGGTCTGTTGTGGTCTAGGATCGGCTGATTCGTGCCGCTCCGGTACAGAAAATGTGAGCGGTTTTGGCGCGCGGTTGGCCTGTGGAGTTGGTTTTTTGCTTCAGGAACGCGCTGGCGGAATGCCAGTTGACACCCTGTGCCACCGTTTCCATAATCGAAAGAGGTAGAAATCTCTTGGCAGCCAAGAAAAATTCGCTCGAACAAGCGTTGGAAGAGGCGGTTTCGCGTGCGCTGCGGGACAATCTAGCACCACTTCAGCGCACGGCCGATGATCTCCACCACGCCTACGCCGACTTGGTTGCGGCCTGCTCTTCGAGCCGTCCAAGCAACGCCTTGCCTGCGCTTCTACGCGCGCAAACGTCAGCCGCAGCGCTCGCTGCCGGGCTATCCGTACTATCGAATTTTGTCGCGGTGGCGCTGAATCCGCGTGAAGAAGCTGGTTCTGGCGCGCGGGCCGGCGCCGTTGCAGCAGCAACCGTAGAAGTCGAAGAAGAAGAGGAAACGTCGGCACCAGGCCCTGCGAAAGAGGAAAAAGAAGAAGTTGCCGCAGCAAAGCACGTTCCAGAAGCCGAGCCGGAATATGAGTCTGAGTGGGCCGAAGAACCCGCCGAAATGCCGGTCGGCACGATGGTCCCAGAGGATGTGCCGCTGGATGAGCCGGCGGCAAAGTCCAAAACCACGGAGATCCCGCTGGAGCCGGTAGTTGCCGAGCCGGAAGTTGTGGCGTTCGACGTGGCAAGCCTTTCGGGGGAAATGAAGGAATTGCACCGCCGAGCGAATCGGGCAGCCAAAGTTTCCATGCAAGACATCAAATTATTGCGCCCGAAAGAGGTTAAACTGGGCCGCGAGCACAAAGATATCTGTCACAGATTGCGTGGAGAAATCGATAAAGCCCGCAAAGAATACGACCGCCGCTTCCGCGCGATTCAGGACCATCCGGTGGACTACTTTCATCACTGGATGGTGGAAATCCTCGGCGAGGGTGACATCAAAACCCTCGGAGAATATCCTTATCCCTCGCCCGTTCTGCGGCACTAGGAAGGCTGGGATGAAATTCGCCGTGCGTATTGTCGTTGCGGCGGCAGCTTGCCTGGTTTTTTCTGTTGGCCCTTTCGCAGCGACCCCTACTGATACCGCAAAACCGAAGTCGGCGGAGAAAAAAGCTCCCGCTTCCGCACCCGACCAAAAACAGCTCGAACAATTGACGCGGGCGCTAAAACAGAAGAATCCCACGGCGGCTTATGCGCGGCTTAGCGCGTTGGCCATGCAGAAGTCTTCCGGATCATTGGGGACGCGCGCTGCGTTGGCGCTCGGGTATTACGATTACAACAAAGCGCATTACCAGGACGCCGCCAAGTGGCTGGCTCGCGCGAAAAGCGATCCACTGCTGAGTGACTATGCTCTGTTTTGGAGCGCAGAAACGAATATCGCGCTAAGCCACGACTTGGATGCTCTGACTCAGCTCAAGGAGTTTCGCGAAAAATATCCTGACTCGGTGATGACGGAACAAGCGCTGCAGGGAATATGCACCGCCGCGCTCGCTTTGAACCAGCCCGCAGAAGCGCTGTCAGCCCTCGATGGGTACGCGTTGACCGGCCAGCGTCCCGCCCTTCTTTTCTTGCGCGGAGAAGCTCGCGAGCAATCGGGCCAGCAAGTGGAGGCGGCCAAGGACTATCAGGCAATTTTCTTGCAATATCCAACAAGCGAACAGGCTCGCGAGGCCGGCCAGAAATTAAATTTTCTGCGCAGTAGCAAGGCTGGCGAACAAATTCCGCCGATTCCGCTCGATCAGCAAGCCGCGCACGCTGCGATACTTTTCGGCGCGAAGCAGTGGGGCGATGCGCGCAACGAGTATTCGCACCTGGTGTCGCAACTTTCGGGCGCGGAACGCGAGCGCGCCGCATTGCGCGTACTGGAATGCGAAGTGCAACTGGGCAGCGCCCCCACTGCCCTAATAAATCAGCAGATTGCCGATCCTGATGTGGACGCAGAGAGGTTTTCCGCGCTGGCACAGTGGTATCGCCCGTTGCACCGTGACACCGAAATGACCACTGCAGTTGAATCAGCGGCGTCGCGCGCGCCAGCCAGCGAATGGACTGAGGCCGCTCTGTATTTAGCTGGAAATTACTATTGGGTGCAACTCGATCGCGACCGCGCGGCGGGTTATTACAAACGCGTCGCCGATAATTTTCCGATGATGGCGGACGCCAGGGCGTCGCATTGGCGCGTAGCTTGGGTTGCCGTGCTCAAGCGCGAGCCTAATGCGAGCGACCTGCTGAGAGAACATCTTCGCCGGTTTCCGGGCTCGCAGTTCACTTCCGACGCTTTGTATTGGCTGGGCCGGCTGGCGGAAGAAGCGGGCGATCCGGCGCTGGCCCGTGGGTACTACGCCAAATTGGAAGAACGCTATCCGCAGAATTACTTTCAAAGTTTAGCCGTAACGCGCATGCGCTCTCTTGGCGCTGGACCAGTTACCAGCGCGGACGTGTTGGCAAAAGTTCCGCCCGTGCTTCCGGCGCAGCCGCTCGGCGCCATTCCAGCCGCTGCAACCGAACGCCAGGCCCGCGCCGACGCGTTGCGCTCGATTGCGTTTGATGCTTCCGCGGAGCTTGAACTTCGCGCCGCGTATGCATCCACCGGCGAACCGAGACTTTTGTTGGAAGCTGCGCAAGCGGCGGTGGCCGCAGGGCATGTAGGCGCCGCCATCGTCACCGTGCGGCAAATTTATCCGCAACTCGATGCGCGGCCCTTCGATCAGGTGCCGCGCGACGTTTGGATGGCGGCGTATCCGCTTCCGTTTGGCAATTCGATCCGGCAATGGTCCGCGCACGCAGGAATCGATCCGATGCTCACGGCCGGACTGATTCGCCAGGAATCGGCGTTCGAGCCGGAAGCTCATTCGGGGGCAAATGCCTTCGGCCTGATGCAGCTTTTGCCGAAGACTGCGCGGCAAATGGCCAAAAAGTCCAAAGTGAAATATTCTCACGCGCTACTTTTTGATCCGGACTACAACGTGAGGCTCGGCACCACTTACGTAGCGGGCCTGAAGAATGATTTCGGCAGTGTTGAATCGGCGCTGGCCGCGTACAATGCTGGCGAAGACCGGGTGACTTCCTGGACGGCGGGGCAATCCTATCGCGACCTCGCCGAATTTGTGGATTCTATCCCGTTCACTGAGACGCGCGAGTATGTGGAAATAGTCACGCGCAACGCCGACATCTATCGCAGGTTATACGGTGGTCAGAAAAATGAGCCCGTCAAACTCGCCGCGAACCGCAAGCGCCAGCCCTGAACTTTCTTCGAAGACCGCGCAGTTCACCGAATCCGTAATCCGCGAAATGACGCGGCTGGCTATTCAATATAAAGCTGTGAATCTCTCGCAAGGATTTCCGGATTTTCCCGCTCCCATCGAAATTAAGCGCGCGGCCCAGGAAGCGATTGCTGCGGACATCAATCAGTACGCCATCACGTGGGGCTCGAAATCGTTACGCAACGCTATCGCCGAGAAATTCGCGCGCACGCAAGGCGTAGAAGTGGATCCCGAGCGCGAGATTACGGTTTGTTGCGGTTCTACCGAAGCGATGATGTCGGCCATGATGGCCATCGTGAATCCGGGCGACGAAGTAGTGGTGTTCGAACCGTTCTATGAAAATTATGGACCCGATGCGATTCTTTCCGGCGCGCAGCCGCGATTCGTGAAACTTCACGAGCCGGATTGGAATTTCGATCCGCAGGAATTGGCCGCCGCTTTTGGGCCTCAGACCAAAGCGATCATTTTGAACACGCCGAACAATCCAACGGGAAAAGTGTTTGAGCGCGCGGAACTCGAACAGATTCGCGATCTCTGCGTGCGCTGGAACACTTTTGCCATTACCGATGAAATTTACGAGCACATGCTTTACGACGGAGCACAGCACATCTCCATGGCCACGCTCGACGGCATGCGCGAGCGCACCATCACCATTAATGCGCTTTCAAAAACTTATAGCGTCACCGGTTGGAGAGTCGGCTGGGCCATTGCGCCTCCCGAAGCGACGTCGAGGATTCGCAAGGTGCACGATTTTCTTACCGTGGGAGCTGCTGCACCGCTTCAGGAAGCGGGCGCTGCGGCCTTGCATTTCCCGCAGGATTATTACGACACGCTGGCTCGCGAGTACACGGTGCGCCGCGATCGCCTGCTGGGAATTCTCACCGACGCCGGATTTCGATGCTTCAGACCGCGCGGCGCGTATTACATCATGACCGATATTTCGGCGTTCGAGTTCCCGGATGACGTCACGTTCGCGAAGTATTTAGTGAAAGAAATCGGCGTGGCCGCGGTGCCGGGTTCCAGCTTCTACGAAAATCCTGCACATGGCCGAACCCATTTGCGCTTCACATTTTGCAAAACGGAAAAAACATTTCAAGCCGCCGCCGAGCGGCTCGCCAAACTAAAAGCCGGCTCGGGCGCGCGACAGAAGTAAAGCGCGACCGCCTGTGCTAGAATCCGCGAGATTTTAGTGCACAGAGGCACATGGACATGAGACTCGATCTGATTCCGCCCGGCACGCGCCTTACATCGAATGGGGAAGGGCAGTCCTACGAAATTGCCTCCAGCGAAACGCGCACGTTTATGTGCGCGATGTTCATCACGGATCAAATCGAACAAGAATCGGTGGATATTTCCGTATGGGGCTCGGCGGACGGCCAGGATTTCGGCAAATTGCCTTTGTTGAAAATGCCGCAGCGTTTTTACCGCGGCGAAACCCGCCAGGTTTTGGATCTAAAGCTAAAACCCGAGGTTAAGTTTCTCCGCGCGAGGTGGGATCTCACTCGTTGGGGGCGGGGCGCGCCGCACCCGGTGTTCGTTCTGGGATTTAACCTGACTGAGATCCCGGCGTTCACGCAAAACCCTGCTTTGCCTCAGACTGCGTAGCACAACAGAATTGTCCGAAGTATGTCGGTTACATTCCCAAATCAAACGTCTGCAGGTATTCCGGGACCGTCACGGGCCAGTTGAATTTGCTGGTTATCGCCCCGTGAAACGATTCGAGCGCGTTGGGTTCTCCATGTACCAGGAATGTTTGTCGTGGCGGCACGGCAATCCCCGAAAGCCAGCGCAAGAGTTCGCTACGTCCCGCGTGCGCGGATAGCTGATCGATCTTCACGATCTCGGCACGCACCGGCACTTCTTCACCGTGAATGCGAAGATACTGTGCGCCATCTGCCAGGGCGCGGCCGCCGGTGCCTTCCGCTTCATAACCGACGAGCAAAACCGCGCTGCGGGAATCGGGAAGGCGGTGCGCCAGATGGTGCAGGATTCGTCCGCCATTGGCCATTCCGCTGGCCGAAATAATGATGCACGGACCGGTCACCTCGTTAATTTTCTTCGAGTCTTCCACCGCGCGGGTCATGTGCACGTTCTGCATATTCAAAGGATCGTGATTGCCTTGTTCTTCCTGCTGCAGGAAATCCGCATCGTGATCTTCCTTGTGCTTCACATAAATACCGGTCACGTCGATCGCCATCGGGCTATCGACGTAAACAGGCAGCGCCGGGATGCGTTTTTGCTCTAATAGCTGACGGAGGTAATACATCAGAGTTTGCGTTCGTCCCACAGCAAACGCAGGGACGACGATTGCGCCACCACGCTTTGCCACTCTGTTGATGACGTCCGCGAGTGCGTCCGGCACGGAACCGGTTGGATGGTCGCGGTCACCATAGGTTGATTCGCAAAGCAGAAAATCAGCGCGAGTCGGCGATTCAGGGTCTTTTAAGATGGGCTGGTCGTAACGTCCCACATCGCCGGAGAAAACGACGAGCGTCTGTTTGCCGTTTTCGGTGATGGTCAGCTCGAGCCATGACGAGCCGAGAATGTGGCCCGCATCGTGTGGCCGCACGGAAAATTCCGGGCTGATCGAAAAAACGTCTGCGCGCGGAATTTCACGGAACTGCGCGAGAGAAGTTTGCGCTTGGGCCACGGTATAAAGCGGAAGCGGAGGATGGTGCGAGCTGTAATTTTTCTTGGCAGCGTACTGCGCATCTTCTTCCTGCAAATGCGCCGAATCGAGCAGAAGCAATTGGCACAATTCGTTCGTGGCGGCATTTGAAAGAATCGGGCCGCGGAATCCGTTTTGTACCAGACGCGGGACATAGCCGGTGTGGTCGATATGCGCGTGCGTCAACAGAACCCAATCGATGGTGGCCGGATCGACTGGAAGGTTATTCCAATTGCGCTGTTGCAGTTCCTTCGAACCTTGAAAGAGGCCGCAATCAACCAGCAGGCGTTTGCCGCCGGCCTCAACCAGATATTTCGATCCAGTTACCGTACCGGCTGCTCCGAGGAAAGTTATTTTTGGCATAGGGCGAATATTCTAGACTGCATGACCGGGAAAATCCTGTGTTCTTTCTGAAACTCGAGGTCTGCACGCTGGCGGCTTGACCGCAAACCGAAGTAGCTTTAGTCTCAGCAGGATTCAAAACCTTGAACGCTGGGATTTCCGCGGCATATTTGCCGGCCGAAGGTTTTCCGACGAACGAGAAACCGGAGAGGCTGCATGAAGATTCTTGCCGTTTTTGTTTTGCTGTTTCTATCGTGTTCCACAATCGCCGCGCAGGCCCCGCCTGAGAATCCGATCGTAAAAGGTACTTGGGAGTTGGGCCTTTTCGCCGGCGGCGGAGTCGGCTTGGGCAAATCCGATAACACGCAGTTCTTTTATGCGGGCGGGCGAGCTGGACGCGTGCTTACCTCCGATCATCTCTCCGGAATTTTTCGCGGCAATTTCGAGTGGGCTGTTGATGTGATGCCGATATATGTTGTTTTTCCTCCGGTAAGCGCGGTGTACGGCGGGAGCATCAAGCCTGCAATTTGGAAATGGAATTTTACAACCGGAAAGAAGATTGTTCCGTACTTCGCGGCCGAAGGTGGCGTCGTTTTCAGCAGAGACAATATTCCGCCGGGCGATACTTCGCAGATCAATTTCACGCCCGGAGCGGCGTTCGGTGCGCACGTTTTTGTGAAACCAAAGCAAGCGTTGCTCTTGGAAATTGAGTTCGGCCATCTGTCCAGCGCCAGCTTGGGTCCGCATAATCCCGGATACAACGGGACCTTCACTTTTACCGTCGGCTATAGCTGGTTTCATCACTCCTGAAGGAGCCGGGCTGAATCTCGACGTCCGCTGATAACAAATCTGATTTCGAATAAAGTTCGCTAGACCGCACGTTGAAGCTCCAAGACCGCCACCTCCGGACGCACGTTGAAGCGAACGCGAAGCAAGTGGCCAACGCCTCGGCTGATGTACATATTCCGATTTCCGGACAATTCGATCTTTCCCGAAACATAGCGTTTGTTGGCCACCGGCAGCAGAGGTGGCGGCAGGAACGGCGGTTTGCATTGGCCACCGTGTGTGTGTCCGGCAAGAATCCAACCCTGATAGCCGGCCCAGATTGGGCGATCTGCGGCATCGGGGTTATGGCAGAGCACAATCGTGGACGCGTCCTGGCTTTTCTGCGCGAGGAGCGCTGCGGCGGGATGGAAGTTGGGACTCCACAAGTCTTCGAGTCCGATGAATTGCAATCCAGCGAGCGTCGTCGCTTGGTTGCGAAGCAGAGAGATGCCTGCGTCGCGCGCGATCGCGGTAACGCGGTCCGCCACATCGAGCATTCGCCAACGAAAACCGTAATCGTGGTTGCCAAGGATCCCCACAGTGCCGAGCCGGCCGTGAGGCGTGTGCTCCAAAACGCGGCGTAACTGCTCGAACTGTGGCGTGCCTCGATAGGTGATGAAGTCTCCGGTGAAAGCCACGAAGTCCGGCGCCCGCTCCTGAACTCTGCGGAAAGATTTGATGATGTAGTCGTCGTCAACTCGAGGGCCTACGTGAATATCGCTAATCTGTACGAGAGTGCGGCCCTCAAGTTCGCTTGGAAGGCCTGCGACGGGCAAGAAAGGATGGGTGAATTGCAGCCAATGGGGTTCGACGCGCCACGTGTAGAGTCCCAGCGCTGCCGTGCCGGCTCCGGCGGTTAGCAGCATCTTTGACATCTGGCGTCGCGTAATAGTTCTGGTCATAGCGGCGTAGGACTTGCTTTGGCGCTCCAAGTTCGCGTTGCGCGGTAGATTCCATTGTAAGGGAGTTGTTTGACGCTCGCGTTAGCAAGGTGCTATAAAAGCTACAGCGGTATTTGCATTCCGTGGGGCCGTAGCGCAGTTGGGAGCGCGCCTCGATGGCATCGAGGAGGTCGCGGGTTCGAACCCCGCCGGCTCCACCACTTTCTAGGCTCTCTCTAGGGCGCAGGCCTTGGCTATCGTATTTTTTGGTACACCGACTCCTCGAAGTCGCGCAGCGTTCGAATGGCACCCTCATCGTAAAACGGCAGCACCTGCATCATCATAACGACGCCGATATGCTGCTCGGGATCGATCCAGAACTCGGTGTTGTGAATCCCAGCCCAGCTCATGCTGCCAGGACTGCGGAACTTTGCATACTCCGGATCACTGGACGCGATCTGAAAACCGAGGCCGAACTTATCGTGGCCGGCGCCCAGCGGAAAAGGTTTGGCGAGCGACTCGTCGGCAGATCGCTGCAACTCCACGAAGATCGGCCCGATGTTGTTCTCGCCCATCATCTTTACAGAGTTCTCACTCAGAATTTTCGCGGACCCCAGGTGCCCGCCGTTGAGCAGCATGTCCATGAACTTGCCGTAATCCTGGGCGGTGGAGTACAGGCAGCAATCGCCTCGGAAAGGGGCCGTCGGCGTCGCCGGTATCGGTTCCTGCGGCTGTTCTTGCAACACACCGTTTATACGGTTGTGCTCCGTCGCCACGCGCGATTGTTTGGCGAGCGGCACGGCGTAGGACGAATCCACCATGCCCAGCGGTACGAAGATTTGCCGTTGGAAGTATGCTTCGAGTGACTCGCCGGAGATTTTCTCGACGATCATTCCTAGAACAACCGTGCTGGGCCCGTAGTTCCATTTCTCGCCGGGATCGTTCACGAGCGGCAGCTCCCACTCGTGCTTTTTCGTCGCCTCCTTCAGCCGGTCCACCGTCGGGTTAAAAGCCCCGTAGGCGATGCCGGAGGTATGCGTCAGCAAATGGCGGATCGTCATCGGTCGCTTGGCCGGTCGCGTTTCGTAGGTCGCGTCCTTCTCGTTGAACTTCGTAATGACCTGCAGGTTGTCGAAGCCCGGTAAGTATTTCGACACTGGATCGTCGAGTTTGAGCTTGCCCTGTTCGAACAGCATCATGATGGCCACCGATGTAACCGGCTTGGTCATCGACGCAATCGAAAAAATGGCATTCACGGGCATCGGTATATCGTGCGCAACGTCGAGCTTGCCGGCTGCGCCCTCGAAGAGCACACCCTCGCGGCCGACGATGAGGGTGACCACGCCCGGCGCGTCGCCGCGACTGACAGCACTGCTAACTTGGCGCGATAGCGCGGCCTTGTCGGAGTCTGAGAATCCCTTTACCTCTGTCGGTTCGGCCCGGCGAGAGCGCTTTGAGTTTGTCTGGGCGAGCCCCGAGCAAACCAGCGCTCCTGTGAGGGCCACGAACGCGGCCAAACGAATCGCAGTCTTGTCCGGTCTCATAATTTTGTAGCACCCGAGTTTCTCGCTTGGTTGGAGCGGCATGTGATTGAACAAGCGAAGTATAAGCTATGAGGGACGGGACAGGACAGGTCCTGAATTAGCGTTTTCGTCTGCTTCCAGCTCACGGGATCTTCCGGCGGACTAGTACTTTCGGCGGATAGCG